>Ga0209454_1005106_pt1 | contig 9990 bp, 3 predicted proteins | sample WorMetHERISLAND1_2_FD_187400 | JGI IMG/M metagenome (GOLD analysis project Ga0209454, IMG submission 187400) | Marine gutless worms symbiont microbial communities from Max Planck institute for Marine Microbiology, Germany - Olavius geniculatus... | ecosystem: Host-associated > Annelida > Digestive... | reverse complement strand
GTATAATTTATATCAACCTAATGTCACCAGTTTCTGGCGAATAAAGGATTCCGTATAACTCAACGCCGTGGTATAAACGATAAAACCGTTGCGCAAATCTTGCCGCAAAGTATAGCAAAATCGCACGCACGTTACGGACGTAGATTAGACCGTAAGCGGCCGCATATTAAGTCGGTGTCGGCCATCGGCGCCGACCGACATTATTTCTTACTGTCCATGTGACCAGCGACGTCTAAATCATATAAACCTCGAAGCAAATGCTCCAAAAAATAGGGGAAGGGTTTTGGAGGAAAGGAGGGAAAAAGCTGAATAGTATAATTTCGCATTTCTGATATATTTACAATATCTTGCAAGCAGAAGTGTTCTGTGACGCTTAGAATGCACAAAATTCGTTTTTCGTGGGGGAGCTTACGACGCATCCAAAGACCCTTGAGTCTGCTGGGGAGAGATATACCTCATCCTGATTCCCCATCCCCTCAACGCCTACGGCGCCTCCTTGGCGCCTGCGGCACCTCAGCTTGAGTTAGGGGAAAAACTTGCTCGAACGACTTAGGGCAGTGTTTTTCAACCGGGGTTCCGCGGAACCCTAGGGTTCCGCGAGCATCTGCCAAGGGTTCCGCGGCTCGTCAGAAAAAAAATAAAAATAACCTAGCGTGCGAAATTACGTCAAAACAAGCCACAGAAGTACTATGCATTGAATGCGTAGTTTCAAATTAGCGCCTCTAGCCATCTACTTTTGCACACAGTGTTGAATATTTTTCTTGTTGTTAACAATGTTAGAATATTTGCATTGAACACCGAACACTAACTTATTAGTGTTAGTGTTAAGGAATCTTGTGTCCATTTATTGGAAGACCTTCATTTCCCGAAACATTCTGCTTGAAAAATATAGAAGCTTCGCCCATCAGCGCAACTGGCTGGGGTGTCCAGACCCCCGGTGCTGTCCGTTGGCGTAAAAACGTAAAAGATCCAATGATAATTTTTGGGCCGTTAGCGACTGCCTCGTAAAGTGTTTTTGGTTTCGAGTGAAATAAAAAAATGCTAAATAATATTATCTAATACGGTAAAATTAAACAATTTTTTTGCCTGCTGCTTTGTCATCATCGTTTCAGGACATCGGTCCCCAGACACTCGAAAAATTTCACTTTGCTTACGACATTGGACTCACGGATCATTGCGTGTCATGGGGTTCCGTGAGTGATTGTGACATTTATGTAGGGTTCCGCTGCAGCAAAAAGGTTGAAAAACACTGACTTAGGGGAATAGACGCCCCTGCACGTGACCACTACAGGTAAAAGTTGTATCATCTTACCTGCAGGCGTGCCGTAGGGCGTGGTCGCTGCCCAGGGCGACGAGGTCGTTGTGCGCGTGAAACTTGACGACTTTGCGTTCGACCAGATGACGCCGCGTGCAGGCCTCCAGCTGGTGAAGCAAGCTGGCGTCGCAACCGGCGCCGTACCGGAATGCTGGCCACGACGATACACAAGCAATCAATCAGTTATAATCAATCAAAAATAACCAGTTATATAAAGGTTAAAAGTGGTGATATACGTAGCTCTTAATGGGAAGCCCATCGCAGAGCTACGGAGCGTCACCAGCCGTATGGGATCACACAGTGTTACCTGTCACCCGACACAGGTGAACACGCCCCGCCTTAACCCCAGCCAGATAGGCTGGTACTCGATTTATCCGGAGGAATGGAAGGCTGAGTTGACCTAGGCGGCTGGTTACACACCGAGATGGTTTACCTGCCCACAGGCAGTCACCAATCGCAGTGCTAACCAAGCCCCGCGTGCAGTAACTTCGTTGATCGGATGAAACGCGTTACCGCTATACGCCAAACCACCAACCCATATACATGGCCGATGATTTACAATATGTGCCTAAAACCTACATGATTAAGACCAAAGATATGTCTGAATTTTTACGCGCGAGAGCTAGCTAGCTAGCTATAGCGCGTATTAGCTACGGTAATTCTGTCTGTCTGTCCGTTTGTCCGTCCGTCACGACCCGGTACCATTTCAAAACCAGTAGAGATAGAGACTTCGGGTTTTCATTATATGATAGCCTAGTGTCTCTAGTATTTTGTGACAAAATTTCATGCCACTGGGTGAAAGAGGTCCCCACAAACGAGGGGGCGAAAGAGGGACACTCCTCCTAAAAACGTTATTCTACCGCTATTAGCTCGTCTAACGTGAAAATGGTTGCAAATAGGCACAGACATGCTGCTTATCATAACAAGCACTGGCAACGAACTTCTTAGAAATGTCAACATCGACTACCATAAATGCCCTTTGGCTCCCAAAAGGTTTTTAGTGAATTTTTTTGGCGATTTTGGGCTGCGACACGCATTTCAAGAGTGAATTGCGGCGAAATGGCTGAAAATAGACCAAGACAGCCTGCATATAAAATTTTTAGCATTGAATGCAGATTTCAGTAGTTCAAGTTCGGACCCTCTAGATTCAAAGAGGACTGCGCACGCGGGTGTCAAAAAGGGGTACTCTTCTAAAAAGTGTTTATTTATCTGCTGTTGTCTTGTCTAGCGTGAAAATGGTTGCAGATAGGCACAGACCTGCTGCTTATCATAACAAGCACTGGCGACAATCTTCTTAGAAATGTCAACATCGATGACCTAGTGATCGTGAACCCCAAAAATATTAATTTTAAGTGATTTTTTGGCAATTTGTAGCTGCAAAAGAGTGAATTGGGACGAAATGGATGGAAACAGACTAAGATTACCTGCGAACAGGAACTGCCATTGGATCTCGCGCGTCTCATGAGCATTAGCTTAGATTTCTTGTTCTAATCACCCCGTAGACTTATTGCGCACCTTGACTGTGCATCTGACTATCCGTTAGGCATATATCCTGTAAACTTACGGGTTTATAATTTGATATCCTATGCACACGACGAACTGCACACTTGAGTTGCAAATTTCCTATAGAGAAAATTTCGGGGGCTCAAAATGTTGTATTTTCAGTCCCAAATGTAGTATTTCAAGCAGAAATATTTTGGACAAAAAAATACTTCTCACAGGCTAAAAATTTTTACTTCCCTACCCACAATAACAAAAAAAATCAATTAGAGCCTATTGTTACCGTCGTAGTTGGAATCGCGCGCAATGTCGCAGCCGTGTCGTATGGCGATGCGTTCGGTGAAAAGTTTTCTCATTGTGAACGCAAATTTTCCCGCCTCATCGCCGCAAGCAGACGACACTAGCGCTTCCTCGCAATGCAGGCGTTCGTGAAGGAAACTGCATTTTCACACAACCACGTAAAATGTACCATACACATTAAGAAAATATGAAGCTAAATCTTATCAAGCCACCTTTAGAAGCGTTTTAGATCCAGCTTTTATGGGGTGTTTACACGATCCAGCAAACGTCTAGCAAACTTCCAGCAAACGTCCAGCAATTTACGTGTATTCTGAATACATTTGCCGGAAGTTCGCTGGACGTTTGCCGGATCGTGTAAACACCCTATTAAAGACAGCTTTCTCGAAAACGGGGTATTGTGTAATAAGTAAGCGAGATGTTGGGACTATACGCACTGGCATTCGTGTCGCGTTCTCTGTTGAACGTTAAAACTGTAAAGTTCACCACAGCGCTGAGCCAATGGACCACGCAGTTCATCGTCCGCACATTTCAGACGAGCTTCCACGCCTGTACACCATGCATTATATAACAGTCTAATAATAAGAGCCGAAGTAATGTGGTACTAGACGACAAATGCCAAAATGTTAACTAACTGTACAAGTAAGTTGCCTTTAATGCTATGGCAATGGGACATATAATTAATTAATACGGCTTATAATCAAGTTTATTCGCCATGACAGGCAGTAAAACAATACAAAACAGTCATGCAAGCAATATAACAAAAGACAAATCAATGAGCCCAAATACATGACAATGAAAAACTAACTACACTGTGTCTCAAAAAAACATCCCCGACATTTCTGACTGCAATGTAAAGAAGTATCATCAGATTTTAATAATTTTGGTAAGAATATTCCTAAGACAACTTGCCATTGAATAAATGTTCAATTTTTCACCTCATTCTAAGTCTGTTTGTGCACTACCTGGCGAAAACAAAACCAACGAAATATTGTTTTTTTACCCAATGCAGTGTTATTGCTTAATTTAAATAACGCACAAAAACATATTTTGTTAACTTTCTTGACACTTTGCCGACATTTCATCCAACTGTTTTGTTTTTTAATTGTCTACAACAAAATTGCTTGAAATACGGGTGCACTGTGTGAACACAGACATGGAGATGCTTTCCGCATTCATTAACAGCTGTGTCGATAATGTTCTGCTTCTGACTAATTTAGACTTCACCAGTCACTTCTTGAATTTATAAACATTTCTGAGCGTCATCTGAGAGACACACTGCTTTATGATAGTCAAACCTTGCAGTCGAATGGCTGTTGGGGCCAGAGATCTGGACAGATAGAATTTATTGAAGTTTTTTCATTCATTTCAGCACATAATTTGCTTGGTCGGTTTTCCCCAGGTAATGCAAAAGCAGAAATTAGCCGAGGTGGAAACTTAAACAATCACTCAATAGCCAGTAATGTCGGAAATATTTAGACCAAAAATTATTAAAATATGATGATGTTTCTTCACGTTATGTTCGATAATGTTGGGGATGTTTTTTTTTTCAAGTTTTTGCCAATTTCAACGCATATTTCGCTTGGTCTGCATTCCTTTGGTAGTGCAGAAGCAAACATTGGGTGAAGTGGGAAGCGGAATGGTCATTTGATGGCAAATTGTGTCAGGAATATTCCCGCAAAAAATATTAAAATCTGATAACTTATGTTAAAGTTATAATCAAAAATGTCGAGATGTTTTTTCTGAGACACAGTGTACTACTTAAAAACTAGTTACTTTTACTGCACAACTAAAATGTTCAAATATTTAGTGACGAATGTCCTGTTCAGTACAAATGTCAATCATAACATCGAAGTCATAACACGTAGATATAAATTTTACAGACTGACTGTACGAGACAAAACACAGTTTAAGAACTCCATTATCAAGTCTATGTTGAAGCTTATGATTTCTGTCGTCGACTTGTCACGAACATAATAAAGTCACTGGTTACACCATGACGATCGTGCTAAACGAATGCAGCCAACAGGCATCAGTAGTAAGTAGCCTACAAACACTCACGTCTCTGATGTTATAAATGCGTCGACGCTGGCTTCCGGCCAGGTAACTAACGTCTTGCAAGATTCGCTGGCGGGTAAAAAATAATGACATTTTACATGTCTTAACCGCAGGCTTAGTGTCCACTTTTGTGCGCATCAAGAGAAAACGAAGAATAACAACATGTAAGTAGAAAGGACTCGAGGCAAGTTGTGATTATACCTCATACTGGCAGATATACGCGAGACGTTGGCGTGACAAAAACGACATAAAAGTAGACATGATATACGCAATAAACTATCGAAGTAATACCCCGTTTACACGATGAAGCTGGCTCGACGAGCTGGCTTTAGTTAGCTGGACGAGCCAGCTTGATGTTTGCTCGATGATGGTTGCTGCTCGATGCTTGATTGATGTTTGCTTCGTGTAGGCAGTGCTTTATACCCCGTTTACACGATCGAGCAAACATCGATCAGACATCGAGCGAACATCGAACAAATATAAAGCATGCATAAATCATAGCCTACACGAAGCAATCGTCAAGCAAACATCAAGCAAACATCGAGCTGGCTTGTCCAGCTAACATATAGCAGCTCGCCGAGCCAGCTCGTCGAGCCAACTTGATCGTGTAAACGGGGTATAAGTGGCTCCCTACATGTGCGACAAAAACAGATCGAGACTACTTACACTGCAGCTGTCAATTAACTCGGGTTTGGTAGCGCCGTCGCACGAGACACTAGTACCGGCAGCACCTCGGAGTGATAGAAGGCTGAGTTAATCTGCATTTTAAATTTTTTTTACTAGATATCTGTCTAAAGACTCAGAAAACAGGTCCGACGTAGAGGAACTTTGTAGATGACGGTTTGGTGTAGTGGTTTGTGTAATTCACTGAAGTAGTTGTTCTCCAATGCTTTAACCACTATACCAATCGAGTTGGGCGTATAGCCCACAGTCTATGCACATATATTTGTAGGTCGATATACACTTACAGTACTCGTATATACCTGCGGGGCGCGCATCGGCGCAATCATCGTTCAGCAATTGAACGAGAACGTTCCAGTCACGCAGACGTCTCGACGCCTGGAACCTACGAGGCGCCGAAGCCAACGCCTGACCGGAGCCGTCGTCAGCACTATGACCAGCGTCATTGGCAGCGCTGTCCGATGTACAGCTGGACCAGCCGATGTAAGGCCGAAGACACGTTGATAAAGCCGCAAAACGACTGAAAATCAACGAAGCATAAACGTGCGTAGACAGCGACAGAAATGAAACGCAATAAAGTTAGTAGCTCAATCAAGCAATCGTTCATAATACGCCAAAACCAGCATACTTAAAATCATAATAAAAAAGCCCAGCTGTAGCTAGGAAAAACGCGTTACAGCCTATACAGTTGTTGTTGCAGCACTGACCTTCAAATTCATCCAAGATCTATCTCATTTGACAAAGCGTATACGCCACTTCCAATTAGTGAGTATATCTTACCGTTTCCGAGATATGGAAAGTTTTCCGTTAAAAGCACACCTTTTTCCTACTCTCTCTATTCAACCCCGAACTTAAAAATATTCCTCTTGCACCAGTTCTCTGAAATTTTGCACGCGCAGGTTTAAGACGCTGGACTAATTATTCGTGTAAAATTTTTCCCCTAAGCCCTACCCGTTAGCCAGGGTACATTCGTTAATGACGACGACGACAGACGGACGGACAGACGGACAGACGACAACCGTACCAAAAGCTCGACCGTTACTTAAGTACTGTCGGCTAATAATAGTCCAATACACTGTAAACTGTTAAACCTACCAATGTAATGAACTATTCCCGCATAATTTGACCGGCGATATCGAACACTCCAAACAGTTAAAATGCGAAAGAAGCTGACTTTGCGATATTATCTTTTGTAAGCCCACCATCTTACCTCAAATCTGTTGTCGCCCCATCTAGAAAAATTTAGGCCTACATGTTCAACTGTGAAACTGGCTTTTGTCGGCCCACACAGTTTCCGGAGTTAGCAGAAGAAAACTGGGTGCGTGTTTTACGAAACACGGTGTACGAGATAGCAACAAGAAAAGTTAAAGCGCCGCCGGGTATATATGAGTGCTGACACCTGGCGTATAATAATGCATTACACCAGGACGACGAATACACAGCATTAGGCATTATTTGCCATTCATGCCATGCGACTGTAGGCATATGCAACCGGATATGAAACGAAATTGAATGAATATGGCACAAGAGCGATGATTAGCTTATAACATGCATGTACGCTGTACATTCTACAGGGTGGCCCCAAAATGGCACACTTTTAGTTTTATACGCCTCAACTTCGTCAAACATTCGGTGACCTTGCCGGTTGACCTTAGACCATTTTTACTGACAACACTGGAACATCGGCTACGTATGTCCCATAAAATGATAAATTGATAAGAACAAATTATAATTTTCTTCGTCTTTTTGGCCGACAGTAATTACGTTCGCGCCTTTGGTACAAGGTTGCATCTGTCGGTCTGTCTGTAACGCATGTATTGTGCCTAAACGGTAGGGCGTCGACGATAGTACGGTTAAATAGAACAATGACGATAGTCCCATATAGGTTGCCAATAGTAACCATGTCTCTCTATCTGCAGCGGTTTGGCCGCAGTTTTCAACGCAAAGTTGCTGCCTGCATCTATCACCCACCAGCATACCGTAACTAGCATTGATTTTAGCTCTCGATATAGCAGCGTCACCATAGCGCGTATGGAACTAATCACCTCGGGAAAATCGCTTTCTCTCCGCGACCGGAAGTCGGACGTTAAAGTTCAGACATAAGCAGTACGGTCGGCCCTCCTTAGCAACAGCTGGGCGTTTTGTTATTTTCGGTTAAAGATCCAGAGCTAGTACGTGTCGGACAAACAGGCAGACAAACGGACGGGCAAGCCGCGTAATGGGGCCTATAAGACGCCCGCACAATAAAACTAATTAATTGACTGATTGTAATACCGCGTTTACACGATCAAGCTGGCTCGACGAAGAGCTGCTATATGTCAGCTGGACAAGCCAGCTCGATGTTTGCTCGATCGTGTAAACGGAGTATAATGGAGAGAAACTGCTAACCCGCATAAGTCGAATGGTTCTTTTCGTCGCCGTCTCTGCGATTTGGCGTAGTCAACGACAAATGGTCGTCCGACGTTGTCGAGGCAGGATTCCAGCTTCGTGACGTCATCGTCGCTCAGCGTGACGTCACATCCGCTTCCGGTTCCGCGCGACCGACGCTGGTCCTCGGCCACGAACGCTGCAGCACATACGGACGACACGTTACGTTACGTTGTGTCAGCAACGTCAATATTGCAAAAGTTGAGGTGAACGTGGTGTATACAGTTCTTAATAACAAAGTATAAACAAACCCATCACACAGCTCGGAGCGTCACCTGCCGTGCGGGATTAATTTCCAGTCGGGTCGCTATCAAGTGAATGAGTGACTGCGGGGTGCGGACAGGTGAACAATTTCAATGCATAACTAACAGGAAAGTCAACTCGGCCTTGTAAATCGAGCACCAGCCTGTCTTCCTGGGGTTGAGACAAGGCGCGTTCACCTATGTCAGGTGGCAGGTAGCATTGTAATCTCACATAGCAGGTGACGCTTCGTAATTCTATTAAGAGCCACGGGCAATCTTCAACCTTTCTATAAGGCAGAGGCCATCACATAACATCGATGGGGTTAGGGTCAGCATAAAATGAAAACGTGTTCCACAGTTTACGTGATCGTTACTTAGTTACACGTCTGTTTTACAGCGTGAGAATAAGACATAAAGGGCAGGTGCATTAAAGGCGTATATATGGGGTGAAACTAGATACAGATCTCATAGCAGCAAATCGTCATAAAGCGAGTTATAAATTTTTATATAGCATGCGGTTGGCGGCGTGTGTTTAGTACAGCCATGAAGTTCAAACTCCAATATTTAGATGCGTTGTAGACCTTTTGCCAAGACGTTGTGCTTTTGTTGCAGACTTTTGGCTTTTTCGTACAATGTAAAAGGCGGTGTATAGCTTTTGACAGGAAACCGATCACAAAGCTACTAAGCGTCACCTGCCATATGGAATCACGCAGTGCTAGTTGCCACAGCCGTACTGACGACTTGGTGCCAAGTATCACTATCATTAGCCTTTCTTCAAATTTCTAGGGCTGAGACTCCTGATCAACTGTTCTCATCCATGTGGTTTGCACGGGCACCATCCAACTGAGTGGATCTCGGGCTTTTATCGAAGCAATTCGTCGGCGTCGCCTGCCGTAAGATTTACGTCGACAGTTAAGGTTCTTGGGCAATCGATCGCGCCATTGTTCCCACGTCATGGGTATACCAGCCTACCTGCCGCCGTTTCGGTGTCCGGACATAACCCCCCGGACACAACACCCCTAGGACGAAACCCTTCGCCTGAGCCAAGGGGTTCTGTCCTACCCCAGCGGAAGAGGGGGAGAGTTCGTCCTAGGGGGAGGGGTTATGTCTGGAAGGGGTTTTCGGTCCCACGTTCAGCCGTTTCACATGGGTGGCCACCGGCGAGCGTCGGCACCACCAGCGAATCACGTCAACGCGAAATATATCATTTAATTGTTCTTAGATATAAAGACGCAACTCAGAATACAGATCGCAGATCGTTCGGCTGCCACATAAACGACGCCAACGCACAACGAACGCTATTTATGATTTATCAGTATCAGGCATAGACGGTTGAATTAGATTCTACTAGCAACGTTAATAACACGAGAGGGCGCGTGCGACCAACAGACATTTTGATATATACAGGGTGCGGCAGAAAAAAAGTAGCCCCTAAAGTTTTTTGCTGTTTTCTCAGCAACCGTTTAGTAT
>Ga0209454_1005105_pt1 | contig 9990 bp, 9 predicted proteins | sample WorMetHERISLAND1_2_FD_187400 | JGI IMG/M metagenome (GOLD analysis project Ga0209454, IMG submission 187400) | Marine gutless worms symbiont microbial communities from Max Planck institute for Marine Microbiology, Germany - Olavius geniculatus... | ecosystem: Host-associated > Annelida > Digestive... | reverse complement strand
TCACACACAATGTGCCTCTGTCACCAAGCAGTATAATTTGGTACCGGCTTCACCACCGGGAAGGTAACGGCTATACATGGGAAAGGTCTGGCCTAACTCCCATGTAACTGAGCTGCGACTCACTGCTGTGAGAGAGCGCTGTTAACTATGGGAGTTTTACCTTTACCTACCTATGCAGATGGTGAAGAAGATAATGACACTGGAGTCGATGGTGGAGAGCTTGAATGCTGAGTTAACTGAGCTTGGATCCAGTGATGCTCTGACTCGTGCCAAGCAGCATCATGAGTCGGTCGTTACAGGCATGAGACAGAAGTATGACACAGACATTCTAGCAGCCAACGAGAAGATCGATTTACTGACAAAAACACTCACATTAAGGGTAATTTGTTGCTTCCAGTTGATTTTTTTCTGATTTTTTTGGTTATTTGTTTTAGTGCTTTATTCTGTTTGTTGAGGGATATGAAGGAGAAAGTTTTAAAAAGTTTACTTTAGGGCACCAGTATAACTTGCAGTAACTGCAGATGAGTAAACATAAAGTACCAGTTGTTGTGGTACGTGTGTTTTATGTGCACATTTTTGAGGCAATATGCAAGCTTTGTACTATCAGTAATTGCACATTCAGGGTTTTGATGTTGTTGGTTGGGCTACAGGAAAGACACAGCCACCAAAGTTTGTTTTTCAAAAACCAAACTTATCCCTGATTAACATTGGTTTAAAGATATATCAACGTAGTCATTGTAGCTGTAGCAGCAGCTCCAAATTATCCATAGGTGTAATAAATATTTTTTTTAGTTTTTAATCAATACCAGGTAGTGTGTTTTAACTTTTCTTATGTTTTACAACATATGAATTATTACATGTGAAAATGATGGTAATTTAAAATGTTTATGCACAAAAAATGAAATGTTACTCGCAAAATAATAGAAGATCTTGTGTTTAGATTTACTTACTTATGATGATGACGAAAAATGATGACTATGAAAAACTGTGTCCTGAAGCAATGGATTTTGTCAACAACTTAGTAAAAAGATAGTCACATATTTCTTTTGTGCTTACAAACTTTGAAAAAACTTTTAACCAAAACTCTATTTTGCATTTGAAAAATTATTTCCTTAGCATTTGTTACATCTAGAGAATGATCAGTGGGCGTTACATGGGCGTTACAGGATGATTTGGTAAATGAACTGAAAAAGCAAGTCGCTAATTTGGAAAAAGCGAACAAGAAGCAGCTGCAGGAGAATGCTGAAGAAATCAATCAACTTCACCGCAGTCTGAAACAAAGTCAGCAGGAATGCCGAGAACTGCTTGAAGCTCGTCAGTTATGCTTGTTTACGTTTTAGGCTGTTATTTATTTGTGAAATTGCATATATAAGTTACCTGTGACAATGGTTTAACAAGCTAATTTTCTGTGAGTTACCCCTGTTAGACAGGTTACCTAAAACTGAACACGGGTACTGAAAGAGTTGTTGGAGTAAGCAAGATTCCATTTCTGTTGCGCAGCCAACATTATCAAAGATTTTGTATGGTTTTACCTGGTGTTAATGATTTGCACAAAATTCTGTATTTGGATTTAGTATTTTTTAATGCTGTTAAAATTTGGTCAGCTATCATTGTTACTTAGTTACACAAAATGAGCACTGGCTATGGTCATTGCCACCGTAGCAAAGTAACAGTGAGTTTTCTTCATAATGGTAGACCCTCCTACCAGGACTGCTGTCAGTTGAAGACCGTCATGAGCTGTGTGTTAGCTTAATTGGGTTTAACCCTTGCTGCCTCAAAGCGCCAAAAAGGGGGATGAACTGATGCACAGTGGATCTAACTGTCTGTGCAAAATCTTATTCTTCATTGGTGAGAGAGGAGAGTGTCTGCCATGAAAGAGATTTAATCGTATGTATGTGAACAGAGAGTACGATGGAGCTGAGTAGAATGAAAATGAAGCTGCACGATGCATTGGCCAGTAAAACTCTGACTGATGACGTCAATTCATCACTGCAGGTGAGATTTGTCCACACACGGGGGTGAGCAAAGTGTAGTCCAACATTTCATCTTCTGTCTTTGTATATCGTGTATATCAAACTGGTAGCGACATTAACTTAGACCTAATCAAGAAAGCGTTGAACTTGACTGCACTTTTACTGCAGTAATCGAGACCAATTATTTCCAAGACACTGACAATTTTTATGTACACCTGCTGTTTTATTGCCAAAAGTCGAAGAATGAGCCTGGCACAAGTACGAAGCGCTATAGCAGGACCCGTATCTTTACCTTTTACTTTTCTAAGGGAGAGCAGTAAACCTCCAGTCAGGTACAGAACGTTGGACTTGTCTACTACTGCTGCTGCTCCTACTATGCTGCTGCTCGTTATACCTGGAAATCAGGGTTGACTGCGGTAGACTTTGACTGACGTCATCTAATTTCCAAACTCTCAACCCGCATCTCCCGTCATATGCAAGGATCTTGGTGATATTTGTTGTACAGGCCGAGGTATAGCCCATTTTGTCTTAAATTTTGTTGCCGTGGCAACAAGGGTCGGTCAGGATAAAATTCAGTTAGCAGCATTTGATGGCCCATTTCCGAAAACTCTTCAACAGATGCAAAAAATCTTACAGACATCTCTTACACAAGCCAAGTTATAGCCAATTTTGTCCCAAATTTCGTTGCCATGGCAACAGGATCGGTTGGGGAAAATGCAATTGGCAGCATTCGATGGCCCATCCCTGAAAACCTCCTTATAGGCGCAAAAATCTTGCAGATGTCCCTCACATTTGCTTTGGTTGGCTGTAACCATTCAGCTTGCAAGACATTTCTGTGATGTGGTTGGATGTAGGCAGAGGTTCAGGAGTTGAAGGAGCAGTTAAGGATGTATGAGATAGCATCTCAGTGTGGCAGCGTGCTTGCAGCTAGCAGCAAGTCAGCTGCTGCAGCCGTCATGTCTGCTGCAACATCCAACCTTGAAGACTCGTACGCTCAACTCGGCATTAGACAGTTAACGTCTGCAACAGCCATGCTGTCAAGGTCATAGCTCATACTTTATAAATACTTAATTATTTTGTACACATAAAATGATTGCTGTATTAAAGGTGAAGTTCCACTATTGGCTTAGTGCATAGAGACATGAAGTGTTAGCTACTTCGTGTTATGCATTATAAGATTGTTGGCTAGTCTTTCTCTCACAACGTTACCAGCTGCAACCGATTAAAATTTTTTTAATCGATTAATGTCCACATATTAATTGAAATTAATTGACTAATTTCAATAAATTTTTTTAGTCAAGAAAGACCACGAAAACTGCAGAATTCAACTACTGGCTGTTGTTATCTTTTGCAAACTAAAGCAAAGTTGGAAAAATTACAAAGTTCTGTCTGTTAAACTTTTATAATTATAAAAGTAAAAAATCTTGATGATATTTTTATGCAACATAAAATTAGATTACAAACTTTGATCATCAGTCATTTTAGGCTGTTAGGAAGTCCACAATTTTGTTATTAATCAATTAATTAATTAATGATTAATTTTTGCAGCTTTAAACCTCACCTAAAACTGAGTGATTACCGAGTTGGCTCATCACAGCTGAGCAGGGAGGGTCTGGCAATATGCCTGAAGTGAAAATTTCTGAAATCTTCTGCAAGGTTATTGAAAATGTCAGTCTTGTGTGCTAACCAAACTCAGACTCTATTGTTGGATATCATATTGCGATTTTTCAACATTTTGTGCTGAAGTGATTCCAAGATGAAAATCAACGTCGTTTGTAGAAATAGAAATTAAAACAGGCATTAGACAACTTTTTGTACATTGATTGTGATGGATGTGCATATCAGTTGTTATCAGTTGTGGTGAAAACGTAGTATTTTCAGTTGTTAAATGGTGATGTGTTCAGCAAGTCATCGGCAGACAGTGGCATGATGTCAGCTGATGAAGCTCTGAGAAGCCTCAAGACCGAGCTGGAACGATGTCTCAAGAAATGTCAGGACAAGACTCAGCAGATCGTCAAACTGCAGGCGGAACTTAAGACATGCAGAGCATCGCTTGCTGAGAACAACGTCACACTGGAAGTGGCGCAAAAAGAACTGCAGGATTGCAAAAACAAGGTATTTGTTGAGTGATACACTAACTTTTTTTTATGTCATTTTGGACTTCGAGCAAAACCTGTTACGTTTTGTGTGGTAGATGGTATTTCTATTTGCATTTGGTAGTTGGTAACCTACAGCGTGCTCAGCATAGAAATTATAAAGTTGCAGTCAGACAAAAATGAGCATCGTATTGGAGACATTAAGGTGCATGGACACCTCCGATTGACAAATCGTGAATAGAAATAGTAGTGAATGAGGGTGATTGTGATCAAATGATTTGAAATGATATGGATTGTTGAGGTTGAGTTCTCACGTTGTAGGCAGCAGCAATGAGTGAAAAAGATGACCAGTCAGAGGTTGAGAAGCTGCAGCTGCAGATCGACAACTTATCAGCTGAGAATGCAGCTTTACAACAGGAATTGCAGGTTCAGTGATTATTGCTCTAGTTTCTGAATTTGATGTAAACATTTACGTTATCTACTTCTGCCACTACTGTTATTATATGTTTTTTTTCAGTGTTTGCTTGGGCCAAATTTTTCCATAATTACTCGACGTAGTGATTACATGTGTCCTGTAAAAGAGAACTTTAGGTATTGTTAAAGCTAGGCTTTTTACAGTCAGGATGCCATTCCTGTTGCTCTGGCAACAACAGCAAGAGTGAAGCTATGTAATGATGTGGAATTACCTGGAATTTGTGGACTTTATACTTAAAAAGAAGAATTTTAGAATTATGGGTTGGAATTTCATACACATTGTATTTAAGAGGAGGAGTTTTAGAATTGTGGTTACATAACAGTTATGATTGTCAATGCAGGAGGTTCGCTGTCGGCTGTCGGAAGCAGCTGACAGTGAGGCACGTGTTACTGATTTAAACGTTGACCTAAATCAGCAGATTGCGCAACTTCTCCATCAGCAGAATCATCAGTAAGAGGCTTGCGGTCTTTGAGTAATTATTTGCTTGCCATTTCATCAGTGCTGGTTGTGATATAAACAGCAGTGTCAGATCATCAAAACAGTGAGTAATGCATTATTTGCAGAATTTATAAGCACAGTGGTGGTTACGCTGATAACAAAGGGCAGTGTTTGTTAACTTAATTGACATGTTTTAGTGATTTTTTGGTGATACTAGTGTCTAAGTTATATGCAGCAAATGCAGCAGTTTGCCAGTGTTTTCTGCGTAATTCCTGTGCAGAAATGGTGATGAGGAACAAACTGATGAATGTTTGGTGCTGCAGCAGCAGTTGACTCAGCTTCAGTAAGCAGCAGTATTATGTACCATTTGAGTAACTGTTTAATAATGTTAGTATTTTTGCTATCAGTACTATGTTGGATAGTCTGATTATTTGTGATTTTTACTAGTTGTTCAACTGTGCTGGTTAGCTTAACGTTCTGTACATTCGCAACAATGATATGTTCAACCTATCATCGTCGTGGTGTGATGCCCATGTGAACGTTAAATTTCTTGCTCAACTATAAACATGTTCAGTGTTCACCATGACCACTCTTTACTGAAATCATCAGACTATGAGGGGCGTTCAAAAAGTTTTGCAAGTCAATATGTTACATTGAAAAAATTTTCAATATCTATACATGAATAAAATGCATATTTCTCTCGAAAACGTATAAGCTTAAAGCGGATGTGACGTCATTGTAATTTATGACGTCATAAAGCGTTTTATATCTGTACCTTCAGCTAGCTTATACCACAGACTTTAGTCATTCATTGTTCGGATAGCGGACACCACCAAGAAGATTTTTCAAATTTAAAAACAGATAATAGTTACTGTGATTCAGGTCTCTGCTGTACATAGGGTAGTCTAATTGTACAAAGCCAGAGTCATGAGCAGCTTGCTGGGAAATTATAACTTGAGCGTTGGACTGCAGTGCCGAATTTGGTGGAGATCTGCAGGGTTTGCTCCCAGGCAACCCAACATCAGGGCTTATCAGGTTGTATGTTGTAAAAATTGTTAAACGTTTCACAAAGACGACAGATATCACTACCTGTTAACTTTTTAAAAAATTTTACCGACAAAGCCTGATGTGACGTCGTAATTGACAGAAGCGTTCTTATTAATGGCCAGTGCAGACTTTAGCAACTGTGTGTTTATATTGCAAATAAAAAATTCATGAACGTATTTGTCAGGGCTTTCACAAAATCACATATTCCGGGGCCTCACGTTCGTAAATCTGGTTGCAGACTAGTAAATTTTTGTGCACAATTTTGTGCTGTTTGCATTAGCACTCTAATTCGTATCTGTTTAATGCTCTATGACATCGTAATTTGCAATGATGTCATGTCCGTTTTAAGCTGACACGAGTATGAGAGAAATATAACTTTTACTGGTGTTCAGATTTTGAAAAGTTTCTTAGTTTACAGTGTCATATCAAGTTGCAAAATTTGTCTCAACTTTTCTCGTACGTACAGTTCTTTCATGGCTGGCACAGATTTCGGCTATTGAATATTTATAATCACAAATCAGAAATTCAAGGATGTATTTGTCAGGGCTCTTATAAAATCACATGTCCCAAGGCCTTATGTTAGGGAATCCGGCTGTAAACTGGAGAATTGTCATACAACATCGAGCACAATTTTACGCTGTTTACGCTGGCACTGCAAGTCGTTCATGTTTAATGCTTTTGACGTCATCAGTTGCAATGATGTTACATTTGCTTCAAGTTCATAAGAGTTCAGGAGAAATATGTGTTCTGTTGGTGTATAGATTTTGAAAAGTTTTTTTGGTCTAACATATCGACTTACAGAACTTTTTTAACGCCCCTCGTAATTGTTTTCGAAATTGTCTGATTATTATTTGATCTTCATACATAATGCACGTATTTTCTACTGTTTATATGCCACCATGTAGTTATCTGTCGGTCCATTTAACGGGTGTCAGCTGAAGCACATATTGTCCAATGTCAACGTGTGCAGAGAGGAGGTTGGTAAGACTCAGTCTGAGTTGATGGCAACCAAGCAACTGTATGTGAACGTCTGTGAAGTGAAGGACGACCTGGAGGACAGACTGCGAGATCTGCAGGCCGAGAACACTCGAGCAAAGGTACAAACATCATGCACCTTTCGCTGTTTTTCACTGGTGGATTTTCCAATACATTAGAAGGGTTGCCAGCTGGCGTTTTAGTGTGCTATGTAAGTCAAATTTGGTATTTAAATTAAAGGACCTTTGCTGCTAAAATTTTAGTTTTTTTCTTTTTGACACTTCTTAGGATTATTCTTCGAATTTTGCATTAAAGTTTGTCGTTAATTTAGCAGAAATGAATGATTTTGTTAGTCATGTTATTCAGTGTGCTATACACAGAGACGGGTTGTTCAAGTACAGTTAAACAGTTAGTCATTCAGTTAGTCAATTAATCATAAGCTTTAATGTGCTTGATTCTGTGACATTTACGTTTGACTTACATTTTCCATTTGTTTCTGATTGAGACTACAAGATTGCATTATGTTGCTGCTGACTGTATGCAGGATGATCAACAAAAAGCACTGAGTGACCAGCATCAACAGTTTGCAGAAGAAGTCAGCAAACAAATTGGACGCCTCCACGATGAGTACAATGCCAGGGTTCTAGCTGCCAGCCAGGAACCGAACGAGAAGTTAGCGACTGTTGTCCTTGAGAAAGACGGGCTTGAGGCACATGTTAAGACATTGGAAGAGAAGCTGAGACTTGCAGACCAGCAACATCAACAGGCGCTAGCAGAGTTGGAAAGACAGCATAATGAACAGTTGATGGTCACGAAGCAAGATCACAAGCAGCAGTTGGAAGACTTGGAAGTACAGCATGAACGTCGTGTGACGGAAGTGGAGATGCGGCATGCAGCTGAGATTGCCAAGTTTCGGCAAATCAACGACCAGCTTGGCAAGGTCCAGCAAGAAACGTCCACACAGCTGGACCAAGTGAAAGCAAAAAAGTCAGAGCTTGAGACTCAGCTAAACGCCTACAGAAACTCAACCATCATATTAGATTCCAACAGAGAGAAGGAAGATAAAGATCAGCTTGCAAAATTGGAGGCAGAAAAGTCACACGTTAAGCAACAGTTGAAAGCGTTTCAAGACCAGGTTCTTAAGCTGGAAACAGAGAAATCCACAGTGACAAAAACCAACAAGGAACTGAGAGAAAGACTGGAGAGTAAAGTGGCCGAGCTGCAGCAGAACTTGGAAGAATCTAATGCTGGTAATGATTAAAAAGTTATTAACAGTTAACCTTTGAATAGCTAGTGATTGATTAATTAATAATTTTGATTAAACACTGAATGCTATTATTGTCTTACATGTATGTTTTCATTTGGAATCATTGTCAGTTATTCAGCTGATGGCTATCACAAATGCAGTAAGATGCAAATCATTAAGTGATTTTTTCCAGTCTTGTAGGCGGACTACAAAGTTTACATTCTCTAGACATTTTTACTGTTTGTTAGCATTAGCATTAAGCAACTTAGTCACCTCTGCTTTACAACGTGTTCCTAGCTATATTTGTAGTTGAAAATTGAACGTTTTTTTTCAATCGTAAATATTTTCAAATGATTAATCATTGATTTCTGCAGCTGTAGAAGAATCCAATCAGAAATGGGAGGCGCTGATGGCAAGGCAGCATGAGTCGATGGAGCGTGAACACGCGCTTGTAATTGCGGCACTACAAGAACAACTGACAGCGAAGATCGAGAAAGACCGAAGCAAGATAGTTACAAGTAATCAGGTACTGTTTACCATCACACTGTGTTTTGCTTTTATTGGAAACATTGCTGAATTTGATGTGCTGTTTTACTGTTATACTTAAATTTGAAAATACTGCTTGTACCACGGCATCGCTACTGTTGTCTACCTGTTGGACAGTCTGGATAGTACTGCAAAATTTTTTCCCCTTATGTTTTACATTATATACTTTAATTGAATACTCTTTGTCATTTGATTTCAAGTTTTTGGACAGACAGACAGTAAGAGACCTAAAGATAAGATAAAAGTGATAAAAGTGACAAACACTGCTACTGCTGCTATTTTTGCCTTTGCTTGTTAGCTCAGATACTAGTAGTGGTACATCTGATTTTGTCTCAACTAGCCATTTTTATGCGCGACAACAGGTACTGCTATCGCGCGTTTTAGCCATCGCAGTTCTGTCTGTCTTTTTGTTCATCTGTCTGTCTGTCCATCACATGGGTGGATCAGTCAAAAATGGTGCAAGCTAGGATCACCAAATCTTCACCCTTGGCTGCCTGGAAGACTCTAGTTTCAGGATCAGTAAAGCTTTTCTATAAATTCGAAAGGGGTCACTCCGATCGAGGGTGCTAAATGAGAGAGGGTAGGAAAAATTTGCAATTTTCAGCCAATACTGAAATTCATTCACTGCATATGGTGATAGGCATCATTCGCCATTGAGTCTAAATGAAACATCGTTGTGAGCTTAGATTTTGTTCGCACCGGGCCTTCACACATGCATTGCTGTCACGCATTCCTCTTTGCATTAGTTGGGCTTTTCTTGTTTTCTTAGTCACTTTAAGTTAAACTGCATCTTCCAATGTTATTTTCTGAAGATATTAAATGCCCTTTTTTTCACTGAACCGGAAGCATTGTTGGATGCTTAAAAATAATTTTTTGCATATTCTTTGTGCTCCATTTTAATGCGTTAATGGTCATGCAAAGTGCAACTTAGAAAAAGAAAGATAATCTGTGAAAAATATGTTGTGTCTCAGACCATGAAAGTGATATGATTCAAATAACTATACTAACATTTACATACATAAACATACATAACATATGCTGTTTCTAATTTGATGCAGGCAAACTCTTTTGATTCGGAAACAGTGAAGCAGATAACACAGGAGCTGAATGGTCACTACATGGCAGTAATGGAGAAGATAAAAGGTAAAATTTATCACTTATACACTGTGTCTCAAAAAAAAAGCATGTGACTAC
>Ga0209454_1005100_pt1 | contig 9996 bp, 3 predicted proteins | sample WorMetHERISLAND1_2_FD_187400 | JGI IMG/M metagenome (GOLD analysis project Ga0209454, IMG submission 187400) | Marine gutless worms symbiont microbial communities from Max Planck institute for Marine Microbiology, Germany - Olavius geniculatus... | ecosystem: Host-associated > Annelida > Digestive... | reverse complement strand
CCAGTATACGATTTCCTATTGGTGATTAATAGTAACCTAGGCCTTATCTCGCACCGTTACTGAGATACAGCGAGTTGTTGGCCAAAAATCGCGAATTTTGACCACCCCCCTCTCATTTAGCGACCTCGTTCGGGGTGACCCTTTTCGAGTTTACGAAAAAGCTTTACGGTTCCTGAAACTAGAGTCTTCCAGGCAGCCGACGGTGAAGATTTGGAGATCCTAGCTTGGACCGTTTTTGCCTGATCCACCCGTGTGACAGACGGACAGACGGACGGACAGACGGACAGAATTGCGATAGCTAAGACGCGCTATAGCATAGCTGCTTTCGCGCGTAAAAAGTGTAATTATGACACAATATGCACAAAATAATGAAAAGTGTGACTTTAAAACTAAATCAAAACCTTTAAAAATTCATCATAAACATTCAAAAACAAACAACCCAAGCGATAAAAAGTCTTCAATTTAGTTGGTAAGCAAACAAACTAATAAACACAATCATGCACTTGATATTACGGAATTTTATCGCACTTACACTAATCTCAGTAAGTGTGTTCAGACTGACGTTGTATACGACATTCCTGAAAACAACACAATATCACGTCAGCAATCTAAACTACTAACTATACAGGAAATAATGCAATTATCTGACACTCACAAAAATTAAATCAAATATTTCTTTAATAAAACAACTGACAGATCACAAGTGCATAACGTAACTGAAACAGGATATATAAAAATACAGTCAATAACTTTGGTAAAACAACATACGTATGACAAAATTACAGCTATGAGATAAGAGTGTAGTGGTAACGAGTCTGATCCGATCAGCGAAGTTACTGTACGCCGGGCCCGGTTAATACTGCGATGGGCAGGTAAACCGTCTCGGGATGTAACCAACCGCCTAGGTCAACTCAGTCTTCCATCCCTCCGGGGTAGGTAAATCGAGTACCGGCCTATCTGGCTGGAGTTAAGGGGGGCGCGTTCACCTCTGTCGGGTGGCAGGTAACACTGTGTGATCCCATATGACAAGAGACGCTCCGTAGCTCTGAGATGGGTTCGCTCATTAGGAGCTATATGCGACCTTTAACCTTTTTTAAGACATAAGATCTGGAAGCCGCACCTCTGTGTCCCTTAAATAGTAGCAGGTCACAAAAACGTGCAGCTGAACTTTTCCTCTATATCTTCGCCAAATATTGACCGATTTGAAAAATTATGTCACTGTCGCACTCTATGTGGACGATTATTAAATATCACAATGTGGGTGAAAGTTTGATGACACGTTTTCTGATGGCCCACGTAGCACTTTCTACATCAGAAAATGGTAGCTAGAAATAATGACAGACTCGTCTGAATTTCTGACGCAGGTAAAACGTGAAATTGCTCATAGGCCGACCTAGCGCCGAGAAGTAGAGAAGACCGTTCAACGAACAACTCGTTGAAGTGATCAGCAGACGTCGGGTTGCCTCTGAACACCTGGACTCCATCATCATCATCATCATCATCATTCGCACCTGCGTGCACAGACAGACACATACGTCAGCGTTACGTCATCGCCCACGGATCTAGTCTTAAAAACTGGGGGCGCGTGAGGCAAAATATTGATTGAATTTTTTCACGTTTGCACTTTGTTTTAAAGTTTGCAGAAAAAACGCAATAAAATTAGATCCGAAAAATTTGAAGTGCGTATCACGTTAAGTTACTCCGTTTATGTTGTTTTACTGCTACCTTAAGGTGTATAAAGATAATTAGTGCTATACATTTGAAGTTATGGCAAATTTGCAACTACCAAGAAACAAGATTGCAAACAATTAGACACAGATAGACCAAGAACAAAACCTGTTCAAAATTTTAAACGCAATAATAACATGACAGCTGGCAGACGAAACTTTAAGCCATCTTTTTTTACATGTACTTGCCTCCTCTTCTTGGTAAAAAGTGGGGACAACGTCTCCCCCCACCGTTTCCTCCCCAGTTTACGCGGGCGCCTAGGAAGCAGCGTGCTGTGTATGCCTATAATTACGTCACTGCTGCACGGGCGCCGCCCAGATGCGCCGTCTGTATTAGTCACACAGCACACGTACATGCACTGCAGCGTCGGGCACTGCAGGGAACATGCTAGCAGCGGAATTAGCTGCATGTCTGGCGTTTGGAGCAGTGCTTAGAAGTTGTGGAAAAAGTGGGGGAACTTTAACAAGCCAGCAAGTCGTTAAGGAGGGAGAAGTCTGGGGAAAGGGTGTACTCCTTCCCAGCCGACTAAGGGATTTGGGGAGCGTCATAAGCTCCCTCTGCAGGGTCTCGAACGGAACCCTGGCCAAAATTAAATTTGGTGCTTTTTAGCCATAAATTCAGCTTCCGGCCCTCCCCGAAAATTTTTTCCTATCTTCTAAAATACAAAATTTGGGGCTGGTCGACAGTCAGTCACGCACGAGTTCACCGGTGGGTTATCAACACATTATCGCAGTTCAGACAGTTCTTTAAAACACGCGAGGAAGTCTCGGTCGTTGCTGCAGCTAAGACTTCTTCGGGCGTGCAGAGGCTAATAAAACAGCGGCGAAAAGTCACCATGCATGCAGCGATACAACGCTCGTGACAAACTGTAGGCCTACGTCAGAAGCTGCCGCAGCGGCTGATTTATCAGTAGTCAGTCAAGCAGAAGTCATTTTGTCCGCGGAGGGCAAGAGGAATGGCGGCAAGAGGGCGGAATCGTGGACCTCTAGTGGCACCGAAGATACGGCGTGGAACCGACGAGAACTAATGGCGAGATGGGAAGATTGTGCAGACAAGCTGCAGGAAGAAATTTTCTGGATACCCGGTATCTGGGTACAGCAATCTCACGGCCGTCACACCAGTGCATCACGGACTGACCTATCTATTTATACGCAAATTACGTCGACCCAACGCTCAAGCTAATCAGAATTAATCGATCACATTCACTTTGTGTGACGGCATCTGCCCACTCTTAAGACTTTTTTTTAAAATTCTCACTGTCATTTTACAGCCCCAAACTCTAACGCACTGGCTATGCACAGTGCTACATTACATCTACAGTCGAATAAATCAGAAACTAATTTGATTGTCCCGCAGAGCGCAGAGTGAGTAAATGCAGCAAAAATCGGATTTCACTGCGGCACTGAATACTCGTTAAGCTACTGTGTAATAAATTACTAGGATAACCCAGCCCCACACGCCGTCAGTCTATAGGTACAACACTACACACCGAAATTGACCGAGTTGGCTGCGGCCTCGAAGTAGTCTGGTTTTCTATTGCTTCCGGCGCTGTCGATGTGATGTAGCCTAGCCATAGTGCACGCGGTCGATGCTGGTTCAGTAGCTAACACTATGACGTAACAAAAGCCAGGTGTTAGTTGCACACCTTTGCTTGCCTAATTCGATGACTGACAACGACTGGCTTACGTCAAACACAACAGATGCTGGCTTGCGCCTAACGTACCCTGGGATGTGTTCGTTCTCTGCCGACCGCAGTTTTTAAAAATTCAGCTTCAACTCACGTTTTGTCAGACTGCTTGTTGGCTATCTCTGACGAAAAAAGCGCGTTTTGTGCTCATCTTTGTCTCTGTATTTCAGTTTGTCAGTCATTTAATCAACAAGATATGGGCAGAGTTTGATGAGTTTTTGGAGTGATGGCCAATTACATGCATTAGATTTTAGTGGCCAGTGGCCAACCGATACGGATCTGTTTGAGCTCAGTAACGGCATAGGTTTCTCAATGATATTAATTTTTTCTCCTTCACCAGCAGCAGAATTGCAACTCCGAAAATCCGTTCCGTCTATAAGCACCAACTGCCTTGTCTTGGTGATTATCGCAGATTTTTCTGCAGTCGACAGTCGAGAAACTATCCTCTGGCAGCGCAAATCAGCCTCCTTAGAGCTCAGGTACTATAACCCAGCCGCTAGACGGCGTGCCGCATGCAATCAACTGGATGAGAATATCGGCGCACGTAGTCATGGACTGCAGTCACGTCACTCGTAACGAATCTTCCCACGCGTCGTCTGCTGCAGTGAAGCAGCAGAAAGTCACTCGTGACAGCAGCGGACGTTAATTTGCAAGGTCGTTAACACCGCGTCATTATACCGCTGCAAGCGCCGACGCTTGACACGGCTAGTATCAATCGAATAGGGCGACACGGGAACCAAACTCACGGATAACTTCACTACTGTACTAGTATCAACTTGCGTAAAAATAGCTTTAAAATATTCAAACGTGCACAGAAAATGAGACACAAGATTTCTTGGCGACAGCTAAGCTTCTCACCTAATTCGAGCTATGTATGCCTCTGTGAAGCTGAGTGACTGAGTGTTCTCTGGTAACTTGACCTTCGACATTTGAATTCTAACACCCAATCAGTTCATCCACAAGGTGCACATCTAACGAAAGCGCGACGTTCGGATTTTTTTTCACTGTTTTTTGGCTGGATCCCACCCTGACTGTGTTGAGTGTCGAGACGACAGTTGTAATATGGAATTCCAATATTATTTGCCGCCGAGCTGTTTTGCGAGTTGCGACACTAAACTAAAGGCCTGCAGGCAGCTGTGTGACCGGACGATCGCGCGCCGCTGCAGTGCAGTGAAGGCGCAGCTGCAGCGGAATTCGATCACAGCGTGAGAACGAGCGACTGACCGCAGTCTCAGGATGTCGCCAGCGTGAGTGGAGACGTTCTGAGCGCCTTTCCTCACTTCTGTGGGTATATAGAAACATTTGGGAGTGTAACAATAAAATGCGTCTAAACGTTCGCTGAACTAAAAAAACTGTGTCTAAATTTGCACATCAAAAGGTCAAAGGTCAGACGAACGGCCGCACAATACGTCGGCACTGGACCGACGTAGTTTTCTAGTTCGTACTCTCAGTCATATCACAACGTAACCTCAACTTAATGATATTATTGCGAATGGTAAAAAGCTTAAGAAACTGTCGTATTGTGGCATAAGTATAGCAGAGCTAACTAACGACTGACTGAATAGAAGAATGAACGAATATAATATCCATATAGTCCGAGTCATCAAAGATGCTGACAAACCAACAAATGAGTTTTTCGGGGTTGTATCTGCTCTGCAAGAGCCGCCAAAAGCAAATCAATCGCTGCCACGTGTCCCCAGGGCAACAATAGCGATGCTAGGCTATATACTGTATGTACGACACGGTTGCTTTCAATGAGCACATACACAAGGTCTACAATAGCACGCTGGTGGGACGTGTTTCTGACTGCGTGAGCTCGTTATGACAATGCTACATTGCAGTCATCCACTCGACGCGTCAAACTCTATAGCCGTTAGCTCGCAGCTACAAGCATCAAACGTTTTATTGCCGCCGATCTTCTGCACACAGAACACATCGCGTGATAGCAGACAGTATTTCACACAGCAAAGCCAAGTCCCAAGTGTACCTACGTCCAGTTATTTTAGTTTCCTAATCACGAACTCTACAACTAACGTAATATATGTGCATTACCGAATTACTGCAATTACTACCGCAACGACTTGTCAGAATAAAACGTTGCAAAAATTAAAAAAAAATCTTTATACATGTTTTTATAACATCAAAGAAAAGCAAACGGTTTAGTAAATTCATGATATGAAATCTTCAATCAGTTCATTATAAAACAAACACTACGTCTATGCCCGTTGGTATAATCTGTCTGACATTTCTTTAATCATCCTGTTCGTCACGAAAGCAGCAGTCGAATAAGCCACACGAAGTAGGCCTAAGTGTTAGTGGGCCAGTAAACGGCACTGCTGCTGCTGCGGAGGCTGAATAGGCCTATGGCGGCAGTGATGTGTGACTCACATAGTGTATAAGCGTGCGCGCACGCGGCGCCGTGTCGGCTGAAGCGTGGCAGCGCAGCTGCAGTAACTGATGCACTGATGATGATGATGATGATGATGAATGATGACACGCGCTAGCAGCAGCAGTAGCAGAAGCAGGAAGGTAAGCCATCAGCTGCCAGCATGCTGCTCGCCCGTCCACGTACGATTGCTACCTACAGCTAGTCAATTAACTCTTAACTGAAACTGACACACAGGCGTGAGCACCAGCTGAGTGTTAGTTCGAGTCGACTCAGAAGTCAAAACGCGTCTTTCGGTCATTCAGCGTCTCTGCCACGGCTGGGCCACGTTCACTCGTCCTAACGGCAGGCCAGACCAACTCAGCCTTCTATCCCGTCGAGTATCAAGTATACGGCTTTGTTAGCGTTTGTTATCTAATTTATCAAGAAAGCATCACAACTAACGAACGCGTGTACACCGGTCACTGACAAATGGCTGAAATGCTAAGCACGGAAAGGAAAGGCCAGTGCAAATCACATCTAACCTTCTTTGTGCGAGTTGTTGGTACTCAACCTAGTATTAAAGGGTTAACTGGATGCCATATATTTGCTCAATAACGGATTATACGCCTGGCAATGATACAGCAATACACGACGCACGAGCAGCGATTCTCAGCTCTTGCGCCTCTATCAGCAACTTCTACCGCTGAACTGCCTGAGTTTTTGCATCGCGGCTACAGAAACCAATCACGAAAGTAACTGACGGTCAGAAAGCATACGCAAAATTACAGATAGAAAACGAGCAAAATATTAGCCGTCTATGTAGAAAAAACGCACTATAGAGTCAAATACTATAGTACACAAAACTGGTACACAAAAAAATCCACATCAAAAAGTTGCCAAATTTTCAGTTTGCAAACCTACACAATATCTAATATAATGTTACCTACCAAAGTTTGCGTTTATTTCGTGTCTTGACCTTAAACGACCGTAATTGACATTGGACACTTTCGCATTCTGACGCGTGTTCGTTAAACTTTTTACTTATTTACTTACTTACTTTATCTTACACAGTTTCCAGGATATTCACTTGTTTCGATTCCCCAGTGCACACGGGGCAGACGGACGGCGGACAGACAACGAGTAATGCGCATCGTGGTCTCTTAGACGGACGGCAGCCATAATACATGCAGCCAATCCACGCAAATAGGCCCCTATACGGCGTCTGCTCGTCGTCACTTGGAAACGGCCGATTATCCGCTGTTTATATTTCACCGGAAACCGATAAACCTGCAAGCAGGAGCTGACCGAATGATAGGCAACAGCCTAGTAGCCAACCATACACAACTTCAGCCTAACTGCAGTGGTGGCACCAGAGTCTCGTCAAAGGCCAAGAGAACCCTTTGGACTCCATATTTTGCCTGGGCCTGCCTCCCCAGTAAAGCCAGGTTTTCAAGTGCAATGCACGAAAAGACGTCTCCTCTGATAAGCATTCAGCCAAGGCTCTTATCTAAAACTGAAACTGCACCGCCACTGTAGCCGCCTATACACCGGTGCCGAAATTCGCTATCTAATTCTATATGCACACGTACGAACCGTGATAGCACTTGCTACACACCACTTAGCCTACGCTACGTCTATGTCTGGTCAGCGTCGTTCAATTTGCTTAGTAGGCCTACAGAATTTCTCTCTCTCGCTCCCGTCATGTTATAGAAACGATGCTGCTGCTGAGCCTGCTGCTACTACTACTAGGGGCCTACTACTATACTACTGGTATACTACTACTGCAGCGTACTTTCGACTTTTTGCGTAACCGGTCGACTGTTCCGGCGTTGCTGCAAGCTAGGCCGTGGTTCCCGAAACCGAACTGGTTGCAGATTATAACTGTTGGTGTTGGAGCAAAATCTTATTTACATTTACGCGCAAATTGACTCAATCAACCGCGTCAAAACACTGCACATTGCTTATAGAGAAAAGGTTATACAGAATAGTAGTCTATGCTCGAATTACAGCGTAAAAGTGATAAATGAGCTATGCGTTTGTATATTTTCGGACAAAAAGTGAAGAGAAAGTCGGCTGCTGCGTAATCGTTTCCCTAATGTATCATCATCAGTTGTCAGTTATCGTCAGATGCGAGAGAGCTGCAACTACGCCTGGTCGCAGCTGATTGGAAGCAGGCGGCCGGCGTGAAATGCTGAACGGGAAAACACAGAAGCAACATGCATTTCTGACGCGACGCGAAAAAAGTCGGCGCCGAGCTCCAGGCCAGTTTGCTTCCGCATGGACTCGCGTACATACATCATACGCTCATACAGGGAATCCTAGCATATTGAGCTGTCGCTGATACAGCTCTTTAAAACCGAGCAGAGCAAATCTTAGCAAAAGCGTATTTTATCTGTCTGTCTGTCTGTCCGGCGTCGGGACTGCAGTCAATGAAAGCTGACGCCCCCGGCCTTTACCGAGTTCTGCAGGAAGAGGTGTACTCCAAATAGTCCTACGTGATCATAAAAAGCAAGGCGCACCGGTAGTCGAAAAGCGAGCAGAAAAGATCGTATGAGCCAAGGATTGGTATATACTAGCACAAGCTAAAAGCCTAAGAAGAGCTGACAACAATAGAGATGAGTAAATGAATAAATAAATAAACGAGATTGCAGGTTATAGATAGACTAGGCCTATAAAACACACGACGGTCGACAACGCAAGCGTTAAACGAACTCCGATGTTTGCCAACGGCAATTAATCAGACCCGTCAGTACCCTGATCGAACGTTGCCGTGAGACAGGGCATGTATAAAGCGCAGACCGCGAAATGCGAAAGCGTGAAATCTGTCCTAGAGTAAAGTACGAAAGTGAATTAGCAAAAACTGCAGTGGTCGAATAAAGTGAAGTAAGCAAAATATTGTTTTCATTGCACACTGTAATCCTCTTTCATTTCAATTCTATTCGATTATAGAAATAAAGCTAATTAAAGTCCGGTATTCGAAGTGGAGTAGATTAATAGTAAAGTGTAATTATTTTACACGGCACTCTCTCCTGGAAAAAAAGTAAAACGGCGTGACTGCTGTAAGAAAGAAGTGTCCGCTAATATAGGCCATCAGTCGTGTTAATGTTCCACATTGCGGCGTTGCAAAACTGCTACTCGCAGGTATATAGAGAGAGCCAGCTGCAGTGCATGAGCGAATCCGCAAATCCGCGAAACGACAGCCGACACCGGCAGCAGTATCCAACAACAACAACAGCAGCAGCAGCAGCATGGAGTGCCTTTACCAGCGACCGACCACATGCAGCATCTCGCGATGACCATCGCGGATATCTATTACTTGTACTTTTACACAAACTGACCGGCGAGCGTTGCTGGTGGCTCGGCGGCTGCGCCACAAACAACGAAGTATAGAAACGTCGTCTAGCAAGACGTGAACACGATCCGCCTGTCCGAGCACTGCATGCAGAAAAACGAGCCCAGTATTAATATCAGTCATCCTGCAGACAGCCACGGATCACTGCAGGTCCACATTCTAAGAATGGGGAGGCATATCACTTCGCTGTCTGCTATGTTATCAGCGAAGCAGTCGGGTCCACTTATAGTCAAGAGTCCGAGTCTAAGAGTTCAAAGAGACAGAATCTACGCAAATTTTGCTATTCACAGTCTCAGTGGGAAACAACAGTAAATAAGAAGCCCCGCTGTCGCTACGAAAGGCCGTCCGTACCGCTTTAAGTCTGAAGACCAGGGTCCAACTTCCGGTATCGGAAAGAAAGCGATTACCCCAAGACGACTATACAGTTCTATAGGCGCTTAGGTGCTACGTTAACGCTGGTCTCTAACGCTACAATCAACGCTGGTATAACACGTCACTCGCGGTCATCTCGCCAGACGTTATATAGTATATAAATACGGCCCGTTTGAAAGAATGAGAAGTTGCAAAAGGGCTGACTTGGTACCGCAGGGTAACCATTGGGTAACCCTATTTGTTTCTTCAGACAGTTCCCCTGTAAGACTTAACGTTTAACCACAATAAATGCGTTGCAGACGACAGACGATAATTTCACGGTCGGCTAAAAACTGTACGATATAGAATGTCAACAATCTGGCAACGTTTGTCCGTTGTTAACGAAACATTTAGTTAGAATATACACACAAAAAATAATACTCGAAAAGAGTTAAATCACACTTGTTTCAAGTAAAGTATATACTTAAACTGAATAAGTTATTTGCTTAC
>Ga0209454_1005097_pt1 | contig 9998 bp, 6 predicted proteins | sample WorMetHERISLAND1_2_FD_187400 | JGI IMG/M metagenome (GOLD analysis project Ga0209454, IMG submission 187400) | Marine gutless worms symbiont microbial communities from Max Planck institute for Marine Microbiology, Germany - Olavius geniculatus... | ecosystem: Host-associated > Annelida > Digestive... | reverse complement strand
GTTCTTCCCCCAGTGTCCCCCTCTTTCCACCCCCTCTCCGCAGCGCGCCTGCTGGCCGTTTGCTATGAATAAGCACGTCCGTTTGTTCGTCCGTCCGTCTGTCAGTCTCTGTCTGTTCGTCTGTGTGTGATGCTATAACAGCTGCTGCTTCTGTTTCCCTCTGCGCTATTCTACGTGCACGTATAAACCAGCCAGCTATAGTTCCAAGCTCCAAGCTCCCTGGTAAACAAAATCGTAACTCCTCGCGTCTGGTCGTGCGCTTGGTGCAAACGAAATGAGAACGTCCACGAAGTTCGTGATCGCCCAGCCCCGGCCCGTTATTACTGAGCTTCATTTCATAGCATTGTCGTTCGTCCCAGTGTTTTTTTAATCCAGATACGGCTGCCGTGAATTACGCATATTTTCACTAACCAGTTTTACAGCAGTGTTTCATAAAACCCGACACCGAGACCTTGCGTTCGCCTTATCCATCGGGGAGATCCATATCCCCGGCTTCTTTGCCCTTTTTAGCATTGTCGCATTAGCATTGCCCATAGCTAGCGGAGCGCATTTAAGTTTAACTGGAGATGTTTAAAAAATTTTTTTATTATTTCAACGCAAGATCTCCGAGATGCGTCGGCCGATCGGCGCGAAATTTTGCATGCTGGTCAGTACTAGGCCGAATTTTATAATGCCGGTCCAAAATTTCGGGGGGCCCACCGCAAAATAAATTTTAGAGGCCAAAAACATGCAAAATTTGGCGCGATTTCGGACGACTTCGAAGTTCGGCGGCGAATATCTCTGAAACGGATGAAGATATTTAAAATCGGATAAATATTTTATCTATCGCGATTCCTCCGGCGTTAGGCGAAACAAATCTGGTGAAGTTTGATCCAGTAACCTTGGAGATCTCGATATGGAATCATACCCACCCAAAGCGCATTTTCGGAAGACCATATTTTGGCCCCTAGGGGATGCTGCGCCCCTCAAATTTTTAGACGCGCTAGAGAATGACCAAATCTTATTAGCGCACCCCACCGGGGACGGGGACCCTTTTTTTACAATTTTTAGCTGTCCCCCAATCGGACTTAGGGCGCCGGGCGGACTCACGTTGAGCTTTGCTTCAAATTTCTAGTTGTTGTTTTTTTGCTTTCTGCCTTCGTGTTAGCGCTGCGCGTACTGTACTCACGCCTTCCCTTTTGTTCGTGGTGGTAGTTGCTGGAGTCAGTGGAGTGCCTTGAAAGTAATCTAATAACGCATTATAAATTTTGTATGATTTTGACGGCTCGTGTGTCGCAGAAGTTGACTTTCTGTTGCGCCTATGTGTCTGGAGCTTGCACTGTCAATGGATCTAAGAGTTATCGTTAGGGATTAAGATCAGTCCTGATCTGAGGTTTTAAGGAAAAAAAATTTCAATGAGAGCGTGCGTGGCGGATAATTTTATGTAAATCGGATTTGTTAACATAAACATCTCGCCAAGGTTGTTAAAATAGTCTCATTGTTGCCATAATCCATAACCTTCTTCTTTATTCAGACACCGGGTGACTTCACTTGTTGACTTAGACTTTCGCGTTGCGGAAACTTAGGCGCGTACTGAGCGACGCAACTGAACTGAACTGACACGGTTTAGTTTTTATCGAACTGACCAACGGACAAGCAGGGCGAGCTTGTTGGTCATTGGTTGACACGTACGTGAGCGTAGTCACGTAGGCCACCGACGCCGTAAGACGGTGTCTACCGTAATGCATTACTGCTTGCCCATTGGTCAGCTCGTCAAACGCTAAACCATGTCAGTTCAGTTACGTCTGTATGCACCTGAAGGCCACTCTCTCTATACACTTTGTTTCATAAAAAAGATCCCTTTTTGTTTCTTCACAAGTCACTCAAATGATGATAAATTTAAATGAAATTTTTACCAGTTGTAGCTGAAGAAATACTAATTCAAAATATTTTAACAAAGTATGGCAGTTGATTAAATATTAACAGCACCAGTTGAGACTAGCAAGTTTGTACCCGTGACACATTATGACGTCAGCGTTACATCCCGACTAGCAAAGAATATTTAATAAACTGCGATATTTTGTTATAATAGTTTGAATTAGTATTTCTTTAGCTACAGCTGGTAAAAATTTCATGTAAATTTATCATTTGAGTGAGTTATGAGAAAAACAAAAAGGGGTCCTTTTTATGAAACACCGTGTATCTTTTTATGTATAAAGAATTCTGGGAGTCTTGGCTGCAGTTCATTGCTGATTGCAGCGTGGACCGGAGACTACATGACCGGAAGTTAACTACAGTCAGTCGACTGACACGCACCGTTCCCGGAAATTACCGACGTCCACGTGACCAGTTCCGTCCTTCCGTCCGTCCGTTCATCCGTCAGCAAGCGTCCGTCGGTCAGTCACACATGCAGTCATCAAGTCCACGCTCCACGTTGTAGAGCCGACTATCTCAGCAGACGTCTTTCCGCCTTTCTGGCCGGACTCAACTGTCTGGAACTCATTGCCCCAAGGACCCTTGGGATTCGCAGCTCCTCGTTGTGCGCGTATACGGACGGCCACTGAAGACATTTTTATTGTCGCGGTATACCATTAATTCTATGGGAAGAAGACGGACTGCAGAGATGGTATGGGCGACGTGATAGGAAATAGCGTCTATTGATATGACGAAAGCAACTGATAGCGATAGTGCTTCGCCAAGAGTCTGTCATAAACCTGCATGGGGAATAGGGAAAATGGCTTAGTAGCCTACTTCCTGAAAGTCTTGCGTTCTTCTTCTCCTTATCAGGCATATCTTTGAACCCGAAGCCGTCTCACGTTATAAAAGTGTGTGACTGTATGCCTGTGCATTATATCCTGTATGGTTATTGTCAACATCCGGCTGTATGTATAGGCAGAACTCAGCATACGTTTTATGTACTACAGCCATACGCGCCCTCTGCCCCGCTATCTCGTGCTATGCGCTGGTTTCACGTGACTTACCGTGTATATCCGTTAATTCCTCGCTGTGAAATAATGTTGTAACATTATCGTTAGCCTATAATTGCTTGTATCATGATTTTGGCTTACGTAGTCCCATTGCACCTATATTATAGCTCGGGTGATTGTGATATATTTTAATATATTCATCGTGGCCGCAGATCTTTGAAAGTTCTTGAATAGTCTGAGAAGTCGTAGAATTTGTTTGCCTCAAAACTTGGGCCACTCTGTATATTGTCGTGATCTAGGTTATTATTTTATTATTTTTGCTGTATTTCTTTTTTTTTGTTAAAAAAGCTGAACCTGGAACAGCTGACGGTTTTATTCAAACCGAGAAGTAGATCGCCCCTTCGAGCGATTCAAACGTGCACATTTAAGGATATTTTTCTTCTTAGTGTCTTTATAATATGCTGCCGTTGGGGCTTGCCTGTGATGTCTTAATGTTATAACTCATTACATTACGTGTCGCCGGCGCACTGCTGTAATGTTAATGTAACTCTTTCAGTATTAACGACCACGGTGCACTTCGCTCAGGGCTGTTTGAAGTCAGCTGCTTTATCAAAGCTTAAGACCCGAGGGGCGAACCTATCCCCTGGTAATGTTGCCGCTTGCCAGATTATATATCAGAGGACAAAGTGACAAAAACGCCTGCTTTTATTCAGAACATTCGCGATATTGTCGAGCGTATTTTAAATCTCTGAATTACGGTAGAGATTTAGCTTTGTAGGCCTATTGGATTTTTGCTGGAGTGCGTGCCATTTCCTAGAACTGTTTCTTGCCAGTTCAGTTGTGCTAGAGCACTGTTGTATACATTCTGTACCTGATGTTTTATTTATAGGCTACGTCTTGGCTTATCATGCAGTGGTACACTGTGCTCCAGCGTTTTTGCTTGGAGCCTTTCGTTCAGCGGTCAGCGTGGGTGGTCGTGGGTTAAAAGGTTACGGGAGGGCAGACAGGAAGTTGCATTTTTCTCATTTTCTCACTGTCATCTGCAGAGGAAATATGGGTGCTGGAAATTTCGATTTCGCCGCTGAATTTTGCAAAAATATAGTAGACGATTTCCAGCCCCATATTTTGCATTTTTGGAAGAAATTATCCGCCTCGAAGAAAATTTTCCGATATGCTAAATTTTAGGCTGGTGCATGGATGACAGTTGCCTCGCTACCCTTTCGTGCCATGTCGCCACGCCACTGCTTGTAGTTCACGGGCGTATTAGCTCAATAGTATCCCCTGCTTTTCTCTTTTTGCCTTTTTACATTTTTTTCTGTGAATTTTTCCCTGGGATTCTCTCCTGCCTATGTCCAGCGTGCATTCAGTTTCAATCCTGTGCACTTGGTTTTCGTGTGCATGGCCAGAAGGCAAAGAGCGCGTCTTATTAGTCTGATATGATATGATTCAGTCTATAACGAAAAATTGGCTGAACTCCGTTTTGAAGCCATTCAAGCCGAAGTAAGCAAGTTAAGGGGCCCACAGCTCATGCCGTGTAAATGACCAAACCAGTCTCTGTCACTGTCCACCGCAGACATTGTGTCTGGCTCTGTGGTCGCCATATTCTGATATTTCTGGCTGGCATTTTGTTGGCATACATTGTCTATACTACCGGGTATTCGCCTCAGATTTAGTATTCTGCGCACATTGTGCGGCATTATGCGCCTTGCAATTCTATCTCTCAGTGTGCCATCGTGTGGACAGGACAGAGACTGAGAGATCGTTTGTGTGTAATGGCTGAAGACGTGCATTGCTATGGAGCTATAGAGAGACCTACAGTTTGCAGATAAGCCGCTTATAGTAGGTCTACTCGTGTATAACGTTGCTAAGCTGCATAGCTCTGCGTTACGCCTGTTATTATGGACAACGATGACGGCGACGGTGGCATTAGAATGCATTTGATGTGGACTGCTGGGCGGTTAAACAGCAAACAAACAGTGCTCAGACTTGGAGGCACTGGGCAGGCTGGTACTGGTACTGTACATGTATTGGCGCATTTGACGAGCCACTGTGTGCCTTGCCTGCTGCTGCTGCTGCGTTTCCATGGTAACCGTGCAATGTGATATCGATGTCTGACGTTGACGTCGTGCCTGCATGGAGTCCCCACCTCCCTTCCTTCCTTTCTCTCCCCATACCGCCTCGCCTTTCTCCCTCCGTGCAGGGTGTTGAGATGATCCATGCACTTAGTCTGTAGCCGAGTTCTGATCTTGTGCCGCCTTGTGCAAAATTGGCAAAAGCAGAAGCGTGTACGACTTGTACTATTCGTCAGTCATATTATACGTGGTCATGCAGTTCGAACGCTGTCTGCAGGCTTATAGCCCGTTTACACGAGGAAGCATACATGAAGCAGTATACACCGTTATCAAGACGTGTGCTCTACATTCGCTTCAAGTTTGCTTTCAGGTTGCTCTAAGTGTGCTTCACGTACGCTTCGTGTATCACGGCTCTCGCGGGTCCTTGAAAGTCCTTGAATTTGATTTTCTAAAACGCCATGACCGAACAAGTGATTTTTCAGAATCAGTGAGGCCTGAGTCTGAGTGGTGAATAGACTTCATCGTCACTGTTACTTACTGATTTTTTTTTCCAATGTTAACTGAACCTGCTTTTGTATGCTTATAGAAGCTCTTCTTATATATCTTTTGTACCGTCCTTGAAAAGTTCTTGAATTTTATACATGCTTCCTCGTGTAAACGGGGTATTAGTTACAGTTTGCTTTGCACTTCTGGTCGTCTGTTGGTTGCAAGAATTAGCCAATGAAAAAGCATTCATGGTGGCATTCTATTCACTCTACTGCTGTTCTTTTCGCACTCAGTACGCGAATCGTCCCGTAATCCTGTGCAGTTGGTCATCCTTCGATGCTGGTCGTCCGCCGGCGTGAATGTCAAACTGACCCGCCCGGTTTTTGCCGTCCTGCAGTGCAGTTCTTCTCCATCCCTTTCCCTGATTCCCAATCCAGTCCACTCCGTTCCCAACAGCAGCAGCAGCAGGGCTCTTGGGCTGGTCACTCAGTGGTCAGTTGATTGCTGTAGGCCTTAGGCCGGCCTCTGGACGTGACCACTATTCGTACGTCCGTCCGTCCGTCCATGGCCCCCGTGCAAGGAGTGGTCAGTTGCAAATGGCGTTGAAAGGTCGGCGGACCCGTTGCGTTAAGGTCGTCAGGCTAGCTAGCTTTGTCATCGCAACTGTCACTATGACGTGACGTGATTTTCTCTCTGTCCATTTGACTCTTCGTCACTTCGCTCGCCCATTCACGCGTCCTTTGTTAAGCTGCTAGCCAGTCTCACGGCCGGCCGTATGTGAAAAACGTCGATTGAACTCATTTAATCCGTTCGGCTCTGGCAGTCGGTGAATCGTGAACTACGACTGCAGCTTGGCAGGAAGGGTCAGGAATTGGTACAGTCAATGGCAGCCAGTCATAATTTGTCAAATTCCCTGTGCAATGTATAGCGTGGTTGGCGAGAGCAGAAAGTAGTAGCTTGTAGTCGTAGTTTACTGCAGGTGCAGGTGTATGAATTTCCATGGACATTCGGGACACAAACTACAGATCGGGTTCGGGTTAACTTGGGCATATTTTGGCGGTGTTGTAGCATTTCGCCTAATCTCATTTCGCCTAATCGCTCCCCAGTTGGGTCTACTGCAGAGCCCCAACCGAAGTCTATTAGGGTTAGGATTAAGGTTAGGGTAAGTATACGACGCGAAATGAGATTAGGCGAAATGCTACCCAACCTATTTTGGCATAGCATTCAAAATTGAATCGAGCCGTTATCATGCCGTTATCGCATGAATGTTACCTTGCCTATACATCATTTAGTGCTGCTTAGCCACCGGAAAGACAGGTTGATACGAAATGATACGATCATGTTGCTTTGATCACGGGTTGAATATGAACGAAAGTTGCCAAATTCTTCTGGCAGCGAATGCCTGCACGCTGTGATCAGTGATAGTGTACTCTGCCAAATTCAGTCCACATAACCGTATGGTCGTTAGCGCCGGCGTGTATTATAGCTTTTTGCTCGGTTTTGCCGAGCAGAGCTGTTTATGTTCTGTACGGTACAGACGTTATTGACATGCTTGTCAGTGCGATGGACGGACGGCGACCGTTCGGGTTAAAAATCGTTCACCAACCGACCGGCATGCCTGCCCCAACACACCAGACCCACTCTGTCTCTCCCCTCTCTTTTGGTTGATGTATATGTGAACGATGCACACTGCTGTGTTTTCGCTTGCTTGACCCACCCGACGACTATCTCATCGTTCTGTATGCCCTTCTGTCTCCCCTGCCGTCGACCTGCCCCTCTGTTCGTCCGCTCGTCCGTCCGTCTGTCTATGTCTCTACGTTGCTGAATGTTAAACAGGCAGGCAAGCCGAAGGACCGGCCACTGGCCATTGGCTGGCCGGATTGCGTCTCTGGTCTTCGTCTGCCGGTAAATTTAGCGACCTTCGCCGGCTCCGTGGTTCTGTCTATAGCGTCAGAAGCCGTCTTCATAGCGACAAACCCAACTCAACTGGAATGACTCACACTGGACCGATGGCAGCGTGCCGCGCTTGGAGATATCCCTCGCTTGATAAGGAAAAGAAACATACTAAGGACATGCCAGAAAAATTCTTTTTATACGCCGCATTAAGAACAAGATACTGCCTAGAGGAGTAAGCCTACGTTTAATTACGCGCAAAGCCTTGCGAGTTGCGAATGCCAACGCCTAGATGCTGGCATTATGGTTTTGGTTTAGTAACCATCACTCATTTCATCACCAAATTCCACACACTGCAATGGAAAATTGGGTCAGTTGAGTTGAGTTGAGTTTGTCGCTGTGAATAAGGCTATAGGGATGGGAAGACATTTCTCCGCCAAGGGCTCCGGGCAGGGCTTCTATTGATTCTATGTCTATACCTGGTGGGCACAGCTAGCGCCCAGTCAAAAATAGGGGGGTTGTGTATCTAGCTGGAAGATCCAGACCCCTGAGCTTCTCGAGGGCGTCCATGTAAAACGTAAAAGATCCCATGATATTTTTTTGGGTTGGTGGGAAAGCTAAACGGCCGTTGGCGACCAGCTCGCAGTGTTTTTGGTAATACAATAACGTACTGTTTACAGATAAAATAGAATAATTGCCAGATAATATTATGTAATACGGTCAAATTTAACGAGTATTTTGCCTGCTGCTTTATTACCAGCTTTTGGAGGCTTTGTCCCAGACCCACAGAGGTTCTCTGCCTCGACTCCGCTGATGGGGATCTCGGTCTCCAGACACCCTAAAAATTCCACTTCGCCTAAGCCGCTGGACTCACGGATCATTGCATGGGGTTCCGTGAGTAATAGTGATCATTTCGTAGGGTTCCGCTGCAGCAAAAAGGTTGAAAAACACTGCCATATACTTTGAAGGTCGTCCTTACAACACTCACACTATCGTGTGAGGTGTGATCTGCTGGCCCCCTGCACTAAGATTTATCGTGATGATACAGCTCCTATGGACAAAAGGTGGCAATGGCGCCTACGTTCTCAGGTGCATTAATGAATAGAAACTAGATTACAGCTAGGTGTCTCATCGTACTGATGAGCAACTGGCTCGTCATGCAGCCGTGCTCATCATACGCCTAGTTTCTTCTATATATACTCGTGTATTTTATAGTCAGGTGAGCTTTAGAAAAGCCGCCTGCTGCCATCGATTGACGTCATGAGCAGGTGTGTTCAGCGCTGACACAGGTGTAAATACACGCGGCCGGCTCGGAATGCACTATATGTGCTGCTCTAGGCTTACAGCATATTACTACCGTACTGCAGTGATGGGCATAAGTAAACTAAAAGCTGTTAACTAATAGTTTAATTTAAAAAATACTAAATCACTTGCACAGTTTTTAAGTTTGAGATGTCATTGGACTGACTGCTGTGAACTGAGGGTAGCAACTGTCGCAAGATTCTTCTTAAACTGACAGTTTACTTTTAGCAAATATCAACAGCATTTGCCCACAGTGTTGCACCAATTTGCTCCAATTTGAGTAGTTGCAAATTACTTGGAAAAAGTTCAACTGAAAAACTATTACCGGTAGTCTAGTTAAATATAATGCCACAAAGTAGTTGCTAACTGACAGTTTAATTAATTTTATTTTTTTTCAGTTAGTTGCCCATCACTGCTGTGAACTAATCATCAGTCTATAGGTGTACGTGTTTTGATTCATTGCCACATGCTACAGTGCTACACTCTGTGAATGCATGCTTAACGATCGTACATCAATTCAATATGCTACATGTTCACGCAGCACAGTCCCACACCACGCCATATACCTGCCGATCACGCCATCTCCCATTGCACAGCGGCAGGCCTACTATGTTTAAAGCTCAGTGCAGAAAGATTTATATGTCCTAGTCTTACAGCCAGGCTAACACGTATGAGATAAGAAAAGAAAAAAAGATCGCCATACTTTTAATTGATCATGTAGCTGGTGTAGCCCAAGTATACGTAAAAAGTCGATTAAAACAATAATAATAAACTAATTTGTATATAGCCAATGTGTTGACTGACTTTAGAGGCGCTGAAAAGCAAGGAAATTCACACACAGTTTATATATTTCATAGTCGTAGACCATGTTCTAGGCATGGCGTAGTAACTTTTACTGATCAAGGATCGGTGCGCCTATTTTCTCGGACGAAAATCCTTGAGGAATCTTGCGGTGAGTGACTAGTTGTTTGGAAAACCTGGAAAATGTCGGCGAGAGAGCTCTCTGTTCCTGAATAGTAGTCGCTGGTTAGGCCTACCTGCGACTGGGAAATGGACAGGATTGCTGTGGATATGAAATTTCCCATCCATATCCATATCCACAGACGCTTATCCTGCGTACATGTAGCCACTACATTTTCACGGAGCACAGCTGCCCGTTCCCACCTGCAGGACAAAAACGGGACGCGGGCATTCCCCCTCTGAAATTTGAGTGGTGCCATAGCAAAACGGACATTGAGCAGTATGCTAGCGGACAAAACAAAAAAACTGCTACTAGTTGCAGGAAGCCTAGAAGTAGAAGGTCGTATGTTGCATTGAACGTGAGTGAGCAAGATTGATT
>Ga0209454_1005096_pt1 | contig 9998 bp, 7 predicted proteins | sample WorMetHERISLAND1_2_FD_187400 | JGI IMG/M metagenome (GOLD analysis project Ga0209454, IMG submission 187400) | Marine gutless worms symbiont microbial communities from Max Planck institute for Marine Microbiology, Germany - Olavius geniculatus... | ecosystem: Host-associated > Annelida > Digestive... | reverse complement strand
GGAGAAGGGATGTCCTTGAGATGGATGGGAAAACAACTCGACTCTGAGCGTCACTGCAGAGAACAGTACAGAGGGAATTGGTAGCACTGGCATTCACAGCGGAACACCTAACATGACTTGAAAGAATATTTCACTGGGTGACTGAAGAGGCAACTCCTTTCTACTGGCAATTGTCCCAAGTTTTCTATTCTGGAACGGCTTAACTTGAAGTAAGTCTGAAAAAATTGACCTGATTAACGAAAAACTAAAATGGTAGTTTTAATGTTGTTACTACTAATGCTAACACTAATGTTGCTAGTAAGAGTACTTGTATTTTTCTGTTCATACATTGTCGTGGCACGAAGGAGAAATTGATTTCAGGAGCCGTCATTTCTAGCTGTTGCTTGCTTCCAGTAAATATTGTTGATTTTCTCGTAATATCTGAGATCAGTTGCATGCTGTCTACTGTTAACACTGTGTGCCATGTCTGTTATGGTTGCTAACAGTCAGTTATCAAAACTGGTCGGTTGCTAATTGCCCACGAGGCTCCACTGACTGGCGGCTTTGCTGCTGAAATAGTGTCAACAATACAGGTTATTATTTGCTGACCTGCTGATTTATCACCTTAATTCTTGTCTCGTGTTGATGTTTTCAGAAAGTTTGTTGTTTTACTATCAAAACTGTGTATTTTGGCATCCAACAATTTACGTTACAGCTGTGTATCGTGGTAGACTTTTTTTCAGCAAGACATGTAGTGTTGAGTGTCTGGCCTGTGAAATCCACTGCAGAAATCCGAAATCCCTAAAGGTTCCGTCCCTAGTCTAACATGTAGGAAAACTGATTAATTGTTAAACGGAAACCTTTGTAATTACGTCCGTGATTTGTTGTGACCATTTTTTGAGTGTATGCCAGAAAAAGTAGTTATAGTTTTGTATAATTAAAACACAAAAGAAACAACAAATATTGAAAAAGGGAAAATTAATAAGAGCTTATTAAATGATGGATTGATTTCTTCCTGTGTATTGATTTTTTATGAACCTGGTAATGGTTTTCTCGGGTTGAATAAAAACTGATGTGAAACAAGTTAATTGTTGCAGTGACTGTTAATTCCTGTGTCCGTGTGTTGCAGAATGAATGTTTTTTGAACCTGGAAGCGCCGATCGAGCGCGTCTGTGGTTACGACACTCCATTTCCGCACGTCTTTGAGCCGTTCTATTTGCCCAACAAATGGCGCTGCTTTGAAGCTGTCAGAAAACTCACTAGCTATTGAATGAATCTGAATATTTATAGTTATGTGGTGTATTTTTCTTTGGGTGTCTTTCAATCTAATCTATGTAGTTAATTTGATTTTTTTTCTACTGTGAACTGCACTTAGCATGTAAAATAATGTTGGTGCCTCCAGTTGTGTTTATTTTTCTACTGGTGCAGTTATTGTTATTGATGCTGTTAATTTGATCTTTTCTTTCTACTGTAAATTTTAGCATTAATTTAGTAGCCATTAAATTTAGCACTTAGCATGTTAAACTGTATCTGGTGCCATTATTTTTATCATCTGATGTGACGACTGACGAGTGTATATATTTATAATATGGCATGACATATCTGCTTTCATAATTTCATGATTTTGTTTTTGGCACAGACAAAATACTTTTATTACTGTGCCAAGTATTAGTTAGTTGTAATAAAATAACAATTTCTTGGAGTCATGGCAGAAATGTTTAGGGACAGACTCAACTACCACGTGTCTTAGTCTGAGCTTTAGCTTTAGATCATATGTCCCTACTTTTTGCCTCCGCCAAGGAGGTATCGTTTTTGCCGGTTTTTGTTTGTCTGTCCGTTTGTTTGTCTGTGTGTCAGCAGGATAACTCAAAAAGTTATGGACGGATCTTTCTGAAATTTTGAGGGAATGTCGGGCATGGCATAAGCTACAAGCGATTCAATTTTGGGGGTGATTCGGCAGGAATCCTGGATTCTGGATCACTTTGAAATTTTCGTTACCATAGCGTTAAAGGGGGCATAAGGCAACCGCTGGCAAAGCGAATATGGTGACGCCACCTGGCGAATAACATTGCCTTGGCGGAGGTACCTGCGGGCTATGACTGCTTTCTAGTTTGCCTCTGTCCTACATATCACCCATATTATCTATTCAAAAATGCCAAAGGTGGATGCCTCTCTGGGCTATAAATGCCCACCAAGTGACACAGTTAATGGAGTCTATTAATTATCAGCAAGACAGTGGCTTCTATACCTATACCTGGTGGGCACTGCTTGCACCCAGTGAGAAATAGAGGGGGAAGTTCTGATAAGGGTGTAGATCAAAACTTTCCCCTATTTTTCACTAGGCAATCTACACCCTTAACAAAATTTCCCCCTATTTTCACTGAGTAATCTACACCTTCAACGAAACTTTTCCCCTAATTTTCATCCCCCTTATTCTTCCCTTCCCCCCTATTTTTTAACCTACACCCTTAAAAACTCAACTCTAGAAAGGGAAAAGCCCAAAAGGATGGTACGAGTCCAAAAGTGGGGGGAACTTGAGCCTGAAAGTGGGGGGAGAAGTTGTGCCCGATTTCAATTCCAAATTTGGGGGACAGAAACCACTGCAGCTAAGACGCAGAGATGGGACCAATGTTTTGTGATATTTATTTGTTGAATATTGCTGTAAGCGTACAAAGACAGCATAATAGTATGTTAGTGTAAGTTATTTCTGATGCCTTGACATACAAATGTGTACATGTGCCTTAAAACATGAATAATACAACAGTACAATGGCCTTCTAGTTATATTTGTGCACAACATTTGAACCACTGCAATAGGCGACTGGTTTAATATGACCCAGCGCAACTGCAAACGTATAGTCTCATTAATAACCTGTGCTGTGAATAACACATCTGCAAAAGGGCAATATGCCTAAACTAAACACCTAAAAGTTTAAACTGTATACATTGTATAGTATGTTATAAATACACAAGCTGTATATTACAGGGCTTCGACGAGAATTATACGTGACATCTCATTTATACAAATGCTACAACCCATCGTAAAAATATAAAAACGTAAAGTCTTTTCCGAGCCTTACAGCCCATAGGGCGGCGCTGATCTCCGTTTCCTAAGGCCCTCACCCAGACACCAGTTTTTACACTGCGAGACCACAGATACGGGGCCAGTGTATCGTGCGGTGTGCCTGTTTACGTCCCAGCGGTGAAGCCGGTACCAAATTATACTGCTTGGTGACAGAGGCACATGCGTGTGAACAACTTGCCTAAGGTCGTTACCTGGCAGTGTCCCGGTGCGAAGTCGAACCTGCGCCTCTGAGTTACCTCAGGATTACAAGTCCGACACGTTACCGTTAGACTACCGAGCCACACTACCCATCACGCCCCTTAAAAATAATTTTACAACAATCAGGCGACAGTTTTCGACAGAGGAGATAATGGCTGCTGAAAATTTCAATTTTGCCGTTAAATTTCTCTCAAAATGGGGATTTCCAGCCCAAAATATTGTGTTTTTGAATGAAAGTTTTCCGATGCTAAAATCTGTCGAGCAGTTCTCCTCTGCTCCGAGCGCCACCAGACGGCATCACTAGTAATAGATGACGTGTTCTTTTAACACTGAGCCTGCAGCAGATTACTTGAATGCATCATAGTTATTATATAAATATGTGTAATAAATAACAATATATCCAATATACCCAGTTTATAAGCTGCTTAGTATAGACTGCAAATGTTACAAAATGTGCTCGAGCCTTCAACATTGTAAAGCAAACTCTCGAGAAAAAAGTGAAAATATTATATGAACGAATCACACATAATGTGTTGCCAACATTACATCTAGCAAGAAATGGGGAAAACATCAATTCAATAAATAACCTGCAATGGTCACAAAATAATGACCCAAGACCCCATGGCAAAGACATGGCAGCATGAAGATCACAAAAAAACAACTGATAATTGAAATAAATAATACAAGAGAAAAGTAATCATCAGAGGTCAAGGTTGGTCATGGTGCCCCAGGCAGGTCCGGCCTTTAGTTTGACCGGTAGTTTAACAGACAGTTGGGTGGTGGACTCCATGCAGCGCTTGATGACGTCAGCAACGACCGGCACATGAGCTGCATTCACTTCATAGATGAGTTCGTCGTGCAGCTGTAGTACGAAGTATCCACCACCAGGGGTCAGCACGTGGTCTGTCTCCTCGGCATATGTCAGTCTTGCTCTTGTACGACGACGATGCTCCGTCTTCCCCATCCCCGCTGCTGCATCTGCCATTCATACGTCATTCATAACCATTATCGTTATTTGTCGATCAATCTATCAAAATAACAACTGACAAGAATAACCAGGGATGCACAACTAAAAGCTGAAATAAAAACTCTGAGGATAATGTATGAATTTAAAAACGAAATTGGAATTGGAGATAAAATGCTTGCCGAAATGGTACAGTATGTTTTTAAGTTTTGTTTAAGGGATGCAGCATAACAAGTACATAAAAGCACAGTGGCAGACTGACACATTGGTCTCTTTGACAAATCACACGCAGGTCACTGAATCGCAGTAGAAACTGGCTGTCGTCAACCTCCAACGGAGCCGTATTAAAAAATCTGAAGGCATAAAGTGTACAATGTAACTTTTTCAAAAGTGTGAGGAGAGAGAGAAGTTTATTTGCCATATCAGTCACAACCAATACAATAACAATTTCACACAACGGCAGGCTGCCAGAAAGATCCACCCCGCAAATAAACTCCTGGTTCAAATATTATTTGCACTTACGGGCCACAGGGCATCCCAAAACTACAATTTTTTAAAAACAATTTCTAGACACAATTTTCTAGTAATTGACACCAGTGCAAGGGCAAGGCCTAAGCAGAAGAGCACCTGCTGCTAAATATGCCCCTGAGTGGCTTACAGTGCAGCCATTGGTTTCTGTTTCCTTCCAGCCTGCCCATTTTTCTGGTGTCAACTGTCAATTCAGGGTAAGATATGTACAAACAGACCTCGGGCTGATCAAACAGACTTGATGTTGTCTAATCAACACCATCATAGTACTAAAGAAGTTTATGCCACAAAATACAATGCAAATGCAAAGACTACAGCACTTAAAGAACAGGTAGCTAAGTAAACCCAGTCAGCATCTCAGTTTCACAGCATCCGTCTACATTTCCAGGTCTTTGGTTTGCTCTCTCGGTGTTTTTAGACCGATATCAGACCACTGCATGCTAAGAGCCTCTATAATAATTATCTGAAGTCACATGACACCACATGACACCATAAGATGTCACAGAGGAGGTTGCTGGGAGAGTGAGCTTAGTGGATAGATGATTTATTAATGGCACAGTCTGCAGGGGTCCCAGCAGCAAAAATTAAATTTCAGGACCAACTTTTTAGTAAATTTCAGGACATATTTACGGTATCAAAATCTCAACAAATACAAATTTATTACGTGCTACCTAGCACAAATTAGTCATAAACATCAGAGAGGCAGTCATTCACTACAATATTACGAAATAACAAAAATAAATAAATGAAATAACAGTCACGTCTTGTATTCGTATATCAAAAGCAGTTACTGTAAAAGAACATTACAGTTCTGAGAAATAAAAATATATCTACATATCGAATTTAACGGTACAGCAGTGCTGCCAGCAAAATATTAAACAACTTTGTGGCAAAATGATGGCCAATATCAGGACATTTGTACTAAATGACTAAAATTTCAGGACAATTTTAAATTTCAGGACAATTTCAGGACAACTTTGAAATTTCAGGAATTTCAGGACAACTGGGACCCCGAGTCTGGTACAAGTACCGGTAGTTGGGCTTGTGCCGTGTCGATGACTGTGGGTGGTCTGAGTGTCAGGAAATCTCTCTGACAGTTGCTGGTCGATGCGAATCATCGCTACTTTGACGATGTCCGCCGCAGAACCTTGTACGGTCGTGTTCACTGCCTGACGTTCTGCCTAATAACACAATTACCGTAACACATAACAGGAAAGATGGTTTATAGCAGACATAAATTTTCTGTAAATATACACTATGTCTCAAAAAACATCCCCGCATTTTTGACTGTAACTTGAAAACCATTTAACAGATTTTGATAATGTTTGGTAATAATATTCCTGGCACAACTTTCCATCAAATGTCCGTTCAGTTTCCCACCTCACCCAATGTATGCTTCTGCACTACCTAGGAAAAGCAGATCAAGCAAAATATGTGTTGAAATAAACAGAAAACCTGAAAAAACATCCCCAACATTATCGATCATACCTTGAAATGTGATTAGCAGATTTTAGTAATATTTGGCAGAAAGTTTTCTGACACAACTGGCTATTAAATAAGTGTTTTAGTCTCCACCTCACCCAACGTCTGCTTTTGCACTACCTGGGGAAAGCAGACCAAGCATAATACGTGTTGAAATGAATTGAAAAAAAAACGTCAATAAATTCCATCTATCCTAATCTGTGGGCCCCAACAGCCGGTCTGTTACAAGGTCTCACTGTCATGCAGCAGTGTGTCTACCAGATGAAGTTTAGGAATGTTTGAAGAGTCAAGAAGCGACTGGTACAGCCTGAATTGGTCTGGAGCAGAACATTATCGATACTGCTGTCAATGAATGGAGAAAGCATCTCCTTGACTGCATGTGTTCGCATAGTGGGCCAACACTTCAAGCAATTTTACTGTAGGCAGTCGAAAAATGGACAACTGGACAAACTGTCAGCTAAAGTGTCAGAAATGTGAACAAAATGTGTTTTTACGCGTTATGTTAATTAAGCAATCACATCACATTCGATAAAAAGTGATATTTCGCTGATTGTGTTTTCCCCAGGTAGTGCAGAAACAAATGCGAGGTGAGGTGGAAAACTGAATAATCATTTGATGGCAAGTTTTGTCAGGAATATTCCTACCAAAAATTATCAAAATCTGGTAATTGATTTTCAAGTTACAGTCAAAAATGTTGGGGATGTTTTTTGAGACACAGTGGGCGACTTTACTTTTTGACTTAGACTTTCGCTGAGCCTAAACTTCGGTCTAAGTACCTACTTAAGTCAAAAAGTAAAGAATGCACATTTTTTCTACCCCCTCCATTCAACCCCAAATTTGAAAATGTTCACCTTGCACTGTTTTTGTGCGCAAACAGCTGTGATATAGGGCTAATTATTCATGTAAAAGGTTTTCCGCTAACACTTACCGTTTAGCCACAATATATCCGTTAGACACAGGCAACTCATCTGTTACAGAGAGACACCTCACAGCAAAAGACCGAACTTTGTGCTTACAGTTTAATGGTCAGCTAACAGCAATAAGTCTGCCTCAAAATTAAACCAAATTCCAGATCTCGTCAGTCAGTAAAGGTAAAAGGTCAGAATGTAGCTCTTAAGGAGCGAACCCCTCACAAAGCTACGGAGTGTCACCTGCCGTATGGGACCACACAGTGTTACCTGCCACCAGACAGAGGTGAACGCGCCCCGCCTTAACGCCAGCCAGATAGGCCAGTACTCGATTTACCTACCCCAGAGGGATGGAAGGCTGAGTTGACCTAGGCGGTTGGTTACATAACGAGATGGTTTACCTGCCCGCAGACAGTCACCCATTGCAGTATTAACCGGGCCCGGCGTACAGTAACTTCGCTGATTGGATCAGACGCGTTACCACTACACCACCACGTACATGTGCCCTGGCATGTGGATTAGTGTCCTTGATGGCCGGTAGATAGCGCCGTCGGCCCGAGTACGTTGTCACATAACCATCACGTCTACACGCCTGAACGGTCCGCTGCAGGAAACTGCGCAGACCTAACACAGCAGCAACGGGCGGCAAATGTCTAACACTATATGTAGTCCTTCCCAGCCATAGTCCAGTCAAGGCGCCTGTCCCTGTTCGAACACATTGCACGAATGCCTGATGAAACAGATGCAAAACAGATCATAACAGCTTCCCCCACAGGAAACTGGAGGAGACCACTGGGACGTCCTCGTATTACATGGATGAAAACCATTCAGCAGGATCTGAAATCCAGCAACCTCAATATGGACGACGCAGTTGACTTGGCTGAGAACCGTCCACTCTGGAGATTAATGTCTACGTTCGGCGCTACGCACTCTTAGTGGCGCTTGCCCAAAATGATGATGGGGGGTAGTCCTTCCCAAGCCACGAGGCTCATGGGATGGCAGTGCTCTCCGACATTGACCTCCATTTCCTTAGCCCTCAGCTAGACACTAGTTTACACTGCAAGATCACATAAAAACAAGGCATCACGCTGTACGTCTGTTTACATCGCAGCTTCTGCTGGTACTCATTGCGTCTACCCACGGAGGGATGGCCAGGCTGAGTTGACCTGGGTGGCTGGTTACGTACCGAGATGGTCACCCATCCAAGTACTAACCGGGCCTGGTGTTGATTAACTTCACCTATGCAACCAGTTTCATTACCAACTAAAATAAAGATTTAACCGTTCCAATGCTCACACTGTATACTTATCAGAAAACACTAAATACTGTTGCGGCCATTTTTAGCAGCCATTTTTTACAGATTACTCCAAATCAGACCATGTTGCGCATCTGGCTAATCAAATTCCTTAAAATAAAAGTCAAAATTAAAGCTACTACTTATGATTTAATCGTTCCAGTACCTCCAGAAGTCCAACTACTCTGCCTGTGGACACGTCCAAGCCCTCTAAATGAGAAGCACACCATGTTAAATCATGTACATTTTAATTAGTACAATTCAACAGTTGAAGAAAGGTGCAACGATAGAACAAAGCTGTGTAGCAGATATACATAGACACGAGAGCTGAACCTGCCAAAGGCCTGCCTATATAAAAAGTCTGTACAGAGTGGAATAGAAGCTTGGACCACAGATACATATTGCAGCGAGCTGATAACCTGTAAACTTAGCTTTGAATGACTCCATGAAGACTGAGGCCTCATCCACACTCACTGCAAGCTGTTCACCTAACGCCTGCACTCCAATGCCATATATCATGCCGTAGCAGATCTGTCAGAACACATGCAGACACACGTAAACATCGGTAGACAAGGTTTAGAAAAACACAACTAAACAGTGGGTTTTACTGAGGCTTATTGGTTTTGGGGTTAAATGCAGATTTTATAAAAGACCAACCTTGATGGGCTTTGAGTTTTTGTGGATTTCGCTATTAGAATGAGCACTTCTAGATAGTCTTCATCAGATAAATACCGGTATCAAAAACTTTGCAAATTCACACATCTTGGAATTTAAGAAAAATTTCACTATAATGAAATATGTAATTATTACTGGGGTGGGAGGTGGGTTTAACAATGAATCTCACTAGGTTTTTAGAGTATGTGCCCAGGGGTGTTGGTAGATCAAGAATGCACACAGTAGCTATGTCGACACTGACTTACTCTCATACAATAGAACAGACCAAACCATTAATTCGCTTTGCAGCTCTAGTCAATTTAATAAACTTGAATCATTTTCAACATACAAATCAAATCAAAAGAAAGAAATATTTCTTTAATAAATTAAATGATAGACCACAAATCTGACAATGTCAAGTAACACGCTATAAAAATCATAACACCAACAAAACATCACAGCAATGAAGTAAAATTAGCACAACATTCATTAGTTTACATCATGCCAATTGAACAGAGTCCTCGCACATTGGCATCCGATGAGTTCTGAGTTTTCCTGAGTGAAACAATCAGCAACAATAAAGTCTCGCCAGTAAACGGCGTGCACTTATAGACGGCTATCAAACTCATATCAAAAATCAAACCCAATGGCTTGAAAGACCAGGAAAGTGGCTTGAAAATGTAACAGTTAGTTACGGCGTTTGACTTGTGATCACAAGATACATGGTTCAACTCCCGGTCAGGTTGCTATCAACTACTTGGATGGGTAGTCACTAGTCACTAGGGACCAACTTAATTCACGATTTCACGGCCGTGACATTTTCCGTGAAATTGGCCTTCTTCCGTGAAAAACGCCGATTTCCGTGAAATCCATGATTTTTCGTGAATTTTAGCGCTTTTAGTTTAAT
>Ga0209454_1005095_pt1 | contig 9999 bp, 10 predicted proteins | sample WorMetHERISLAND1_2_FD_187400 | JGI IMG/M metagenome (GOLD analysis project Ga0209454, IMG submission 187400) | Marine gutless worms symbiont microbial communities from Max Planck institute for Marine Microbiology, Germany - Olavius geniculatus... | ecosystem: Host-associated > Annelida >... | reverse complement strand
GTCTTGCTCGAACATGTGAAAGACCAGCTATCCCATAGACACGTAAATTCGATCACTTTGCACGTTTTTGTGGCTGCAACTGTAAAACTTCAAATATTTGACGCCAACGAACCAGATTTTTCACCATTGAAGCCGTGTAGCAACTGGCGGCACCAATTGGAATTAGCCTGTTTGTGCTCGTGACACATTAAAATGTCATTGTTACATCATGACCAGCAAAGAATATTTAATCAACTGCCATGTTTTGTTAAAACATTTCGAATTAGTATTTATTCAGCTACAACTGGTAAAAACTTCATGCAAATTGCTCATCATTTGAGTGAATTATGAAAAAACAAAAAAGGGTCCTTTTTTATAAAACACCGTGTATCTTCCGGTTAGGCAGCCAGCGTGCCGCAGCTGGATTAGGCACTAGCTCATAGGCTGCCAGTCTCGGCTATTAATAGCACGTCATTGTCTGTATCAGTCTGAGCTAGTAGTAATAGTAGTCGTTGTCATAGTAACTTCGTAGTCTTATTTGTGTCATAGATAGTGTAGTCGCATTGTCGGATGGGAGCTCATGTATTGATAGTAGTTGAGATATTTCTGAATAGTAAATAAAAACTACTAGAAGCCTATTGATAGGCACATTGCATTTATGTAACAATTTCTGTTACATTTTCAGTGTTTAACTGTTTCAGGCTCTGCCACAAAATTTGACAGATATTTTGAAAAAATCTTTTTGCAGAAGTACATTTTAATGGTAATCAATTGTTGTGTTGGCTGTATAGGTGTGCTGCAGAATACAGAGCCACTGGACTATGCTGTGAAGCACAACTTTATCTTGGAAGTGAAAGCGGAAGACTGTGGAGGACGCTTGTCAAACAAATTGCTTGTCAACATCGTGGTTAAACCGGCTTGCCAGAATGGATGGAAAGGTATATGAGTCGAGTTAACTAGCTGTAGCTCATTTTGTATTAACAGGAGGAAAATTTGTCAGTTATTTCTCAAAAGAATTCAGTTACCTACACACTAATTTCAGTTAAAACATTATTATATTCATGTCACATATTTTTGGAATCTTTAGAACTAAGGCCAATAATACTAAACAGAGATATGAAGTGCCTTATCGGCTTTCCAATGAACAGGGTAATAATATGCAGTTTCGATTATTGAAATTACCTGACACATTACCTCGTTAGTATCTATTAGCTTAGCCAGAAATACAAGAGTTAAAGTCTTCCTGGATTTGATGGAGCAAGTTGCTGCATGGGTGACCTGGTCTTCATGTCCAGGAATGATGAGGTGGTCGATTGAGTGATGCATTGACATTGCAGCCTATGTGCGGGTATTGTTGGGCAGATTGAATGTGTGTTTGGGTCTGCGTCTAACTGTCTATCTGCCTGTATGTCTGTGAATGTTTCTGTGTTTCTGTCTTAGGTATTGTTGATCAGATAGACTATGTGCCGGGGTCTGGTCGTCAGCTGCTGGCTAAGAACGCCACGCTGCAGCTGTGTGATGACACGGCGTGCAAGCCGACGAAGGTGACAGTTACGGTGAAGTTGGATGCTTCGCCGGACAGCAGCAACAAGTGTGAAGTTGACGCTGACTCCATCGCAGCACGCAACCATTTCTGTGGTAGGCTGGAAATGTCGTGTTATAGTGTGACTAGTTACTGTCTGAACCATTTGTTAGTCGAGACTTTGGAAAGCAATCATGCATTTCACTGTTTCACTCTGGCCACCTTGAACTCTCTGCCAGAAATACTTACTGACAGCTACTCACTGGGAACATTGAGTACTTTATGTAAAGACATTTTTGTGCTCACTAGCATATGCAACTGAAACTGACAAGATTTGCCATCAGTGCCTCTGAAATCACATACTAACAGCAATGAGAAATCTTACTGATTTTTTATTGTTATTATTGTTGTTATTTTAAAAACCTTTAGTATTCAGATCTTGAGGGTCAAAAATTAAGTCAAGTGTAAATGAATGCTATGGCGGATGGCGGACTAATCGGTTGGAAAAGTGCCCAAGAATGAGACAACGTTTTAATAATGAGACCACATTATTACTTTGCAAGGCCACAGACACCTCTGAAAGAAAAAAAATTATTGTTATTGGTGTAACACTGACAGTAACGATTGCTTGTAGGCACATCGACGGATGCGGTGGACGTTCTGAAGCTGGCGCCACCTAGCGAACTGTCGGAGAGTGGAGTAATGGCATTTGACGGGAAATCCACAGTAGTCGATGTGAATCAACAGAACGTGTTTGGTGTTGGTGGACTGGCTCCACAGTTCACCATCTCAACGTGGCTCAGACACAAGCGTGGGGATGATGATCAGATCAAGCAGCATGTCATGTGCAGTGCCGACGCCGAAGGTTTGTAGCACTGTTTGTTTGTTGTTGCTTTATTCCTTCTTTGATTCATTGCTTATTCTCCACGGGTCTCTACCTTCAGGCCTAATCGACGATTTCTGTCAGATGGCAGATGCTGAGGTTTATCGATGGCTGTGTTCCAGCTCATCTTTGTCACTGATCATTAGCCGCACACGACTGTCTACCGTCGGCAACTGCATTTTTTTGGTCACTGCTGCTTATGTCTGGGACAGTCTATGTGAACATGTCACCTCCACATCTTCCGTAGCTGTCTTTCGGTCTTGTCTCAAAATCTATCCGTTTGACATTTCATATTTTACCCTTTTGTGATTGTTTACTAGTAATTTCTAGAACAGCTCACACAGCTCCCAGAGCTAGCATGGCAGTTGCTGCATTTGCAGGATGAGTTCAGGTTATTGTCAGTCATTTGATTTGATTGTTGATAAGCATTTATCAGGCTTGAATCGCTGTCTTTTTGTCTGATTGACACATGTGTTTGTTGGTTGATTTGTTCCAGGCATGAATCGTCATCACTTTGCGGTGTTTGTTCACAACTGTCGTCTGGTGATGCTGCTACGTCAGGAGCCCGGCCAAGGTGTTGATCTCAACATGTTCAAGCCAGCTGAATGGCGCTGGAAGCTGTCACAAGTCTGTGATGCTCAGTGGCATCATTATGCCATCAGCGTCGACTTCCCACAGGTCAGTCAGAATACAATTTTACCGTCTGGTGAGCCCATGCCCAGTGCTAAGGATATTTTGATAGGTTCATTGTTTATCTGTCATATGTCGTTAAGCTAAAACAGTCTTTTAGAACCTTTGGTGAACGTCCATAGAGAAGCCCATTTCGTCACTCAGTTTGTCAGAACATTTATGTTGCAAATGAGTTATGGCAGACACTAGGGTCAGTGTTCAATGTCAAACACTTCAGTTTTAAACTACCTTTAAAAGTGCTGAGAAGTTTGGTGAATCTAGGATTATATGACAGCCAGTGTTGTTTATCTAATTTGTTATGTTCAGTGGTCGACTTCACTTTTTGACTTAGACTTTTCGCTGAGCCTTTTCGCTTAGCCAAAGCTAAAGCTGAATGCTAAAGTTTGTACTTACGCTTTAACCAAACGATTAAAAGTGGCGGAAAACCAGTAAACCTTTAAAACAGGAAATAAGTCAACCAGCTTATGCTTGGACTTGCTTATTTAATTGTGCTGCACACGCAAATGGCGTAATTACATAACGTTTTACGTTAACGTTTTACGTCATTGTGTAGCCATTACGGCGTTTATTTTTGGTACCAGACTGCTTTAATTTATTAAACTATCCGTGCGTATAGGACTGTAAATAGTCGCCACTCACCATGTTTTCACTCAGCTAAAGTCAAAAGTCGAAGTGGATTCCGGCTCAGCGAAATCACTTCACTTTTTGACCGAAGTTTAGACTCCGTGAAAGTCTAAGTCAAAAAGTGAAGTCGCCCAGTCTGTAAGGTAGAAAGCTAGTATGCTGTTCAGGGAGATAATATCAACAGTGCATTTACCAAGAAAATGAGAAGTTTTGTCCTGCAGGAATGGTGATGGGCATTAAGCTACGTTTATGCTTTTCGGTGTTTTTTTGGTGCAATATCGTGTGAGTATATTGCAGTCTGAATTGCTGTCATTTCAGCTTTATTTCACTGTGAGTTTTTGTGGAACATTGAACAGAATCGACAGAATATTTATAGAGTGAAAGATCAAAAGAAAGTCCTGTTTGTTGTTGTTCGTTGCTAGGTGCGCCTGTACGTGGATGGACGTCTGTTTGTTGCTGACAAGCACAACTCTGCAATCATCGATGACTGGCCGCTGCACCCGACCAAGAGAGCCAAGGGCTCGCGACTCACTGTCGGAGCTTGTTGGGAAGGTAAACTCTTATCTGCATCCATTAGCAGTATTGTTATGTGTCTGACTCATCAATCAGGAAACAACCGTTAAAACCGTCTAATTTGAGCTTGATTGGCTGTCTGCTAGATAAACACTGCCTACCTGCTAACAGAATATGATTTATATTCAGTCCCCATCATTTGATTCACTGTCTCTCACACAGTATGAGTATAGGCCTAACTGCTTTATTCTTTGAATTGCCAATTAATGTTGAAGTAGCTTTAATAAATTAATACTTCAGCAGTTGCAATTGATTAGTTGATTGCTAATGCAATTAAGTGCAGGAAATCGCTATTAAAATTGCTTAGTTCATTTATCAACGTCAAATTTATGTGCCTGTCATTAGGGGTTGGCCATCGTCTAAGTCAGCATCTGAATGGTGAACTGGCCGGCTTACTGGTACTGAACAACCACACGGAGGCCGATCATGTCATTCAGTGTGTCAACAGCTGTGAACAGAAACTGGACTTTCATGCCATCAATGAGATGGAAACTGGAATGGTGAGCAGTGCTGTCTCCAGAAATTCGATAGTTTTAGCATTGTGTAGTTGGTAAGCTGTAACGACAGTGATTGAGTTAGTTAGTTAGTTAGGACATCTGAGGGCGTCTGTTCAAAATCACAGACGTCGCAGCTACTGTTCAAACAGATGTGTCTTTAGTCTGTTGCTGAAAACAGCGAGTGTCAGTGACGGGTCATGAATGGACGCCAGTAGACTGTTCCACACACGTGGTCTATCGATGGCAAAAGATCGGTTGCCAAACGTCATTCTGGTCGGTGGGACCTCTAGTTTGGTTGCTGACGACGACGATCTAAGACCGGACCAGCGGCAGTGGATCAGGCATCAGTCATCTGCCAGGTAGGCAGGTGCACCCCCATTGAGGCACTTGTGAACCAATACCACCAGCTTGAACAAAATCCGTTGCCGGACCGGTAGCCAGTGAAGTGACTGCAGAACTGGCATGATGTGCTCCGTACGCCGCGTACCAGTGATCAAACGTGCTGCCGCGTTCTGTAGTCGCCTTAGTTGGCTGTCGGCAGTTCCATAAAGCAACGAATTGCAGTAATCTAGTCGACAGCTGATGAAGGCCTGGACAAGCGTCTGAGTGACTGTTGGCGTCAGTGACTGGATGATCTGAACTGCATATCAGCATTCAAGGGGTCATTTTGTGCTGTAATGACGTTACTAGAAACGAATTAATCAGTGAAAATAGCGTGTATTATAATCAAAGTTATTCATGCTCAAAACACAGAAAAATTAGATTTAATTAACGTAGTTTAGCTTCTGTCAATGAAGCTATGGGTGCATCATATACGTGTGACAGAAGATAGAAACTGATACAGTGAAACGATAATGAGAGAAAACTACAATCACTGATTTTGCAACTGTCCTTACAATAAGTCTTAATGGAGCAAGAGAGAAATATTTTTAAGGAATGATCCTGGAGACCAAACATTACAGTAATGAGAAACTGTATTTGTGTTTGTCTCTAGTCGCTGTCAATGAATAGTGATATGTCGCGTCTGGCTATCAACGGTCACACAAGACTAGGTGTTGAGAAGCTGGTGGGTCGCATTGGCTACGTCAACTCTCATACTAAACCTCTCGTTGGTCGTTCAGCCATTACTGTCAACACGGATGTGACGTAAGTTTGTCAGTCAGATGCTTCGACATCGTCAGTATTTGTTCTGGTTTAGCCAGTTGATGTGGAGTCCCATTTAAGTAATACAAGTTTGACTTCTCATTACAAGTTTAAGTCATTGGTGGTGTTGGGAAGGATATCAGTTATGAAGTCTAATTTGTTTGCAGTAAGTTTTGTGTCTGTATGCACCGGCAGAAAATTTTTGAGGAGCCATAATCCAGCAGGAGGTAGTACATGTTCGAAGCTTTTGTTTGTTTTACAGTTTATCAGGTTAAAGTCAAAGTTTGTTCTATAGATGGTCATAGCACAAATACGCGTGGTGGCTTGTTGCACTTGCCAATGATGTCTCTTTAATTGAGAACAACTATAAAAGTTTTGCCCTGAAACATTTTGTCGTGTCCATGTGTCTGACAGCTGTACTAATGGGCATAAACCTAAGAGGTTGACGTTAAGGTGACCTTTTAACAGTGTCTGTTTACTTGTACATCTGTATGACCTTGCGCCAGCCTGAGCTAAAGATTGATGCCTTTGATTGATTGATGCATTGTGTGTGTGTGACAGCTGTACTGATGGTCGTGAGCCAAAGATCCCGACAGTCTCGGTCATGGTGAGAGCTGCTCCAGTGAAGCCCAAGTACGTCCTGACCCTCGGAGGTACAACCGAGATGGTGCGCGAGGAGCGTGATGTCTCGCATGGCACAGCGATTTTCCGAGATCTGCTCATCCTGGCTGTACCAGCTGCCAAGACCTCAGATGTGAGATGATGATGACTTTGCTGCTGTATTTAATGTACAGCATTGTATAGCAGTTGTATTGAATTGTATCCATCCTTCGGTGCTTTGCTGATGGTCGAGTGGCATCAAAGCATCTGCTCTGTAGAAGTTTTGCCATTATGATTTTTCAGACTTCTTTTGGTTAGCCTTCATCATCATCATCATCATCATGATTTATTGCATAGATCGCCATCAGCAGATCGCCATCCTCAGATTATCCTTAACATTTTCTAGTTCAGCTGCATAATAGTTCTCTGCTTTGCTCAAGACTGCCGTAAGTTCATTACGATATGATTTATAAAAAAATTAAAGATTCAGTTGTCTTATGCTTGATATAAGATTTATATAATAAATTTTTTTAATTTATAGATTTCTTAATAGCCGGAGTAATCCAAGGACGGTGATTTACTGCAATACTAACTGTTATTGTATGAAATGGAAATGCCTCATCATACAGTGTCTGTGTTGTACTAATAAAGGTATTATACATTGAATTAGCATCCAGAAAATCTTCTAGAACTGACAGTTAGCGACTTAACTGTTAGCGGCTTAAAAATTGACTTGTTGGAGATATGCACTTTTACGAGTGTGCCTTTTAGTTTGCATTGGTTTCAGATGAAGTGAGATAATTATTAGCATAACACTAAGCAGTGCATGGTTGTGTGAATGGCAGGTGGATGAACTGGACATGGCCGAGGCAAGCTCACTGACTAGACTGGATTCCTGCACAGTCCAAGTCGACCCTCCAATGACTGAAGCTATGGAGCACCTGCGCCTGCCTGACAATCTCATGAACCAGCTGCACATCACCGCTGACACCACTCCCACTGGCATTGTACTCACTGGTCAGTTGCTATGGTTTTTTTGTTACAATATTGCTATTATTGTGATTTATTATTAACTTTACTTCACTACGCAGTTGGTAGCAACACAAGACGCTGTAACAAGTAACACTCAACAACGAAAAGCAATACCGATAAAGAAACAACAGATGACCAAAACAAAATGACTGGCCGTAGGTGAGGGAAGGTCAGCAAATTATGTGATTTATCCGGTTTTGCTTTTGTGCTAATAAATGATGCGAAAAATTGCACCTACCAATTCTTAGCTATTTTTTTTTATTTTTCAGTACTGTGTAATAAGTATATGGTGTTGGTTGTAGGCGAGGGCAGGTCGGCAGATTATGTGGAAGTGTTACGAGGGGTTCACTTTGTGCACCGTCGACCCGAGGACATAAACACTCGGACATTCCGTCTGACCTGCATTGAACTCAAAGATCACTATGCCAGCAACCAACTGGCTGTGCAGGTTTCACTGCCATTCAGTGTTGTTATTGTTGTATTTATTCTGTCGTGGGCTTTGTTTTTTTTATTTATTGTATTTGATCTTACTCTTGAATTCAGGATGACTGGTAGTTTTTGCAGAACAGGAAATTTGTGAATTTTATAGCTGTCAGGGAATATTGGCAGATAGTTTTGTCACGTACAACTCTTTGTTGTTAACTTTGCATTGGTGATGCCAGTGGCATAGTCACAGCATGATGCATTATTATAATGCATTTCATTTTACTGCATTATGTTACTGTGATTACTGTTAAATTCCATCATTATTCCATTAGTATTCCTGATGTGCATAATCACAATATGGACAAGAGTGCTGCAGTGAGTTAAGAGAAATGTCACAGAATTTCACGGTGCCTGGAGGCTGGTTACCCTTTGTAAGATGTTGATTTTATGGCACTGCAGAAATCAGAATACTGTAATTTATAGAGCTATCGAAGCGTTAATTTTTTAAATGCATTATATGCATTAACGCACTGCGTTAATTTTTTAACGCATTAATTAACGCACCCAGGCACGTCGAGATGGAGAGTAGGAGGGTAGGTTACCCCGGGCCGCCTGTAGAATATAGAAAATTAGAAGCACATTTTAAACATGTAATCAACAATAACTGCTGTCATAGCTAGCATAGAAATCTATTAGCCTGTCGTCGAAATAAATATTTATTTACAGTAGTGATGGAACAGCAACTAAAGTTTAGTTACTTGAATTCTTTCGATTGTCAAATAATCGCACTTTAACGGAATATTGGAACTTATTGTTTCACAGAATTTAGTAAATTAACAACATAAATTTACGTATGTGCATTAATTTTTTTTAACGCGCATTAATTTATTAACGCATTAATGCGTTAACTTGATAGCTCTAGTAATTTAGTTTTGGCCTTCTAATCTGAGATACAGTTTATCAGTGTTGCATCAATGAGTTGCTGATATCATTGTTTGTTGTATGGTTAGCTGAGTGTGATACATGAGGACGTGGAGCAGAAACAGCAGCCAATGAGACATGCTGTCGGTGTTGATCGACTTGTCCACCCCGCGCCAAGCATGGACCAGAACGCCAAACTGTCAACTGGAGACAAACTCAAACACAGCACTCAGGCGTCAGGTAATGTGCACTTCAAGATGAGACTTTGTAATTTCTTTAATTTATCATGCAGCCAGCCAGCATCCGATCTGTAAACACTAAGCTTGTGCATCATTTTGTGGAGGACTTGACATTTGATAAACTTGACCAGTTGACCTCTGACATTTTGAACAAAAAATTCACTCGCAAGTCACCCCCACCCTGTGCAACGTTCACATTATTTTTGGGATATCTACACCGTGTCTCAAAAAAAACTAAGCAGATTTGTTTTTGTCAGAACTGCGTCAAATTGATAATTTTTTGGCAGAAAGATGGCAAACGATCCAAATATATGCGAGGTGCACTCATTTTCCACCTCACCTAATTTGCGTCATCAGCTTACCGTGTTAAACGCAAATGTTCCAAATTGCTACAGAATGAAGTCTAATGTGAGCTGAACAGATGCATTACCCGCTGCTCGCGTCACATCTATCGCTAAGAAAAGGAACAGTGGGAGAGGGAAAGGGATGGGTGGGGAGGAAAATGGGTTGGAAGGAAGAGGAGGGGGTTCCGTGGCAGGAAGTTTACTGTGGTCTTGGATATCGAGCTAGCCAGCGCCAGGAAGCGGACAGGCTCTTCATCAATTACGCCTGGTCTTTCCAATACCCACGCAAGTCTCAAAGCCAATTCCCCAGTGCCACGGCCTTCAATCAACATACAAAAGCTATAGATCCTGGTCATCATCTCCAGGTAGCACAATCACCCCCAACCTTGACCCCAGCATGGGGTAATGATAAAATAACGCAATAAACAAAAGGTGCTTTATTTAGCAAAATTATAAATTTATAAAGTTTATCGCTCCAAAATTGCTGACATCGATGAACTCAAAACGCGTCTCGTCAACGAGTGGG
>Ga0209454_1005093_pt1 | contig 10002 bp, 6 predicted proteins | sample WorMetHERISLAND1_2_FD_187400 | JGI IMG/M metagenome (GOLD analysis project Ga0209454, IMG submission 187400) | Marine gutless worms symbiont microbial communities from Max Planck institute for Marine Microbiology, Germany - Olavius geniculatus... | ecosystem: Host-associated > Annelida >... | reverse complement strand
GGGGAGGGGAGGGCAAGAAAGGGGAAAGGAGGGAAAAGGAACAGAGAAGGGAGAAGGCAAAGGGGAAGAAAGAGGAAAGGAGGGGAAAGAGGGGGAAAGGAACGGGGAGAGAGTGGACCCCCCTCAAGGATTTAGTGAAATGATGCCACTGCATTTAAGTCTCCCCAGGCCGTTGACTTCTGACGAAGTATCAGTGGCTGCAGTGACATCAGACCAGTTCAGCGCCTAACAGTCACGGCAGCAGGACCTCAGCGGCCCGGCGGCGTCAGGCATTATCCGTTTTCCCCGAACTAACAGTAGCAAATTTTGCATTGCTTCTATCAGTTCGCCAAACTGAAAATAGAATTAACAAATAATTTTTCCTCTTTTGAAAAAAAACTGGGGGCCCAAACCTTCCCTGCGGCCCCCATGGGCACGACACCACTGGCGCTGCTGCAAATCTGTTAATCAACCGAGTTGACATCAGAACTGTTAGCCAGCCACAAAGCTGGAATTCTAAGCTCCTGTTTTTATACACCTGTAGACTGTTCATTTTACAGACCAACATTATCAAAATAAGCCATAAAAATAACGTTGTGCTGGTTTCGGCTCCACAGCCAACTACGGCTCCACAGCCGTCTATTTACGGCTTTACAGCCGTCTGTTTATGGCTTCATAGCCGTCTACGACTTTATAGCCGCTACTGTAACCTTGTGGTTACATCAGGGGACGCGCATTGCGCCGAGCTGATACGGCCTCAGCGCTGGGCAGGTGTAAGAAACTACCCACCCCGGAGGTAAGGTAAGGTAACGTTATCTTTCAATTCGGGTTATTCGTCAAATAGTAGGCCTAGGCCCTAAAGCTTTATTTCAACGTGTAAGGTAAAGATTATGGTCAACATTATTATTACAGCAGTTAGAGCCTAGATGGATCTTGGGAAACTTGTAGGCTAGCAGCCTATGTCGCTATCGTTACCAACGAGTAGACAGCATTTTCTGACAATATCTACATACAACGTGTTAGATACTTGTAAAATCATAGATTATGGTAAGTGATCGGTGTATGTTTAACCAGCGAAATCGAAATTACACCGCACGCAATAAACACTCCCTTTCCGTATAATCTGTAAACAAAAACAAATGCGATCACCGTATCAGCACTGTGCCGTATGACTCTCAAGTGTATCGAAGTAGGCCTATGATTTTTTTCGCGAATATACAACGAATTTATTTGATGTATTGTTGAAGTTTGCAAACTGCTGATAAAACTAATGTCAAGTGAGGAGTCTGCTGTAAGATTTGTTTGTATGGGTGAAACAAAATCATTTCATTGGCGCAGTGAGTATCGGCTCTTTGTCGCGAGCACGGCACTTTACCTGGCATCCCACAGTACAGTGCGCACAGGTAGGCTAACCGCCGCACAGGTGCAACAGTCTGTCTTTACCCCTACCGTAACTGGACCAACGACCGAAAACTTTTCTTTTCTCTTCCTAAATACGGACAGACCTTAGTATTTCAGATTTCGGCAATAGGCAGTGTAAGAGTTTCCGCATAGTTAAGTCACATTTAGACGGTTATTACCTGGCAGGCTAGGCATGCTAATTTTTCCAGCAGAATTGGCCTACAGGCTGCCGCTGAGCGTCCGTGGCGTATTTAAAGGGGAATGGTGCGAAAAAAGCCGTCGATATGCGCCCTGGAGACCATAAAATTTTACGTGTCATTACAAGTTAGAGTAGGCACAATACAAGTTGACAAGCGCAATCTTGTTTTAATTTTACACGGAAATACGTCCTACAAAACTGCAAAATTAAAAACGGTCAAATTTGTTGCTCGATCCATTGAACGTCCAAATGCCGAAAGTGCTTCACCTCTCCCCCTCGACCAGGGGGCGATCCCTTGATGATCCCGCCGACGCTAGGGCTTGGCCAAACCCCCTTAATTGGCTGGCGTTCCGCCGCGCTTGCCATGCCCCCCTTCCTTCCTTTTGCCAAATGCTAAATAGGCCACTGCTGACTGGGTCCACCACCGACCGTACTCGTTGTCAAATTGTCCAAATTACTACCAGTTGTTACGGCCCAATTTAGCTTTCGTCCCCAGCAAGACTTGTACACTGCATGGTATTCTGACATTAGAATTTCACAAGAGTGTAGCGACACCCAAACGTTTCGGCATGATACGATCTTACTGCAAATTTAGGCCTACTGCCATGTGCTGCCTGGGTGGTGAAAATTTGTTGATATTCGGCGAAGTCATGATCCTAGTTTCATTCCTATAGAGGCCTAATTTGAAGAAAAAACACAACAAATGAACGAAGATCATGCACCGACAACAAAACCATTTTATTGTGCAATAATTATGTACAGGCATAAATTAAGACTACTCACAAACATACAGCTAAATAACTTGATAAAATGGGCGCTTCGTCAAAATCATTGTGGTCACATTGGCTAAAGTGACGTTAGCCCACTTTACACTACAGTAAACAGTTAGCATAGCTACGGAGCGTCACCTGCCATATGACTCATATGAACGCACCTTGCCTTAACCCCAGCCAGCGAGGCTGGTTTCGACCTACGCGGGTGAGATAAAAGGCAGAGTTGACCTGACACCTAACAGTGTATAGGCCTATACAGTTGCTACGGTAACAAAGCATTATGTATCCGTTGAAAAGCAACAGTCAGCAAGAAAAAAATGGCGGCGTCGAGTGCAGACATGACATGCGACCATCCGACCGTCCGAGCGTCTAAAGCGTTGACAGTAAATTTGGTCTAGTTTCCAGTCGCCACCTGAGAAACCCAAAAAATCACCCAGTGACATCGACCTTCGACTTTCTAATCTCAAAATATACACCGGTTACCCTGCCAAGGGGAACACACACTAATTTTGGTTCTCCAACGCCTTGGGTATGATGCGTCGTCTGTCGTCTGTCTGTAACGTACACTGTATGTATTGTGGCTAAACGGTACGTCGTAGGAAGTCGGCGACAGTACCGTTGGATAGGGCGATGACGAATTCCTATAGGCAATCAATAGTAACCATGTCTCTATCTGCAGCGGTTTAGCCGCAATTTCAAATGCAAAGTTTCTGCCTTCAGCCATCACCCACGTGCGCCAAATTACCGTATTGTATCCTAGCGTTCATTGTAGCGTTCGATATAGCAGTGTCACTATAGCGTGTATGTGACTGCAGTCACTCTGAGAAGGCGCTTTCTTTATGCAACTGGAAGTCGGACGCTGGCCTTCCGATATATATGAACATGTAGGCGGTAAGGTCGGCCCACACTAGCGACAGCTGGGCTTCTTGTTAACCTAGGGCCTGTATGAAACGGACGGACGGACGGACAGGCAGGACGCGTAATGTGGCTTACAGGAGGATGGCCGCATAATGAAGGAAATGCACAATACAGGTAGAGTAATTATAAGAAACATTGGTGACGTCATCCAAGGTGAAATCAGCGGCGGCCACGTGAGTTAAAAAAGTTGAGGGAGCTGGAAGTTGCAAATTTCCGACGAAGGAGATCACAAGCTCAATAAATCCCCAAATGGGAGATTCACACCTGACAGACAGAAATTGTTCATTTTCGGAAAAAAATCCCAACAGGCTAAAATTTGGGGGTTGGGGAGGCGGAGGCATTTGTCCCTGCAACGACGCTATTGGTTGAGATAGTCAACTGTTGGATAATGCAACTACGTGTAACAGATATAGAGGCACGAACAGAGCGACGTAACTGAACTGAACCGACATGGTTCAGTTTTTGACGAACTGGCCATTGAGCAAGCAGAAATGCATTACAGTAGTCGTTGTCCACATGATTACGCTCATGTATGCGTCAACCAACGGCCAATGGGCTCGCCCTACTTGCCCACTGGTCAATTCAGCAAAAACTAAACCATGTCAGTTCAGTTTCGTTCAGTTAGGTCGCTCCGTACGCTCCTTAAAGCACAAACTGGCGTATATGACATAGGCCAACATAGACCAGTAAACCATAGGGCCTACACAAAAACACAAAGTACAGGCCTAACAGCAAATACCATAAAATATTACGTGACAAAACGTGCAGTATATACAACGAAATGTGATCACCCAGCAATTAGTAAAACCAATAACAGACTTGAAGCAATCAAATATCTAACATGTCTGCCAAGAATAGTTTCTGGGCATCATACATGACAGAAAGTATGTACATCATATTCAGTGGTGGAATCGACAGGAAACGTTCCCTAAATAATATCAGGACAAGGGGAAACGGTGATACAGTAGCGTTCCCCCAAAGAGATGAAAGTTAACAATACAAAACTTAGTGTCGCGAAATGTGGTTTCAAGGGGTGCAAAAATGCTCTGAAATATGTTTGCGGCCAGAGCTCCGCCCCGCTAGGAAAGTTTAGAGCGCTCCCATAGGCCCCGTAGTTGGATAAAAAGGAGTCTACATGTAAAGGGCAGTAAAGAAAAAGGAGGGAAGGAGTTCCCCCCTCCCAAACAAAAATATACCACAACTCCACTGTGTATAAAATTAAAACGTTCTGTGCAGAGTTTGTAAGCAACGAGTTAATGACTCCGATCTTGAAAGTCTGCAGGATTGCTTTTCTGGGCACCGTCTATATGTACAACAAAAAGTTTCTGCAACAGCAGTTTGCAGGAGACTGGTGTTTTGCAAATGTTGCATGAAAGAGTTTCTGGAAACATTACTATCACAATGAATTAGCTGTAATCTAACAGTACGTATGTTTGTTTCTGGACACCTTGCACGTTGTAGGATCGTTTGTTTTCTGGACATCATGTACGTATGACAGAAGCGTGCTCACAATTTCAGTTTTGCCCCTAAATCGACCCCTACTCCCCACCCCCAAAAATACACAATTTTCAGCTCCAAATTCTGTAGTTTTCAAAACAAAATTTAAGACAAAAACAATTTTCTGACAGCCTAAAATTTGGGGATATGACAGAAATTGCCCCACTCCCCTGCTGCTCTGACAAAGTTGACAACAACAGCTGCCTTCTTCAATTTTGATTCACTGCTAAACAATGTCAACATGTACAACTTGTCATGCATATGGGCAAGCTGGTTCCAAAACTGATCCGATCGATGCAAAGCAGTCAGCTTGTTACATTGCAGAATTGATGTTTTCCAAACGGACATCACAAATTACACAAAAAAAACATATCAGCAGTGTACGCAAAAGAGTGATGTAGTCCCAATCCACTTAGTCCAAGTCACGAAGGTCTGAGTCCAAGTCCAAGTCTGAGACTTGAAAAATAAGGACTTGAGTCCATTGCCGGACTTAAGTACTGAGTAGTCTACATCACTGAAGCAAGAAAACAGAACCGTAGCAGCCGATCCGGCTGGAACAAAAGCTGCTGAGCCAATGTTCACACGCATATACACGGCGTTTCATAAAAAAGGGACCCCTTTTTGTTTTTTTCATAATTCACTCAAATGATGATCAATTTACACAAAATTTTTATCAGTTGAAGCTATAGAAAAGAAATACTAATTCAAAATATTGCAACAAAATTATTGGCAGTTGATTAAATGTTCTTTGCTAGTCATGACTTAATGCTGACATCATAATGTGTCACAGTACAAGCTTGATAGTTGCAACTGGTGCTGTCTATCGCTACCCTGCTCTGATGGTGAAGAATTTGGTTCGTTGATGACAAATTCTTGAAGTTGTACAGTTGCAACCACAAAAACATGTGCAAAGCGGTCGCAGTTACGTTTCTGTGGGGATAGTTGGAATTTCACATGTTCGAACAAGACAGTGCACTAGCACACCAAGCTTGCAAAACGGTTGCGTTTTTGGATCGCAAAACACTTGATTCCATGTCCCCATGTTGCTCAGTGCTGACACAATAAACATTTTTCATTAGCAAACCAGATTAAGTTCACCATCGAAGCTGGATAGCGACTGACAGCACCAGTTGAGACTATCAAGCTTGTACCCATGACACACTGTGATGTCAGCGTTACGTTACAACTAACAAAGAATATTTAATCAACTGCCATATTTTGTTCCAATATTTTGAATTAGTATTTCTTCAGCTACAACTGTTAAAAATTTTGTGTAAATTGATCATCATTTGAGTGAATTATGAGAAAAACAAAAAGGGGTCCCTTTTTATGAAACACCGTGTACACATTTTCCTGAGAAGCAAAACTTTGGAGCCAACTTTTCAGAAAAGTTGTCTTCATAGTGCAAAATCGTCGTCAGCTCCACCAGGAGATCGGAGGCCCGATTCACAGAACATTTTGAGACAATCTTAAGACATTTTTCACACTTACGGTCATCTTGGGACAATGATCTAATTAATACACAGAACATTTTGCCTACAGCAAATCATATGAAAATTTTAAAACAAAATCAGACCGTTTTTATGACAGATCTTGTGATCATCTAAAAAAATTCTGTCAATTCATTTAAGATGATCCTGGGACATCTTAGCTTTTGTCTCATGATGGTGTCAAGACATAAATTATGACGATGTCTGTGAATTGGACCTGTGGTCCTCTGAACCTCACTGAAAGCTGTTCCCAGACCTCAAACATAGGCTTGCTCGCCATATAAGCCAGACCAGTCCTGACTATGATGCTAAAGGCCGGTCTTATAGTGGTGCAACAGGCGGGCAAGTGTTGCAGATCACGACTTGGTGACTGCCCCTAGGAGCTTGGCAATGCGCTGATCGTGCTGTAAGATGGTTGACTTGACGGCAGCGATTTGTCCGAGTTGATCGTCAATTGCTGAGTCGAGTTCAGACATCTGCGCCCTCAATGGTTCAATGAATGACTCTGTCACACTGCACAACAACTTCCTATAAAATGTAGTAATAGCAGTAGTTGTCACAGTACTAGAAGCAGTAGCAGTTGTAGCACTGACATCTGGGCCCTCAATGGTTCAATGTACAACTCCGCCACACTATGTAACCACACACAATGTAATGTAGATGCGTGTACATAGCTACAGAACTGATCCAAGCTGAAATGAGATCTCAGTTTGGTTTAGTTGTGTCGGAATGTACACAGCAAAAAAACTGAAATTCACCGAATTTTGCTAAAACTCACTGAAATGTCAGTTCAGTTCGCTTTAGTTCAGTCTACAGGGTGCAGCAAAAAAGTAGCCCCTAAAGTTTTTCACAATTTTCTCAGCAACCGTTTGGCATTTTAACCTGCCATTTTACAGATTAATTTCCTGAAATGTTATACGGCTAACTGTCAAGTAAAATAAGATTCTATTAAAAAATGACAAAGTTATGGATTTTTTAACATACCCGACTAATGATTTTTGAGCATTAAAAATGTTCAAACTACAACACCAATTCAGTAATATAGAAGATAAACCCGGTGGGCAGCCGGCAATAGATTTTTAAAAAAATGACACCAGTAGCAGCAACTACCTCTGTTCACGATACTACTACTACTGCTGCTACAGCTATAACAACAACAACAACAACTGCTACCTCTGTTCTCGCTGCAGTGCAATGCTATTTTCATGGCTCTCATTTGTCCAGACCAGCAGTTCTTTCTGCATGGCATCCACGTCCTCCTGCAGAAAATCGAGTATTTTGCCGAGTGGGTTGACACTGCGAGTGAGAGATTGTATAGCAGAGCGCAAACGATCAACATCACGTTGAGCTACATCATGTTCCTTGCGACGAGACATTGTGGTAGTTGCCTGCGACCGATCCTGTGTCACACCATGAAGACAAACAACTACAACAAGATGTTAAACAACCACAACAATGCCCACAGCGACAACTACAACAACAGCTACTACAAAAAATGAAGAAGAAGAAAAAAGGAAAAAGAAAGACAAAGAAGGGAAGAAAAACAAAGAGTTTGCATAAGCCCAAATTCCATAATGCTGACTTTGCAACAGAGTCAAGAAACTTTGTTGTGGACACAGATCATGACATGTGTCCGCAGACTTGGCTGCAGACTTCCCCATGCGTTGTCACAGAATAATTTCCATTACAGCTACACAACTGGGTTTGTCATAAACGTGTCACGGACTCTGTCGCAACCACCTCGACACGTCCAGATGGGTCGAAAGCCCAAAACTTCTCCGTGACACCACAATTTCATGGTCTGTGTTTGCGACTTTTATGGTTCACGTGCACAACTTTCAACGAAAATAAAATTTTGGTGAAAGTTGGCATAATAAAGTATGGGCTATAGACAACTGGATCCAAAGCTCAACCCCTCTTTTGATGCCACAGCAGCAATTGTAACTATTCAACAGTAAGGATGACAGTTACAATAACAACTACAACAACAACAACACCAGCTACAACAAGGCCAACAAAGTACACTGTGATGTTAATGGGGCCAGAACAGTCAAGGTCAAAGCCACGGCCAAGGCAATCCCAGAATGCAAATGAAATGGATAAAGATAAAAAAATGAAGTAGGCTAATAAACTACTGCTTTTCAAAGAGATTTACACACACAATAATTTTCATCCACCCCCCCTCACTCCCTTGTGACCTTACAACATTAAAAGATAACATCAGCGACAACACCATATAAGTAGAATTACGTAGTTTTCAATTTAAAAAGTAAAATGTAAATTTTTAAAGTCTGCCAAGATTTTAACCTCAACTATTTGGCCAAGGTCGAAACCTTTAAGAGAAGGCAAAGGCTACAAAATTTGGCCTTAAGACCAAAACCTACGACTAACATTACTGCAAACACAACAAAAAACTACAACAGCACTAACTACTATTGACATAATTACATTTTTTTGGAAATCACATTCTACTCCTAAGGTTTTCATAAGTCTGATATTCCACAGGTTCAAATTATGAAACTTATGAATATAAACCAGGCTGCAAGTAACTATCAAAACAAAGCCACTACAAGACTGATTATTGTTATTATTATTATTACAATTTACTTGACAATAGCGAGAAATGAGACTGCATACAATTTCAGTTTTCTTAGTTGGCTGACTCTCAAGTTCTTTCTTAGTGCCAAGGATTTTCTTCACCAGGCCTCCTATAAACCACAGACAAAGTTCATTACAGACACAAAATAGTGGCAGTTTTAAGGAAATGTCAGACAATGACAAAGTTGGCCGATTTTGTCTGCCACTAAAATCGTCCAACAAAAATCTATTGTGTATCTTGCAAAAAACTGGCCGACTTTATGTTTTTTTCTGTCCATGTCCTTTTTTTATAAATTCTCCAACCCACTGAATCCAGTAACTGATACGCAAAACACTAATAGTCTCTGATGCTACCTTGTGAAATAAAAACTTTCAAAAAACTCTACAATAAGAATATATTCCCAATATGCAAAAACTTTACTTCTAAAACAATTTTCTACTAGTTACTTTTCTTACATAAATTAAATTATGTTTACTGTTTAGTGAGTAAATGAGCTTACAAATGAATAAATTTACAGACAAACAAAACAAATGAATACAAAAAGTCCAGCTGTTGATAGGGAAAACGTGCTACAGCCTATACAGTTCCTGTTGACCTTAATAAATGAACGTCTAAATGGGGACCGACCGTGGTTCTCATCTCCGTCTCCTTCAGCGTTCACATCATCACTGGCCGGCTTCGGATGCAGAAGTGAATCATCATTATCAGTGTTATCATTCCCCATGGCATCACCGCGACCCAGGAAATCATTCTTATCCCCCGCAGTGTCAATATCTTCGTCAGAGTCATCGTCCGACTGCCCCTTCTTGTCAATTATCACGTTTGGCACTTTATGACCGACCCTGCAGAACACATCACTACCCGTGACTGATAGTTCAGTGCAGTTCAGAAATTTCTAAAACAGTACGGTGTCAAATTTACAACTGAGAGGTCATTGGTCAGACTGACTCCCAGTCGGGTTGCATAAAGTGGTTAAGTGCATGGACGGCTGACTGTCTGTCTCTGAACAGCTAAGGGCTGGTTTCTGGATCTTTTAGTTAACTGATCAGTTAGCAAACCGTCTGTTAACTGTAACTCGCTAGTTAAGTTTGTGTGCGTTTCTGAACAAAATCTGACTGGCTGTCAGCTAACTGAGCGGTAAACTAT
>Ga0209454_1005089_pt1 | contig 10005 bp, 7 predicted proteins | sample WorMetHERISLAND1_2_FD_187400 | JGI IMG/M metagenome (GOLD analysis project Ga0209454, IMG submission 187400) | Marine gutless worms symbiont microbial communities from Max Planck institute for Marine Microbiology, Germany - Olavius geniculatus... | ecosystem: Host-associated > Annelida >... | reverse complement strand
TCCAGGTCATATGTCATGTTGCTTCCCAGGTAGGTGAATTTCTCCACATTTTCCAGCTCAATTCCATCTATGCATACGTTACGCTTGTTTATAATTATCACATTGACGAAATGCGTTGCTGACGTTCTATTTCTAAGTGGTAACTGAATGTTTTGTTTTTCATAGTTGCATGTTTTTGAAAAATTTTATAATAGCCTAACTACGAAACTGCTTTTAAAAATATGGTATATTTTGTTGGATTTTGAAGCCCACTGACTTGCTTTTTTTATTTCGTCATGTTTATAAGTTAATGTTATTTCGTGCTGCAATAACCATATTCCCGTCTGTTTTTAGTATTGGTTTATTTTCTCATATTAAACCCTGTGCTTTAGGCCATTTTTAATTACAGAAGTAAAACAAAAATGTGCAGTCGGAGCGGACAGTTGCATTAAAACGGAATTATTCAAATAGTTTATAGAAGTTCTTTTTCAGGAGAAAACTGACGAAGCTACGTTGACCACTGTTGACAAAGTGTTTGGAGGTCATTCTCTCACAACCTTCATTTGTGGACAATGTAACCAGGTTGGCACTTAGCTTTTAGGCATTTGTTTGAAAATACTATGAAATTAATATTTTCAATTATTAATTAGGGCCTATCGCATGTTTTGCTTATTATATAATGATGCTACAGTAGTAAATTAATGTTATAAAAACACCACTGCCGCTGTTAGCCATCTAGGACTATCAAAGCACTGACAATATGGAGCGATTAAACGCGGTGACTATTTGTCCAGCAGCCGTAGAAATAGCCTGTAAGCTATTTTTCTGGCAATAAATGAAAACGAAAAACTCAATCGCAGGTGGCGGCATCAATGTCGCTCGTCGTAATTGCGCTATGCGTAGTGACCAGAGTTAGCGTTAATATTATGGTGCAGGGTTTAGGGTTTAGAGTTAGGATTAGGGATGGGGTTACTGTTAAAGTTAGCGTATTTCAGAGATTTATTATTTATGTACATCATGAGTAAGGGTATAATATTAGTGATAAATTCGACGCTGCTACAAGCAAGTACGAAACTTGCCGACTGGCGATCCATGATTCCCTACTTGCTAGGGTTGAAGTCGCTAGTTGCCCGGTTGCCGTCGTGTCTATGCGGCGATACGGTACGCCGCACAGACACGGCCTTAGCCGGTACGTACGAGCACCGTCCAAGTCGACGGTCGGATATATAGCCGGCCAGCGTAAGACCGGATATTTATCCGATTGCCGTATCATTATTCTGTGCCAATTTTAAAACTATTCATTTGGACTTTCTTGATCTTTTTTATTTCTTGACTAGTTATGACTTAATTATTTGCTTCGAGTCGTAGGCTTTAGGTGTTCCCTGGAGTTGTGTATTGTACGCCTACAAAATTAGTATCTATCGTGTCGTTACTAAGCATACGCTGGCAATCTTTCAGTGTCTGTGAATCTGATCATAATTATTTAATTATTTTTGTGATACTACAAGTACGACATAATTTGGTTCATGGAGTAGTGAATGAAAATCGTTGGAGCATAAAGTCAGTTGCGTAATTACTAATTTATTACTAATTAGAAATATGAAAAATGGCAAGTGCGTCATAATACAAATATTTTACATTAGGCTTGTGTGCCTTTTGTTCTTATGATTAATTTTTTTGTAATTTTTAAAAAAAAATTTTAAGCAAAGGCGTGGTTGGTTAAAGGCACCTAAAAAGTTGCAATTTTTCAACGGGCAGCTGCAAATTACCGACGTAAGGTATTCATATTTTTAGTTTTGTCCCTAAATTCCCCCAAGATTAAGCATTTAACCCCCAAATTAAGCGTTTTTGGAAAAAATTTTCCAACCAGAAGAAACTTTTGCGGCAGACTAAATTTAGCAGGAAAAGGGGGCAGTTGTGCCTGTCCTTTCTTTTTGCCACAACGCTGCTGCTACGCAAGCCTCTTAAAATACGCATGAACGTGTACAATATCATGTCAGTGGTTTGAATCAGTGGTGTGAAATACGGGCTTTTTAATGTCAGTAAAAACCTGAACTATTTGTCCAATAGTTTTTAAAAAAATAAGTTATGGGGTATAACCGTATGCAGCGATTAATGCGATAGTTCCGTTTTTTTCTTTGTCATCTTTTTTATGTAATCTGTACTATTTTTGTTTACCATTTTTAATGAATAGGCCTAAAACTTCTTATTATTATGTAAAGTCTTGTTCCGGTTCCGGCGGCGGACGAAAAGCCGACGTCGGCCTACCGCCCTCCAGTGTGACATTCGGCGTTAGCCACCTGGGGCCGACCGTTGGCCCCACCTCCTCGGCGGCGGCGGCCGCTTCCACTTCCGGTTGTCCGGTCGCGGATGGTTGAGTACCTGTGATAAGTCGGGGGTGCTGTCTTGCTCACCACCATCCGGGGTCTGCATGGCTCCGAAACTCGGTGCGGTAGCCGGGACTTTTCCTTTTCCCAATTCTGACGCGTCTTCGCGGGGTAGTCTACCCCTCGCCTCGGGCACGCTAGCCAGATATCTTTTTCCGCTTCTTAACAAAATGATGGCAAAATTTTAGAAGTCTAAAGTTAGATAAAATTGGGGAAAATTTGTTTTGCCTAGTCAATTTTACTGAAATTTAGAGAGATCCCCCATACTCTGGCACTTGCCTGAATAATGAAGCAGAAGTCGACCGGCCGAGCGCGACTGACTTCCGGTTTCGCCCGCCTGAATGCACGCGAAGCAAATTTGGTGACTATCTTAGAGTGACGCGTCTGAAGGCCGACTGCTTATATACAAAATGCGTATACGAGAGGGGGGAGAGCGGGGACAGGGGGGGGCTGATTGGCCAGACTTAGCTAACCTGGATCTGGACGCGCTGGGCGCGACAGCGCGCAGTGTGATTTACGGCGGCTGACGACTATCCCGCTGCACGGCCAAACATTTGGATCGAGCGACTGGCGACCACCAATTCAAGTAGTAAATAAACGTATTTTATTGACCAAAATAAATTTTATTTGGTTTGATTTTGGGTCTTGACTATTATATCTCCACCCTGTGGTTTATAAAAACGTGCCACTTTTATTGTTTGAATAGCTCCGTGAAACATTAGCCAATTTTAATAAATTTCGGCATGCGACATCAGGAAGAAACTCTGACACAAATGTCTGTAATTTTGGCCATCTCACTTTAATACTGTTGCTACACTACTTTGTGAAATGCAAGTTATTGAATCTGCTGTTGGCGAGTGGTGTTAACGTTTTCAGCTTGCATTCGTGCTAAAGGAGGACATTTTGAGCACATGCTGTAATAAAAATGATGTGATGTGACACGTGTGACTTTTTAAGATGCGATAGTTGTTAATCCTGTTTGTCGCTATTTAGTTAATCATTTCTGAGCAGACGCGTGGGCTATCCAGTATGAATTCATTGTTGTAAATGGCCAAACTACGACTTTTGCATTTCACAAAGTTGTGTAGCGACAGTATTAAAGTGAGATGGCCAAAACTAAAGTCATTTGAGTCAAGTTTTTTCTTGATGTCACATGCCAAAGATTACTGAAATTGGCCAATGTATCACAGAGCTATTCGAAAAATAAAAGTGGCACGTTTTTACGGACCACGGTGTATTTATACTGTGATTGTGTAACTGTTTGGTTTGCTATATCGTCGTAGTTCGAACTGTGTTCAGTTTGACTATTTCAGCCGTATCATTTGTGTCAGCCGCTCTTGGACGTGTCACTGCCAATCAAAAATGAGGTACAGCTTATCAAAAACACGTTGACTAATAAGGCAGAGGTCCCGCTATGGTTGCATGCAGTGGAGGATCTAGTATTTTGGAATAGGGGGGGGGCGGAAGGGTGGATAAGGGGTGGAGTCTGGAAAGGGGCTGTGCCCCTCGCCAGATTTTTTTAATAATTTATGCGCAAATAGTGCATTTGTGTGCAAAACTTTTTACTTTGTTATAAGATGCATAAGATGCATAAGATGGGACCATTGTTTAACGTGGCTTCTGTGCATCATTGAATTTTGTTTGCCCTTCTGTGACTCGAGGTGCAATTTTGAAGAAATAATTTGCTGGAAGTCCGCTTAGCTTGATAGTTTGCTATTTAGCCGAACAATATTTGATAGATTGTTTACATTTATGTGTAAGTACTTTATTAAACATTATGTTGTTTTATAAATACTGTTTGCATTTTGTTATTTCTGTTAAAATTATTTCAGAAAAATCTGCTGTGTAACTGTAATGTAAGTATTAACTATAATACGTCGTACTTGCGTTAATTGTTTACAACCGTGGACGTTTCTATAGGACTAATATAATAATATTTGCGGGTTTGGGAAACGGACAATCGCCCGCACGGGCATCCGCCGCACGGACAATTGCCCATATGAACTGCTATCTGCTACTGCCGGGAAGACGCAGAATAGGACAATAGCCCGTATAGACACACCAACGCGTTGCTTGCGTTTTGTATAATTGTGAACTTAACTCACTCTTGTTACTCTGATGTTACAGAACGTAGGCCTATTTGTAGAATGTATGTGAAATAGACCCATGCAAAAGGGTGTTAACTTACTAGTTTTTATAAGCACAAGCGAACACTATAATTTTTATGTCTCAAATGTCTCAGGAGCCACCGTCAGCACGGTTCGCAAACGGTCAGTCTGCAGCAGATTCTGTTGTCTGGTCCGGTGAGCAACAGTTTGCCAGCAGCGCTTCTCATTCACTTTGTCTGAACATACGCCACCACGAACCGCCGTGCAATCAGCCAGGAATATTGCGGTATCAGGCGTTGACGTCGTTGGCATTTCAAGCCGAAAACCAGTCCCATTATCATCACAATGTTGAGTTTAAGCACACTCTTCAACTGGACGCAGACGTGCCGCAGATGCAAGGAAATCCACATTTCGATATACGCGACATGGAATTATTGGACGTGACAGACTACAGCGAGAGAACGAGATGCGAGAAAACGACATCGGCTAAGAGACGGCCTGGGCGCCAATCACTTTTCACTATCACTACGACAGTCGCCGTGTAAGGCCCTTAATTGAAGAACAGTGCTGGAAATTAGCGGATGACGGGTTGAAATTACTGGTTAGGCAATATTGCGACAATTGGCGTGAGTGGCGCTGGAAGCCCGCTACTGACATTCGCCCGGAAACGAATGCTGGAATGCGCCATTCCGGTGATGCGTCACAGAAGACTTTCCAGAGAGCGTCAGAAAACACGGGTACGAAAATAAACAGCAATATGACTAGAAGAGTAGAACAGTCTGTTACCAATTACCACTGCGGCTCAAAACTTTTCTTATGTGATGTTTCACATTAATTGTACTATGAGGAAATCTTCACTGTCGGCTGCCGCAAAAAACTTCAGTTTCAGGATCCGTTAAGTTTTTCTTAGAAATTCGAAAGGAGTCACCCCGATCAAGGGCTCTAAATGAGAGGGGGTACGAAAAATTGGCGATTTGAGCTAATAAGTCGCCGTATCTTAAAAACGGTGCGATATATATTTTTTATATAAATAAGGCCAAGGTTACTATTAATCATTAATCAGAAGACTTATAAGTCCTTTCGATTGATGCCAAAATTAACGACTTTGAATAGGACTTCGGCCGGGTGCACTAACGTCGCATTTGCCAATCAATGTGTCTTGCACTTCAGGAGTCGATGTATATATTTTTTTGATTTAGCCGACGCTGCCGACCAGTTTTTTTTCAGATTTAGGCTACGCTGTAGGTTAGGCCGGGTTCCTAGATTGAGTGAAGTAATGGGAAGAAAATTGACGGAACAAAAGAAGCAAAACTTTTTGCAGTCGGGGTAAATACTGCAGTTAAAAATTAGTCTATGTTTAATATAGGGGCCTAGATGCATTGATGATTTTAAAACTATCGAGATGTACAGTTATCAGTATGAGCTTATTTACAGAAAAGAAAAAAAACGAGACCAGTTTATTTTACTGATCTGTGTTTAGTACACGTACAGCGTTTATTATTTATGTATTTTTCATTCGGTTTATGAGCAGGTTATGTCATTTACTGTGACAGTGAAGAATCGCAAGTCTGGGAGCATTTGATGACAACTAATTATGTATTTGCAGCAGGTGTTGATAAACGTGGCGATGCAAGCGTTGATTCTGAATACAAAGCCGCAGTTCACAGGGCCTCGAAACCATTGAGTGAATGGGATCCAGCGAAGTCCATGAGTGCTGCTGGTCAGACGAGAGAACCGAGAACCTTGGAGCAGTGTTTTGAGCTATTTTCCGCCATTCAGCAGCTCGGTTCTGACGGCTATTCATGTTCTGCTTGCAACGAAGGTGAGCAACTAAACGTCTCATTTATGTTCAGAACCTGTGCTGTGCCGTGTGGCGTAGGCTATTAAAAACACCTAGGCTCAACTGCAAATGTACGATGGAGTATATCGATGAAAAAATAGAAAACTGGTGTATATTTGATGCAGTTATGACAAAAATTCGGAGGGTTTATTTTTTATTGGGTCACAGCTGCACGCATATAGGCCTATCTAAAGCTCGGACAGATTATCGTTTGGCGGCGGATGATTCGGCGGATGAATATTAGCTAGTTAAGCCGAAATGAACATTAGGTCTACTGTATTCGTTCTGATCGCTTTATGTGTCTGTTAGATAACTTCGGTGCACCAAGAATGACGGCTGCTAAAAAGCGAACGCTCATATTCGATCCACCTGCAATACTGACTGTGCATCTGAAGCGCTTTAGACAAGTTTGTCAAAATAATGCTTTATATGCGGTTTATGTATGAGTGCCGTCCAGATCCGCTTGAAGAGCTGCAGCGCTCTCCAAAACTAAATTAATTAACGGGGTGTGTCTCGGGGCAATTTGAGGTAAGACGAAGAAGAAGGAACGGGGAAGAGGGAATGAGGATGGGACGGAAGAAAAAAAATGGAAGTAGGAGAAAACTGGCCCAAAACTCTATCCAGCCTTGGACCTTCGAAAACATTAATCCGGCTCTGATTCATTTGCATGTATTATAGTTTCTGTTGCCGTTGGACATTTTGAGGAACACGTACCATGCATATCAGTTCATTGACAGTAGCCCTGTTGTTAATAATCTGGCTGTTGGAAGGATGGGTGGCAGTTGTGAATAAATTTAAGTGAACATGTCTTACAACGCATAAATACACTATTTTGTTGTGAATTTTGGTGTGGGCTAAAAAGCTGACATTAATATCTGACAGTCACGAGGCAGATTTCGCAGGCTCAAATGAACATTATTTGCAGCTTCAATGCTGAGTGTGACAGCTGATAGCTTTTTGAAATCAGTCAGTAATTGATAAAGTTGTTAGGTCAAAAATTGGGTAGAAAACTGCTTCAACTGTTTGGTAATTTTTGTTGATTACAGATTTACAGCGGAAACTATGTCAAAGCGAATGATCACATAGAGTATCCGAAGTTATTGGATTTGACACCTTACTGCAGTCAGATTCATACACCAGTAAGTTGTCAAGTTATATGCGAGAAATGACATTCGCGAGTATTTCATAGCATTAGAAAACGGTGTTTTTATTGCTCCCACGCCACCCAATCCAACCCTTGCATTTTTGCTGACTTTGTGCGCTCTATAAATTTCAAATTCATTTGTTTTTTTGACATTTTATTTTCAGAGGCGGATTTAGCAATCGGCCACTAGTGGAATATATTTTCCTTGATCTGCTAGGCAAACTAAGGGGAGGAATGGAAGTGTATACTGTATGAGTGATGTGTGGCCGTCTTAATAAACCGCATTACGGGTATAGTCCGTCCGTCTGTGCGTCCGTCCATTTGTGTGCCCGTTCCCCAGGGCAGGAGTAACCGGTGTGCTCTAGGGATCAAAGGTCGGCGGACGGCCGCTTAATGTCTCGACACTGGCCGACAAAGTTACAAAACAGTCTCTTGGGTAAAATATTTGTATAAGAGCTTATCTTTTGTTCTATAAGAAAGAGTTCAGTTTCGTGTGGTATTTTAATGTCGTAGCGCATACAGTCGAAGCTTGTACTGTACTCACTGTACGGTGTCATCGTCCACACGGGCACGCTGCAGTCTGGTCATTACACCGCTTACGTCAAGCAGCGAACACGTCCTGCTGTCGACGTGTCTGCATTTCTACAGCAGGACTTCATTGATAGACGCGCACTTGCCGATAAGCAGGAGTTCGTCAGATTTGCACGGCGCTGTGCCCCAACACTACCAGCTGGAAGGCCGGATTATCCCGAACCGCCTGACCAGTGGTATATGATCAACGACCACGACGTTCGCGAGTGTTGTCCTAGTGAAGTCGACCAGAAGAGTGCTTACCTCCTGTTTTATGAAAGAGTTCAGTAGTAGCACAATTTGTCAGGCAAAGATCGTAACCTTAGTTGAACTTGGTGTAAGTAGATGTTAGGCTTTCCTGCTGAACTGTTTTGCGCGTTATGGGCCTATCGTTATCAGCGTTAGTTTGCTCATAGTTGCTCGTATTCAAGAACTTGCTAATTTTTTCATAGCTACGTTTGCAATTCATTTCATAATACATATCCGAGTTTATATATTTGTGCATGCTATTCCGAAAGCCGTCACGTGGTCCAAATCAAGTCACTTTTCAACTTTTGCATGAAATGCTGATACTGGAAACCGTGCTGTTCATCGAAAAGTGTGTAAATGCGCAGTTTAACTAAAAGTATCGAGTTAAGAGCAACCAGAGCGCTCGTGTATAACGAGTAGTTATGTCAAAAAATTATTTGGTATCACTTTTCGACGCCATTTTTGTCCACTGTCTAGATTACTATACTAGATTACATCAGGCACTAACTCTTATGGTCCGAGTGGGTTGATGGCGTGGCGTAGCGGTAACGTGATTCATTCGATCAACGAAGTTACTCTTCGCCGGGCCGGGTTAATACTTGGATGGGTGACTGCCTGCGGGCAGATAAACCATCTCGTTATGTAACTCAGCCTTCCGGGGTAGGTAGTACCGGCCTATCTATTTGGGGTTATGGCGGGGCGTGTTCCCCTGTGTCGGGTGGCAGTTAACACTGTGTGATTCCATACGGCGGGTGACGCTCGTAGCTCTGAGATGCGTTTTCTATAAAGAGCTATAGCATTTAACCATTTTAACGAGTAAAGAGTCTGTCAGAATTCTAGCATATAAATGAAAAGTAGAATTACAAAGAACTTGTTGTCAACTTTATTTTGCTGTCGCCTTTACTATAGTGGCATGGGTTTACCAGTTTGTCTGTATGCCTGACAGTCCGTCCCCTGTAGCGCGCGGGCTCCTAACTCGAGAACAAAAAGCGGAGAAAACCAGAACGTTTTTATGGCAGCAGTGTTAATTTTAAAGGCTGTGCAGTTTTAGGCGGACGGCCGCATACGTCGGCACTGGGCCGGTATATTTTTTTTTAGTTTTAGCTGTCAATAGGGTTTATCTTGTATTTTTTTCCTTTTGACAGAAATAGTATTACAGCATGTTATCAAACATCAACTATGATCGTCTGTATACATACTGTATCTGCTTCTTGTATGTTTCTCTCGCTGCCGTTCTTTTCGATATCATAGGCCCTATACAAATGTTTGCATTTATATTTTGTAGCTATAGCATTAATACCGTTTTAGACTTCAAGCCGAATTGCAATAAGTTTATTTGCGGTTACCATTTGACAATCAAAGCGGCTAAACGCCTTTTTACTGGCTTTTTTGGCTATCCGTAAAATTTTCAGGTGGTTTTATAGCCATGCTGTGCTTTTAAAAAATCGGTTTGGCAGCTAAATTCGGCGCAGCTTGGGGTCTAACAGTAGGGTGATTCAAAAAATATGAAGTTTGGATTTTTTCACGGGGCACCCTCTCATTTTGTTGCATCTTATGAAAAAAATTCTGTAAAAAATTTCATAGAAATTGGTTAATATTTAGAGGTTGCTACCGGCTGTCAAATATTTACATGGAAGGCCTATGGGCACATAATGCGAACTTTGATAAAACTGTAAATGATTGTATTTTTCACTTCAGCAAATTAACAGCATTTACATGGTTATAGTT
>Ga0209454_1005088_pt1 | contig 10007 bp, 7 predicted proteins | sample WorMetHERISLAND1_2_FD_187400 | JGI IMG/M metagenome (GOLD analysis project Ga0209454, IMG submission 187400) | Marine gutless worms symbiont microbial communities from Max Planck institute for Marine Microbiology, Germany - Olavius geniculatus... | ecosystem: Host-associated > Annelida >... | reverse complement strand
CGTTATCTACTGTACATGGTAATGTGTGCTTAACTATGGTAATTAACTATGGTAATGACTTGATCTTAAAATAAACTTACTTTGCCCAGTGATCCAAGTCTTTCAATCTTTGTTTAGCTATCAACTAAACCCTATTTAAGTCACTAAACCAAAAGCATCAAAGCAATGATGACTTATCATAATGCACATCTAATCCTAAGATTTTATGGCATATAGGCCTACTGCAAAAATTATTTTAAAAACTGCACAATTAAGAAAAACACTCAAACTTTCAGTCATATTGTGGAATTCTACGTCCACCGCAAACGTTTCAGAACTGTTCTTGTGCATCGATACACACAATGCCGGCATCAGTCATGATGCCCTGCCCAATAACGTCACGGATTCAGACGTCCAGTTATAAGAGACATTCGAAAAGTTTTGCAACTTGCATACTCTGCAAGTTACAGTCTGCAGACTGTTGAAAAAAATTTTTCAACCTGATATATCACATTGAGCTGCAAAACTCAGCAGTATCATGGGTTCAAAAAGTAGGTGATGCAGAAAGTTGCAAATTTCTAACAGATTTCCAACAGACAGCTGTAAATTTATGACACGAAATTAAGAGTGCTAAAAGTTCCGATTATGCCCCAAAATGGACGTTTTCAGCTAGCTCCAAGTTGGCAAATTTTGCATTTTTGGACGGAAATTTTCCGACCAAAAAAGACAACAGCCAAGAAACTAATGTGGGCATGATGCCAATAGTGCCAAAACTTATCGAATGCCCATCTGCATAGCCCACAGCAGAATGTCATAGGATCATTCATCAGTATTTTTCAGTGTATCCGGTGTTGACGGCGCCCTGTGACGTGACAAGTGTCGTCTGTGAGCCTATGTGACTGCGGTACGGCGTCATTGCACCGCTGAGCGCCGCTGTGCGAATGTTTGCCAGCTGTTTGTAGTAGGTGATTCGTCGCTGTTTGCCATACAATTCATCATGCAGCTCTTGCCAGTACGAAACCACACAAATGATTGCCGCTACCTGTAACCATTATCATGATCAATTTGATTTTTCATACAGAGGGAGAAACATATCATTTTAAAGGCTGCATTCATCCATTCATTTGAAGATTAGCAAAAAAAAAGACAAAATGCTGTTACACAGTGAAACACATTAACAATCAATGAGAAAAATAAATGATGAGCAGAAACAACAAGTTAAAAATAACACCAACAGCCGACCATAAATAAAGAGAACATAAGCAAAAATAAACAAACAGAAATTTAGCATAATTAAGACTATAAGACTGACTGTTGAATGTTTGACACAAATGCAAGTTAAAAACAGCAGAGTAGAAATTAAACAGTGTAATATCTTACCAGAACTATGGTAGTTAGCAGCCAGTAGACGGTGAGTACAACAGATTCCGGCACAACGAACGTTACATCCTACGGCACATTTACACAGGAAACTAAACTCCCCACTTCACAGCTATTCAAACGTATATATTGAACTAGAAATTTGGGGCAGAGCCCAACGTGAGACTGCCCGGTGCCGTAAGTCCGACTGGAGTAAACAGTCAGTAGGTTGCAATTCCGTTTGCAGCAAAGTCACGTAGCCCGAACACAATTGCAATATTTTACATAGCAAGTGCACTGTTAAAATTGGGTGGGTGGGTCAAAATGAGACAACATAACTTCTTTGTTAGTAAACCAAAGTTCAACAATTTTTTGCATCCAATGCGGAATAGATCGTAGTTGAAAATGCCATTTTCCATTTATCGATGTCTCTATCCATTCCCGAGATATTTGCAATCAAAGTCTAAAGTTGTCTAAAAACGTGCACTGTCAATTTTGGGTAAGTCGAATTAAGAAAAAAAAACTTTGTAGTTAGTTCACCAATTTTTTTTCAACATAAACGGGACAGTAGTTTATAACGCCATTTACCGCTAGTTGGTAGCTCTATCCGTTTTAGATATTTGCGGTCAAACACGAAAATTGTCCTAAACTGTGGCAAATTTTACAATTTTTGCCCGCCCAAATTTTAAGGGGGCGGTGCTCCCAAAAAGTTGTACCCACCTTATTACCCCACCTTGCAACACATCACAAAATGAAGTTTCATGGGGATACTCCTCTCAACACTAAAGTTACAGTGGCTTATTACGTTGCATTTAAATCCAATTTTTGACCCCCTTTGTAAACAAGAAATTTGAGCTAATGCTCTTGAGACGCAAGAAAGCCTGTAGTAGTTCCAGTTCAGTAGTTTAGCTGAAAATTGGAGCGTTCACGCTAAGTTAATATAAAAAATACCAAATTCTCTGTCTGGATTGCATAACTATAGTTCTGTGGCGCCACCTTGTAAATAATATAGACTTGTGTCGCAGCCCAAAATCGCCAAAAAATCCATAAAGCCCCCTATTTTGGTGTTCAAGGTCATTGAATTCGGCGCCAATCGAGAGCAAGTGTACAACTTCCTATTAGTGATTAATAGTAACCTAGGCCCTATCGCGCACCGTTACTGAGATACAGCGACTTATTGGCCAAAAATCGCAAATTTTGCCCACCCCCCTCTCATTTAGCGCCCTCGTTCGGGATGACCTCCTTCGAATTTATGGAAAAGCTTTACGGTTCCTGAAACTAGAGTCTTCCAGGCAGCCGACGGTGAAAATTTGGTGATCCTAGCTTGCACCGTTTTCGACTGATCTACCCGTGTGACAGACGGATAGACAGACGGACAGAATTGCGATGGCTAAGACGTGTTGAAAGCATAGCTGCTTTCGCGCGTAAAAACCGTATTATAAATATACAAATTTTTAATCACTGTCTTGTCTTTGTTGGTGAATGGCATGTTACAATGCCGGTATTTTGTCACCGCATTAAAAACTATTATTTACAATAACATTATTTCTTTTTGTTTACAAACGCACACCATGTACCAAAAACTAAACAGAATTTAATTTCAGTAAGCAAATTAGTAAAAAAATTGTTTCAAGAAGTAAGTTTTTGTGATGTAATTATTCTGATTATGGTGATTTTTAAACATCTATATTTTACGAGATAATGTAACAACACAGTTAAGGTGTGGTGAGATATGTTACCTTATTACCTCATTAAACTACCTTATTGCAAATTGTCCACAAAGTGCGCCAATAATTTTTTTTTGAAAATCGGTTAATATATTTGTGAAGATATAGACAATGAAAAAGGTGACAGTTTTTTGGGGACACTGTATGTAGACAAAGACAATTTGCGTATGAAATTTTCTGTGTTAAACGAAGATTTTGGTGATTTAAGTCCCGATTCCCTAGACTCAAGGAGGTCGGCGCACGCGAGCGTCAAAGTGAAATAGGCCTACCCCCTAAACAGTGGTTATTTTACCGTTATTGGCTTGTCTGGCGTAAAATAACTGTTGCAGATAAGCGCAAAAATGTTGCTTGTCACAAGAAGCAGTGACAAGCTTTTAGGTGGTTTAACGTCGTTGACCTTGAATGACCTTAAACCCCCAAAATAGAGGGTTTTAGTGTTTTTTTGCAATTTACGGCTGTGGCGCATATTTCAGGAGTGAATTGCGATGAAATGGATAGAGTTAGGCCTAGACCAAGACAACCTGTAAATAGGAACTGCTAATTAAGGCTGTCGCGCGTCTCATGAGCTTTGCTTAAATTACTTGTTACAAACTCAAAGGAGTGCACCACAGCTGACTTGCATGAGAATGTAAGTCGGGTGACATTTTTCGCTATATGCTGCTGTGACACAATTATGGCGACTATTTTCAGAATTTTGCGTGATCTATAGGTGGCCTATATTTTCGTTCTCCCATTACGAAACAGTCGTCGTGATGACGCTATACGCGTATATAATTAGGCCCTCCGAAACAAATCTGTTTGAATCTATAGGCTATACAAATTAAAAAGATTGCATGAGTGTAGTGCCAGAAAAGCTGGCTACGTATACTCGTCAGTTTTTAAACAAACGTCGAATCGTAATATCGCATCGAATCGTCGTAGGTTTATTTAATTATCTCAGCTTGGGGCGGGAATAACGAGCAACCTCGAACGATCTCAAGGTTTGGTTCCAGGTGCGAGCGACCGACTACGTGGACCGGGCACTAACTATAACAACCACAGCACGACGACGAACGAACCGTTACGAACGCAGTATAATTTAACTCTGAGCGTGATACGTACGTCGTTACGCGCCTTCTGCACATGCCTCCCAGACGTGGTGTGATGAACAACAGCGTGGAGCATTTGGATTGCCCGAACATGCACCAATATTGCAACGTGTAATATAGCACGTTAACTAATTAGGCCTAAGCCCGAACGTGATCACCGCTGTGTACACGTAAGAAGATGTCTGAGGTGGCGTCTAAAAGACTGCCTGCTGTTTTTGAAAGATTTAGGAAGAGCGTTCCGAGCAGATTTCCTGCGACGTACCGAACGCACGTCCTCGCGCCGTCCGTATGTCGACAATCTGACTCGCGGAACTTGGCGGCACGAAACCTCGTATTATACACGATCGAGCACTGACTGGCTCAACCTGCTGTAAAATATGGAAGCGGGGGCTGTTGATGTCTACGTTTCCAGCATTTAGGCTTGCTTTCTCTATCACAGTATTTTAGATTGCAGAAAATCTGCCTACGGTGCTTTTTAGAGAAATTGGAGACTGCAGTGGAAATCCACCCCAAGAGATGCCCATGGCTAGCACACTGGTCCCGGGTTGCTTTGAGGTCTGTCGAACATCTGTCGACCGACTCCAAATACTTCGAACTTTGATTTCTTGAAGTTGCAATGGGAAGAAGATCTGGCGTTGATATGACGAGTTTGATTATCATCACAACACGTGCTCGTGCAGCTATCGACGGAAGCTTCAATCCGCCGCCAACATCACAGCCAAGAAGACGAAACCGTTCGACTTCCGGTCAAGGTGAACTTACATGCAGAGCAAAGAACGAGCTGTGACCTTTAGCTGACCCCGTGACCCGCCGCGCAGAGGTCACGCTGCATGTGCGTCTTACTAAAGATACGCGAAGTCAAGATCTGCTCGACGGTATGCAGTTTATTCACCGCGAACCACAAAAATGTGCCACAAAACGTTCGTCCATATCCGGTATCTTAATTTTCGCCAAATATTAATCGATTTACATAAATTAATGACGATGAGTATGATAATGATGAGTTTTATTTCGTACACTGGCGGCCAAAGATAGGCGAAAATTCTTTCAGTAACTAACTTTCTCTATACCTGGTACACTCCGTGGAGAAGTTGCAATAGCGTCGGTATTAAAATATATTCTACCATACATAGTGGCTTCTATCCCTATACCTGCAGGCGCTGCTTGCGCCCAGTGAAAATAAAGGGTGGAGTTTTTTAAGGGTGTAAACGAAAACTTCTCCCTATTTTTCACTGGACAATCTACACCCTTAACAAAGAGCCCCAGGGGGGACTTGAGTCCGAAAGTGGTGAGGGGAACTTGAGCCTAAAAGTGGGGAAACTTGCGCCCGATTTCGACTCCAGATTTGGGGGGATACAAGCCACTGACCATGCATGACATCACCTTAACTTTCGTTACATAGTGCATGCACCTGAAAGAAAACATACTGCTCGTAGATTCATGTGGGAGAAAGCTGTGCTCTCAACGACCCCCAAAAAACTTTTCTGCGAAGTTGCGCGTAGGAAGTTGTTTGTTGCTGTGCGCGTGAGATAACTGGCCTCCGACTGCCGGCTAAAATAGAACGTTTCCGACTTCCAGGAAGGCAAAAAACATAAAGATGCGCAGGCACTTGTTGCCAGTGCCGGAATATGTAATGTTGGACAACGACAACCGACAATCTATCTCTAAACTGAACCAGCTGCAATCTGCACTCGGCCACACTGCAGCAGATGCTGATTGCTGAGTGCTGACTCCTAGAAGCACCCCTCCCCAGCCTCTGCAACAACCTTCCCCTCCACCCTCATCTTCCGCATCTTCTCCAGGCAGATGAGACCTACTGGTGCTTAGATCGTGGCGATGAACGTTACAAATTCCTGCGTAACTTGAATAACTTCACGAATCATGATGACCGGTTCGACCTTGCTATAGACTAAGTGGATTTCCGGCTGCGCAGTGTTTGAATTAACGGCGGTTGATGCAGTTGAACCCCATGTATCTGTTTTTCCTGCCTCAGCAGAATGTCGGGTCAACGGGAGTCATGTTATATACATGCTATAGGCCTACAGCATACATTTTAGCATATGATTCTCATTACAATTTTTAACCGAGTTTAATAGCCAAAAGATTGAGTTAGAGCAGCGTTGAAGAAAGGAAAACAATAGCTTCAAGTACGAACGTATATGCCTAGTAGACTTATTTTGCTGCTGATGTTACTACCGTACCGGTAGGTCTGATCTGCTTATTTAAGCGATCTGGCAGAGACATAATGCACTATTGAGACCTTGTATTTGACTGGTCTATCGTTTGATGACCTGCATGGTTAAAGAGTCTGAGACGCTTGCACAATGCACGCTGTAAGAAGCTATAATGATGCCGCTGCTGGTAAACATATAGGCTATGCCTATGCTAGAAGGTGCTTGCACTTTGAACCAAATCTGAAAAAAACTAAAACTCGAGCGTAATTTTTTTGACAGATGCAGGCACCGCCAAAACTGCCTGAAAAAATTGTATATGAGTTTTAACTTTTTTATTTTTAGCTTTGCAAATATGCAAACTGTTAACCTGTCCAACTCTGCAAGGTAACGCCGTAAAATGTGACCCGATTTTGATGGTTTTGCACAGTCGATTGAGACCAAACAGATAAGAAATAGTTTGTTACAAGAATGAAAATAAAAATACTATGTTTATTTTTCTTCTTAGCTTACTATTTTGCCTTCTCAATTTTTTAACGCAGCCAACATTGGTGCGGATGCTTGTTGGAAGTATTTTTAATGAAATACGTTTTATTTATTTTTATAGACCACGTGTTCATTTTTCTCTAATTTTTATAGGCCTACGTTTCAATTGTGATTTGTATGTGCTGATAAACTGTTCGTTTAGCACGACACGATGCTCCCCATGCAACACTAAGAGTCTAGCTTCTGGTACCAGTTTGTCGTAATCCGTGGAACACAGAAAGGCACCACGGTGTACACCGCCGATGAGCCTGGCTGTAGTGTCTTCCGCCCGCTGCGCGGACAGCTGCTGCGCGCCGTCCACGTGCAGTCAGTCTCACTCAGGCCGCGATTGCGCAGGCACACCAGTACTTAGACACAGGCGAGCGCTGGCTGCTGCTTCTGCTGCTGCTGTAGATTAGCCGGAGCTGAACACTCTCAGCAGACTGAGGTCCTCGCTAGCAACTGGTTGCCGTGCCGGCGGATTATCTCTGTGCACTGCAGTGACCGGCGACGCCAGGAGGACCGTACGTACTACGTGCTTGATCGAGGAGTTGGCTTTCGTCTCGTCGGTCCGACGCCAGCAGTATTGTAGGTTAACTGTCGTGTCGTGAGCCAAGCTACTCTGAGTCTATACGACTGTCGCGTTTCGTCGACGGTGTCCGCTGAACGTCGGCCAAACACAACCGGCATGCGACAACGACGACATCCGTGCGTGCACGCAACGTGCGGCTGCTGCGGTTAGACACCGCTTGCTTGCTGCGCTTCGCAGCCAACTCCACTCAGCACTCGTGTATAGGCCTATACACTGCGTGACCGTGTTACGAGCAGGCAATAAAGCCTGCCTGTGCTACCGTCGTCGCTGCTGTAGCAACCACTACGACTCGCTTCGTTATATCGATTTCTCTCAATTCCAGATTCGATTCTGTTCGGTTTAGTCTAACTACAGAGTCAGTGCGACGCCAGACCGTCTGACGACTCCGGTGTGGCGCCGCTGCTAATTGGCCAGAACACGCGGCGTGCGGCCAGGTGCGAACATGCCCGTGTAGGCTGAGCGCAGATGCGGGGAGTTAAGTATCGAGTTTAACGAACTGCGGGAGTTACTGCAATACGTCTTTGATCTCGGATCTTCCAGGTGAGAAGCTGTGACGCCACGCGCGCACTCACGCAGGATGTTGTAGACGTTGCACGACGGTCGTACGACGGTCGTTCCACTCGTCCGGTCGTCATGCCTGGTCGTAGCGACGGTGCTGCGCGGTGTTTGCCTGTGGTTGGGCTGGGGCGGAGAGGACGCGGAAGAGTGGACGTTAAGATGCTGTCGACGGTCGTCGTGCTGGGGCTAGCAGTCGTGATGTTGCATTCGACGTCGGCGCTCTCCACAGACAGTCACCACATCAACGTGATTCAACACGATGACGCTGACTGGCAACGCCGCACCGAGTCACTCGCTCCAGGTCTGCAGTTGAGATATGCCATTCCGCGCTGACTTCATTTATCCCTTTTTCGTGCGGGCGTATTTAGGGAACCTTGCACCTGTGTCTCCTTCCCTTTTAAATTGAAAATGATGAAGAGAAAAATTAATCATAAGAAAAGGGGCATTTTCCAGGTGTGACGTAATTTTTTCTGTTACAACTATACATCTGCCCCTTTTCACATTTCTAGATATGATCATGCCGTCTTTATCGCTCTTTGACTTCGCTGTGCTGAGGCTATACAAGATCGTATCTCCTTACGTGCTTACGAAGTTTTTCACACTTTACTTTGTAATGTATTTGATTTGTACCGTCATGTATCCATGTACGTATTTTGCTGATTGTGTGCCCTTGTCTGACGTAACGTTCCAAAGGGATAAACCGCGGCGGCGTGTCGGAACGCACGTCTTCTATATGTTGACGTTCAGATTCATAGAACCTGTGCGTGTATTTGGGGCATCACTGCATTTATTACCGACGCGTAACTGATGAGAAAGTGAAACGGTGACCGAGATTTCGTTACTGTAATAGCAATGAATAACTATATAATTGCCATGCTAAGTGAAAGGTGCACGTCCAGTATGATTGCCTGGATGTAGTAGGCGGAGTTAGCCTCATAACCCGCGCCGCTGCGACAGTACAGTCACATTACTTAACCTCGTTCTCGGGGTCGAGTACTCGACCTAACGCCTATCCGTATACTGCGAACTGTGATCTGTATTAGAATCCTGGTTTGCTCCGAGGCAGCAAACAAAGGAGTAATATATAATGAAATCGCGAGTGATAACAGTAATAATAAAAGCAATAATACTCACTGACAGACGGAAGCATGCAACACGTCATAGTTAATATCACAGGCGATAACTTTGCTCTAATTATAATGTTCTACAGCAAGGAGGGTGACACGATGAATGACCGTCTCTTGTTTCTACAGTGTCTGCGTGACCCATTTCGCTGGTAAATTATTTATTTTGGGCCAGAGGACGATCTAAACGGCGAGTGGCACAGCTGTCGCATTTGACAGCGCACAGTTAGCTTTTTTTGTGTGACGTTGCGCACGTGACTGGAAAAGATGTCCTTAATAGCATTGTGTACGGACCTTGGGAAGCACGTGGGCTGAGTCGATCAATCTGAGGATACCTCGAAGATTCAAATATGAATAATTACTGAACACTCAATGCTGGCTTTCACCGGCCGGATTTTTGTTACCTTTTTTACAAACAGAAAGGAAGGAAAGAAAAAGGCAACAAAGCACAGTGGAATTATTGAGACACCGAGAAATTTGCCGCATTGTATGAGTTAGCGTATATCGCATGTGCCGAGTTCCGTAAAAAAACTGTCGGTGCTGTTAGGCCTACGAGTTGTATTTGCTGATGAACAGACTGGAACAAGACTCGAACAAGTTTCGAGTTATATATTTCGATTTTCCTATGATTCTGCCACGACTTTATTGTGATTTTCCTTTATGATTTCCGTCTTAACTATTTTTTTTCTATAGCATTTTTATATTGTAGGGTCGGTAAAGAACTACAGGGTGACCCCAAAAAACGGGGCCACTCTGTTATATAGCTTCTAACTTCAGAGATACTGCTTAGATCTACACGATTTTTTGCAGAAATCAAGGTCGTTTCATTCTCAACACGAAAACATAAGTTATTGAAATTAATTATGTGCAACAGTGGCGCCACC
>Ga0209454_1005074_pt1 | contig 10014 bp, 9 predicted proteins | sample WorMetHERISLAND1_2_FD_187400 | JGI IMG/M metagenome (GOLD analysis project Ga0209454, IMG submission 187400) | Marine gutless worms symbiont microbial communities from Max Planck institute for Marine Microbiology, Germany - Olavius geniculatus... | ecosystem: Host-associated > Annelida >... | reverse complement strand
CGATAAACTAGAGACCTTGGGGCAGCCCACAGTGAAGATTTCGTGATCCTAGCTTGCACCGTTTTGATACAGCTCACGAGTGTGACAGACAGACGGACAGACAGACAGACAGATGCCCAGACGATGGCAAAGACGCGCGAAGCATTCTGCTGTCGCGCGTAAAAAATGAAACTTTTGATTTTTCTTCTGTCGGAAATTTGAAGTGTCTGTAGAAAAAACGCAACTTTTTGTTTCGCGTATTTGTTCAATTCACAACGCCGTTGTCAAACGATGAAAAGCAATGGTACAACTAATTTGAGCATAGTTTATGAGACGCGCGACAGCCTTAGCAGTTTCTATTCGCAGGTTGTCTTGATCAATCTCTATCCATTTCGACGAAATTCACTCTTGAAATCTGCGCCGCAGCGACAAATTGCAAAAAAACACTAAAACTTTTATTTTGGGGGTTCAAGGTCATTCAAAGTCATTGATGTTAACACCAATAAAAAGCTTGTCATTATTGCTTGTTATGATAAGCAACATATCTTTGCCTATTTGAACCGTTTTCACGCTACACTAGCCAATAGCGGTAAAATAATCACTTTTAGAGGGATAGCCGTTTTTGACGCCCGCCTGCACCGGCCTCCTTGAACCTAGAAGGCCAGAACTTGAACTGCTGAAATGTACGTTAAATGCTGAAAATTTCATATGGAGGTTATCTTGGTCTATCTCCAGCCATTACGTCGCAATTTACTGTTGAAATGTGCGTTGCAGCCAAAAATTGCGAAAAAAATTCAACAAAACCCCCTTTTGGGGGTTCAAGGTCGTTAAAGGTCATCGATGTTGACAAATCTAAAAAGCCCGTCACCAGTGCCTGTTATGATAAGCAGCCAGTCTCTACTTATCTGCAACCGTTTTCACACTATAAAAGCCAATAGCGGCAAAATAACGTCTCTTTGACGCTTTCGTTCGAGGGGAATCTTCTCACTCAGGGCCATGAAATTTTTGTCACTAAAAACTTGAATCCTTTGGGCAGCTCACAGTGAAGATTTTGTGATCCTAGCTTGCACCTTTTTGATACAGATCACGAGTGTGACAGACAGACGGTCAGACGCCTAGACGATTGGTCTAGCTAAGACGCGCCAAGCATTCTGCTGTCGCGCGTAAAAAGCGGTCGAAAGCATAGAGTTTTGCCGTCTAGTGAAGCCTATTTGGTTAGTTGTTACGCGCGACAACATGAAATGCTACGCGTGCTTAGCCATTGCCTATGCGTGTGTTTGTCTGTCCGTCTGTCCGTCTGTCCGTCCGTCCGTCTGTGTGTCTGTCACACTCTGGTGTTTTATCAAAAAGGCGCAAGCTAAGATCACAAAATCTTTGCCGTAGGCTGCCACCAAGACTCTAGTTTTTTGTGACTAAATTTTGTGCCGCTGAATGTAAGAATTTCTTTCGAACGAAGGCGTTAAAGAGGGGTATCCCTCCTAAAAGTGGTTATTTTACTGCTATTGGCTCGTTCATCATGAAAACAGTTGCAGATAGGCGCGGATATGCATCATATGCTGCTTATCATAACAAGCGCTGGTGACAAGCTTTTCAAGGACATCAACGTCGATAATTTTGAACGACCCTGAACCCTTAAAATGCAGGATTTTAGTGCATTTTTCGCGATCTCAAGCTGTAACACACATTTCAAGAGTGAATTGCGAAAAATGGTTGAAGATAGATTAAGATAACCATCGTATAAAATTTTCAGCACTAAACTTAAATTGTAGCAGTTCAAGTTTCGACCCTCTAGGTTGAAGGAGGCCTGCCGCGATGACGTCAAGGAAGGGTACCCCCTAAAAGTGGGTTTGTTATCGCTATTGACTTGTCTAACGTAAAATCGGTTGCAGATAGGCACAGACATGCTGTTTATCATTATCATAACAAACACTAACGAACAGCTTTTTAGAGGTATCAACATCAATGACCTTAGATGACCTTGAACCTCCAAAATAAAACGTTTAGTGTTTTTGCTGTTTTCGGCTGCATCGCACTTTTCATAAACGCGACTAAAATTAATGAAGATGACAACCGGCGAAGAGTACTGCTATAGACTCTCGCGCGTCTCATGAGCTTTGCTCAGTTACTTGTTTTGTCTAATTCATGACATATCCAGACTATGTTACCAGCACTGAAGCAAATTGAATTTGGTAGGCTCAGCATACGAGTTAGGCATCTAATGCTGCAGCGTGTTATTGGGAACATGACAGAAGTTTGAAAACGTTATTGAAGTACGTTACAACACGTGAAAAAACATGAAAAAATATTTAAAGCGTATTTCACAATCTGAAATAAAAGCGTTAACAAGACTTAGTGTTAATCGTTAGTTTCACTTGTTTGTTTTACTTTTGTTTATTTTTTCACTTCTATTTTTGTGTTGCATTTGTTGGAAAAAAAGTTAGTGGTAGAGTTTTAGTACAACTTTATGTCATGTTATCGAATTGGTTACATGGTCTGCGTCAGTTATATTGAAACCAAAAAAAACTGAACACAAATTTGTATTGCAAAAACCTTAAAAACAAAAGTGCTTTCAAATCGAATTGTTTACGTAAAATTCACAAAATTGACGTTTTCTCTAACTAACTAAATTTCAGGGGGCTTTGCCATATGCGTAATGCGATGTTTCAATAATAATATTTTATGTGTGTAATAAGGTTCGCATGTACTGCGGTAAAACAGGTGTTTTTATTTCAATATGTCATATTACAATATATTGCGCACGTGCGAACGCGCCCAGGTGTGTTGAAAGCGCTGCGCTGTCCGTTTCTGACTGGACTTCCAATCAGCCAGGTGAGACAACAAGCTGGCGAGTTGCTGCAGCTGGCTGACCTCTGTCCTGTCATGGGTCACGTCATCAAGTACAGCTCAGCCGCCAACGAAGTGACCAATGCTGCTCTGAGTGGACCTATAGGTGATGATTTTTCGTTTCATTCGTTTGTTTTCTTTCGCTTCTTCTTCTAGCCTTGTTATATGCCGCCTTACGCGTCTTGCCCGTCTGTTTGTCCTCTCGTTAGTCCCTCCCGTACGGGATTCTAATTTTTAAAAACAAAACGGCAATCACAAAATTGATATAAGCGTTTATCTGAACATGAGTAAGCAGTCAGCTAATTTTTCTCAGTCAAATGTTTAATTTAGGTCACTGAACGTCACAGAACTCAAGAAAATAACGCATAGGTTTATTTCACGTACGTATTGACTTACATGTGACACATCACCCGCCAACCGGGCGGTTCAGGCGCGTCAGGTGGTTTCAGCGCCGACTGCCAAATATGGCTGACCATTGTCAGCCTAGCTAAGAGTTAAGACTTTCGTGAGCTGAACGGGAACAGACGTCCGCATACATGTCGACATTGGGCGCCAACATCTTTGCTTATTGATCAGTGACAGCATACCAACATAAAATTTTCACTTAGCTTGCATTTTAATACGAGTTTTTCGAATGCTTCTTGTATTTTAATACACACTGCTTTGTCAAAATAGCATTTGGTGTAAAGTTTTAATTAATCAGACCGAAAAATTTGGCAAAAGCAAACTTTAAACAAACTGCTGGCTCAACAAAGACTAAAAATACAGCCTGTTTCCAGTATATAGATTTTGATTACATTACTAATTTTACTCATAAATTTGTGTTACATAATTTCGATTAAAAACTTTTGAGCATGACAGTATGGAGGATATAGATTATTACATGTATTTCTAGCTAAAATGGTTATATTTTATTTATGAAACAAATGTAACAATGTATACAAACAAAATGATTTGGTCACAGGTGAAACCGACGTGCCGGGACTGGTGAACAAGTGTCCATTCATAGTGAACACGTCTTGTTCAGAATCCGGCCGTGAGGAAGCGATGGATCTCGCATACACGGCTCAAGCCGTTTTACAAGGTATTATAATATGTCAGCGTCATATTCGGCGTCAGCTACATTTTTCTACTGCATGTCAGTAGGCCTAAGCTTTTCAGTCAATCAGTAAGTCACTCATTTTAATACAATATTGTCATAATTAGTTAGAGATGCATAGCGGGAAAGGCTAAGCCCAGTAGGCCTAATTACATTTAGCAATAACATTTAGTGTGTGTTGTGTCAAAAGTTCAGTACCCAAAAGTGGCGAGAAGCTCAGCAGGTCTAATGATCTACAATGTGATAATGAGTTTAAGACCAAAGGAGCGCATTGTTCTTTGTTAGAGTGCTCCTATAGGCAAAACTGGATGACCCGAGTTAGCAGAATGTTTGCGTAATTTTTTTGTTATAATTTGACGATTTTCTTGGAGCTGCTTTGCGAAGATTATGTGCTGTAACTTGCGCTTGTAACAGCTGGCAATGGGAACTCGATCGAATCAAGACCAACTTCACAGGACAATCAGCAGCCGACTGCGCAAATTAGAGAGAACCAGGCAAAAGTTTCTGTAAAACCGGACAACCTGATAAAGCCGTCCTTGACCGAGGAAGAGCAGAAAAATTTCACATCAGTAAAGAACGTGTCACCGCTAACGAATTTTGATTCGAACGCTGATGAGCTCCCAGAGAAAGGTTACTGTCTTTCTGTACATAATACACGCATGATGTAATCTTTCTACATCTTTTTGCAGTTGTTTCGGTTATCCTCAGTGAGTTTCTTTATTGTATTAATTATATGGAGGAAGGCTTGTTTATAGCTTATTAATAGCACGTGACGGCAGAATAGTTCAAGACTCATCGTGGTTTGGCTTAGTTGTCAACGTTGTTGGTCGCGTCAAGTTCAACGAAGCTCGGTAGTCTAACGGTAACGTGTCGGACTTGTAATCCTGAGGTAACTCAGAGGCGCAGGTTTGACTCTGCACCGGGACACTGCCGGGTAACGACCTTAGGCAAGTTGTTCACACACATGTGCCTCTCTCACCAAGCAGTATAATTTGGTACCGGCTTCACCGCTGGGACGTAAACAGGCACACCGCGCGATACACTGGCCCCGTATCCGTGGTCTCGCAGTGTAAAAACTTGTGTCTGGCTGAGGGCAAGGAAACAGAGATCAGCACCGCCCTATGGGCCATAAGGCTCGGGAAGGACTTCACGTTATTTTACGTTAGAAATATTAGTAGAAGATGAAATTACTGACGTACGCTGTTGCAGTAAAATGTATTGGAGCGAGTGCGGTACGGCGTCGTCAGCACGACGCATTGTCGAGGCGAGCATGGACGGCTCCCACATGAGAAATCTGGTGACTGGAGGGCGCTGTGCGGCCAGTCTACGCATCGATCTACCACTGAGAAGACTCTACTGGACTGAACACGAACTAAACCTCATCGACTCTATCAGCGTCGACGGAACCAACCGCAGGGTGCGCATTAAAGTCGTGGTTGATCACATGTAGAGGGTGGGTTAGAAAGTAAGCTGCAAACTTTTGTTTATATCTTCTGTCGACCACAGCTGAAACACTTTTCAAGTGTAACCACTTCTTATCTTCATGTCGTGTCTGTTTTTTAAAAATGTTTTCAAATGCACGCTGCTCACGTGCTAGTATTATCGAATCAGCAGAACTTTTTCAGAGCAACACAATGTTAACTGTTATTATAAAAAAAGTTCCCCTTTCAATAAGCTATGTCTGCGAAAATAATGCTGTAAACTATCTAACTATGGCGGTTATGATGTTAATCACTAATTTGAAAAAGTGTGTGAAACTGGGAACCTGTACTTCTGTTTAAGTTAAACGAACATACACAACAGATACAATGATACTGAGTCACTCTGAAGGAACTTTTTCTGAATACACTGCAGAACGCTTCTGGGTTTGCGGATTGTGTGACGTTTCAGCGAATCCGGTCGAGACACGTGCGTCACCCGACGGGTCTGGAGCTGTTCGAAGAAGACTTGTTCTGGTCGAACAAGGACTCGAACGGCAATAAGATCCTGACCGCAAACAAGTTCCTCGCCAACAATTCTGAACCGACAGAGATAGTTTCTGGGCTACGCGACATGGCGTCCGAGTTGCACGTTTTTCACGCCGCGCTTCAGATACAAAGTAAGAAACAAGCATTTTCCTTTGTTCCGTCTGGGGTAGAGATACCAGCAGAAAGACATCGGCCGAAAATAATAAGTGTCAGAAACGATGCTGGGAAAGAAGACCCTGTTGAGCTTGAATACGGACCGTGAAAGCGTGACCTATCGATCCTTTTGCTCGTTGAGAGTTTGAAGCAAGAGGTGTCAGAAAAGTTACCACAGGGATAACTGGTTTGTGGCAGCCAAGCGTTCATAGCGACGTTGCTTTTTGATCCTTCGATGTCGGCTCTTCCTATCATTGTGAAGCAGAATTCACCAAGTGTGCTTGGCTGATAAGCCAATGGTGCGACGCTACCATCTGAGGGATTATGGTAGTCTTTACAGATGACCAGGGGAAAACTTGACACATGAAAAAGACAAATGGCTACCGGGCAGACGTGTGGTGGTTACCCATCGTATACCAGTTCGACTTACGTATACAATATACTGCGAGAAGTCGGAAAATATATGCAGCGAACGTAGTCAGCAAAATAATAAGAAACGTGAAAAGGCTGCGTCTTAGTATAGGTTGTCAACCTCGTCTTTATGGACTAATTTATTAAATTGTAATTTGGTTTTGTGTGGCTTCGTCTATGATCAGAGTTCGTGTTTGTGCGTATTTCAGCGCCGTCTGCGTGTGACGGGGCTCCATGCAGTGAAGTGTGTCTACTGACTGATGAAGGCGGACACACGTGCGCCTGTTCAGCCGGCAAGACGCTCAATTACGACAAACGAACCTGCACAGGTGATAACAATAATAATCTAATACAGGTAAACCAATATAATAATGGTCTGATTCAAGTAAATGTATATGCATAAAATGAATGAATGCGTGAAATATGAAATGGTCAGCAGGTGGTAACCACATGATGGGGCGTTGGTCTCTAAACCCAACTGCAGCAATTTAGTTACGGCGTTTACTTGCATACCGGGATGGGGTATACAAGTGCATTATGACCGAATTAATCAACAAATCTTGACATTAATGTTCATCTAAAGACTATTATGCGCACTGAACACTAAATAAAATTCAACTGTAAAATATAGCACAGTAAGTTTGAGTAGAACAACCAACAAAAGGTACCCGATAGTTGGTAAGTGCAAATGATACCCAAAAAACATAACACATATGCTTGTAGTTTGAGATCAGATGTATGGTATGTGAAAGCAAAGTTTTGTGCAAGCAGGCAAATATGCCCAGAACTATTTTTCGTTGACGTCGAATCTATGCTGTCCGTAGACACGTGGAGCGCGCCGAGCCTTCTGGTGGCTACGAATAACCACATTCTGAAGCTGATACCGGACGCTGTCGGCCTGCACACGTACGAGGTCATGGTGGCGATGGACAGTAACATCACGGCTCTGTGCGTCGACGTTGCTGCCAAGATGCTGTACTTCGCGACAGCGTCTCCAGCTGGTTTGCACGGTCTGACCGTTAGCAGCGGGAACATCTTCGCCGTCAGCCTGCAGAACCCCGCAACACCGTGCGATATTGAACCATTGATCAGTGGCTTCTATCCACCCAAATCTGGAATCGAAATCGGGCGCAACTTTTCCCCAGTTTTAGGCTCAGGTTCTCCCCAATTCCTGACTCAAGTTTCCCCTTCCATTTTGAGTTTTTTCCCCACTATGGAGAAAGTTTTGTTAAAAGTGTAGTTTGCCCAGTAAAAAATAGGAGGAAGTAAAAAAATAAGAGGGAAGTTTTGTTAATGGTGTAGATTGAAAAATAGGCGAAGCAAAAAGGCGGCAGTTTTGTTAAGAGTGTAGTTGTTTGCCTAGTGAAAAATAGGTGGAAGTTTTGATATACATTCTTAACAAAACTTACCCCTAGTTTTGGTATAGGCCTAGGAATAGAAGCCACTGCCATTGATCACTTAGTTGCGTTTTCTTTCAGTCTGTTTATCACAACGGAACTGTATTGCCTTTTTTCGGGAGTATACAAAGCGACAAAATGAACCAAACTGAAGCGAACCGTTTAGTCTGCGAAGTGTCCAAAGCAACACGGCTATTTTTAGAAAAGGTGTTTTTTAAAAGAGAGCTGTGTTTTGTAATTTCAGTTCAGTTCAATTCTGGCGCTTCGCTGCTTTGTACACCCTTTTAGATCTGCAGACTGCACCATTTCAGTTGTGAGTTAGTGACAGCGAATTGACAGTACCGGAAACATTCATTATGACTACCGTTCTTGAATAACTGGAGCACAATATCTGAATTTTATCGGGCTGAATTTTAAAAAACTGAAGTGATGCAACCAAACTGTTTTGGGGTCAACATTTTGGAAATTTTGTTGGTACATCGCTACGTGGATCCAACACGTTGTGGCAGTGAAATTTTGTAGCTGAAGAAATGAAAAGAAATGCAAGAAAATGTGTACATATTCATGTGTGTCTTAATTGTTTAAACTATAGCCTACGCCTTGTACAAATGTTAAATGGGTACTTATTGCGAGGTGTTTCACTACGTTTTAGATCGATCGTTGTGTCTGGAGTAAAAGCTGTATCTGCAATGGCCGTTGATTGGATATCAAAGAATCTCTACTGGGTTGACAGAGAAAAGGTGCGTAATGTATTATTGTTTTGGTTAGTTTGAAATGACAAGAGTTAATTATTCCTCATGAAAAGTATTGTTTTATCATAGTTTAAACACTATTGCGTAAGATGTATGACAGCTGAATGTTGACCCACCACCAAGACTGAAATGCCTTTCAGGATGTGATAACGCTTATATACATAGGCCTACTTTAAGGATGTCTTTATTGTTAGTTGATGTCCGTATGTCTCTTCTTTCTGTCGCCCAAAACAAAATGTATCAAAACATTGTCACCAATTTTCTCTGTAAGCAATAACTCATGAACCACTGTAATTTGCTTGTTAAAATTTTGCACGAATGATACTCTAGAGATCTATTAAATATCAAGGTCATAAGTCAAAGCTCAAGGTCACATTGGTTTTGTGTTTGATTTTTGTGTGCATAATACTGCTTGAACCAATCGGCCTGTTTTCACAAAATGTCATTCGCTAGATGGCGCCACTTTATTACTGCCCGCGGAAGCAACTGGAGCTGCCCGCGGGCAGTACTTGTACGTCTTGGACAAGGCTTGAGAACTTTGTTCGCTGAATAATCTTGGACATAGTTTTGGCCTTGGATATCAAACTGCATCTGTCCGTAAATGTACAGAGAACAATTGAAATGGCTAAATTAGACGGCGCAGCACCGGACAAGATCGCTAGAACTACTTTACACGGCGGAAGCACACGCGGCTCACTGATGGAAGACATTCGAGCCATTGCTGTGGACCCTACTCAACGGTACGCAAGCCATGCTGTGTTTTAAATAAAGTATGTAATTTTTTGAGTGCGCAATATTGTGATCTTGTTATCTTGTGATCTTGACTAAGACGATCTGTTCTGGTGATGAGATATTTGAGATATCACATTAGTTGTGTTGCAAGCTGCTGTAAACTGACATTGATGACACATTACTATTCTACAAGCGACTGCAGCGAAGCTTGCTTTAAAGATGCATTCAGTGAAACTGTCCAGTTCATTGCACGATGCTGTGACGAGCGGCGACGTGATCTGTTGAACGCTGTATATGCAATAGCCTGTAATTGCTTGTGTTTAGCAATAGAATTAAAACAAAAAAGCCCAGCTAACGCGAAGGGAAACGTGCGACAGCGGTGCATGTTTGAAGGCCCATTGCGAACAAAATAATTAAAGCTCATCGATCCAGCAACTGACATTGGGTACGATGTATTTACGTACGCTAGATGGCGCCACCGTCTCGCGTGAATGCTGCCGCTCTTGAAATGTGTCGCAGCCCAAAATCGCCGAAAAATCCATAAAACCCCCATTTTGCGTTCAAGGTCATCCAAGGTCATTGATCTCGGTGGCAATCGAGAGCCAGTGTACGACTTCCTCTTAGTGATTAATAGTAACCTAGGCCCTATCTCGCACCGTTGTTGAGATACAGAGACTTAT
>Ga0209454_1005072_pt1 | contig 10015 bp, 2 predicted proteins | sample WorMetHERISLAND1_2_FD_187400 | JGI IMG/M metagenome (GOLD analysis project Ga0209454, IMG submission 187400) | Marine gutless worms symbiont microbial communities from Max Planck institute for Marine Microbiology, Germany - Olavius geniculatus... | ecosystem: Host-associated > Annelida >... | reverse complement strand
TCGCTGTATCGGTCATCGTGGGTCATTTTGGATGATTCGTTGCCGCCATAACGGGTCACGGGTCATGGTCAATGGTCAAGGGTCACAGTTTATGAGTCATCTGCGTCAGAGGTCAGTGGCTAACTGAGCTGACCCGTAACTGGCTTGATCATACAGAAGTGATGGGTCGGGGTCAGGAGTCATGTGGGTCAAGGGATCTGCAAGTTTAGTTAAAGGGGTGAAATGGTCATAATAGCCTGTGGGACGGCAAAACGGTTCACGGGTCACGCAGACAAGATGCTGGATAAACGCAGCTATAATGAGAACAGCGCTACGTGGCAAAGTGGCGACGAGGAACGTGAACGAGACGGCGAGCAGAGTGACCACCAAGCGAGTGTTTGTTGCTCCTAGCGCCCCCTCGCGGTCTGCAGCGGCACCATCCCGTCTTGACCCACTGCTGCTTGGATAAGCTTAACTTTTTAAAACTTACAACTGTACTTCGTACACGTCAGAAGCCAAGACGCAAAATCTGGTCTTATTTCATCTGGTACTCACCAAAACTCTACCACCAGATTATATGTGTACTAGATAACTTGTACTTCGTAGTATACAAATCTGGACTCAAAATTTTCTCTCTCTTATTCAATCTCGTACACGCCAAGACCGACGACGCTACTGGTGCTTGGATAGGGGCGCGCGAGCTGGACTCGAAGGTGGCGAGCGGCTCTGAGATGGTAAATGATGAGAGAATTGAGTAGAAGAATGACAAAGAACGGGACGAAAGCGTAGAGCGCAGCGTCGACCCACGGCCAGACCTCAGCCACCAGATTCTCATAACCTTCAGCGCCCCGACAGTCGCTCACATTCGCTCCGGGAACCTGGCACGACAGAACGATGTCAAAAACATTAGTTTGTGAATAAAAAACACAAAGAACATGTTTTAATTTTATAACAATAATTACGATTTGAACCTAAACAGCAGTTATCGCGGCTGTTTTCGTCTGTGATGATTTTGACAAGCAAATCACTATATTATAGTCAGCGACGCCATGGGTTAACAAGAAGCCCAGCTGTCGCTAGAGTGAGGCTGACCGTATTGGTTGTCACTGACCCTGAAGGTCATCCAAAGTCGGAGTTTTATGTCATCTGAAAAGGACTATGCCACTTTCTATTAGTGAATAATAGTAACCTTGGCCTTATCTCGCATCGTTTTCGAGATATGGCCACTTATAGCTTGAAACATTCCATTCCATAGTGGTTATGACCCTTTAGGGTCATCTAAGATCATCGATTTATATGTCATTTAAAAAGCCATTATGCGACTTCCTATTAGTGATCAATAGCAACCTAGGCCCTAACTTGCACCGTTTAGCCGCAGTACATTCGTGACAGACGGACAGACGGACGAACGGACGACAACCATGACAAAGAGCCGACCTTTAAGTTTACATCTTAGCGGTCGACCCAAAAAGTATGCGGGACACGAAATTGCAATTTCAGACACTGATAATTTCCGACAGAATTCTGACAAACAACTGCAAATTATCGACGGAGATTACGGATGCTCAAAATTTCGATTCAGTCACTAAATTTTTTAAATGGTGGATTTTAGCCTGACATTGTGAAGTTTTGGACGAAATTTTTGGGAGAAAGATAGGATTTTTTATCCATTTTTCAACAGCAGCTGGGTTGGACAATTCTTTCCCTCCACCTACCACTACGTCACTGATTGTAGTCATTTACACTGTTATATTTACAATTGCATCATTATCATCAGCGGCAGGTGGCGTACTTGAACTGAGCGCAGTCCGGTGGTCCAGACGAAGTGAAGGTTAATTGCCAGGAACGTTAGTACCAGGGAGACCATGACGGCCGCAGCCCGACTTCTGCGGCAGACAGTGGCATCACTCAGGAGAACAAATAAACTAACAGAATTAATGATCTCTTCACCAAAATGATAATCTTTTTACCAGCATAGATGGTACAGCAGAAAACAGAAACAGACATATAAGGATAAAACTTAACTAAACAGAACTAATAGCTGTGTGAATTAACTATATTATTATCAAAATGTTGCAGCAGACAGTGGCAGCGCGTAGCGGTTTGCAGACAGCCACGTATCGTTCCACCGTTACAGCAATTATCAACCATACCGAGTAGTCACTGGCGGAGTAGAGTGTGACCATTCCAGCACGACACCCCCACTCGGATAGCGACTGGACGTCTATGCCGAACATCTGTAAACAGGCAAAAAAACAAGCCTGACATGAATAATTTATACACTGCCGCTAAAGCTCATTCATATTCGTGTACTCGTTTGAGACTACAGTTGGCAAATCGCAATCATTATACAATAATATAAATAATACGCGTAGGCCTATGTAGGGTTTTACACGCCTAATTGAACGAATTATAAACGATGACTATAAAAACCTAGTGTTGTCTCGCGGTGCATATAATATAATATGTTACGATTTGTTTCTGACTCATTCATGTGGACCGATTATACGTACGATTACATTTATGTTTACATACTTACCTTACTTATTTACTTATAATTATTTTTACATGCCGCCCTCTCGGAATGCCTAATTGTTATGATTGGCTGCAAGACCAGGCTTGGGTGTGGGCTGGGGACGAGGTAGGTCAAGGTTAGGTCAGGACGTGGTCCCGTTTTCAACTCTGCTACCCTATAACTAGAGCTGTTAGTCTACAGGGTGTTTCATAAAACGGCACCCTTTTTTTCTTTCTTTCATAATTTACTCAAATGATGATCAATTTACACGAAATTTTTACGCGATGTGGCTGAAAAAATTAATTCAAAATATTCCAACAAAATATGGCTGTTGATTAAATATTCTCTTCTAGTCGTGAAGTAATGCTGACGTCGTAATATGCCGTGAGTACAAACTTGATTGTCGCAAACTGGTGCTCAAAGTTGCAGAATAGCTGCCCTACTGCGATGATGAACTTCATCTAATTCACTGATGACAAACTGTTAAAGTTTTACTACAGCAGCCACAAAAAACGCCCAAAATGTTCACTTTCGCGCTCCTTTGGGGAGAGCTTGACTTTTACACTTTCCAGCAAAACAGTGCACCAGCACACACTGTTTGTGAAACGGTTGCGTTTTTGGATCGCGAGACGCCTGATTTCATGCTTCCATTTTGCTTATTGCTGATATGGTGAACATTTTTCACCAGTGAACCAGATAAATTTCACCATCAGAGCAAGGTAGTAACTGACAGCGCCAGTCGAGACAAGCAAGTTTGTACTTACGACACATTATGACGTCAGCGTTACATCATGACTAGAAAGAATATTTCACTAACAACCACATTTTGTTGAAATATTTTAAATTAGTATTTCTTTGGCTACAGCTGCTACAAATTTTATATAAATTGATCGTCACTCGACTGAGTTATAAAAGAAGAAAAAGGTGTTTTATGAAACACCGTGTATACATTTTATACAGGGTGCGGCATAAAAAGTAGCCCCTTAAAGTTTTTCGATGTTTTCTTAGCAACCGTTTGGAATTTTATCGTAAAATTTCACAGTTTTATTTAGAGATATCTTCTACATCTAACTTTCAATTAAAATGTGACTCTGTTGTAAAACGACGAAGTTATAAACTTTTTAACGTGACCGCCTACCGATTTTTTAGCATTAAAATGTTTAAGCTAAAAATGCTATTTAATTTTTAAAAACCGCTTAACACGTTTTTGCTGATGACATCACAGTGACGTTTTAATAAACATTAATTTATTTTTTTATAAATTATTACTTAATTATCGTTTTTTAAGCAATCGCCGGCTGCTCACCGGGTTCATCTTCCAGCAGGACGGCGCGCCAGCACACACAGCGCGCAGCGCACGGAATTGGCTGCGGGCCAACTGTCCAGATTTCATCACAAAGGACCAGTGGCCTCCAAATTTGCTGAATATAAACCCAATAGACTATAGTGTGGGGACGCAATGTTGGAAGCTTACTCAGCGTAAAACAAAGTCGAAAACAATTTGTCGAAGTCAAAGAAGTGCTTCAGGTTATCTGGAACAACCTACCACAAGGACCGATCGACAAGACTGTGAAAGACTTCTCAAAGTAAGCGACTGAAGGCTTGTGTTGGAGCTTGGAGCTGTCGGTGGACACTTTGAACATTCACACTGACGATGAAATTCTGGCATCTGAACATTAGTTAACTGTGTTGTTTCAACGATGTTATTGCATTGGTGTAGTAGCTTAAACATTTTAATGCTAAAAAATCGGTGGGCGGTCATGTTAAAAAGTCTATAACTTAGTCGTTTGTTCAACGAAATCACATTTTACAAGGCAGTTGGATGTATAAGATTTTACTAAATAAAACTCTAAAATATTGAATTAAAATTACAAACGGTTGCTGAAAAACCAGCGAAAAACTTTTAGGGGCTACTTTTTTGCCGCACCCTGTATGCATGTATCATTAAAAGATCTGGTCATTTGACTGCATGATTATTTGCCTGGTACACTTGCAGAACACAATGATCACTCATAATGCATTTCTGGACTTAACATGATTACTTCTATGTAGGGACTAATAATTCCAATGAAAATTCGTGCGTCAATAGCATTCTACAATATTTTTTAGTTATTTTCACGACTGGCTTTGAAGCGGAAAGTCCTGTAATCTGGCCACTACTAGGAGGCAATGGGATAACGCCAGTGCACTCGTCTTATCGCTGGTCCACTGAAGACTAGGCCTAAGTTTTCCTTTCATTATAAGCTATATTGCAACTAAGTATATAGTACGTTGTTTGATCTTCTCTTTGTACTCGCGATATGACTGGCTGTTGCATTCGTGAAGTGACGCGCAGCATAATGACATCAGAGTTCATAGCCTAACTGACAAGGGATGGCGTCGACGTAGCAGAAAAAGCAGGGGCGGGGCTATTGCCCTTCTCCTCTCATCTTTCTTCTACTTCTGGGGCTGTTGAAAAATAACTGATAATAACGAACTGTTAACTTCTCATTCCGAAGATGGCCCGAAAGGCTAGGCTATAGAAATAGTTTTGAGTCCGCTTCTATTTTCTTTAGAAATAAAGTTCTTTTACTGAGCCTATACATGACTTTGTGTGATAGGCCTACCTCGTCGAGCCACTTGGGCAACAGTCCGACCCCAAGCACAAGAGAGTCGACAGCAGACAGCATGGCCAGGTAGCAGTTGTAGGTAGGCTAGGTGTTGCGCTGACTGCTTGCACTCTAAATTATTTCTATGGCCAACATTTGCGCGCGAGTTGTCGTACGGTTCTCCAGGTGGCAGCATAGGCAGGCCAGGTAGCAGTAGGTGGAGATACGGCGCATTGGAGGCGCACTGAGCACTAACAGTGAGATGATGTTGCCGACCAGGCCGACGACCACGATCACTGGCGATACGTAGATGTACAACAGCTTCTGTAGCCGATAGCTCGGCTCCCGCATCAGATCCACCTCGAATGCTTTCACGTGCATCATGTACTGCTACGGCAGGCGATTCTTCCGCTTGTACACCGTGTCTCAGAAAAAAGTCAAAATTGTTTTTGTCATAACTTTGTCACATTTCTATTAACTTTAATAATTTTTGGCCTCTTGATGGCTAAGATGACGAAATTATGTAAGGTGCACTCATTTTCAACCTCACTTAATTTATGTCAGTGCACTACCGTGTGAAACATAGATACTCCAAATTGTTGCACAATGCTGAGTTGTTGTCTCAAGTAAACGCTATAACAAGTTAATTAGGCACAAAATACATTAAAATGTAAATTATTTAACAAAATTATAAGTTTGTATAACAACTCGCTTGCAAATTAGAATTTATGCCAAAGTGTGCTCCGCATACAAAGATGCAATGGCTTAGATGCAACGCCAATGGCTGATAGCAGAGTCAACGATCGACTGATCAAATGCATTCACGTATCGATTAGACGTGTTGTAAGTTCATCAGCCAGATATTTTGTTGTCTGCTGTATTCAGCATAAAAATATTTAATACCTGAAAATTATTAAACCATGTCGCACTCTCTGTCGAATTGATGATGCAAAGGTGAGCCATCTGATACAAATAATCGCTGCGTATATAATGTAACAATTTGGAGCATTCGTGTTTCACACGGTATTGCGTTGACATAAATTAGGTCAGGTGGTAAATGAGTGCATTATACATAATAATATTGTCTTGGCCACTTTTTTGCAAAAAAAATTATCAAAGTTAGTGGATATTTGACAAAGTTATACCAAAAACAATTTTGACTGTTTTTTAGACACGGTGTACACTGTTCAAAAAGCACCCACACACGTCTTCTTCTAGATTACATCTCCCTGAAAAATGTTCAGATTTACAAAATGTTCACGTGATGTTTACGGCGAATTAAGTGTTCCATAACGGGAAAAGTAAAATTTTTATTTCTACTGGCGACGTAATTCTAAAGTGATATTTAATTCACATGTTTATTTGCAAATAATGGGTTTAACCATAAACGTGTGTTTCCTGAAAAACAAGGGTGGTTTTTTAAACACAGTGTATTGTATTACATTTTTTATTATAGTATTAACAACTTTTTGTTTAAACTCTGACTGGTTTTGCAAGGGACGCTGGCGAGTCAAATCAGATCAAAATTGGTTAATAACGCAACTGAAAGACCGCAAGTCCGCAATTATTGCATGATGTAAAAGAACGAGGAATGCGAGTATTAAACATGCAACGCCGTAACTGATTAAGAAAAAATATCTCGTATGATAAAATTTAAGCCAGTGAGACATTACACGCTGTCTTGAACTACTGTTTTTTTTAAATTTAAACAAAATGAGCCACTTGAATGAGACGTGTCAGGCTGCAGACGTCCCATGCCGTGAAAATTCGAGGCACTAAACGAAACAATAAAAATATCAAGGCGAAACGTCAGTGAGTCCATCCACACTGCCTCCAAATAAAATCCCTCCTAAAATGAATTTGAAATTAACAATTAACTATTTCTCAAATCTGTAGTCGCTTACATTTGAGCATCTTGGAATGAAAATTGGCCGTTCAGATGTAGTGTTCACTTGGTTCAATGGCTAGATATTTCAGAGCTGGGCACTTCTGCAGTCCCGATGTCATTCTCCTTCAAGTGGTTGCAACCTGCAAGTTTATTAGCGAGATAAGCATAACAAATAACAAAATTTAAAACAAAATGCTGCCGGTGAGTTTCTCAACATCGATCCTTCCGCTTTTGAAAATTTGATCAGTTGTATCGCAAAAAACTATCGAATAACTCTAATGTGAGAAAAAATACTTTTAATCAAAATGTGGCTCAAAAATCTACTCAAACAAAAATAGAAAGTAGGCTGACAAAAAACTACTCGAGTAAACGTAGAAAGTAACAACTTCTACTTAAGCAGAATAACAACGTAAAAGTTATAACTAGTTCGTTACTGTCAAGCACTGCTTACTTGCGACTGCTGCGACAGGAGAATGTAGAAACAACAACGCAGAACTAGTACATGAGCACATGCAGTCGAACGCCAGATGATTACAGCATATAACGGGGCTTTACGTCACCATCTGCAGCGTGACGTCACGCTGACGTCACGTATATCGACGTCATCAACGTCACGTGTCCCAATCTGTCCAACGGTCGTCGTATAATTTGAAATTTCATATCGCAGTCGAGTCGAGTGGTTGCGTGCTGGTCTTTGAACCGCATGCCACTGCAGCACTGGCTGGACGTCTCTCTGTCGCCGATCGTCGTGTGAAACGTTGTGACACTTTGCTTTGATCCCTGAAAGGTGACCAATCGTCCCATTTAGCCTAACGCTAACGCTAACGCTAACCCTTAACCCTATCCCTAACCCGAACCTTTACCATAAGCGCAGACAAAAATGCAATGAGGCGAAATGGGAAAACACGGACCGGCCATGTGACGGACGTCTGGCGAAAGACTCAAGATGTGTTTAGAGCGACGAAAATGAAATGAAAGCCACAACGCGCACTTCAACAGCAGAACTGTCATTTCATAATAATAATTATTATTTATTATTATATTATATATATAATTTGATTATATTAATGATTTCGTTTCATTCCAATTCAGTTCAGTGGAGTTCATTTTATTTTTATCGCTGTGAACACATCTTTAGGGGACGCTACAGTTGTACAAATACAGTCGTGATAACTAGCAGCAATTTAATGAAATGGAACCGATGACACGGTTCACTCCCATTTCGCATAATCCCAATTCGCCGACAATGGTTAGACGAGACTTAGACACCGCTACGCGTGTCGGTTATGTCGCAACATAAACGCAGAAACCCAAACACTGACCCTGACGTTGTCCGTAACCCTAACATTAACTATACTAAATTGCGTGAATATTGAATACGTTGAGAAAAATGAGATTAATTGAAATGGGGTTAGTTAAAATGGCAGGAAACTGACAGTGTTCCGGCACACGCAGAGCCCCAGTTTCCGCGGAGGATAGTTAAAATTTAAAGGTTAAAAGTGGTGATATAGCTTTCAATGGGAAGTCCATCTTAGATCTACGGAGCGTCGCCTGCCGTATGGGATCACACAGTGTTACCTGTCACCCGACACGAGTGAACGCGCTCCGCCTTAACCCCAACCAGATAGACCAGTACTCGATTTACCTACCCCGGAGGGATGAAAGGCTGAGTTGACCTGGGAAAACACCAAGTTAATTAATAAAAACTCGAGTGCATTCTGTAACAGTAATTAGGTGTTGGGTACCGAACATCTGGCTACATACGGCCCTGATAGAATGTTTGTTGTCCCGGCGATGGCATGATATGATTGAAATTAATTTCGTGATATTATTAGCGGTGGTAGTTAGTGCTGGTGTGATGCGATAAATGGATGCTGGCAGCTCAATATGGAATTCGTTAGACCGCTAGATGTCGCACTGCGCGATCGAGAGATCGACTTCATCGAAGTGGAGGGAAATGCGTGCGAGGCGACTTGCAGCTGAAGTATACTATTGAGTCAAAATGAAATTTACGCCGCCTAGAAGAAAGGTCTGCGGAACAGAACGCCAAACTCCGATCCGCCAGAATTGAGATGCGCAGAACGGACGTGGAATGTGGATCGTAAATGTGCCGATTGTTGAACAACCGATTGTATATCCTACGGACGCGTGTTTCATATACGTGTCGTCGGTTTTCAACTTTACTAACATCTCGTCAACGGAGACTGATCCCTTTCCAAGATACGTCTTACTGTCTCAGGAAGATATACGTATACGCGTGGCAAAGTCTGATGCTTAGTGGCGCTTTTATAGTCCGAGCTGCGGCGGATCGACATTTTTCAGAATCCGCACGCGGATTCCTGGTCCACTCATATGTCAAATGGTGACGTGACGTGGTGGCTAGCTACTTCATGTGTTCAACCGACCCACTGCAAGTCAGGTTTCGCGGTCAGATAGATTTTATTTTAAGGGTGATGGAAAAGGAAAACAGTCTGAGCCCCCTCTCAAAGACTTTCGCAGTGTGCGGTTGGGAAATTTCATAATCCAGTTCGGGAGAAGACGGCTGAAGCCTCTGCTGCGACGATGACAAACAGCCGGCGCGGTCGGATAAATTACAACATGGTCACTCAATCAGTTATGTCACGTGACAATCTAATCATGACGTCATACGGTGCCGAAAATTCCTCTTCCGATTCTGCTGAAAATGTTTCGCCACTTTCACGCAACACTTTCCATTTGGTTAAGAAAGTAAATACAAGAGCAGGAAGTTGTAGTTTTTCGACGGACCGCTGCAAATGTCTGATTGAGAAAATTATGGGTGGTCAGAGCTTCAATTTTGCCATAAATTCCCCAAAACGGGGACTTTTTCACTTTCGGCGCCAAATTGTGTATTTTTGGAAGGAAATTCTCGGACAGTGGTTTTTTCGACGGACTGAAATTCAGAGGGTAAACTCTCTCCCTGCCCCTCGAAAATGACCTTGAATGACCCCGAACGCCAAGATAGGGGGTTTTATGGATTTTTTTGGCGATTTCGGGCTGCGACACAAGTCTATATCATTCACAAGG
>Ga0209454_1005070_pt1 | contig 10016 bp, 4 predicted proteins | sample WorMetHERISLAND1_2_FD_187400 | JGI IMG/M metagenome (GOLD analysis project Ga0209454, IMG submission 187400) | Marine gutless worms symbiont microbial communities from Max Planck institute for Marine Microbiology, Germany - Olavius geniculatus... | ecosystem: Host-associated > Annelida >... | reverse complement strand
ATTTTAGTGAACGAAGCATTGTAAACGTGCGAAATTAGCTTCCCATGAATGTGGATATTAGCGCATTAGCTAGTTTTAGACAATCCATTCAAATTTTACTAAATTTCTCAGGTGTTTTTCTCAAAAGTAGGCTAAATGTTTTAAGTTAATTGCCTGTGTTAATTATAGGCCTACTTTTGAGTTTGCTTCTTATGACTTGTTCATAAACTGCTGTAGGTGCTCTGGTGAGCTTTATCGCTGCAAACTTATCATCACTATCATCTTTATTTAAAATCAGACCACAAGGGTCCATTAAACAATACACAGTAAACGTAAAAACAGAGACAGAAAAAAAGAAAACACAGCACAATAAAACTAGAAACTACAGGTAAACACACAAACACACGTAAACACACAAAGAAGGTCAAACTACACTAGAATCTCATTCAAATATTGTATAATACTATTTTGAACCCTTAAACGCTGCGCATGAGCTAATACAGAAGCATTATGCATAACATTATAGGCATTATAGGCTATAGATAGATTGTTGTGTTTTATTAAGCAAGTAAAGTGATTGATGATTGACAGTGCATGATTAATGTGCCAGCATTTTCTGCTGTCGTCCCGCATGCATGGATGCATAACTTGCATGACCACACATTTGCCAGGTGGAAAAAAGACACATTGGCGACCGCGAAAATTGATTTTAAGCTTACACACCGAATGCATGAGTCCAAGGTATTATCCATTCCGACTTGGCAGACTAAATAATGTCTGCATAGCGTGCTAGCGGCCGCTATATTATGAAGCCATTAATGTGTTGGCAAATCTGTGTATAAACCCGCAGGTCCGTGAGTCATAGAATTAACTACAGAGGGGGACAACCTCTGCTCCCTACACCCTAACTTTTTACCATTTTCCAGTTTCCTTTATTTCTTAGTTTTTTTCCTTCAGGCCTATGCTTCGTACATTATTTATTTACGTTACTACGTAGGTCTACATTATAATGTGCATTATTATATTCTTTTAACTTTTTCCTTGTCTTTCATTTTCACAACCCCATTCTCAGTTATAAGCCTAATTCATCAATAGACTGCCGTTAGCTTCCACACTTTATTAAAAGTACAAAATTCGTATAATGACATCAATGCGTCATTGCGAAATCGACAAAAAGTGTGCACAACTTCGCCCTCGAAGTGTAACAAATCTCGTTTGGCTCTCAGCCTCACAGCGAAACGATTTGCTGTAGGCCTAAGTCGAGACTTTAAACTGTGCACTTTTTGCATTTTACTGCTTAGTTTAGATGTATAAAATTGCGGCCGACGTTAAGATCAAACTGGGTTCATATAAACTAGCTGCCAAAATTGACTACGTCTCGCAAGAACCTTCAGGAATCAAAGCTTTTTCTCGTGTGAGAAGGGGGGAGAGTAACCGCCGTCGGTATCTCCCTTAGAATCACGCATCGTTAATAAAATAAGCGCATTTATGCGCGAGCGAGGTTTCACGCAACAGCTAGGCCAACGCTTCATCGATTATTTACCGTGTTTACGTTAAGAAATATCTCAATATGAAACCTAATTGCGTTATCACGCCGGCCTGCTGCCACATTTACGGCAGATCATTTAGATTTCGAAACCCCAACATGAACGAATCAATCCTATATTACGAAAGCACCCCTAAATTACATCTGAAATAGGGGTAGGATGGCTGCCCAGAGCTGAAAACCTGCGATATGAAACGCTGCAAGATAGGACCGACGTCGCTATCCTATTGATCACTAACAGAAAGTCGCATTTGTACGAGCTTTCAATTGGCGCCAAAGTCGACGACCTTGGACAACCTTGGACGGGCATTGCGGACTAGATTGCATAAAACGCGCATATTTTGCAGCACAACGGAAAAATCTGAAAGAAGATAGACCCATTACGTTCGCCGTGAGTAGTCCATGTATGCCTGAACACAGGAGACATTGCCTCTGTGGGTGTCTCGAGTGATGTGTGCTGGTTCATAACGGTGCCGCGCTCACTAGGGGGCGCTGCGAGCGATGACGACTTCAGATTGACATCTGCGACAAAGCCACGTGTCGACGAATCCCCGACAATACCTCCCCTTTCCTCTAAAAATACCCCCAGGAAAATCCCCTTCAGACAAAACCTACTGAAAATATACCAAAATATGCCATGTCTCTGTAGGGAAAACCCTCTGATATTGAATCCTCTTAAGAAAATTTCTCTAAAAATTTTGCGCATTTGCTGTAACATGAAACAAAATCCCCTCAAAGACAATATGTCTCTTAATACGCGGGCGATTTGCAGCTTGTTACTGTTCATTTTCTTTACATAAAAAATACTTCTCTTGCATTGTAACCATTACTATTTCCTTACTCCACGCTGGCACTTGTACTTTCTATGTCTACCATAATGTCTGGAGTGGAATAACGTGTTGATAACCCACCAGTGCAGTCAAAAGTGACTAAACGAACGACAGTGTCGTCCACACGACCGACAGTCGTGCCATCGTGGAATATCTGTTAAACAATTGCCTGAAGTGCATAAGTTCGTTTAACGCTCACTTAGGCCTATTCCACTCCAGACAGTGGTTTAACGTTTTATCAAGTTACGCAAGGATATGTGGATTTAAGACAAAAAGCCCAGCTGTTGCTAGGATAGCCGAACGTACTGGTTGTCAGTGACCTTCAACATCATCCAAGGTCGATGATTTTCATCTTATCTGAAAGGGCGTATGCTACTTTTTATTAGTCATCTGTGGCAACATTGCTAACGCTAACGGTCAAGTTATCGCACGGGTAACTGAAATGCGTTTCAAATTTTGATATTTTTGGCAATGCTCTGTGGTTTTAGCTGACAGAATAATGAGAGGTGGATTAAACCTATCGAGCATCCCCCTTTGGCCACCGGCCCGAGATTCGTTCAAGGGGGAGTTTTTTTCTGTCTTCCTCATTGTACCTTGCAGTAGCTGCTGTTCTTAGCCAATTCCCCATCGACCCCGCACACTCGCAGACAGACAGACAGACAGACGAGCACGCTGATACTATCTGTTATAGCGCTCCCTTGCGAACGCGCAGTAGTACGCTGACTAGCCGTCCACGTAACGTATTCCGTGGCTGCAGCCACTGGATGTCGTATGTTTGAGTTCCTGTGCCGAGTCTGTTTTTCGTTATACCGCTCCGAGTTCGCGGCCGGCTACTTTCACACTCTTTAGTATACTGCAGATCGCATGCCGTCGTCTCCGATTAGCTTACGACATCGTTTAGTCCAATGAACGTTTGTTTTGCAGACGTTTTCAAAACTTCTTCCGATGAAAACAGGTTTCTAACGTTTTCTGGAATTTCCCCGACGTTTTTCTTCAAATTTTGATAAACGTCAAACCGACAATGCGAACTGACAGTTGATTTAAAATGATAATATTTTTACGCAAACAGTAGAAGTGCTACTGATAAGATTACAACGAGTTATGTATTCAAGTTTATTATGCGGCCGTTTTAGTAGGCTGCTTTGCGGGTCTTGCCTGTGCGTCTGTCTGTCTGTCAGTACATCTGTCTCTTTCTTACCGTTTGTACGGAATAGACAGATGAGCAGAACACATTATGCGGCCTATAGTGAAGCCGCATAGTAGACCTAAACGTTCCGAAATTAGGGTGATATACAAATTCTAAATTTGATCACGTACAAATGTATAACAGAACCAAGCCGCCAGCGTCCAGTAGCCGTTGATCAAGATTTTCATCTTGTTTCATGCACGCGGTGTAATGGTAGAATCTCGTATCACGTAGGAAATCTCGCGAGAAAGCGCGAGAATTTCTCCCCGCGAGACGCGGCGGCCGCTGATGCATCACGGGTAATCGATATTCTCGGTCCCGAGGGTCGAGGGGCGTCCATCCGCCCCCTTCTAAGCACCAAAAGGGTTGATACCACAGAGAAAGGGAAAAATGCGGAAACGCCGTCCAGTTTCTGTCTATCGTAATTTCACTAAAATAAAGATCTCTAATAGAAAATACACCAGTAATATTCAAAATAACTTACTTTGAAGAAACGCGCCTGTCGTAGTTGAAAAAATAATGCACAAAGACCAAAAATAAGACGAAGATAGCGATGAAAAAAAATTAGCCACCGAATTAAAATCTGAGTGGTAGATTGGTTGATCTCGCTGTAAAATTTCTTCAAAATCTGTTCAGAGTTTCCTCAGATACACACTGCAAAGTTTACGCCATGTCTCCCACTATGGTCCTGAATCGGTGAATCCACGACAGAATTCGGAATGCCACCAAAATCTGGTCGTAAAGTATAGTTGAGTCCTTCCCGAGCCATAAAGCCCATAATCCGCGGTGCTAGTTTTTTCTCTTTAGTTCTCATCCAGACACCTGCTTACACTGCAAGACCACTGAATACTAGACTAGTGCATCGCGCGGTGTGTCTGTTTTCGTCTTAGCTTTCGCAGGTAGGCCTACGCATTGTGCCTAAACTCATGGAGGGATGGCCAGACTGAGTTGGTTTAGATAATTAGTTGGTTCTCGACGCTGCCAGTTATAAGTGACCCATATTGTCAGACACCTTGTCTTTAGCTGTCTGTCCTTGTCTGACAGACAGACAAGGACAGACAGCTAAAGACAGTTTTAAGCACGACCCGAACCAATAGACAACGTCCGCAATACATCAGAAAGTTTGTAACTTGTGAGCATAGGTCTGGCCGATAACAATCTATCACAAAAAACCCAGCTGTCGCTAGGGAGGGCTGACCGTTTCTCAGATACGGCATGTAAACCCTATTTGTCACTTTTTCCAAGATACGGCGACTTATAGCTTAAAACTTTCCATTAAAATTGCGGCTAAACCGCTGCAGATAAAGACAATGGTTACTGTTGACAGCTTATAGGATGACGCCCTCGTCTTATCCAACGGTACCATCGCCGACTCCCTACGACTTACCGTTTAGCCACAATATATTTTGTGACAGACAGACGACAGACGTATAGGCCTACTAGTACAGCTTAACGGTCGGCCCAAAAACGAACTGAAAAACGGGATTATGTAGGCCTAATACAACAAACACGAACGTGTCGCATACTAGAAACTGATGAGGATGACGTTGTAACGGTAAGCGATTGATTGGGATGTGATTAGAGAGTGGTCCTGAGCGTTCGTGTTCGCGATCGGAACAGGTGCGACGACATCTGCTGCTACAGTGTCACTGCAGAGCGGACTCGGCGAGTGAAGTCTTTGTGACCGAGTAGTTCCAGCTTGGGTGACTCTCTGCGAGAACCCCGCCCGCCTCTTCCTATTTTCCTCCCTTCTAGTGTCTGTCACATTGTGTCTGTCTGGATGTCCGTCTGTCGGTCAGCTTCCCCGCGGGGCACGGAACAACGTGGCGGCGACACTCCCACGATGACAACGGCAGGCTGGGAGGGAGGGGGCGGCGAACGGTTAAACGAAAAAATAAACGTCAACATCGACAATGCTCATGCCACATACTTGGTGTCATTTTAAAGCTCGGTTTACATTCATCGTAATGCACACAACGCAACGGACGCAGCGAACGCAAAGCATGAATAGACATCGCTTCTATCCTTGTGTTTTAGCCGTTACGTCGATTGCGTCAGCTGCATCAGTTGCGTCTGTTGCGTACTTTTTTTGTATCGCTTGCGTCAGATGCGTCAAAAATACGCAACGGCCTTGCGTTGCGCGCGTTGCGGTGAAAGAAATCGGACTTAAGCTAACGATCTCGTGCAGTCTAAGGTTGGTAAGCAAAAAAACTTTTTTGCATTTGACGCCTTCGCAGTCCATATTTATACAACGCTGCTTAGATGGGTCAGACTCGTGACCATATAAAAGCTTTACAAAATCCTATGTGACAGCTGATTAACATCGTGACATGAGTTAATGATACCGTAGCGCACCATGCGGCCATCCATTGCCTGCGCCAGCGAAACAGCTGCAGCCAGTGGACATACCACCGCCCCAATCATCCACACTAGGACTTCACTTCACTCGGTAACGTGTTATGAACAGACGCGAAATAGTTTCAACCGTCGCTCTTGACTAGACTGAGATTAAGAGCGGTTACAAAAACTCCAGACTTGTGAAAGATAGGAGGACGAAGTGGGTCACGAAATAATGTAAACACGGTTTTAGGGGGTATCAAAGTCAACGGGACATTTTTTGCAGAATTTAACAGAGTACCCATTTGGGCAGTAGGCTTTCCGGTCGCGCTATAAACGTTAGAATTTCCAGGAAATAAAGACGCGAAATATAGAGCCACTGGCGCCTAAGATGTAAAGAATAAAAAAGGAATCTCCCTCTCCAGCCGACTGCAGGTTTTTGGAGCGTCCTAAGCTCCCCCAGCGGCCGGGTTATAGCCCGACCGAAAGCGAATTTTGCACATTTTAAGTGTCCCTCATAAAATGTTTATTAGGCCTATTTGAGACTGTGGTAACTCTCTGTGTGTATCTGTCATGCGTATGCGTTAGTGTTTTTTTCTTTTTTTTGTTTGTTCTTTTTGTTTGTGATGCTATCGAATTTTTTCGATGAATAAAGTTGATTAATTAAAACGCATCTGGTGGGAAAATCGGCCTACTCCGTCGTTTTAGTTTCGTGGCAAAAAAGATTTTCCGACGCGATAAAATTTAGCGAGAGAACAATTGCTTCTGCCCACTTTTCTTATGCGACAGGAAGCCATGCAGACAGCGAGAAAGGAAGGCTGAAGTTCAGTCACGCCAAGCATAAATGTTGAAAACATTAGGCCTACTTACTGACTATTGTTACGGCAGGCGTACAAACAGCCTAAAGATCCTGAAGGATGCTAGTCCTACCGCTGCAGAGACGACCTTAGCCGGTACACGAGCACCCTTAATGCTCGTACGTACCGGCTACAAAGCCGTCCAAGACTGCTGCCGGATAAATAGCCAGGCTGGTTAAAACCGGCTATTTATTCGACAATCGGATGAATAGCTGGATGAATAAAACAGGTGTTTATCTTAAATAAAAAAGTGGAATACACACATCAAAACATAAACTTTCGACTGCGCAATAGGTCGGCTAGTTCACAATTAGAGTCAGTGTCTATGTCAGAATCAAAACATTGACGGGTGTTGTAGCGAAGACCAAAAATTTATCAATGATATACACACTGAAAGAAATCGACGCAACGTATTGTCAATTTTGTATTGCACGTTTTTGCAACGAAAAAAATCTACACAACAACCAAAAATATCTAAAAATATGCTTTTAGACATTTATGAATAAAAATAACAACATCTACGGCGTCAGCCAGTGCTGCTAAAAATTACCGAGTAAATGTGTGATAAATTACAGTGTCTGCACATCACTAGTCGTCGGTGCGCCCGGCCAGCAGTCATTGACTTAGTGCGTATTGCAGCAGCGTCGTGTGCGCCGTGTGTCGCCTACAGTTCACTTCAGTGTCGTCACGGCATTGCATCGGACCACACGCGCGACATAGTATAGACATCGATACCACCTATCCCGGTACGTACATGTAGCATAGTTTTGCGTCGTTTTGCTTTATAACTGGCATTTTAGAATACCGAATACAATCGATTTTGGCACTATTAAAGGCACTTCATTGACACCGTAATCATAGTTCGGCAATTTTTGTCCGCGTAAGCTGAAATGGAGTACGTTAAAATGCGTACGTATTTTTCAAAACAATAATTCTAGCGGTAGATCCGCGATCTTGCTGTTAGCACTGAAAAATTGCTAGAGGTAGATCAGGTAGATACATTATTGGGAAGATGGCAGAATTTATATGCCTCGTAGACATATAGAAGGTCTACAAACCATGCCACGACACTAAGTATTTAAATCAGGCTTATTCAGTATTATATCAAAGTCCATCTCAAGCCAAAGCTGTTTTTTTTTGTAACACGGATTTAAAACTATGGTGCTTTTGAATAAATTTTTTTTAATGCTTGGTAACTGATAACATTTCAGTTCCAACCACAGTCTTAGCAAAGCATTGAAGAAGAAATGTGGCTGCATTCTTACATTAACAACGAGATAAATGTAATTAGGCAAATGGCGATCTACCGCTAGTAATTTTCTGCTCTCTAGTGCGAGATCGCCGATCTACCATTAGCACTGACCTTTTCAAAATTAAAATACGCCTGTCACACGCATTTTACTGTAGCTTGTTCTACGCAAAGGAGTTGTGACAGGGAAGTCAAGAGGCAACGCAACTCTTAACATTGTATAGCGTCTCAGAATATGTTTTTCCAAAAACACAAATTTGTGGACTATTTGCATTTTGAATTTGCATTATAAACGGCGACGCCACTGACGACAAGGATACAGATGGCTTCGTGGTGTAACGGTATAGGGTGTCGGACTTATGCTCGAGTGGTCCTGGATTCAATTCCCGGTCGCGACACTATCAGGTGATTAGCACATGGAAGTTGGATGGGTGACTGTCTGCGGATAGGTAAACCGTTTTAGTATATAACCAACGCCAAAGTCAACTCAGCCTTCCATCCCTCAGAGGTACGTAAATCGAGCCTGTCTGGCTATGGTTAAAGCGAGACGCGTTTACCTGTGTCGGGTGGCAGGTAACAGTGTGTGATCCCATATAGCAGGTGGCGCTCCGTAGCTTTGTAAGGGGTTTCCTGTTATTGAGAGCTGTACACCATTTTAGCTATTACCGTTAAACGATTGATTGATTGATTGAAACGAGCGGAGCTTGACAGTCGATGTCGGCGACCGACCGACACCACATAACCGTGCAGCGGAAGTGACGTAATCGGCGGAAGACAAAGCCAGGGTCGATTGTAAACGATCGGGTCTGCAGCAGCAGCAGCTTGCGCGACTTGAATTCATAGATCCAGTGGAGTAGCTAGGTTATTTTTTGGGAAAGCAAATTCAGGGAACCTCCCCTTTTTTCGCCATCATTTCCTACTCTTTTTTCGCCTCTCTACTTCTTTACCTTTTTTCTCCTCTTTCTTTTCTTTCGTTTATCTTCGAAGTATAGGACTCCCAGATTCCAGTTAGATGGTCTGGGGAGCGTTGTGAGCTTTTTGCTGCTGGGTCTGGGGTGGTGCAAACAAGGGCGGTGCTACATATTTTGAAGTTGGGGGTAATGATGTGCGAGTGAAACGGACAACATTTTTTGTTGTACAGTGTACACCTTACTTTGTGTCTAGTGGGATACAACTAAACTTCTTACTCTTTTCCCGAAAAATCTCGGACGGATCTGCGCGAATTATATAAGTGAATGTCCTTGGCATTCGGGGGGAGCAACTGCTCCATTTGCTCCGTATTAGCTACGCCACTGGCGACATCATCTTAGCTGGTCACTGCCGGTGCCCTATTATAGGATCGCCCCCTTCCAGAAAAGTTTCCCCCGGCCGACAATTTACCGGCTAGAATCTGCCCCGCCCTGCGGCCGCCCAGGCGGGACTGACTTTTGCCGGTAAATTGTCGGCTGGGGAAAATTTTTCTGGGGGGAGGGCGATCCTATAAGAGGAAACTTTTTATGGGGCCGGCGATATTCTAATGAGGCGGAGACATATCAATTCCATGATCATCTCTCCCCAGGCGGATTTTTCATGGAGAGACATTTTAATGTGACACCGGCGCCACTTCAGCTGAGTCGATGACAGACGCGAGACGGCTGTTGGTAGTTAAAATGTCTTCGTCGCTTCGAACTAACTAACTGGCTGACGATCGCCGCCGGGTGCTACGTGTATATTATATTCTGAACTGAAGTCTGCACGCGCGCATGCCACGTTAAGCGCAGTTTTCATCTGAACGCAGCGAACGCAAGAGTAGTACGCAACAAACGCAGCTGACGCAACGGCCGAAACGCGAGAATCAATTAGATCAGTGTTGCAATTGATCTAAGTAATACAAACTATTGCATCCAGATAGAGAGGTTAGCTGGAGTCCAGGAAATAAGCAGAAAAAAACGATTTGGTGCAGAGGTATGTTTTGACTTTGAGTCGCTGACGGAAAGTGGATAACGGCTTGGCAGACGTCACGTCGTCCGGCAGGTCGTTCCAGGTCCGTGGC
>Ga0209454_1005069_pt1 | contig 10016 bp, 9 predicted proteins | sample WorMetHERISLAND1_2_FD_187400 | JGI IMG/M metagenome (GOLD analysis project Ga0209454, IMG submission 187400) | Marine gutless worms symbiont microbial communities from Max Planck institute for Marine Microbiology, Germany - Olavius geniculatus... | ecosystem: Host-associated > Annelida >... | reverse complement strand
CTGTCACACGGGTGGATCAGTCAAAAGCAGTGCAAGCTAGAATCACCAAATTTTCACTGTTGGCTGCCTGGAATACTCTAGTTTCAGGAACCGTATAGATTTTCCATAAATTCAAAGGGGGTCACCCCGAACGAGGACGCTAAATGTGAGGGGGGTGGGCAAAATTTGCGATTTTTGGCCAGTAAGTCGCTGTATCTCAGTAACGGTGCGAGATAGGGCTTAGGTTACTATTAATCACTAATAGGAAGTCGTACACTGGCTCTCGATTGGCGCCGAATTCAGTGACCTTGAATGATCTTGAACACCGCAATAGGGAGTTTTATGGATTTTTTGGCGATTTTGGGCTGCGACACGTCTATATGATTCACAAGGTGGAGCCACGAAACTATCACTATGTGCACTTTGGCATGACTGTAATAAAGGTGTCGTATTTGATCCCAAATTCCCGCAAATCTAACTCAAACAGTGATAGAAATTTTTGTTGTACGATTTCATTGTATTGTGAGCGCAATAATTTATTATTTAGTTCATTTCTGATGCACAGTATTTGGTGAAACGGCTTGCATATTTTACAACGTAATTTGTGACATTTTGTTCGATGGTGCTGCCACCTCAGGAATTGGTTTACAACGCCCAGCACTAATTAACGCTGATTGATTGCATTTATTGACTTGTTATGTTTTTACGCGCGAAAGCAGCTACTGCTTTCATCACGTCTTAGCCATCGCTTTTCTGTCCATCCTTCCGTCTGTCTGTCCGTCTGTTCATCTCTCCGTTACATGGGTGGAACGAGATAGGGCCTAGGTTACTATTAATCACTATCAGCCAATCAGCTGAATTCAATAACCTTGAATGACCTTGAATGCCAAAATAGGGGGTTTTATGGATTTTTTTGGCGATTTTGGGCTGCGACACAAGTGTATATCATTCACAAGGTGGCGCCACGCTACTATCGTTATGCGATCCAGATAGAGAATTTGGTATTTGTATATTAACTTAGCGTGAACACCGCAATTTTCAGCTAAACTACTGAACCGGAACTGCTATAGTCTTTCGCGCATCTCGAGAGCATTAGCTCAAATTTCTTGTTTTCCATGACATAGTTTGTTTAAAGCCGATGATTGTACTAATTATCATGTCTTATTTCTTAACTTTTGTAAAAATTTTGCGAAATTCTGCGGCAATATCAAAATTCCGTGGAAAAAAGCAAATTCCGCTGCAATTTCCATGGCTCGGCTCGAAATTCCACAGCTTGCGGAAAACTGTGGGCCCTAATGATGAGTGATAAGCAGCTGATGTGTTTTTTTGCAGTTTCATCTAACAACAGTGTTGTCAAATGTCCGGAGTTTCAGGATAATTTACTAGCGAATGAGGGAACTGAGATCAGGTTTTGCTGACATTTAGATATTCACAGATTACAAGCTTGCATTAATGTTGTTAATGTTATTGGTAACTGTGTATGAGTTTCTATTTGAATGACTATCATCACTATGGTGCCAGCACTGCAGGCTTGATCAAATCCTGATTTTTTAATAAAAATTGTGATTTTTTAATAAAAATTAAAATCATCGATCTTTTGGATTCAAATTAGATTTTTTAGATTTAAATCGATTTTTTGGATTTTTATTAGATTTTTACACTGTTCGATGCTGTCTGTGATAACCAATGTGTTACCTTTATTTGTTTAGTCTGTTGATGACAGTAATTGGTTTTTATTATAATTTCTTTTTTAGAAAAAAATTACATGTGTTATTTTTTACGAAGTGTTTAGAAAGCCAACAGTCGGCTTTTTAGCACAAAGGCTAGGGGCCGACTGTCGATTCAGTTAGTGTAAGAATGTTGTTTGGTAGTGCTCTTTGGTGACTTAATATAATTGGTGCTTTAGACTATGGTGATCTGTGATTATGATTACATAAGCCCCTAAGTGATATAATATGATGCCATTGTTGAATTTTTCATTAATTTTTCTTTCAAACAGTAATAATGCATGTGGTAAGACGACTCAGAAGACATTGCAATTTATTGCAACCATAACCACAGCAAGCCACAGCTAAGTAATAATAGAAACGTCAACTATATATGCCACAAAATAATATCAAAATATCAACCATTGTACAGACATGCTGCATATTATCAATACAATTGGTACAGGAAATAAATACGAGGTTAATAAGAAAGCACTTGATTAGACTATTGGTATTATAGCAGATCCATGAAAGTAGGCCTGTGAAATTCTTAATTAGATTGATAGCAATAGCAACAGCAAGCTCAGAAGATTCAGAGCAGATAGCAAAAATCGCCCTTTTATTTTTTCTGACTTTTCACTGCAGACAGATAGCATTGAACCCCAGAAAACTGACTGTTGGCCCTCTAGGACACAGCCTAGAGAGCCGACTGTCGGCTGTAGACACGTTGTATTTTTTATTGCAGCCTGGCAAAGGACTATTTACAATTTTAACCTGGTGATGCATTCTAATGTTTGGGAATCTTTATGGGGCTGCAAGTTGTCAGACTTTTGAGGCAAATAGTAGACAATGATGAAGGCCACAACATTTCAAATACCTGTAAGCATGCTGATTGCTAAAAGTAACTACCATAACAACATGAACAATTAGCAAGAGTCAAGGCCAAGTAATTGGCAATGATAACTTTGGTAAAATCTATCAGGTTAAACTAACTTACCAGCCCAGATATAACCAAATATTAATGTAGTCAACAAAATAAATTGAGTTAGCAAGCACTACAATGCACTAAATACCAATAATAGACTGCAAACTGAAAACAGCCATCACATTTACACAAAATTTGTAGTTTTATATACAATGATTTAAATCGTGATTTTTATTGTTAATTTAAATCATGATTCAAATCAATTTAAATCACTTGATTTAAATCACATCAACCCTGCAGCACTGTGTCTTTTTCCGCCCTGCTGAGGGTAGGAGGCTGAGTTGACCTGAACACCCAGTAGGTTAGCAAATTTCTCATATTTTTTCTACCAAGTGGCAGCCTGTGATAAGATCTGAACTACAGGCTGAAAGTTTAAAAGTCAGTATTCTGACCAGTAACCACTAGAGCACTTCACCTGAAAGATTCATTTATGAGTTCGTTGTTGTTGATTTGCAGAGCATCAAGTGCCACACAAGAGCTGGATCAGTTGATGGGTTCACTGGCTGAAACAGAGGTTGCTGGGCTCTTACTGTTTCTGCTAATATTGCTTAGTAATGGGAGATTATTTTGTAGAATCAATACTAACACCATCACATTTGAGGGACTCTTTGTAGCTTGGGGACTAACTGCATAAAAACTGGCTGGCCAGTCAGGCAAAAATGAAAAGTATTAATAGTATCACTAGTATGGTAGTAGTACTTACTAGTGATTATAAAATTTGTAATTATTTTCTCTTTTTTGTTAGATTATTTTTCAGATATAATAACTGCATATGTAATTATCTTCACAATTAATTTTCTTACTGGGACGTTGCATTTTTGCTATAAATAGGTTTGTTTAATACCATTTGTTTTCAGATGTTTTCAAGCACCAACTGATAAGCCATCTTTCTAACCAAGCTTTTATCCAGCTTCTTGGTCTTGCGATCGGCGCTTCTGCCTCATCAGCTAATTCTCAGTTCTTCATACAAATTGCGTATTATTTCTTTCGGCCATGTTCTGCTAACGTGTTAGCTGGTTCTTTAGATGAAATGGACAGTTTTTCATCAGTGAGCATGGCTATTTCAGCCTATCTCAGCCATCACGTCAGACCTCGGGAATCTACACTTCACCTCTGTTCTTCAGCTGTACTGCTCCTGCCGTTTGGACCTCTCTTAACACTGGCACTTTATGTTCTAGCTCTCTAGCTCTGTTCAATCATAGATTAAAAACATTTATCTTCCATCAAACATTTAGGCCTATGTTGAGCCGCGTTGGTTTTTAGTCAGCTCATCGGCTGAGGTGTGTATGTCGCTTGTATGGAATGTATGGAAACAGGTCGACGATTTATTTTCGCTTCAGATAGCAAGCTTTTTCGCTGTTTGTTTGAGTGTGGTGATGATTATTTGTCGACTTATTTCGCCTGTCGTTGTTTATAACAAATCTGTCTTAGTGTTGCTGGAGTTCGTCTATCAGTGTGTCTGCATATCACTGTGCTTCCGTGTCTTTGTATTGTTAACTGTACCAGTCTTGGCGTGGCTAGGAGTTGGTCTGTAGGTAGCAGTTATACTAATAGGGCTTACGTTATGTGATAGTATTCTCTTTACCTGTAGTATGATGTCAGGCATCAGACCATAGGTGATTGCCAATCGTAGGTGTAGCTGTATACCTAGCCCCGCTTCACTTATCATGCGAGTTGAATAACTATTGTTATTGGTTAGTTATGATGAGACCAAGCAATAATTAGATTGTCGTTCAGTGCGGGCACGAAACGAGCTGTTTGATTACAGCTGCGCCCTGATTCTTTCTGAGACTTTGGCGCTTTATAAATCATTTACTTACTTACTTACTTACTTAGTTGTTGGTTTGATGCTGACTAGAATGGTCTGGTGTGTATGGTACGTGTGAATACCTAGGCTATATGGCCGTTTGTATGGCTTTGGTGATGGTGATAGGGTATTTGTGTAGACCCTAAATGTGGAGTTTGATAGATGGGGAGGCCTTTGTGGATCCTTAGAATGGCGTATCGAAGGGAGGAGACCCCTGTGTGAGCACAGATTATGATATTAAGCCCTTTATATGTGGCTTAGTTATGTGTATATTGCTTGTGGTTGTTTATCATGTAATATCCGTTCTATTGAGCTATTCGTCAGTTTATATCTTAGTTTATATCTGTTTATGTCAGTTTATATCTGACCTTAGATAGGTCGATGTGATATCTCGTTTTATTGCCAATCATTTACTTTTTTACTGTGCTGTTAAGGTGCTGGTCGGTTTATCGGATGAAACAAACGGTTTTCCACCAGGAAGCCCAGCGGCCAGTCAGCCGTTGCTGCCACTGATGCCTTCACCAGCGACTTTGAAACAGAGGTCCGGTGGCAACACAAGCAATTTGTCGATGTTGCTGGATGCACTGGATGAGAATCTGACAGAACAGGGTGTGATTGTCAAGCCACAGGGATGCTGTGAACTCTGCGCTAAGCCAGTTATTGGTCCAGTCAGTATTGTTGTTCATTCACTATTACTGTTGTTTTTGTCAACCACTTGCACAGAATTGTGGGCTTTAAAATTAAACAGTGTGTAAATTGCGTTTATTTTGGTCCAGTTCAGTTTTCTTTTGTTTGTATATTTTTGCTGTGGTGTCGCTGTTAAGATAGTGAGTTGTGACAGCAGTTGGTAAGACTTGATTGATTCGTTGTAGAGCAGTCAAAGCGTTAAGTACTTTAACATGTCAACACACTGCATTAATTTTTTTGACATATGCGTTAATGCATTAATAACAAATCATTAATATTGCAGGGGGCACTGAATTTGCAGGACCTGAAAATGACGGAGCAGGAAAAAATGACTAGAAATTGCATACTTACCTGGAAAATGAAGGACCAAATTGCACTTTGTCATCTGAATATTATTATTATTTACTCTATTGATGGAATGGCAACAACAGTTTAATCATTTGAATTCATTGAATCATCAAATAAATGCAGCTTAGCAAAATACTGGAACTCCTGCTTCACAGAATTTAGTAAATTTATGTAAGTACGTTGATGTTTTTAACTCGCATTAATTTATTAACGCGTTAAGTTGGCGCGTTAATTTGACAGCTGTAATTGATTAATTGACTAATTGATCTAGATCATTATATCCATGTTCGTTTGCTTGGCTTAGTTTAGACAGGTGTTAGTTTAATCCTGTTAGTGCATTTTTGCTTTGTGTTCAGATGGTGACAGCCTTCAGTAAGACGTGGCATCCGGAGCACTTTGTCTGTGTCTCCTGCGGTGTGCAACTCAGCACTGGTGACTACGTCGAACATGATTCTCAGCCTTACTGCCGGCAAGATTACCATCTGCTCATCTCACCCAAGTGCGAAGCTTGTGCCAGACCAATCTTGGACGTTAGTTTTGTTGTGTACGGTGTTTCGTAAAAAACATTTTTCTTTTTCTCATTATTCAGTTAAGTGATGATCCATTTGCACGAAGTTTTTACAAACTGTAGCCGAAGAAATGCTGATGCAAGATGTATCGACTAAATACTGCAAATATGGCGTTTGTGATTTTGAACACCCCCCTTAACGTGCAAACTAAATGTGTGAACTAACTGCTGTTAGTTAAATATTCTTTGCTAGTCGTGATGTATTGCTGACGTCGTAATGTGTCGTGACAACACACTTGCTTGTTGCAACTGTTGCTGACAGTTGCTGAATAGCTGCTTGGCTTTGATGGTAAACTTTATCTGTTCACTAATGACAAACTGTTGAAGTTTTACCTTTGCAGTTGCAAAAAAAAACATCCAAAATGATCATTCTAACACACTTGTGGGGATAGCCTGACTTTTGCACCTTTCAGCAAGACAGAGCACCAGCACACAGAGCTTGCGAGATGGTTGAGTTTCTGGCTCGCGAGAAACCTGACTTACCAGCCAACATGTTGCTTAGTGCTGACACGATGAACATTTTTCATCTGCGAACCCGACGAAGTTTATCATGGAAGCATGGTAGCATCTCAAAGCAATGGATAACACTGGTTGTGTGTGTAAATGGTGTGCAGAAATGTGTGATGGCGGTGGGTCGGACGTGGCACCCAGAACATTTCTGTTGCACCTTGTGTCATCGCCAGCTGACTGAGAATGATGATTTCTTTGAGAAAGATGGACTCATTCTTTGCCGGTCTGTTTATTCTCTGCAGCATTTGTTTTATTTATTTACTTATTTAAATTATTCTGGTTTATCTATTTTATGTTCTTACTGCATTTGTTGACTTGGCCAGTCATTTACTTCTACGAAATTGTTTGATTGTTTTGCAAAACTTAACGTAAAGCCATATTTTCGTCAAAATCAGGCATTAGTTTCATATAATTATAAAGCTTAAATCAAAATATAGTATAATTATGCCAGGTAAAATGTCTAACTGAGAGCTACATAAATTGTGCGAGTGAGTTTGACCATGGCCGTGGACCTTTAAGATGTGTTCACAGTGACAGATATGCAGTGAACTGAAAAGAAGTGATATTGTTCTGCTGTTTCATTTTAATTCAGATCCGTTTTTTTGTCTGTTCTATATGCACTATAAATCTGTTTCACTCTTATCCTACTTTTGCTTTAATTCTGACTTATCAATTTAATTTAAATGTTGTTGTATTTTACTGGTTGATACAGAGGTGATTATATGAAGAAGTTTGCGCCGCCGTGTTTCCGCTGTATGCTGCCAATACTTGATGACCACACGAGTGCTTTTGGTCACGACTGGCACCTGCAGTGTTTTGTCTGCAACGTATGTACACTAGACTGTAACTCAATAATCTATAGTAAATTGCACTTGCGAGTGGGTGTTTTATTTAATAAATCGTGAAACACAAACATGCATATTTAATGTCATTAAATGCAGTTTTTTATAAATCATTTATTATATATTTTATTTTGCATGCATATATTTGTACAAATAATAATTCTACTACTAATACTAGTTGTTGTTGTAGTTGTAGTGGTAATTGCAGTAGATGCATTTCTTGTCGTTTAGGACTGCGGCGCCTGCCTGGAGCCCGGCCGTTGCTACGAGGGAAGCGACGGCAAGCCATACTGCGAGCAACACATCGTTTGCAAGGGAAGGGCATCACAGTGTGCTGGGTGCGGTGGTCCAGTCCTTGGCCGGTGCGTGTCGGCAATGTCACGTCGTTATCACGTCGAGCACTTTGTCTGCACGTTCTGTCGACAGCCGCTTGGTCGACCCGGCACAGTGTTCAGAGAGTACCAAGGTCGACCATACTGTCACTCCTGCTTTAGACGACTCGCTGGCCAGTGAGCTGGGATGGCTAGGCTGAGTTGATTTGGGTCGTTACTTGATTTCATAGTAGAGAGTGACACAGTAAATAAAATTGTCTCCATCCCTGCCCCATCCCCATCAAATTTTTCTCATCTCCATCCCATTTTTGTAAGAAATTCCCTATCCTTACGAAAAATTCCCCATCCCCATCCCCATTACCATAGAAATTTTCCCATTCTCATCATCATCGCACCTCAGAATCTGAAGTCTGAAGATGAGGACTTTACCATGAATCACGTCATTTAATGATAATCTATATTACTGAAAATCTGCAGATTGCTATAGCGGATTGACACTGTCTTCAGTATCTTCAAATATACAAAAAGAACAAAAATACCACTTGTTGACTACAGGGGCTAATTCATTACGAAGTCTGTGTAGAAACACTATATGCCAGTGACAAATGACTGTATGCCTCACGTCGTTAAAACCTTTGGGAGAAGCGCCAGTCACACGTGTTGCTAGTCAGCCAGACCTGGGCCATTAATGCATGTTTGTGCCGTCTCCCAGTAGATCCCAGGAATGCTCAGCAACAGATGGTAGATATCTGTGATCTCTGTTCCTGCACTCAGTGCGGTGTGCTAACGTGGCTGACGCTAATTACTTGACGGGTGATAAACAAGTGTCCATGCAGTGCCCCTGCAAAGCTATACCACGCGGCACGCAGTGGTCGTCCGTCGCACATGATCTTAATGAGCATTCTGGTGTCCAGAATGGCGCTCACTTTTACAATGCATGCGGCAGAAAATGAACTAATTTTGTTTTACCGTTACTGCAGTAACTACCGCAGCTTTTTTACTGTTACCGCGGGATTGCTATAGAAATTTACCCATTTACCGTGATAATACTGTGACCCGCTGTATGACCACTTTCCCCATTAACGTGTCGCTCTCTATTTCATAGTTGGAAGGTCAGTCATATTATCACTCATGCTTTAGGTGATTTGATCTGGGTGCCTCACTGATTTTAGAGTTTGAAGGTCGATCGTATTGTCACTCGGGTCAGTCATGCCTTCGATGACCATTGAGGAAGCTAACCAGGGAGGGATAGCCAGGCTAAGTAGATTAGAATGGCTAGGTGTACCCATGAGGGATGGCTAGAATGAGTTGACCTGCATGGCTTTGTGATTTCAAAGATCAACGGTCAATTGTATTGTCGCTTGTGCTGTAGATGACTCAGTGGTCGGTGACAAAATGCCGACTTTTCTTGGGGAAAGTCAGCGATTGTCATGGGGAAGTCGCAGACGCAGACCATGAAACGTAGATGTCACATGGAAATTTCGGGGATTCAAACCGTGCTTGCGGCAAAGCCTGTGACAAGGTGGGGTGCGTTCACCTGTGTTGGGTGACAGATAAGACTGTGTGATCCCATATGGCAGGTGACACTTGTAGCTCTGAGACGGGTTTTTGTTGAGCTATATGCCACGTTTAAGTTTACGACGAACTCATTTGTGTCGCTGTAATTGAATGTGGGAATGAGTGTGACACGACATGACAATCGGACTTTGGCACATCGCGGATTTGTCACCCGGAGAAACGGTGAAATCATGGACTTTCCGCGTGTCTTGTCACGAGCTTGTCATGGACATTACAGCAAAATTTGGTATAATGGAATTTGCACATAGGGATGGCCAGGCTGAGTTACTAGGGTGGCTGCAGCTACCCATAGAGGGATGGTGAGACTGAGTTGAAATACACTGTGTTCGAATAAAACATCCTGGACATTTTCGATTGTAACTTAAAGAAGGGATATCCAATTTTAATAATTTTTGGTACGAATATTTCTGGCACAACTGGCCATCAAATGACCGTTCAATATTCCATATCAGCCAGTGTCTGTTTTTGCATTATCTGGGGAAACTAGAACCAATGAAATGTGAGTTGAACTGAACGGAAATATGTCAAAAAGCATCCCAAACATTATCAATTGTGACTTGAAGAAGGATTGACAGATTTTAATTATCGGTGCAAACATTTTTGACACTACTTGCCATCAAATGACCTTTCTAGCTCCCACATCACCAAATGTCTGTTTCTGCACTACCTGGGAA
>Ga0209454_1005068_pt1 | contig 10017 bp, 10 predicted proteins | sample WorMetHERISLAND1_2_FD_187400 | JGI IMG/M metagenome (GOLD analysis project Ga0209454, IMG submission 187400) | Marine gutless worms symbiont microbial communities from Max Planck institute for Marine Microbiology, Germany - Olavius geniculatus... | ecosystem: Host-associated > Annelida >... | reverse complement strand
TACGAGTTCCAGCCGACTTGTAGAACAATGGGAACACTGCAGTGAACTGCAGGGAGAATATGTTGAAAAGTAACATAACTGTCAGAAATGTGTGATTTACTGTCGTTGTATTAAGGATGTAGTCCTGGAATTTATTGAACGCACCTCATATGGATGCAATCCTGTAAGGCAAATGACGCCTCGCTAACTGGAACCTTGCTTGTCATTTGCAAAAATGGACGAGAGTTTACGTATATGGAAACTGTTTTACTGATTGATTAATTTTTACGCGCGAAAGCAGCTACTGCTTTCAGCGCGTCTTAGCCATCGCAATTCTGTCTGTCTGTCTGTCTGTCACACGGGTGGATCAGTCAAAAATGGTGCAAGCTAGCATCACCAAATCTTCACCGTCGGCTGCGTGGAAGACTCCAGTTTCAGAAACCATAAATCTTTTCTATAAATTTGAACGGGGTCACTACAATCTACGCCTAATAATAACAACCACTACTACGAAATAGCAGAGTAAAAGGCATACGGGAATATCAGAGATGTTTGCGATGGGCTCCATCTTTTCCGTGTCGACAATTACAATCTCTGGTATCCAGAGAGCGCAGCTGAGGTGACACCAGCGCATGCCATCCCTGAAACAACAACTACAACAGTTACTACAACTGATACTACTACAACTACAACTTTTACAACAACTAGCAGTGCTGCTGCCAATACTACAACAACGACAACAATAACAGGTATCCACAGCGCACAGCCTAAACCTGAAACAACAACTACAGGTTACAAGTGGTTACTGCTTGGATGGGTGACTGTCTGTGGACAGGTAAAGCATCTCAGTATATAACCAACACCAAAGTCAACTCAGCTTTCTATCCCTCCAGGGTAAGTAAATCGAGTAATGGCCTGTCTGGATGGGGTTACGGCAGTGCATGTTCACCTATGATGGCTGGGAGGTTATACTGTGCGACTCTATACAGCATGTTACGCTTCGTAACTGTGCAGTGGGTTCCACATAGAGCTATACTCGACCTTTGACACTTTAATCATTACTATGTGACAGGCTGATTCAATACGCGCATCATTCACAGCAACTACAAAAAACAAACTCAGAAGTCCTCATAAAGATAAAAGCTTTAAACAGCCCGGTAACAAACTGATGTATGTCTGACTGATGGCACCAGCGGAGTGCAACGTCCGACGACCAGGCAGATCGACAACTGGAATGAAAAGTATCCAGCAAGAAACTAAAATTGGAAGTTAGTTAACGATGGATTTTATTATTTGGGTCCGCTATTCTGAAGGTTCACTATTCCAAAAGTCATTATTCCCAGTAACCCTAACCCCGGCCAGTCCCACTCCTAACCCTAATCCTAAATCTAACCCTAGCATTGTAGCGCGTATCTGCACAATGGACTTTCGGAATAGTGGACCTTCAAAATTGCGGGCCGGTAACGATTTTGTCATGGACTTTTAGGTAAGTTCACCGCAAAACCTTGCTTCCTTTCATGTCATTTTCTACAGTGACACGTTGACTTACTTACTGTGTGTGCTAAACCATGCAATGAATAAACAAATAAATCAATCAATGAAACGTCACAACACCAGAAATCCCGACCTTGTGCTCTTCATGGCTCCACCAAGGTTGGGACAGAGAACACATGAAGGTTTGATGCCGAGAGCACAGGCACGACATGCCCAGCTACCCGAGGGAATTTTCAACACTCCATAGCAAGCCTGAAATCACCAACAATGTACACATCAATATAAACACTCCACAGCAGACTTGAAATAACCGACAATGTATACATCAGTATAAACTCGACACAACCAGCTGCATAATGAGATATCTATCACTCCATAGCAAGCCTGAAATCATCAACAACATACAACAAGAAATTTGAGCTAATGCTCACGAGACACGTGAAAGCCTATACAGTTCTGGTACAGTAGTTTAGCTGAAAATTGGGGTGTTCACGCTAAGTTGATATACAAATACCAGATTCTCTATCTGGATCACAAAACGATACTTCTGTGGTGCCACCTTATAAATGATATAACTTCTGTTGCAGCCCAAAATCGCCAAAAAATCCAGAAAATCCCCTATTTTGGCGTTCAAGGTCATTGAATTCGGCGCCGATCGAGAGCCAGTGTATGACTTCCTATCAGTGATTAATAGTAAGCTAGGCCCTATCTCACACCGTTACTGAGATATTTTGCCCACCCCCCTCTAATACTAGCGCCCGCGTTCATGGTGATCCCCTACAAATTGATGGAAAAGCTTTACGGTTCCTGAAACCAGAGTCTTTCAGGCAGCCGACAGTGAAAATTTGGTGATCCTATCTTGCAACGTTTTCGACCGACCACCCGTGTGATGGACAGACAGACAGACAGAATTGCGATGGCTAAGACGCGCTAAAAGCAGTAGCTGCTTTCGCACATAAATACAGTAGCCAGGCTAACCACTCTCTAAACACTATGAAATTCCCTGAATATTTGTGGCACTCCAGACCATTTTTACACGCAACAGCAGCTACTATTGTAGCGCATCTTAGCCATCACAATTCTGTCCGTCCGTCACACGAGTGGATCAGTCAAAAGCGGTGCAAGCTGGAATCACCAAATCTTCACCTTCGGCTGCCGGGAAGACTCTAGTTTCAGGATCCGTAAAACGTAAAGTTTTTCCATAAATTCGAAAGGGGTCTCCTCGAGCGAGAGCGCTAAATTTCCAGCAGATGCGGCGTTGGCAGAGAGAGACAAGTCATGGCCTTTGGTGAGTACAAATAAAACACTAAAGATAATTAGCCGTCAGTTGTCTGGCGCTCTGTGGCGACTGAAAAAGAAACATCGTTGCTAGGATGGTGAACTTAGATTTTGTTTTACTGGGCTTTCAAACATGCAACGCTGTTGCGCGTTCCCCTTTGCGTTAGCTGGGCTTTTCTTTTTCACTCATACCATGCCCGTACAAAGTTTTTGTTAAAGCTGATGATCAAACTGTTAAATTTTTATTCAATGACATTGAAACTAAAACATAAGTAATTAACAATCAGCAATTAACAGTATAAAATAATTGGCACAGTGTACTAAGTGAGTGATAATAAAAAGTCTGTTGACACAATTTTTAGGAAAGTTTCCGGTCAATTCTCCCCGACACGCTTTTTTCTCAACAATTCGCCAATTTTTACTAGAATCCTTGACATTTCCCTGACATATGTAAGAAAAACTTCCTGACATTTCCAGGTTTTCCACTTCCAGATAAGCAATCGACTAGCAAATAGAATTACTATGCGCACGTGTAGTTTACCTGGTGTACACAGATGTCACAAATGTCGCAGAAGATCATCTCATTACCATCCTCACCATCAGGCTGAATGTACACATGCAGTCACACAAACATGAGTTACCACATACACTATCAACTAAACCTCTACGATAATAATATAAACAAATCAATAAACTGATTTGTATAGCACTGATATGCATGCAGTGCTCTACAAAAAATACAAATATGCAAAAACAGGCTGCTGATTTTTTTTCTGGGGTTACTTCAGTTTAGGCCAGAAGTCAAAAAGGAAAGCATTAGGAACTGCTGTGGCAGAACTTATACAGTCCAGATGCCAGCCTGCTATCCAAGAGTGTCATGTCAAAAACTGTGTACACCTTAAACTTTCTAACGTTTATACAACAACAAATGGCAGTCAAGGGCAGCAGTGCCGCAAGTTACAAAACCTGCAGTAAGAAACAAGAAGCTGCAAATTTTCTGACAGAATGCTGAAAATTTCTAACAAAGAAAATTACGGGTGCTAAAAATTTCAATTTTCTTCTTAAATTTCAACAGACAGGTGAATGACTTTCAGCCCCAAATTTTGTGTTTTAAAGAAAATTTTCTGAAAAAAAGGAAAGTATTCCGACCAGCTTTACGGCACTGACTGGCCTGCTTGTGCTGATGTGCTGTTAAAAAACTACTCACTCACTAAATGTAAAACATTTTCAATGCACTGCAGGGCCGCCCTCCATGAACACTTATGCTGGCCTATACATTATACCCAGGATTAGCGCAGCAACATGGCAAATGGTAAAAATATTGTGCAGCCTACACCTTGAGAGCTGGGTTGTAAATTTATACATCTGTTGCTGTTGTTGTTGTTACTACCCTCTACCATAACGACACAGAGCTGAAGCAGACCGACCGATCGGCAGATGTCACAGACGACGTCCTCGTCATACTCAATGCCGATGCCTTCCGTTGTCTTCATTGCCGCTTGTAAACCATCGTAGCAGCGCATCTCCAGCTGTTCCATTATTCGCTCCATTTCATATTCCATCAGCTGCACATCACCTGAACAGCATATATACAGACACTCATATAATGATGCATGTATAGCATGGTACCAGGAAACACAAAGGAAACTATGTACATGGGCCATTCGATACATAAGTTACAAAACGATGCCATTCCATTAATTCTTAAAATACAAAAAAAAGCAAAACTATAATTTTTGTATGGAATTTAATTTTAAACATACATACAACTTTTTGGATAACGACATAATTACTGTGCATTATTTTCTCCATGCTGTTCGTTATGAGATGATTTCGATGGCAATGTCACCAGATATAACATTTACAAGTGACATCACTGTTCCATAACTTTTTCCAATCAACTAAAATTTGCACAAAATTTTGGACTTCAATAAAATCAACAATCTGCTCATTTTGTATGCGACATATCATCAAGATTTATACTTCGAATCTCATTCTCTGGCAACCTGCCACAGGAACAAGAAATGTCATAACGTATTACCAACCATGTTCTTTGCGGAGCTCGTTGTAGCCAGCAAGCCACGTAGAGTCAAGCTCATCAAGGTCGTATCTACAGACTTCGTCAGCCATCTGCTGAGTCTCATGTAACTCGTGTAGACCTTGCTTATATGTCTCGTCTTGCACCGCATGCAACAGCTTCTTGGGCCTGCCATACATACATAATAATTTAAATACCAATTAGCATCGCTTACTACTTAGATTCAGTTCATCACGGCTTCAGAGGACAGAGTGCTCGGGCATCACATGGTCGCCAACGTCGTCCATAACACAAAAATTTGGAGCAGGGTCAGATGTGAGGCCATTCAGTGCCGTGTTCGACTGTGTGTCTTTGTTAGCAACTGCGGATTCGCCAAACTGTTGATTATAAATGTTGTAAAATACCCTAACCTCAACAGATCTCACTAAAATTTTGCCTCAATTCCTTTCAATTAAGGGTCATCGTTCGGCCCAATTTTGATCTTGGTCCACTGTCTGGTTTCAAAAGTAAAGTAAAAAAACAAAGTGAAAAAATAAGCCCTACCATTACTAATGGACAAAAAGCCTACGGCCTAATAACAACTAACTACTTTAAGACACTTAGGCACAAAACCAAAAACGCAACTGCTTTTGTTCGATCAAAATGCAGCCAAGACTAAATCCAATTCTAGTTTCTTATTTGCCAATAACTAAATATTTCATTACGATTAAGGCTTGAAAACTTTTTAACCTATGAATATACACTTTTCGGAATATTTACTTGATGTAAACAGTATGCAGCAGTGCCATTCAAATAACTCAAAAACCCTCGAAACCAATCAAGTCGGGCATATCCATTATCCAGACGCTCTATAATTACACCAAAAACATTGTCTGAATGGACAAAAATTAATTTAAACCATTTATACTAGACTGAAACAAAGACACAAGACAATGCAGTTTTGCTCACATCTTAAAGGCATATGGACCATGAAGATTCTCATTCTCTTTGATCATCCTGGACAAACAATGACAGGTCATCCTTACCTCCAGTAACTACTAACATCACAATACAATATTTGTTATCTATTAGTAAATCAATGGTACACAAACTCTTTCTGCCTCCATACATTATATCACATCCTAGTATGCAACTGAATGCCTGTTGCAAAACAATTCTAAAGCCAGAAATTTTGCCATAGCCTATTGATACCAGACTCAGTCACTGTACCAATACGGCTTTCAGACGCTAGAGTAACAAGTAAAGCTCTGCTAACGCAAACAGGAACGCGTAACAGCAGTGCACCGTCATACGCTAGTGATGCGTAGACTTCATCCATAGATCTCATCCGTACAGCTTTTGGCTAGTTTTACAGAAGGCCCGGTAAAACGTAATCATTCACCAGATGGCGCCAGACGCCCTACGACTATGTAGGCCCTAAGCTTATAGTGTCTTACTTGTACTCACCAGATGGCGCCACTATCTCGCTCTGGCAACCCCATATCAGCTGGATGTCGCAGATTTCCCTACCCCTCTCATTTAGTGCCCTCGTTCGTGGTGACCCCCTTCGAATTTATGGAAAAGCTTTATGGTTCCTCAAACCAGAGTCTTCCAGGCAGCCGAGGTGAAGATTTGGTCATTCTAGCTTGCACTGCTTTTGACTATCCACCCGTGTGAGAGACAGATGAACAGACAGACAGATGGACGGACAGAATTGCGATGGCTAAGACGTGCTACAGCAGTAGCTACTGTTGCACGTAAAAAGTCTTTGCATCACAAAACTTGACAGTAAGAACTCAGAATGGATGTTTGCATAAGCCCGATACTGACAATGAACGTAAATATCAAACCAACAACACTTAAAACCTAAATACTACTTGACCACTAGTAATAAACATTATAAACTATCTATAAACACACATACAAATGTTGAACTTAATATTAACCAACACAGAATACACAAAATCGAACTAGCAATATCTACAATCTAAAAGCTACATTTTGGAGCCTTCACCACTGTCCAGCTAGCAAAAAGACCAGGCCTATTCCACAGCCCCAAGGACCAACAGACAGAAAATCTCCCAGTCCTAACTCTGGTAATAAGATATCATCAGAAAATCATCACAAGATCAAAACTAACAGACCTTCCCCAGGTGGAACAAAACAATAAAAACCAAATTAATTTGGCAAAAGGCAAAGTGTACCTGCTAAATGATCCATCAAACTGTTTGTAACGCAACGGGTAAATATGACTGATAAATGGCAGATGATATAAATCCAATGGACAGATAGACCACACTATGCAGATATGTGTGGGAATAGGCAGAATCGTTTGCACTACAACAACACTTTCATCTAACGATAACATACTTGACTTGGCTGTGCTTGAGTGCATCCGGATTAACCGGGACCTGGACTCCCTTCTCCCAGTCCTGTCTCCAGTGATCCGATATCATGAGGAAATCATCCCCGCGTAGTGCCTCCGAATCGGCCATCTTCATTGCACTTATCAGATCTTTCCTGAACAACTGGTAACCATGACAAATACATTCAATATTTTAACATCTAGCAAGAGGACTGTAGTGTATAGCTTAACAATTAGCTAATAGAATGAATGTACAGAAACAGTTAACACAGGCCTTGCAAGATAAAGCCGATTCTGACTGTGGGTTCTGACTCCTAAATACTGGCGGACTGAAGCCCATGTCTGATGCAATGTCACTTAAGTCACACACAGGAGTGTCCCAAAATGAAAAGCAGGCTGCCAGGCTGCCAACGTCATTTTTTCAGCGAATCCACAGACGTCTCTAATGTCTTTCAAGAGTACATAAGTCTGCTGAAAATGATCACCTGTTCAAGGTATTTGCTTCTTAATGCAGAGGTTGCCTGACGGACAAATCATGATGACAACGATGACAAACAAGTGTCCCTAGTATCTACTAAATGACATCTCACTCTACCGAATGGCTTTAACAGGGTGAACAAGTGTGACAGACACTATCTAACAGAGATACAAGACTAGCAGCATATACCTCGGCCGGTTTATGGCCAGTCATGCCAGCGGAGACATTCTGCTTCAGTGCACTCAGCTTGTTGATAATAGACAATGACGTAGAGAATGACACTGTATAACAATATATAATTGTTATTGTTCAGATCATCAATCATGTCATCTCAACAATAAAGAACAGCAAAAACAACACTACAACACCAGTGCATCACCAGCTTTGTTAACATTTTGCTTAACACTGATGATGAATAACAGCAGTGCCTTGAGTCGTGAGACAAAACCGTTTATTATAAACTGTGTAAGAAATAAGACCACAACTACCACTTGTAGATAAGGACCAAAAACTGGCCAAGAAAGCAATCTGCACATGCCCTAAATACTTTGTATTTACTAGAAAAAATGCAAAAATGTACAAAAAAACACCGTAACATTACTCACAATCGGCCTTTTCCTCGTCAGATTTGGATGACTTTGGAAAGAAGCTGTCATTCGAATCTACGAAATAATCACACAAATAGTTAAATTATTCCAACAGGATTAATACTGGCAACAAGTTAAATGAAACAGTGGCATCAAATTGACTTTAAAAGCTGAGGCTTAGCAATGCATCTACGCAAACAACAACAATAAATTCAAGTCACAGGGTTTACCAACAAGGTCATAGTGCCATACCCCGATTACTGCAAATCAAAACCATTATCAAACACATAATTATAGCACACAATAAACTAAAAATTACAATTTATATTTATCAATTTCATTACTGCACATCACTGCCAGCACAGAATTTTCATAAGCCAGATCTCAATAGATGTCGGATCTCTACTTCAAACCAGGGAATCTAGATCTATAATCCTGTCTGTTGAGAGCCAGAGATTTGTATCTGTGTTGTTCTATGGCTTTGCTGCCCGAATAAAACGAATAAATTAACTAAGAAGTTTTTTGGCAGCATAGATGCAACTGGTTGTTTGCCAGTTTGCCACTGTCACTCACCGGCACTGTAAGCATCAATGTCCAACATTGTTCTTGCTGCTTTTATTATCTTTCACTTATCAGTGCAACAAACCTCCTCCTGAACACTAAGTACACACAATAACACATACACCATATTTCCACCTCCAGCACTGCTCTCTAGAAACAAATTTACTACCAGGTTCTCAACAATACACAATGTACTTTTACAGTCAGCTGAAGTGCTGAGCGAATGATTTTGTTCATATGATCAATCATCAAATTAAGACAGTCCAGTCCAGTGACGACAATTGGTGATAAGTGCAAAACTGCAAAAATGCACTCTTCAGGCACAAAAATAATCAATTTCCAGGCAAGAAAATTGACAGATGCTGTTATAAATGATAAATGTACAAAACATCGGTTTATACACTTGTGAATGGCGACATGCAATGACTGTCTTTGAGTGACACAGCAAAAACAGCAAATATTATAAAACGGTGATACCACTCACCATCCCATCACCTAACTGTCAACGTTAACAAGTTATAAAGTGATGTTATGTACATTTATATTTGTTGTTTTATTACACAAATAACGTATTTCCTGTTAAAAGGTAAAAGGTAAAGGGAGAAATGCCCCAGCTGGAGCGTAGGTGGGGTGCTCATCTCCCACTTGCGGCTGTTGAGCCCGTAGGTGGATAAACCACTTGAGTCCGTGACGCATGGCCAGTGCGACGCCAGACCTACGGTTACCTTCCCAGCCTCGGGGCATCAGGATTACAAGTCCGGCACGTTACCGTTAGACTACCAAGCCACACACCTGTTGGTGGTCAATTATTATAATCCATCCATCTTTCATGGCCATGAAGATACAGAGCCTTACATATTTTGTGGTAACGACCTTGACCTTTTGGGGTCGCATGACCAACATCACATCACAACAGCCACCGACTGAATTGAACAAGTGTTTGAACTTGTATTGTACTGCTACAGCGTGTGGCCAAAAGTGTGTCATAATGGCGGCAGCGCAAACGCTCGATTCATTTTTTGCCAGTTGAATTCAAACATCGTAAACAACATTATTTCAACAAAAGCACTTACCTGACATTTCTGAATTTTGTTATAAATCCTTTCTGCGCAATAACAGAACAAATTCGTCGCAGAATGAATGTGTAGAGCTGACGAATGGAGGTTTAATGAACTTTGCTTCAGGTTGTTAGAGCAGACTTGATAGGGTCCTGTCGAGAGTTAATAGCTGACAATTTCTTCTGCACATGAGATTTTAT
>Ga0209454_1005064_pt1 | contig 10020 bp, 7 predicted proteins | sample WorMetHERISLAND1_2_FD_187400 | JGI IMG/M metagenome (GOLD analysis project Ga0209454, IMG submission 187400) | Marine gutless worms symbiont microbial communities from Max Planck institute for Marine Microbiology, Germany - Olavius geniculatus... | ecosystem: Host-associated > Annelida >... | reverse complement strand
TTGTGCGGGACACCGGACTCACTGCTGCCGACGCATGGGCTCTTGCTGACGACCGGTCAACGTGGAGGGCGCTACGACCCACAGCCGGTTACGCGCAGCAATGAGTGAGTGAGTGAGTGAGTGAAGTTTAACAGGCCACATTACGTCACAGTTTACTGTGAATTAACGAAAAGTAATAAGAGTGATGCAAGAATAACATAAATTTCACCAAATATATTTGGTTTTAACCACAACACCAACTGGCCTCTTTTTCATTGGGGGAGGATGTCAAAATTTTAATGGGGTGTACACCCCAGAGGAAGATTAAATAATTCCCTGTTCCCCACATAGTCAGCTGACTCCTTGAGTTTAATTTTCTATCAGTCCAACCTTAAGCATATCCGTACGACAGGTGAAACTATGCTTACAATGATGCAGTGACAGATAATACACTTACAATTTCACAGAAACCACTAAACATTCAATAAAACATCAGCAGTAAATGCAAAAATCTATTGAAAGTAACATTAGTTAACAAACAATGCATACCATACAACAATTAAATATAACAATACTAATACTATTACTAATTTTAGCTTAATTGACCATGACTTAAAAACACGATACAACAAATAATGAAACACATTTATCACAATCATTATTATTATCACAATGGCTATATATGTAATACACGATGCTCCGTTAACTATCAGATCCCGTACATAGCTTTTATCGTCATAACTTGCCCAAGTTGCATTATTTCTGGACAAAAGTTTCCACGAATTTCGTGGAGATAGTGTGCTAACATTTACCAACAGCCAACTGTCAGTACTGTCCCTTCACCTTATAATTAATGCATTAACCTGACGTCATCATCTCTGCCAGATTTCATCTTATAACGATTAATCATAATTACTGAAAACAAGAAATTTGAGCTAATGCTCACGAGACGCGCGAAAACCTATAGCAGTTCCTGTTCGCAAACTGTCAGTCTACCTCCAGCTATTTCGTCGCAGTTCATTCTTGGAGTGTGCGCTGGAGCCGAAGATCGCAAAATCAGTAAAAACCCCTTATTTTGGGAGTTCAGGGTTTTTCAAAGTCATCAATGTTAATACAACTGTAAAGCTCGTCACTAGCGCTTGTTGGGATAGGCAGCATGCCTGAGCCTATCTGCAACCGTTTTCACGAAAGACTGGTCAACAACGGTAAAATAACGACTTTTACGACTGTACCGCTCTTTGATGCCCTGGTGCACAGGTTTCCTTGAACTCAGAAAATCGAGACTTGGACCATCAAAATCTACGTTCAATGCTGAAAATTTCATACGCAGCTTCTCCATGTCTATCTCAATTGGCTTCGGCGCAGTTCGCTCCTGAAATGTGTCTCGCAGCCCGAAATCGCCAAACAAATCCATAAAACCCCGTTTTAAAGTTCAAGGTCATCCAAGGTCTCACGTACTAAATTCGGTGGCAATCGAGAGCCAGTGTACGACTTCCTATTAGTTATTAATAGTAACCTAGGCCCTATCTAGACCGTTATTGAGATACAGCAACTTATTGGCTAAAAATCACAAATTTTTCCCACCCCTCTCTCATTTAGCGCACTCGTTCGGTGTGACCTTCTTCAAATTTATGGAAAAGCTTTACGGTTCCTGAAACTAGAGTCTTCCAGGCAGCCGATGGTAAAAATTTGGTGATCCTAGCTTGCACAGTTTTTGACTGATCCACCCGTGTGACAGACGAACAGACAGACGGACAGACAGAATTGCGATGGCTAAGGCGCGCTGCTTTTGCGCGTAAAATCTTGTCATTTTTTGCTTCATTGTTGTAATTTAAAAAATGCATGTGCAGAATATGTATGTACTGGGAATTAGATATGGCGTATAAAATTTTACTAAACAATATGGCAAAGTGCGCTGTATCTACTGCAGCAAAAATTGTATATTTGTCGCACCTCTGATATAAGATTGACACCATCAGGCGAAACCAGTAAATGCCAAATTTAATGAAGACCATCGGTCATTCGACTAAACCAATCTAGTCAACTTTCTTCATCAGCCTCTATGTTAAGTATGTTAAGTTAAATTCTATTATGCCGACTTTGCGAGGACACAAATCACGAAAGTCAGGACACAAATCACGTCACCAACTTTCATGATTTGTGTCCGCGACTTTCACAGAAACTTCAAGATTTCATGATTTGTCACCGTCTGTGTTCACGACTTTCCCCGTGGGGAAGTTTCGGTAAGTCAGCATAATGAAATTTTGGCTTAAGAGACCATGGCTCCATAGTAACAAATCATCACACTATCTCCAGTGTTGAAAATTGTACTGTGGCGATGCGAAATCAGCATCCAAACATGTCAAATTGCTGCAATAATGCAAAGTAAAGGAAAACAGTAGCAAACTAAATTTAGCTAAGTTTTACGCTACACTATCTTATCTACAGCCTGTACTGTACAGTGAGTGCATAGTCTAGACAAAACTTTTATTACCAGAGTCACGCTGATAAAACTATTATGTTATGCCAGTGAAACTAGAAAGTCTATGATTTATGAAACACTGTGTGACATAATGCTTCATAAACCATTTACAAATATAAAACTAACAAGCAAAAATGTTGGCAAATAGTGCTGACATGTACACGGAAATGCATCTGTCTATCCAGTTGATTTGATATCAGGATTTTAATTTCGATACGATATTCTGAAAATATCACGATATCGATATTGATATTTTTAAAATGATAAGTATGTAAATGAAACATCTCAGCAGAATTATTAGATTAACGTTCACAGGCAGCTCACTTTACTACTACACTAACGTTACTAGAAAAATATGAAAACGGCGAAAAAAAATAACAATGCAGTTGCACAAAATCAACAACTAAACAACAGAAAAGACAAGAGAAAATGTCCTTATAACTATGACACACGCATTCATAAATAATGCACTTGATTAAAAGTTAGTCGACCGCAACAGAACTGTGTTCTTCTGAATACAGAAATCAGAGCTCATCAACACGGTGGCCACTAGATGGGCAGCGGCTTGTATTTGACTCCAGGCAAGATGCACAGCATCTCAAAGAGAAGGTTTGCGGCAGTCAATGCCGTGTTGCCACTTGGATCATACGGAGGGGACACCTGCAGCAAATCACAGAGTCAGAAATAGTAACATTCTAACAAGTTTCATACATTCACAACTTCACCAAATATTAACTGAGTTTCAAAATTCTTTCAGTTCCTAAAAAAAACCAATTTTTTCAGAAACTTTCAAAGATCTGTGGCCACTCTGTAGTGTAGTTGTCAACATTCTGTGCTTTTATCAACAAACTTATTTATGGGTGACCATCAGCAGATGAGTAAATCATCTCAGTATGTAACCAGCCACCCAACTCAGCCTGGCCATCCCTCCGTGGGTAGGTGCAATAAGTATCAATGCTAGCTGTGGCATAAATGGGCACAATGCACAATGCACTATTTCCACGTATCCGCCAACTGGCAGTGTAAACTGGTGTCTGGCTGAGGGCACCAGGAAACAGGAGACCAGAGCCACCCTATGGCTCTTGTGGCTTGGTATGAACTGGCTTGTATACATTACAAGGTGCGGCAAAAAAAGTAGCAGCCTAAAGTTTTTCTCTGTCTTTTCAGCAACTGTTTGGCGTTTTAAACTGAAATTTTACAGACTTATTTCATGATATGTTCTATGGCTAACTTGGCAGCAAAATGTAATTCCATTGAAAAATGACGAAGTTATATATTTTTTTAACATGACCGCCTACCGATTTCTTAGTATTAAAAATGTTCAAGCTACAACACCAATTCAGTAACATCTTTGAAACAACACAGTTAGGCTAAATAATGATCAGATGCCAAAATTCTATTGTGACTGTGAATATTCAAATTGTCCACCGCCAGCTCCAAGCTCCAACATAAGTTTTCAGTCGCTTAATTTGAGAAGTCTTTCACAACCTTGTCGATCGGTCCTTGTGGAAGATTGCCCCAGATAACCTGAAGCGCTTCCTTGACGTCGGCGATTGTTTTTGGCTTTGTTTTAAGCTTGCAGTAAGCCTCCAACATTGCACCCCACACGCGATAGTCCATTGGGTTTATATTCGGCAAATTAGTAAGCCACTGGTCCTTTGTGATGAAATCTGGGCAGTTGGCCGACAGCGAGTTCTGTGCACTGCACGCTGTTTATGCTGGCATGCTGTCCTGTTGGAATATGAACCCAATGGGCAGCCAGCGATTGCTTAAAAAGAACGATAATTTAGTGATAATTTATAAACAAAATAAATTTATGTTTATCAAAACATCACTGTGACGTCATCGGCAGTAATGTGGTAACTGGTTTTTGAAAATTAAATAGTATTTTTAGTTTGAACATTTTTTAATGCTGAAAAATCGGTAGGCAGCCATGTCAAAAAGTCTACAACTTCGTCATTTTCATTTCGCAGGTAGATGTAGAACGTTTCAATAAATAAACCGGTAATGTTTCAGATTAAAATTCCGAATGGTTGCTGAGAAAACAGCGAAAAACTTTAGAGAGCTACTTTTTTGCCGCACCCTGTAGATACAACAATATCTACAATAATACTAAAAATGTTGAGCGCTCAATGGGCGACTTCACTTTTTGACTTAGACTTTCACTGAGACTTTCGCTAAGTCTAAACTTCGATCTAAGTACCTACTTAAGTAAAAAGTGAAGTGATTTCGATGAGCGAAAACATGGCGACTATCTACAGTCCTACAAGTCGCCATTTACAGTCCTATACGTACAGATAGTTTAGTAAATTAAAACAGTCTGGTACCAAAAATAAATGCCGTAATGGCTACACAATGACGTAAAACGTTACGTAATTACGTCATTTGCGTGCGTGGCGCAATTAAATAAGCAAGTCCAAGCATAACTGGTTGATTCATGACCTGTTAGGATTTCCAGTTTTCCGCAATTTTTAATCGTTTAGTTGAACTTTGGTCCGAGTACAGACTTTAGCGTTCACCTTTAGCTTTGGCTCAGCGAAAAGGCTCAGCGAAAGTCTAAGTCAAAAAGTGAAGTCGCCCAATATCAACAATTAGACATCAATACCTCAACAACATCACCACCAACAATGTTGAGTCCTTGACAACCTCTCAGCAACTCCAAAGCCTGGATGGTTGTTAACCCTCCAATCTCTGGAGTTCCTGACCACAAAAACAAACACAAACAAAATTATACATCACATTTATTTATAAAAGAGAATGAAAAGTCAAATGAAAATAATAATCAATCATACAAACCACTAAGCCGAATAAATCATACTACTCACTTGTAGCAATTAATACATTTGACTATTTACATTATGCAGCATACAGCAAATTAGCTAACAATAAAAGTCTAAACAATGTAATGTCACCTTCCAACACAGTTGCTTTGAATGCTGTATAATAAGTTCTATTTAATATACAAGGTGGGCCAAAAAACCGGACCTGTTTGAGCGTTGATAACCCAGCGTAGAAAGTGGCAGTGGTAGAAAGACATGTGACACGTCAAAAGTTTCGGAATGCTGTAAAGAATAAAAGGAAAATTTGCGTAGCAAAACATTTAAATATTCTTTGGTTAATTTGCGTAAATCTTTATTACCCCTGAAATTAAGCATTTGCCTGCACTCCCATGTGCCCGAGTTCACCAAACTCAAAAACTCACTGCCAAAAAGTCCAGATTTAAATTCTGAGAATTATTCAGCGTGGGGGCATTGCAACAGATAGCATGGTCACAAAATTTCAGTAACCGACCAGCTAAAACGTATACTAATCGAATGCTAGGCTCAGCTGATTCTGAACACACTGACTCCAGCGATCGATCAGCTGCCTAAAAGGACTGATGACGGTTATGAATGCAAAAGCTGGGCAACTGCCTATGTCGAATTTCATCTAAACTCAGTGTATGTGTTAACAATTGTTGATATTTCACTGTATGTGGAATGAATATCAACTTAAATTCATGTGTTACTGCCAATTTAGCATGATTTCAAAGGTAGGGCAATTTGTGTAAATCAGGCAAAGAATATTTAAATGCTGCGACATGCAAGTTGTACACTTCTTTTGTACACAATTTTGAAACTTTTGGCATATTAAGCACCTTTCCATCAATAAACATCGCTAAGTTATAAAAGCTCAAATATCCATGTTAAATCCATGTGTTAAAGTCAAATTTGGCAGAATTTTGGGGGTGACAAATATTTATGCAAATTAGGCAGAAAATATTTAAATGCTTCACTATGCAAATTTGTCATTTATTCTTTACAGCATTCTGAAACTTTTGCCGTATCACACGTCTTTCTGACAACTAACCATCGCTGATTTATCAACACTCAAACAGGTCCGGTTTTTTTGGCCCACCCTGTACTGTGTAATTCAGCATGATCTAAAATTGCATTGAAAATGACTGACCAGCGTATTGAAGTAGCACCAATAAACTGACTGATAAAGATAAGTAAATACCAACAGTCACGATAAAGGCTAGACAACATGTGCACAGATAATGAAAAATGACGGCAACTACAAGAGAAGCAGAAAGGTAGATTAACAAGTTGAAGCACCTGTGCCTGGTGCAAAGCTTGGGTCAAGGGCATCAATATCAAAGCTGATGTAAACTGGTCCGCTGCCCATCTGCTGACGAACCTCTTCCATGAGTGGTGTCAGTGATTTGTGGTAGCAATGACGTGCTGGCACCACGCGAAATCCCTGCCAATGCCACAACAGCTAATAATTACAGAATGTTTACAATATTGTAACAAAAAAACTGTACAGCATACTTCTCACACGGTGACAATGATCCCCATTTCCTCAACCAGACACCAGTTTACACTTCGAGACCATGGACATTGTGTGGTGTCACCACGATGTCGAGGTGTGCCCGTTTATGCTCCAGTTCTGAGCTTTCACTGGTACTCATTGCACCTATGCACTGAAGGATGGCCAGGCTGAGTTGATCTTGGTGGCTAAATCACTATTGAGACAAAAACTAAGACTATTTTATACGTATGATGCAAACACAGAATTCCAACTATGGATTTCTAGAAACCATACTGTTTATAGTATGGCAAGCATTATTGCTGAATCGTCTTGCAGTCGGTCGTCAACTCATGTACCGGACCTTATTATTACATTATTATGCCATTTTTTCGTTTAACGGCCAGCTGTCCTCCGGACCATTCTGTCAAATCCAATCCATGCACCGTATCCGATTGACGAATCACTTCTCTTTAGCAAATAAAGATATCGGTATGCACGTGTGTAACAGAGATGTCAAAAGTAAGACCTGAGACATAGGCCAAGCGTAATCTTCAACAGAATGTCCAGAGCCACGAAGACCAATCTGCACAACCCGCTTGGCATCAAGACATCTGTCTTCAAGTGCACGACGGAAGGTCGTGCCATGAGCCACTGCACAGTTGTTCATGTGCTCGTTCACATCACAGTGTGCATCAACGTGAACCAGTCCAACAGGACCCATTCTGTCCTGCAATATACTTAGCCATTAATCATGTTATTCACAAAAATCATCGACTAACACACATATTCAATCAATCAACAAATCAATCATTTACTTGCTCAGTATAACAACTGCAACTGCAGACAGCATATTAAAACCAGTGAGATGGACAGCAAACTCATAACGAGGAACAGTGACAGCTGTCCTCACTACATACAACAAAAGTATTCCGAGACTACTGACTGCCGCTTCTGTTATATTACTAATGCAACATTAGTATGATCCAAAAAGTTACCAATACAAGCATGTCGACTACATGGATCTGAAAAAAACTAAAACAAGAATACCAAAAAACAAACAAATGAGTACAAAAAATCAAAATAAAAAAAATCTTAAAGTTTTTGATTGCATAGATAGATGTCCTGCTGCCATCTAATCAACAGTGTTGAAAGAATGAAGGAACAGGCAACTTATTGAATACATATGTAAAAAAAACTTACCAGTCTAAAACAGCATGGCAAAAGGGTCAATTGTGGTAGAAGGTGACTGACACCCTTCAATAGCCGACCCAGAAAATGTCTTTAGATTCAAAGATTTCCAATATATTTTTATACAAGACGAGTTATAGCCCATATTGTCTTAAATTTTGTTGCCATAACAACAAGGGTCAGTCGGGAGTGGAATTCAATTGGCAGCATTCGATGGCCCATTTCCGAAAACCCCCCTACAGACGCAAAAATATTGCAAATATCTTTTACACAAAATGTGTTATAGCCAATTTTATCCCAAATTTCATTGCCACAGCAACGGGGGTTAGTCGGGAGAAATGCGATTGGCAGCATTCAATGGCCCAACCCCAAAACCCCCTAAAGACGCAAAAATCTCGCAGATATCTCTTATACAAGCCGAGTTATAGCCGATTTTGTCCCAAAATTCCTTGTTATGGCAACGGAGATCAAATGGGGGTAAATATAAATGTCACCGTTAATTAGGCCAACCCCAAAAGCCATACCATAAAACCAAAAATTATGACTATCTTCCACCAAACCGAAGTTATAACAGTGTAAAAAAAAGTTTAAAATTTCGAATTTTTCGAATAAAATAAGTCAAAGTCAAAAATTTAATTTTTATTTTTTAGCCTTAAAAAAGCACTTCCTTGCGCAGAACCGCGTCATTTGACGTAGGCCTATTAAGCGTAAAAATCGGTCCAACGGACAAGGCGAGTTGAAAAACCCAAAAAGTGAAGTAAATTTCGAACAGAAGGGGCGTATATTTCACCTATATGGGGAGCAAAAATCTCCTATCGAATTGAGCGCAAATTTGTTTTGGTGGTAGGCGTCCACCACGTAATAATGCCATTCAAATTTGGTGACGATCCGTTCAGGAGTTTTGGGTAGGGTCAAAATGTGCCTTTTCCCATAGACTTTGGAGGTCGTCCTTACAACACTCACACTACCGTGTGAGGTGTGATAAATACTCGTATATTAGAAGCGTGAACCCCCCATCAACGACAGAAAGCAACCTTCTCCCCTCCCAACTTAGACGCCTTCCATTTTTTTTCCTTCTCCCCTCCACATCCTCTCCCTTTCTGTCCTCCGCCCTCTTTCAATCTCCTTTTTGTTCGCTTTCTTTTTTTCTTCTTTGTTCTTTTTTCCTCTTCACCTATTTCCTTTTCTTCCCCTTAAAGTAGGACTTCTTGAATCCAGCTAAGAAAACTACGGAAGCGCTGTAAGCTTTCTTAGCAGGGTCTGGGGCACAGCCCCAGCCGAAATAGAATTTGGCGCGTCTTTGAATAGATTCATAGGTTGAAAGGTAACTGATGGCAACAATTTTAATTATTTTCCAAATTTAGTGCAGTTTAAACGATGAAAACAAACAGGGGTGGTGTGGCACTACAAATTTGAAACTGAGGGGCTACAGGTAAAATTTGGAGCTGCTGTATGCATAATTGTCGCATTTTGTGCCATGCGTAAACCTATTCTAGACAATCTTCCACCGAAAATAATTTCCCCCAGTTTTTTTTCTTTTTTGCTCAGTGATGGGACCAAGGCACCAACTTGCAAGGCCAAGGCCAAGCTCAAGACACCGACCCTTAAGACCAAGACCAAGACCAAGAGTACAGACCAAGGCACAAACTCTCAAGACAAACGCTGAGGCACCAGCCCTCAAGACCAAGTACCAACCCGAAAGACCAAGACCAAGACCAAGGCATTTAATGCACTGAATACTGAATATGTCCGAACAAGCACACTACAAAACATACAGCTCAGACGTAAAACCTCTATTAGAACAAAAAATCTCAATAACGCTATTAATCCAGTCACGGTGAACATCAATCTAATCTTTACATTATGCCTTGCAATTACAGTAGTCCCTATCAGCATATCAACTGCAGTTACAAATTAGCCAAGGCAACTGTATTCAGCGTAAGTGAAAGTTTTGTGTCCTGACAATCGCCACGATTTTGGACAGAAATGTATTTCGACAGATGACATCAGTTTGACCCTTTGCCCTAAAGTATGTAAGAAACTCCAAGCGAACTTTCGATTGTGCATCAGTATTACGA
>Ga0209454_1005062_pt1 | contig 10021 bp, 7 predicted proteins | sample WorMetHERISLAND1_2_FD_187400 | JGI IMG/M metagenome (GOLD analysis project Ga0209454, IMG submission 187400) | Marine gutless worms symbiont microbial communities from Max Planck institute for Marine Microbiology, Germany - Olavius geniculatus... | ecosystem: Host-associated > Annelida >... | reverse complement strand
AGCCGACGACGTCATCATTCTAGGCTAGGCCATAGCCTATATAGACGTCATGAATATTAATTCATGACGTCTATAGGCTAAACTCATGACGTCACCGCAGATCACCATGGCGGCGCGTTTTCTACGTCGTTTTCGTAGATCGTCGACTTCAAAGGTAAATTTTTCCGTGTTGACAGAACGCTGGGCGCCGACATTACTGTCAAAATTATCATAAAATTCTGCACTTTCAGGAAAATGGATAAAATGTATATGTTAATTTTGGTGACCACGCACCTTTAAATGTATGCTGGTAGTAAATTGCTTTACATGTGTATAATCATACTGTACAAAAAGTGGAAGAAAGTTAATACACAGATAACCCAAGTAAAACACAAAAGGCACTTTAACAAGCAGACTATCTGATCCTATTAGCTGTTAGGACAATTACGCAAGTGGAATAGACTGACCATGCGTCTGTCCCATACAAGGTCTATTTTAAAAACAAAAGCAATGCAGGAAAAAAACAAAATTGGATTAAATGTTCATTAGAGCAGGAGTAACTGGTGTACCAATTTTCATCTATTTTCAGACATATGTGGTATACACTGTATAATACAAGTATAGTAGCACGTTTGCATTTGATGATGAACTATGTAACCAGTGACAGAGATGATGACAAAGCGATTGTGAAATGTCTGCAGAGAATGCAACGGTGATAACTAACAAAAACACATTGTGGGTGAGTGAGTGAGTGAGTAGGGTTTAACGTCCCACCCGACACAGTATAGGTCACTTCGGGGACGGCCTTTTCAGGCAGAATGCACACAAACACATAATAATTGAACGAAAAGTTTAAACTTTACAATAAATAAAAAGTTTAACCTTTACAGAAACACAAAACACAAAAATGAGGTTAACCTAAAATTGTAAGAACTCCATTATATGCGTGCATATGTAATTAACACAATGCTAGTTCTAATAATCTTCCCTGTTATCCTCCAGACAGTCATCAATGTGATAATGCTGTCTATTGGAGGACATTGCACTACACACACCTTGTCAGGCCCAATTACGGGTCTCATGCATTCTTAGGTTCTAAACTTACTTAGACTTAGTTCCTCCAATTCCATACGTAACATCAGTTGACAATTCGTGTCCAGTTGGCATGAACAGTAACCATTGTCATCTTGCCACTCCACGTCACAGACCTTTTAGCATATCTTGCTGTGTCTTCTTTTAGTCTTCCAATCCTCCTCCTGCCATCTTCTGTCTCTCTCTCTCATTCCCGATCAGGTGGGCGGGTCACCGCCCCGATCCACTCCAAGAAGTCCCAGAGGCGTTGAGGATCCGTGTTAAACTTTCCTCCTGGTCAGATGTCCCGCCGGGCCTGGTCGTGAGCCGGACACTGTAGCACCAGGTGCTCTGCTGTCTCGTCAGCGCCGTTGCAGTGTGGACAGGTGGCAGAGTCCGGGCGTCCGATACGATGCAGATATCCTGCCAACAACGAAGAATGACCAGTGTGCAGCTGGGCCACCGTGACGCACTGGTCCCTGCTCCAATCACGTTGCCAGCGCTGGAACTGGCTAGCTTCTGTCTCCGTTCCAACATCAGACCAGCTACTCTTGCTGGGCCAACATCTTTGCTCGGTCACAAGTGTGATATCAATATATTCCAAGCTATTACCCAAAAAAAGTGACGATAAAGATTGATGCGTAAAATAAACACCAGACGTCACTCTAGTCATTGCAGTCTATGATGCTACTTTCACGTGAAATTCCTTTTTAGTGTTACAAAGCAAAGCCAACAGATGAAATTTATTAACAAGGTCAGTTTTTTTGCATAAACATTTTGCTGCAACAATGAAGCAGACAGTTCTAGTTTTTGACAAAATTTTTGCATTTCTGCTACGTAACATATTTTCTTAATTCAATGACAAATTTTGAACATCTTCCTTAATTGGCCACATTTTTGTCAACTCGCGAGAACAACAGTTAGTGAATGTTTGCCACTGATACAAAATAAACAAAGGTTGCAAAATAACACAAAATACATACAAAACAAAATTAAATACAATAACTAGCCATAACATACAGTCTTCAGTAGACTAATTCGGTCCACCGCTAAGACAACTGTATTTAAATAACCACAACTATTATTTACAAGCAGAGAAAGAACGACAAATGAAACCGCTCAGAAGATGCAAAAACAATATATCTGCAACAAGTAATATACCAATAACTGACAATGCACAAATGCAGCTGCACAGATGCTCAAACCATAACAAACAACATTAGCAGCTCTGAAAGAAACGAGTTCTAACACACCCTTCCAGCCCTATACACAATACACATGTTACACAGGGTTGGTGACAATACCTCCAACATTTCCCCGACACTTTGACACAGTTATCACCCACATCAAGCATGCATACCAACAGTGTAAAAATGGAATAGACCAGTATATCAGCACAATAATTCGATCAGCAGACCATAATATGCACATTCTGAAACAGCGTGCTGATGAATATCAAATGTTGAAGTCAACAGCAAACTTTTTCCTGACAATATTTTTTTCCCTGACAGTTCCCCAACTTTCGGTAAATTCTCTGACTTTTCTCCAACAGCTGCCAAATTCTTTAACATTTCAAGATTTTCTGGATGATAGGTGGTCACCCAATATACACCATGTGAGAGATGTGCCAGAATGTGGACAAACTAAAACTGCATACGCCAGAGAAAGACCGACAACTTACAGTTGCAGCAAAATTCAATTTCAATTATTCTTACAAACATTCCTGCTGAACTTGCACGTCCCAGCAGTTCGCTGTCACAGTGTCTGCAAGACTGGCAACTGCCAAAATACGACCTGCCATGTGCCACACAGGCACATCATAGCCGGTAGTAATAAAAGTTGCACAGTTTGAGAGTCAGGTTGAAACGCAGCGCGACTGTTATGACGTAGACGACAAACATCAGCGTCATCGGATACAACAGGACACGCGCCTGTCTCAGAAATGGCAATGCTGCAAAAGTACAACAAATTAAACAGTTAAATGTTGCACACACGTAGCTCTTCGTGGAAACCATCACAGCTATGAGGCATCACCTGCCATATGGGATCGGTCGTACAGTCACAGTGACACAGAAGAAGAAGAAGATTTTGCATAGGCACTAGGCAGCGAAGCTGAACTAGGCCCGTTGCGTGAGAGCTCATCCCCTTAACGGCACTTTCAGTCGGCAAGGGCAGAGCCCAATTAAGCCAGCATACAGCCCAAGTCGGCCGGATGGCCAGCTCAAATTAACAGCCAGCGCCTTTAACCGACTGGATCGGTATACTTGCAGTCCTGGCCACAGGGCCTACTGTTGCGCAGAACTCGCCGTTTCTTCCCTAGCGATGGCCTTGACCACCGCCAGTACTCATTTTACCATCCCACAGAGGGTAGAAGGCTGAGTCGACCTAGTTGGCTGGCTCCGTACTGTAGACAGTCACCCATCCAAGTACTAACCGGGCCCGGCGTAGAGTAACTTCGTTTCATCCGAAACGCGTTACCAACTACGCCACGCCACCAACTTTCAGACCTATAGCAACAGTTACAGTTCTAGTGACGTGTGTTTGTAACTACTGTTAGGTCAATCTACGGAGCTGAGAGTGCCCAGGCAGCAGCTGCTGCTGCTGCTGCTGCTGCTGCTGCTGCAGCTAGGTCGACGGCAGGCCGCATGGCGACCACATCTTCTTCCAGAGCGCGTCCACGTCGCATGTATAACATCGAGTCACCGCGACGAGCTGATATGGGCAGCGTGCCCGACGTCTCGCACGTTCCCGAGGTCAGTCAGTGTACCTTTATTTCACTACCTAGATCATAGATGTGAGAAAAAAAGACGTTCCAGAAAAAAAATATAATAAAACGTTACAGACGTTAAAAACGTAACAAAAAAACTTGGCAAGAATAGAAAAACGTTTCAAAAAATCAAATAAAAAACGTTAGCCCTAATTTGTTTAATTTTTTGCCTAATGCTGCGTAGGTGCTGTATAGCTAGAACTAAAGAGAGAGAAAAAAACTTTGTACAATTTCAGTTTAACCCTGTGGTAACTGGTCATAAAATCAAGTATCACCAGACTAACTAAATAAATTGCCATCACTTTTCGTTTCTCTGGTTTCAAAAGTGCTTCTCAAAATTATTTTCTTAAAATTTTCATGAACGTTTTAAAAAATAATAGAAACGTTCAAAAATTAAAACAACGTTAAAAAGCGTAAAAACATGACAATAATAAAAAAAACAAAAAAACGTTTTTTGCATTCATGATCTACATAGTCCTTATGTCTCTCACTTTTGTGTCTAAAGTGTTATAACTAATAACTGTTTGACGACTGATAACGTCTCCGTTTGCATGTATATCACACGTGCGTCCAGGCAAAACACGCCGTCGATCACTGTCATGAAAAAGTACCTTTTACCACACACTGTAGACCATGTTGAAACCTACACTTATTCCATGCTTGCACACTTGCTGTTTTCCTCTATCCTCGTGCTTGGAGTAATTACCTCAGCCAAGGAGGTAATGTTTTTGCCGGCTTTTGTTTGTCTGTTTATCTGGTAGCAAAATAACTCAAAAAGTTATGGACGGATTTTTCTGAAATTTTGAGGGTATGTTGGGCATGGCATAAACTACCAGTGATTTAGTTTTGGGCGTGATTTGGCAGGAATCCTGGATTCTGGATCACTTTGAAATTTTCGTTACCACTACGTTAAAGGGGGCATAAGGGAACCGCTGGCAAAGCGAAGATGGTGACGTCACCTGGCGAATAGCTTTGCCTTGGCGGAGGTACCTGCGGGCTACGACTGCTTTCTAGTTTTAAAAAGGTATACGTCGTTCTTCGTGGAAACCCGACTCAGAGCTACAGAGTGTCATCTGCCATATACGATCACACTAGCCCCCCTCAACCCCAGCCAGACAGGCCGATACTCGATTTACCTGCATCTGAGAGATGGAAGGCTGAGTTGGCGTAAATCTTCCCGTATAGAGATGCCGCATATTATAAATAAGTGCACCGCAAAGAATAATCATCATCATCATAATCGTGATAATCATAAATCGTAATAATAACTATTTTCAGTTCTATCTAGTACAGTAGTGCCCTTGTTAAAAATCATCATTACCTCTTCCTCGCCTTTTAGCAGTATTACTGGAAGTGATAAATAGTTTATAGTATATAGTAATTGTACCGAGTATTTTACACAGGCGAAAGTTTCCATATACAGCTCCAATACCATATGATAGAATGCAGTCCTGAGCTGTATAAGCAGGTGCAGAAAGTTGAGATCCACTGGCATGCAGACTGAAAGGCGGCGTCTGTCATAACGGCTTATAAATAACACGCCATTCTAGCCCACAGTCGGTGTTTACGGTTCAGCTGGCGGCCACAGGTAATTTCTCTTCTGTCACGCTCGGAGAATATTCTTGTAGTAGGCTGTCATCTCACTCATGGCCACGGTTTTTCTGTGCATCTTCTTTTTCTTGCGTGTTCTGCCCTAAGGCAGGTTCCGCGGACGATGACGCCATCCGATCCGGCTCTGTGCTCCTCTCTTCAGTTTCTCGTAACTGATCTTCTTTTCCTCTTGCTCCGTAAGTAGATCCAGCATCTTCCTTCTTGGTTTTCAGCGTGTCCGTTTTCCTTCTATCTTCCCCTCTAGTACAGTCTTCAGAAGACAGTCATGTCTTACGACATGTCCTATCCAGTTGGCTTGTCGTTGCTTAATGAGGTGGACCAGAGAACGTTGTTCTTGCACCAGACACAAGACTTCTTCATTTGACACATGTGCTGTCCAGCTGATATCTTGCGCCAGATTCACATCTCAGAAGCTTGTATACGTTTAATAAATTTTTTCTAAGTGTTTACGTTTCTCAGTCTCAAAGAGCTACATGTACACTTCCTACTAGTGCTTTTAGCGTTCTTTTCTGTGCACCAGTCAATGCTTAAAATTCCGCGCAAGGGTTGCTATTTCGTAATGGCTAATCCACATCAACGACGCAACTCAACTCGCCTCTGGTGACTAAGACGCAATGACGTCATTAACATCGTGACGTCACGCTCTGTGCACAGATCTCGCGTTGAATCGTCGCTGGGAAATTAAGTGCGTTCAACGCGAGTCAAAACGATAGGCTATAGGTTATAAGTGGTGTACATATATAGCTTTTTATAGCAAACTCATCTTGGAGCTACGGAGCGTCACCTGCCGTATGGGATCACACAGTGTTACCTACCACCCGTCACAGGTAAACGCGACCCGCCTTAACCCCAGCCAGATAGGCTGCTTTTGTACGTACGCGGAAGATATTGTGAGAGTCAACGGCTAGTTCAGCACAGCAGGCAGATTGTTTCAGGCTGTTTAGGGTCCAGACACCCAGGCGATGACGTAACATATATCGTGTTGGAGCGTTTACATAAACTGACCACATCGGTTTATCGTGGAGCAGTGCAGGTTTAGCACTGCGTCATATTACGCCCATGATTATCGGCGGGTAACCAACCACGCCTCACATGGCAAGTGCAAAGTGGCGCCTGATCGCAGAAACACGTTGATGCCGATAGATTTCATGATCCAACGCAACTGACGCAACGCAAAAATAGACATCGCTTCTATGTGTAATGCCGTGGCTACACGCACCGATTTCCTCGTCCGAGGTGTTGCCCGACGTCGCCGAGCCTTCCGAGGTTTAAAAACCTCGTCCGAGGAAATCGGACGCGTTGTCTGACGTGTTCGAAAAGCTTGTCCGAGAAGCTCGGACAACACCACGGCGAGAAAATCGACACGTGCACAACGGCATAATGTGTTCCTGTTTTGCGTTTTGGCAGTTGCGTTCGTTGCGTACTTGCTTGGTGCTTTTCTTGCGTGCTCTGCGTCAGTTGCGTCGAAAAAAGGACGCGCGTGCTTTGCGTTATGTGTGTTGCGTTTGAGTTGGTTGGACGGAAGCTAAGCTTTGAGGCACGTACAGAGCGACGTAACTGAACTGAACTAACCCGGTTCAGTTGTTGACGAACGAACTGACCAATGGGCAAGCAGTGCTGCATTTTACAGTAGGCACCGTCTAACGGCGTCGGTGACTACGTGACTACGCGCGTGCACGCGTCAACCAATGACCATTGGACTCGCTCTCCTAGTCCATCGATCAGTTCGTCAAAAACTAAACCGCGTGTCAGTTCAGTTCAGTTCCGTTCAGTTATACCCCGTTTACACGATGAAGCTGGCTCTAGTTAGCTGGACGAGTCAACTCGATGTTTGCTCGATGTTTGCCTGATCGTGTAAACGGGGTATTACGTCGCTGTATACGCGTCTTTGGACTGGCCGAACGTGCTTTGCGTTTCTGCGCAGAACGAGGTGTTGCCTCGTGAAGTGGTCGCGGTGCTCAGTCAACAACGACGAGAAGAACTCATTCGTCAGCGCGCCGACGAAGAACTCCGACGACAAAACCAAATCCTCTTCTGCTTCGGCGACATCAAAGTATGCTCCCCATCAGAACTTTTGCAGTTAGCCTGACTTAAAAAGTTTTGTGATTTTGGTTTCAGACGGCGAAAAAATCAAATAGGGATGGTGGGCGAAATTTTTAGTTTTTTCGTATATCGTGGCATTTCATGTAATATTATAAAAAAACGCATCGGGTTTTTGCATCTAAAATAAGACAAGTAGACAATATGTCGGGTTTTGCAACGATTTTGTAAAGTATTAACCCGCAGCACGAAGCAAATAATTGTAGTGGGTAGTGTACTAAACGCTGCATATGCACTGACAGTTGTATAACCCATTAGTGCCCGAATTATTTTATGATTTGCCGTCAAAGTAGGTGTTCCATTTCGACACTGAAAAAAACAGAAAATCAGTAAATTTTTACGAATTTAAAGCGCATAAAAATTGCCAATTTATTGGCCCACCCTGTAGTATTTGTTTGTGGCTGTGTGTGAGTGTAGAACTGGTGCGAACGTCGACGAATGCTCGTCTTACTGCTGGTCGTCAACATCAGCCTGGCCAGCGTCTTCTACAACTTGCTCTACCAATGACAAAAAATATGATCAGCGGCGTCGTGGAGGGCACGAATTAGTTGCGATTTTCTTACAGACACTGCAAATTTCTCACCGACTGAGGAGGAAAATATCGGTGCATGGTGCTCATAGTTACCTCCGCCAAGGAGGTTATGTTTTTGCCAGAGTTTGTTCGTCTGTTTGTGTGTTAGCAAGATAACTCGAAAAGTTATGGACGGATTTTTCTGAAATTTTGAGGGAATGTCGGGCATGGCGTAAGCTACCAGTGGTTCAATTTTGGGGGTGATCCGGAAAGAATCCTGGATTCTGGATCACTTTGAAATTTTCGCTAACATTGCTTTATATGCTTGGCGGAGGTCTGCGCTTTCCGAGTGCTTTTCTAGTTTTAAATTTGCCCTTAAATTTCCTCAAAATGAAGGTTTTCGAACGCATTTTTTACATTTCTGGACGAAAATTTTCCGACTGGCCATTTTCTGATGGTACAAAAATTCAGAAACAATTGCTTACCTTCCTCTGCCTTACCCCCGTGTCACGACGCCTCTGGATAATGGATATGATAATATTATCCACAACGTCATCGTCGTCATCCTAGTCTTTCAGTGCCGTCGTTTCATCGTTTGTTCTCTCATCTGCCAAGCAACTAGACGAAGGGACGGTGGCGGTGGCGTCGTGATACGGAGATACTGTAGGGGGCATCAAATTTGAGCCCGTCGGAAAATTTTCTTTTTTTTCGGAAAATGCTACAGAGGCCTATTTAAAGATGCGAAATTTCGAGCTAAAAATCACCCATTTCGGGGGATTTATCGGCAAAATTAAACTTTCGAGCACTCTTAATCTCTCGTTAATCTCGTGTGTAGGAAATTTGCTGCGGCCTTTCGGAAAATGGCAACATTTTGCTTTCCCTCTATTTTGTGAACACGACGCCACTGCAAAAAGACAGAACAAGTTCAATTCATGTTTACAACTTAACGCCTCCGATTCGGCGGGCTTTCCCGTCGACGTTGTGCGTTATACAACTGTACTTACTTACTTATTATTACAATGAAGCTTATATATGGACTTACTGGAAAATGCTGCATCGGACGTTTTACGATCTTTACCCCCTAAACGTTTGGGGCGTCGCCCTTAAGTCCCCCCAGCCTTAAGTCTGTTACTACACTCAAATTCCAACGTTTATTTTTCTCCTATACGACTGAAAGTAAAGTTCGCGAGGCCTACATACATGCAGGCCTCTACGTGTATGCAAGGACGTCAAGAGCCACAGGGGGCTCGAGGAAACATTCTCGCGGGGCCCCTCTGGGGAACAAATTTTCTTTTTAAAATGGCGCATTCTGGTGTAGCCTACTTTATATTTTGGAGCGACGTACGGCGCCCCCACTCTTCCCTCCAAACGTCGCGGGGCCCGGGGGTAACTTACCTGCCTCTCTAACCCTCTCCCCTCTCGACGGGCCTACGTGTAGGCGGTACATAGGTTAAAATTGCCAGTCTTTCTAACGCTGTTCCTAATCTCATCTTCAGCAGGTACTTAATGCTCATATTCTGTTTGTGATTGTGTGACGTTGTATATTGTGCGACGCCTTCGATGCGCTGACGCTGTTTGTGCTCAGTGGCTTTTATTCGCCCCCTCGAAATCTGGAGTCGAAATCGGGCGCAAGTTCCCCCCCACTTTTAGGGTTAAGTCCACCCCGCCCCTCTTTCAACACCCTCCTTGTTATGGGTGTTGCTTGCCCAGTGAAAAATAGGGGAGAATTTTTGATCAGACACTTCTGACAGAACTCCACCCCTATTTTTCACTGGGTGTAAGCTGCGCCTACCAGGTATGGAGACAGAAGCCCCTGTTTTCACTTGACTACTGGGCGAAATGACGCCAGATCTGGGTACCGCAGGCCAAGCCAGTTAAATGTTCCCTTCGAGTGCTTTTATCATTTTATGCGAATAATATCGATCAGTAGCTGCTAAATTGTACTGCGCAGTACTCTTCCTCTTAATGTGATCAAACTTTAA
>Ga0209454_1005061_pt1 | contig 10022 bp, 9 predicted proteins | sample WorMetHERISLAND1_2_FD_187400 | JGI IMG/M metagenome (GOLD analysis project Ga0209454, IMG submission 187400) | Marine gutless worms symbiont microbial communities from Max Planck institute for Marine Microbiology, Germany - Olavius geniculatus... | ecosystem: Host-associated > Annelida >... | reverse complement strand
TACCAGTATATCACCCTGGCTGTCAGCAAGTGGTGGCGAGATGTCTTTCAGCTCTTTGACAAGGTCATTGGATACCTTCTGGTCAAGCTGTGCCATGTAGAGTTCGCTGCAGTACGTTGTCCATCGCCAACCCTCGTCACTCCCTCTTCCTATACGTAGTCGACGAACACGACGCACGCGAGCAACAATGTCTTCACTTCCGATGCGGTTGTGCATGAATCACAATTACGCGTTGTCGAGCTGTAGCGACGGACAACTAACAGACAATCGTCTGCAGACTGCAGACTGCGGTGCAGCCGCTGCTGAAATTACTCGCAGTTGCAGTGCACGCGCGTGTGCTGGGGCGCGGGCGGGAACACCTTGCATTATTTGCTTCCACACATCCTTTGCGACGCGTTAAGCCCAGCTTCCATTCAACGGAATTAAGTAAGTAAGTAAGTGTAGCCAAAAGCCGTACGGATGATATCTACGGATGAAGTCTACGGATCAATAGCGTGCGACGGTGCACTAACATGATACGGATGAATAGCATGACGCAATCGCACGTGGCAACGAGCTACGTGGCATGCATGCGCAGTGCGTGCGCATTAGGCCAATCCGCGCATATAAAAGCACCGTCTCATAGCTTCACCGTCACTTGCCACTCCAGTTCTCGAACTCAACGCAAGTCAGACCAGAAGTAGCCGGCGGAAAAGGGAAAGCACTGCTGATTGACCCGAAAGCTATGTACGGATCACGTATCCGGAAAGCACTGTCGGATCATTCGGAAGCTGTGTATCTTTAACCCGGTCGAGCTCTACGGATTACTAGACTCGTAACTCGCATCCAATAATCGCTCACATAAGTCCTGACTGATCAACGGATCTCCCTTTGACTGATAGGGCCATCCGTAGGGTATTGGCACCCGTAACACCGTACCTGGAAGGTCGACGGATCGCTGGTAACTGGTAGCCAGATACGGATACTCATCTATATGGGAAGCGCAGAAAGTCACCCGTCAGGCAGTGTACCCGAAGATGACGGATCAGCTGCAGCGATAGTGAATGACGGATCAGCCTGGAAACCCTCCGCGCCGCTCGGAGCTCGACATACTGCCGACGAACCCTCAAACCCAGCAGTAGTAGCAGATAGCAGCCGTCAAGCTACGGATCCCACCGGCAGCAACAGCGGTGTGCCCCGGCATAGTCACCCGTCAGTCTCAGTCGTTACTTGATCAGAATGCAGTCGCAGTACGGATTGAGAAAGCCAGTTTACGTTACATAAATAAGGAAGATAGCTTAAGGGCGCAGCTTGACAGTTAGCCAGAAAGCGTCGCAATCTTACAACCCGAACAGAATTAACGTCTTTATTCGAATTATTCAAAGCTGATTCCAGTTTGTCGCAAATGAGCTGGAAGGTTGTTTCACAGCCTAGGAGGACCTGCAGCAGCAAAACATTCTGTCTCCACAGCTGCTGTAAGTCGGCAACGCATGAGTAGACGTCGTTTCTAGGCCTATATCCCTGCATTTTGTCCGTTTCGTCGCTTGCGCCGTAGCGTTTGTTGCGTACTTTTTTTTGGGCGCCCGCCTTCGCAAAAATTCTCCACCCGAATCCCAAGTCTAGCCCCCTAACACCAAACCTACATCGTCACGTTAAACTTTTTGTCTCCAAACTTGTATATACATCTTTATCCACAACGAATGATATTACAAACAACAAGATGACGTTCACATGAACATGGAGTCTGTCCAAATGCATTTCGACAGTTTACAGTATATGTCCGTAATCAGTGAGCTGTTTAGACCGGTAGAAATACGCGCCTTTTTCGTTTGTTGCCTGCGTCGGTTGTGTCCAAAACTTTGCGTTGCGTTCGCTGAGTTTGGTGGAAACCCGGCTTTATCCGTTCAGAGTGCATCCACGCCCCTACACAACGGCCCCTGTTACAACGGGGCCGCCCGGAAGAGCTGCCCCGGAAATGCCCGGATATTAAGCGATGATTCAGATTGCCGGACGTGTGCGCGATCATCTAAGACCAAGACATGCCAGCACGCGAACAGACGGACTGACAGACAGACAGACGTTGTTGATGCATTGCGGTAATTATCGGTAATCCAGCGATCAACAAGTGTCAGCTTAGGCCTAATATCGACGCCATTAATCCGAAACAAGCAGGAAGCAAGCTGTATTCGATACTTTATACTAAGGATTATAGCATTATAGTTACAGGTTTATAGGTAATTTACAGTAGTAAAATTTAGAATGATAATTTTAGCATACACAAAAGTGATGCTACTATAGTTATTCCTTTTTAGTTTTTTTTTCGTTTTTTAGTTCTACTTCTGTTTTTTTTTAAATTTATCTGTTCGGTTTTGTGTATAACTTTATAAACTACCCGAGCAGTTTTTAAGTGCTGGTTAAATCTTCTCACAGCATGGTTATAGTTTTATAGTAGGCTTTGCTTATCAACTGCGCTTTAGAAGAACCTACCAAGTGTAAAACAATAAGTGTACTTGATAAAAAGTAGCTGAACAGATAAAAGCTTACAGACAAACTATACTGCCATTAAGCAATATTCTGTAAATAAGTAGATATATACGCTAAATGAAACAGCAGTTGCAATGCACACATTATAGTCATCGTCACTTCATAGATGCAAGCACTCGCACCAAAACAAAACGTCTGCATGATCCGAAGAGCTCAGAGCGTTTGATGTGCGCGGAGTTCGCAACAGCGGCAGTCAATCAGGGCAGGGGCGTCTACACCATATAAACCTCGGAGCAAATGCTTGAAGAAAAAAAGGGAAGGTTTTTTGGGAAGTTAGAGGAGAAGTTAAATATTTTATGTCTGCATTTCTGATATATTGCATGTGTGTTATATTAGAAATGCAGAATCATAATACTCTTCGAAGCTTCTTCGACCGTCTATCTCTGCCTGCTTCTGATTCTCAGCTAGATGCCGGGGGGGGGGTGCTTGTAGGTCTTTCTACTCTTCTGCATGGGCGTAGATAGAATGAAACGCGCGAGAGCTAGAGCAGGTCTTCTTCGCAGTTAATTTTGGTCTATAACCGTCCATTTTGTCTCAGTTAATTCTTTCGAAGCCGAAAATAGCAAAAATCACTAAAAACCCTTATCACAACGCACGCGTGTTGACTTATACACTCAGTGTTGGCAAAACTCAGACAGGAAATGAATTGAATCAATGTCTCAAATCGTGCAGACCCAATGAGTTTAAAATCAAACTCAACTCAGCTACTTTTTAACAAGTATAAAGTACTAAAATTTAAGTAATCTTTCTTCAAGTTGCAACTGATAATGTATTGACCGTCAGCCATAGCTGCTTAAGCCCACCTTGCTGTCCGTTGAAGATGGTGGCGCAAGACGCCGTCTGTAGCAATGCGAGTAAAGACGCCGCAACAATGACGCTCGGTGTCATCATGATTTTTCTACAACAAAATAATCACATTTATTTAACCTTGTTCGCCATTCAATGACAGCAAATAAGGAAAGCAAACAAAGACGAAGCGGAAACAAAGTTACAGAGATAGTTACATTGCAGGCCTGGAACGAAGCCTAGATTCCTAATGACGGTCACCGGGGTCCCAACAAGGGGATAAAATTTTCAACATAGGCCTACTTAAGCTGAGTGATAATCGACACTTCTTCGAAATGCAATGCGTCTGTCATTCTGTGTGATATACAGTCTCTAACTTAAATTGACACGAACATAATACGCAACAATGAATGAGTCAAATTGTGCTGTGGTAATATTCATTTTGCCACGGTTTTCGGGTTGTTTGATATTCATTATCCGCACTGCGACCGACCCGTCAACGTCCTGGGGGTTCAACGGAGTACGTTCATCCGATGCAGGATAATGTCAAATGCAACAGGCTATGAACAGGCTATAGATCTAAGGCTACTGATAACAGTCGTTAGTCGGCTAGCGGTATAGATCCGTGCGCCGGCCGGCCACGTTCCGACGATTATGGAACGATTGATACACTGCTTTTGATGGCTGTATTGAGACGATTCGTGCACTGGCGGGGAAGTCATGAGTGTGAATGCCGCAACCTGTGTCTTACTGGTTGTAGTAATATTCCACGCAGCAATGCAAAGAGAAATCAGTTAAAGTGCGGTCACACTAGCGGTCCGGAAGGTCGGTCCCCCAGACGGCTGTCCGAACGGCCGGTTGGAACGGTTGGTGTTTTTGACGACCGTCTGGACAGCCGTTCGAACGGTCGTCAAAAACACCAACCGTTCGTCCGGCCGTCCGGACCGCTAGTGTGACCGCACTGCTAACAGTGAGACGGTGTAATGCCGATCGGAAAATCATGACGGACCAAATGACAGGGCTGGAAATGTGACTTTAAAAATTATAAATACAAAAAGTAGCTGTAAATGTGATACAAAAACACCGCCATGCATGCCCATCGGCCCGCCTTGTGCACGAATCGTCCCACTATGCACCCACCTGCCGACTCGTATAGACCGCATTTTGGGTTAAGCAGCAGCAAGAACAACAACAGCTGCCGGCGTCCGATTATGTAACGTTTTATATGTATGCTATTCAAGCTGTGTCCCGACGTTCTATATGCAGATGTCATTTTAGAGCGTAGACGTGAAACGTAACTTGGCATGCATCACGCTTGAATACGCAGACTATCTTGGTTCGACGAGCCGGCTCGAGCACACGACGAGCGCACGATGATTTGGCTTGATGAGCTGGCTATCCCGTGGCTTATAAACGGTGTTAATAATTCAAACATTTACGAAGCTGGCTGGACGAGCGCTCATCGAGCCAGCTTCATCGTGTAAACGGTGTATTCACTTTTTCTAATTGGTCCGTTGTCTTTTACTACCGACATGGTGCCGGCGACTGCATGGCAGTAACAAAGTGCTGAATAAAATACTCGTGCACGTCGCCCCATTATAATTCATCCGGACTGACAACAGACCGCAAAACGGCAAAGCAATCACAACATTTGATCCTATCTTCAAGCGTGACGTACTACGTCTACGCCACGCACTGGTACTCGTATTATATCGTTTAAACACAGCTATGATGGAACATATATTGTACACAGTATAACGTCAAAATACCCGGCCGGCATCCGACGATGTCAGTCAAACATCGACACACAGACGCCGACCCGATGCCATGAAGCCATCATCACGGGGGTCGGTCGATCGTCCCACAACCAAAAACTAAACAGTGGGGCGACGTCCCCTCACACGCAGCCGTTTGATTCCCAGAAATTTTTTGCGCAGCCGTGTAATAAATAGCCTAGAATGAACCAAATTTTGCTTCTCGGCGTCCCGTTCAACCTTCATGCAATTTTTTAAAAAATCCGCCATTTTATGCATTCTTGAAAACTAAACAGTAGAATATACAAGTAGGCCTATGTCGTTGCGCAAGTGACTAAAAGTGCACAGAGTCAGCCTCGAATTGTGCCGAAATCGTCTGGGGATCAACTCCACCGCCGCCGAACGAATGCCGGATTTTTCGTACATTTTGCAGATGGAACTCGCTTTTTGTCGCTTGCACGGTGAAGCATGACATGTGTACATGTATTTTAGCGCCGATCAGGTGCAAAAATGAAGACGCCGCAGCCAGCAGGCGTTGAGAAATGAGGCATCGGAAAAAGTGCCTTATGGGCAGGAGTAGTGTCCCTTCCCAATTTTACCTGCTTATTTTGGTGCACTTTGACACTTTCCGAGTGCAAGAATTGCTTATGCACTGTAATTCGCTAATCTAGTCTGAAATTCCAGTTTATGAATTTAGGAAGCGTCCTAAAATCTCCCTAATGGGTGCGAAGCGACGAATCTGACTCACTTTAAATGTTATAGAACGCTTGTGCGTCGACGGCCATGTCAGTCAATGCTCTTCATCTTTAACGACGCCGCTGTTGTGTAAAGACTAAAGACACATCGACAGAGTGCGGAGCAGGTATGCTTAGCCTATCCCGCTGCATACAACCACCTTTCACAACATTCGCAGACACACGCCGACGACGTCGGTCTGCAATTGAAAGAATCTCTGTTCGTATTGTATGTCTGTGTGTGCTAAAGTGAACCCAGATAACGTACATGTAACGAATGCGTATCGACATATCCGCGAAAGAGGTTCACGGACGGCGCCTCCCTCCCGTAGTTGTCCCCAAAAGAAGTGTTGCTTGTTGTCTTCTGGTATAGGGTTTTTGGTGAGCACAACTCCGTGAGACATTTGCAGCTGTATATCGGAAATTTGCAACTTCCTGCCGGCCTACTTTTTATCTACGACGATGCTGTAATATAATAAGAAATTTAGGTCAGGAAAGTTTTAGCTTTCCGATAAACAGCTGCAAATTTCCGACGTAGTAGACGATCCAGAAGTACTCAAAATTTTAATTTTGCCTCTAAATCTCCCAAATGGAAAAATTTGCAGGTCTAAATTTTGTATTTTGGAGGAAATTTTTCGAAGCAAGATTTTTTTTCCGACGAGGTGAAATTTATAGGGAGAGGGTATTGCTCCAGTTTTCGCTTTTTCCTCTGCTCCAAAACCAACGACGTCATTGACCAGCGGCGTGGGTGCTAAAAGTAGCAAGTAAGTGAATAAGTAAAGTAAAATGTGAACATATATAGCACAGTGCATATTGTTAGATTAACCTCAAATGCGCCTAGGCGGGCAGAAAGTTGCTATTTTACGTCAGGCATTAAATTTCCGACAGAAGATATTGTGGGTGCTCAATATTTCATATATGCCTCTAAATTTTGACCTTAATGGAAGTTTTTCAGCCCCAAATATTTCATTTTTAAACGAAAATTTTCGGACCGAAAATTTTTCCGACAATTTCCCGACAGCCCAATTCTTTGGAAGAGGGGAAGGAGGGGAGAGCGGCGGCATTACCCCCTTGCGACGACATCACTACCACAAACATCCGGTGTCAGCAGCACTGGCAGCGTGCCGCGAAGTCATTAGGTCTAACAGGTGTGCACTCGCTTCGAGTCCATTTCCTGACGCGACTGTGTGCCGTATTGTAGGTTTCGACTAACACATTTGGAGTGTTTGGGAGCGTGTGTTATCCACGGCGACGGGCGGGTGGGGTGTGTTTGCCGGCGGAGCTAAGCACAGATGTTAAAATGTTCTATTTTTAACTTACAAAAAAAACGTACAACGCGACAGGCATTAAAACGTTCAAAACGTTGAAAACCGCTGACATCGTAGCGATAATTTGTTCAACAGCTTGCCTAATGCCTAACGATGTACCATACGATTATAAGAGCAAGTATCATTAGACTAACTAGGTATACGGTACCATCACCCATGGCCTACTAATTCGTTTCTACATGTGGTTTTAAAATTGCTAGTAAAAGTTCTGGATGAAATTTTCAATGAACTTTTTAAAATGAAAAAACGTTAAGAAAATTAAAAAAACGTCAAAAACATAGAAACGAGACGGAAATAAAAAAAAACGTTAGAAAGTTTATTACAACCATGGAGCTGAGTAACCGCGAAGTCACGTCATCGCGTGGCGACAGGCGAGCGTCTCCACTGTATGCTCTCAGCTGTTATTAACGCCATCAGAAATGCCGCGAGCGTCAACGCAACGCAACGGACGCAACGTGGGCTACGCAAAGCAACAAACGCAGCTGACCCAACGACGACCGCTGACATCTTTGTGTTCGTCTTTCGAGTCTTTGGCGACTCTTGGCCGTTGCGTCAGTTTCGTTAGTTACGTAATTTTTTGCGTGCATGCGTTTTTTTGCGTTGGACGAAAACCACGCATGGGCGGCACGAAACACACCCCGTGACGGCCAAATGTCAGGTCAAGTCAGGTAGTCGCGTAGTCGTGAGACCGTAGCGTCGCTCTTCCACCGTGACTGCGCTTAATAGCCAGCTTCCATTGATCAGCAGGTGGGCGGTTGTTGTCTCTTCGTAGTTGGTCTATCCACCTGCCATGTGGACGACCGGGACGAAGTTTCCATGTAGGGTCAGGAAGGCGTCCATGAGACAATCTGACGCAACTGTAGAGTGCCTTGTGGGCAGGAACTTCGGGCAGCCAAATGTCGAAGGTTGTCTATAGCTCTTTACGGAAAATCCATCGCAGAGCCACGAAGCGTCATTTGCTAGTATGAGATCAGACAGTGTTACCTGCCAACAAGTAAACGCGATTTGCCTCAACCAGAGCCAGACAGGCCGGTACTCGATTTACCTACCCCGAAGGGATGGAAGACTGAGTTGACCCCCTTGGTGGTTGGTTATATACAGTACCTAGAATAGTCTGGTTAACCTGTCCGCAGACAGTCACCAGTCATTTCAAGTAGTAACTATGTGATAGCGACCCAATCGCGAGAGTCGAACCACGAAATGGCCTCTCGATCTGTACCGATTTACGCCACCCACCACATTCCGAGACATTTCTCCTGACTGAGGCTTAGGATTACTGCCGCGGCAGATTGCGTGAGGTTTATGACCAGACGTAGTCGCGAAAGCGCACTGGACGAAAGTCCTACAAGTTTAGAACACACCCGTAGGACATTCTCCTTGGACGTTCCCCCTGGACGTTTTCCCTCCCGTTTTGCGACCCCGGACGTTTTACCCCTTCATTGTCGTGTTACATGGTGGTCGAATGTGCAAGGTTGGCGTTTAAACTGTGCTGGTGGGATGGGGAAATGTCCAAGGGGTTTTAAGTCCAGGGTGGAAATGTCCGTCTCTCGTCACCGGTACAGGTCACAGTCTCACAGACAAGGCACCGGAGATTTACTGTCAAAGAATGCACACCACCGGTAACGCTGCCAGAGAGTAATGACTGAGTGCCAACTACGCCTTCTAGCGGACGCCGCTCGCATTAAATATCAATGGCCGCCGGAAGAGTCGCAATCAATGAAGAAGTCCGTAGTTACCGTACCAGGCTAGCGCTATGCACGGGAACACGGCTGGTTCAGCTCTCTGTAGGCCTAAAGGCAGGCCAACAGTGAAAGGTCTTTGATGAAAAACACACGAGAACGCGGACGATTGGTTTAGATCAAGGAATATGTTATCGCCCACCTGGAAAGGTGCAATAGGTTCATAAAAATACGTCATGTTTGTAGTGCCGCAGACTGTAACAATGTGCTTTAAGTAGTCGTCAGCTATCGGTGAGGTGGGCCGATCGTACCGCCTATCCAAAGGCCAGCGGAAAGAAAGCGATCTTGCAGAGTGAGTACAGTCCCATAATGAATTATACGCTATGGCTATGCTGCTATATCGAACGTTACAATAAACGCTAGGATATAACACAGTAATTTGGCGCACGTGTGTGAATGGCTGCAGGCAGCAAGTCTGCATTCGTAATTGCGGCCAAATCGCTGCAGCTAGAGACACTGTTTCTATTGACAGCCTGTAGGATCTCGTCATCGCCCTATCGAACGGTACCATCGCCGACCCCCTAAGACGTGCGTTAAGCCACAATACGTGCGTTACAGACGACGACGACGACAGACGACACCGAGCCCAAGACTCGATCTAACGGTCGGCCTACAAGATCGTCTGTGCGGCTGCGCCTTTGTAATATGCCTAATCTTGGTAACAATACAGCGTAGCTGCGCTCAAACGGGTGATTCAGCAACAGGCTGTACGCCCACTGCACTGTAGTACCTGTTCTGGTTATTATCGATCTCTGAGATGATTATTAACAATCGCCTACTTCAGTCTGTTTATCACTTGATAATGAAGTTAAAACGGTTGGGTCGACCAGGCCATAAGGGCATATGAGATCACGGCGTGTGAACCAAGAAATATTCTTACAGCGGTGGCGGAGTCAATGAATGAATGGAACGAATAAAACATCTTTATTGTGCGTCGCAGCCAATAGCTGCATGGATTATAAGCTATTAGCTGAAAGCACAAATACGTACGTCCGGTTAATTTATATTAAAAAATTATATAAAAAATATCCAACGGATTTCTTGGTCAATGTCAAACCTTGGCTACATTCAGATGTCACTTAAAGACCCACTACTTTCAGTCAGCCTTTTCTGCCACCTAGCGTCCATCATCCTATGCGCCCTGATTCTTTCTGAGAC
>Ga0209454_1005060_pt1 | contig 10022 bp, 10 predicted proteins | sample WorMetHERISLAND1_2_FD_187400 | JGI IMG/M metagenome (GOLD analysis project Ga0209454, IMG submission 187400) | Marine gutless worms symbiont microbial communities from Max Planck institute for Marine Microbiology, Germany - Olavius geniculatus... | ecosystem: Host-associated > Annelida >... | reverse complement strand
AGCTACAGGCTGCGATTCGGGGCCAGGTAGCCCTCGACAGTATCATCCACTCGGACGGCTGGAGGGGCTACGATGGGCTGGTGGATATGGGGTATCAAAAGCATTTCCGTGTGAATCGTGGTCAGCTAGACCCAAGATAAATTTTAACTTACTTATAAGGGCGTGCGTTTGCCTTGAGGATGTTGGGGTTCGTCCCTCACCCCAACCTACGCAGGCCAATATTGTGTCATGAAAGGAAAAAACAGTAGGGCCCCGATCAAGTGCAGCGAATGGCCGCAAGCTCCAGATAATAGCGGTGGAGGCGATTCACCTGCTCCTCGAGCGCCTGCGGGTCGCCACTGTTGTCGATGATGTCGTCCGCGCCTTCCAGGCGCCGGGACCTGGGTGCCTGGCTGTCGATAATGCGCCGGATCTCCGCCACATCCAGACCGCTCCTGCGCCGGACGCGGCGTATCTGCTCCGATTCGGGAAGGTCCACCACCAGGATACGGTCGGCGAGCGCCGTCTGTCCGGCCTCGAACAACAGGGGGATCTCCAGCACGGCATAAGGTGTTGAAAGCTCCCCCAACCGTCGTTGCATCTCCGAGATGACCCGCGGGTGGAGGATCGATTCGAGGCGCGCGCGGGCCGAGGGGGCCGCGAAGACCAGGGCGCGCACGGCGGCCCGATCCAGGTATCCGTCGGCGTCGATGAAACGGGCGCCGAATGCCTCCGCGATCAAATCCAGGACCGGGCTGCCCGGCGCCGTAAGGGCATGGGAGATGGCGTCGGCATCGATAACGGGAACCCCGATTCCGCTCAGCAGGGCAGCGACACTGGATTTGCCGCTACCTACCCCCCCGGTCAAGGCTACGACCAGCATAGGTGCGTATCCTCATCAATGAGCGCGTGTGGCGCTTTCCAAAGTCGTCGCCCATCTGGGTAGTGCGTCAGTTTGGGCGCATGTGCATACGCATGGTTAGGTTTTGCCGGTTCGCTGACGCCCTGCGGATGTTGGGCTAAGCGATGGACAAAACGGCGGCGGGCTGTGGCTCGCCGTCGCCAGAAGGTGTAATTGTTCAAACTGACGCACTACCCCCATCTGGTAGTGGTTGACATATAAGTGGAATCTTAGCCAACAGATGGCAACAATTCGGTATTATAGCGGTGCAGGAAGAGTCTTAAGCAAATCTCATGCATACGACTGCATTTGGAAGTGGCGTTGGAGGCCGCGAAGGGGGAGAAGACCCTGAGCTGGCTTACGCACGAGTATGGGATCGCGTCGGTCCAAATCAGCCAGTGGAAACGTCAGTTGTTGGAAGGGATGCCCGCGGTTTTTGGACGCCGACAGGCTGGGTCCAACCCAATACCATTAAGCTATTAATCTTCCCACAAGGTACTACTTGCAAGCCTGGTTTCTAGAAGCACGTTTCAGGGCAGCTCGATTTAGGATCAGCATGCAGAAATTTTTGGGAAGCTTAATGAGCTATCGTAACCCTTCAACTCCCCTTGCTTTTGCCATCCCTGGCACCGACAGATTCCGGTAATCTCTGCCGGAATGACGAGGTGGGAGCCGAACGAACCGGTCTCACGATCCTTAAGTTAACGGCATTGGTGTCCAAGCCCAGGTGTTTCCGGACAGTGCGGCGATGTGGGCAATAGGGCGATCCCAAAACACGGTTGGATGGGTGCTCGCTTCTGTGCCGTGAATCGCTGCGAGGATTGCGAAGCTCATAGCCAGTGGTGATCGAATCGAAGACGAGCACCGGATCCGGCAGGCAAATGGAACAAATGCGCGGCTCAGCCTTCCGAGACGCGCAGACAATTTGCCTTGAAGGTCTCCCGATCCTCCTTGGAGTTGGAATCGTAACCTTGCTCCTGCATCTTCTGCTTCATCCAAGCCGGAAGAACTCCGCGCACGTATGTATTCTCCGGATTATCCGGATCGACATATTTCTTATATCGCCGCAAGCTACCCGTTTTGGTACCGGCCGCACGCTTCCGCCGCGGGCCGAACAGGGACATGACCTCGTTAATGTCAAACCCCTCGTCCTGAACAAGGTCCTTGATTTTCTGCATCAGATCGAGCTTTGCCTGTTGGTGGCGCTGCACCAACGCCTGCTCCAGGTCGGAACGATTCTGGGCCAGATCTTTCAGCTGTTGCTTGATCTCATCAAGACTCAAGTTCTCAATCCCCATTTTAGCACCTCCTAAAACTGGGCTGTTTTCGATTATGACGTTAACCGCCAAAACGGATCTCAAAGTTGAAACCCTTTAATATAATTTATTGCTCAGGCTGTAAAGTCAAGACTTGTTTTCGGAAAAAATTCAATACCGGCCACTCCAGCTCGGCAACACTGCAAATGAGCTTGCATTCCAATACCGAATCGAAGCTGATGTGATCGGCACGAGGGCCGAATTATCCACGCGACGGCCACGCCGATTGGAACGGATTCGCCATACCTCAGCACATTATGAGGCCGGCAGCCACTTCACGGCCCTCGGACACCAGAATGTTATAGGTCCGGCAGGCGGCACCCGTATCCATGATCTCGACCCCCAGGCCCCGCCGCAGCACGGTGAGATAGGTGTCCGGATCGGGAAAGACCTGGTGCTTCCCGGTGCCGATGATTATGATCCGGGGATCAAACGCAAGCAGGGCCTCGAAGTGTTCCGCGGCCAGGTCTATTGCATCCTCTGGCCCCCAGTCGGTATCAATACGCCCCGGACTGACGATCAGCCCGCGCGCGTAGGTTTGGCCACCGATAAGAATCCGGCCCGGACCATAGCCGAGAATCAGGTGACCGCCATCGCCGTCCGCTTCGGAGAGCTTCATAGCGACAAGATAACCGACGGACATGCGACAAACAAGGCGCCTTATCGAATGACTTTGAACCTTGCTCGAGCCATGATGCCGGTAATAGCCATCGCTTTTGCCGGCATAACCGGGGCGGAAGAGGCGTTACCACCCTCGGTAATACCCCTGGCCGGACCCCGAGCCGATGTCGCCGAGGATTGGTCGCAGACCTATCTGCGCCCGGAGCCGGCTGTTCGCATACGGATCGAACGTACCCGGGTATTTCTGGACACCCGGGTAAAAGACCTGGACGATGAGCTTTCCCGATTAAAGGACGAGGGTCTTCTCGACCGGCGCGGCATATCGAAAATTCGCAGCGCATTGGAGCATGTTCGCAGCTTGATTTCCCGTATGGCCGAAAGTGTCGAGGCAAATGAAAAGATCGATGGTCGAGCCGCTCGCATGGTTTCCTATGAGCTGGGTATGGCGGCGGATACGCTCGCACGGCAGGCGAATGAGCTCGCTGCGGGTCCCGACCACCATGACGATGCAGTCAAGGGCGTCTCGCCGGAGATGGCTCGACCACAGTATCCGGCAAAGACCCTCAGAGAAGGCAGCAGGCTTGTAAAAGAGACCGCGCAAGCGATTGTCCACCATCTCAAATAGCAACAGGATGCGACGATCTCATGACCGGCCACGGGGTAAAACAAATACAGCGGTCCGATGCCGCGAATGAGGAGCGCGTGAGTATGCCTGAAGATAGTCTGGAGCGGTTGAATCGACGCCTCTTGAGCTTCGCGCGGGAGCGCGATTGGGAGCGGTTTCATTCTCCGAAGAACCTTGCGATGGCCCTGGCAGGGGAATGCGGCGAGCTGCTCGAGCACTTCCAGTGGCTGACCGAAGCGCAAAGCGCCTCGCTCGCCCCCGAGAAGAAACAGGAAGTCGCCTATGAGATGGCCGACATCCTGATCTATCTGATTCGCCTATCCGAGCGTCTGGACCTGGACTTACTCGCTGCCGTGGAGGCCAAGATTTCCATAAACGAGCAACGCTATCCGGCGCACAAGGTTTATGGAGATGCCTGGCGCGCAACCGAGTATTCCTGAATGATTCGGCGCTGTACGGGGAATCAGAGGCCGGCAGCCGGTGACTGATCGCCGGGAGGTCGATGAGCGGCGACCGGCCCACGGCGGTGATCCGGGCTACAATCCGGGTTCCGTCGCCCGAGATACAGCCCATCGCCGCAAGACACCCCATGAGCAAAGAGCCGGCCGCCGTCAAACACTCCCCCGTCATGGCGCAGTACCTCCGCATCAAGGCGGACTACCCGCGGATGTTGCTCTTCTACCGCATGGGGGACTTCTACGAGCTTTTCTTCGAAGACGCGGAGCGGGCCGCCCGCCTGCTGGACATCACCCTCACCAAGCGCGGTCAGTCCGGCGGCCGGCCCATCCCCATGGCCGGCGTTCCCTACCATGCGGTGGAGACCTATCTGGCCAAGCTGGTGCGCCAGGGCGAGTCGGTGGCGATCTGCGAGCAGATCGGGGACCCGGCCAAATCCAAGGGTCTGGTGGAGCGGGAAGTCGTCCGTATCATCACCCCCGGTACCCTGACCGACGAGGCCCTGCTCCAGGAGCGTCGGGACAACCTGCTGGCGGCGGTCTGTGCCGGTGAGAACAGTGGTAAAAACAGTGGTGAAAAGGGCTATGGCCTCGCCTGGCTGGAGCTCTCCAGCGGCGGTTTCACCGTACTGCAGGTGCCGACCTTGGAAGCCTTGCGTAGTGAGCTGGAACGGCTGCGGCCCTCCGAGACCCTGGTGGCGGAAGCCAGCCGCCTGCCCGATGCGTTAAACCTGGAAGGCAGCATTACCCACCGCCCGGTCTGGCATTTCGAGACCGACAGCGCCCACCGCCTCCTGTGTAGCCGGTTCGGCACCCGCGACCTGACCGGGTTCGGGTGTGCCGAGCTGCCGCTGGCAGTGGGTGCCGCCGGCTGTCTGCTGCAGTATGTCCAGGACACCCAGAAGAGCAGCCTGCCCCATATCCGCGGCCTCACCACCGAGCAACGGGACGCCGCCCTGATCCTGGACACCGCTACGCGCCGCAATCTGGAGCTCGTGACCAGCCTGAGCGGTCGTCCCGAGCACACCCTGGCGGGGATCCTGGACCGCACCGTCACCGCCATGGGCAGCCGTCTGCTGCGGCGCTGGCTCGGTCGTCCCCTGCGCTGCCGGGACACCATCCGCCGTCGCCACGTCTCCGTCGCGGAGCTGGTCGAAGGCGACGCCTTCACCCCCGTGCAGGAAGCACTGGCCGGGATCGGCGACCTGGAGCGCATCCTGGCCCGCGTGGCCCTGGGCTCGGCGCGGCCGCGGGACCTGGCGGTATTACGCGACTCCCTGGTCTACCTGCCCGCCCTGCAAGCTATCCTGGAGCCCCTGCAGGCGCCCCTGGTGCGGGAGCGCTCCGAGGCGATCGGGACCTTTCCCGAGGTGGTGGAGCTGCTGCAAGGGGCCATCATCGACAACCCGCCCGTGCTGATCCGCGACGGGGGCGTGCTGGCGGCCGGCCACGACCAGGAGCTCGACGAGCTGCGCGACCTGGCGACCAATGCCGACCGGTTCCTCCTGGACCTCGAAGGGCGGGAACGCGCGCGTTCGGGTATCGACAACCTCAAGGTCAGCTACAACCGGGTCCACGGCTACTACATCGAGGTGACCCGCAGCCGGTCCGAGCAGGTCCCGGCGGAATACGTCCGGCGTCAGACCTTAAAAGGCGTCGAACGCTATATCACACCGGAGCTCAAGCGGTTCGAGGACCGGATACTGAGCGCTCGGGAGCGCGCCCTGGCGCGGGAGAAGGCCCTCTACGAGGCGCTGCTGCAACGGTTGACCCAATGGCTGGCGAAGCTGCAGACGGCGACCGCCGGCATCGCCGCCCTGGACGTACTCTGCAACCTGGCGGAACGCGCCGCCACCCTGGACTGGGTACGGCCGGAGCTGACCGACGAGCCGCTCATCGAGATCGCCGACGGTCGCCATCCGGTGATCGAGCAGGTAATCGACGCCCCTTTCGTGGGCAACGGGGTGCGGCTGGATGAAGACCGTCGCATGCTGATCGTCACCGGCCCCAATATGGGCGGCAAATCCACCTTCATGCGACAGACGGCCCTGATTACGCTCCTGGCCTATTGCGGCAGCTTCGTGCCCGCCCGCTCCGCGCGGCTGGGACCCGTGGACCGCATTTTCTCGCGCATCGGCGCCGCAGACGACCTGGCCGGCGGGCGCTCGACCTTCATGGTCGAAATGGAAGAGACGGCCAATATCCTCCACAACGCAAGCGAACATAGCCTGGTATTGATGGACGAGATCGGCCGCGGCACCAGCACCTTCGACGGCCTCTCCCTGGCCTGGGCCTGTGGCGTCGAGCTGGCGACGCAAAACCGCGCCTTCACCCTGTTCGCCACCCACTACTTCGAGCTCACCACCCTGTCCGAGGAATACCCCGGAATCGCCAATGTGCACCTCAACGCCGTGGAGCACGGGGACACCATCGTCTTCATGCACGCGGTGCGGCAGGGTCCGGCCAGCCAGAGCTACGGGCTCCAGGTGGCGAGATTGGCCGGAGTGCCCGTCGCGGTTATCGAACGCGCCCGCACGCGCCTGCGCGAGCTCGAAGACGCCGCCCAACGCCACACGGAACGGGAGGCCGATCAGCTCTCCCTGTTTCCACCGGAGCCCCCGACCCCGGAACCCCTAACCCCGACCTCCACCCCGGCCCTGGATGCCTTGCGGGAGCTGGATCCGGACGGGCTCTCGCCGCGGCAGGCCCTGGAGGCGATTTATCGGTTGAAGGGATTGATGGGATAACCGAGATTAAAGATGCGGTTTGCTACGCTCACCACATCCTAACGGACTACCGTTGCTGTGCGTTTCCTCGAGGAGTAACGTTGCGATATTGACGATTGACGAGGGGAGATGGACCATGAAGATCACCACGCTCTCGAGCCGCGATTTGAATCGTGACACCAGCCTGGCGAAACAGGCGGCAAAAAGTGGACCCGTCTATATCACGGATCAGGGCTGCCCTCCCCATGTCCTGCTGACCATCGAGGAGTATCGGCGGATCACCGGTCAACAGGCGAATATAGTCGATCTGTTGGCCATGCCCGGCGCGGAGGAAGTTGAGTTCGAGCCTTCCCGGTGTGAAGGCGAGTTGTGGCAGTCTGTGAATCTTGCCTGATGTATTTGCTGGATACCAATGTCGTCTCCGAACTACGCAAGGTATGCTCTCAGTCCCTTCCCGTAGGCCCCGCACCTATCGCCTGGGCGTACCCTGATGTCGCTGGAGCTCTCGGCGATAGGTGCGGGGCGGGCCGGCGCCTACAAGGGGTTACCGCTGGAGCGTAAGACCCGGATGGATATGTGACTTTTATACCGAGTCAGTGCCTTGGTTTTTATACAGCCTCTAAGACAAACGAACGAGTCATGCAGGATATTCTCGAGCGCGCAAGGCAGGTCCGGTTAGTGATCTTCGACGTGGACGGCGTCCTGACTGACGGCAGCCTCTTCCTCGGCGATGACGGTCAGGAATACAAGGCGTTCCACGCCCGGGACGGTCACGGCATGAAGATGCTGCAACAGACCGGCGTCACCCTGGCCGTCATCACGGGCCGGACCTCGGAAGTGGTGCGGATTCGGATGGAGCACCTGGGGATAACGCACGTCTATCAGGGACAGGACGACAAGCTGCGGGCCTACGTAGCGCTCAAGACGATCCTGCGCCTGGGCGATGAACGGATCGCCTATGTGGGAGACGACGTGGTGGACCTGCCGATCATGCGCCGAGCCGGTCTCGCGGTCGCCGTCGCCGATGCCCACCCCCTGACTCGGAGCCATTCCCATTGGCAGACCCCTTCCCCTGGTGGGCGGGGTGCCGCGCGCGAGGTATGCGATCTTATCATAGAGGCCCAGGGTACCCTGGACGAAATGATCGCGCCTTATCTCTGAGGTAACCGGTATGTTGTCCGCGCGCCAACGTGTTCTGGTCCTGGCCATGGCGTCAGTGGGGGCACTCGCCTGGTGGCTGCGCCAGGGCGAGGAGGCGCCGGCTCCGAGTGCGGACGACCCGGAACGTCGTCCCGATTACACCGTCGACAACTTCGATGTGACTACGATGGACGAATTCGGGGCGCCACATCGTCATCTGGCCGCTGCCGAGCTGCGCCATTACCCTGACGATGAAACCAAAGAGCTGGAAGCCCCCCGCCTGACCCTGTACGTGGAAACAAGTCCGCCCTGGCTGGTACGTTCCGAGACGGCCTGGATCTCGAGTGACGACAATCTGATCCGGATGCATGGTAAGGTGTTCATCGACCGCGCGGCCGGAGTCGGGATGCCGCCGGTGCAGATGAAGACCCATGAGCTGCTTGTCAAGCGGAACGAAAACTACGCCCGGACGGATCGGCCGGTGCGGATCACGCGTGGTGAGGCCGATTGGGTGACCGCAGAAAACGGCGCTCAGGTCTGGCTGGAAGAGAAGCTACGGCTCAAGCTGTTGGGACGGGTTCAGGGCGAGATGATGATCGCCCACATCGATGAGGAGCCGCCCCCGGAGTCGCACGACCATCCGAGGCAACCGCGATGATTCCAAGGATTGCCGCCCGCGCCCTTACCCTTCTGGTGGTACCGATCCTGGTGCCGGCATTACTCCTCGTCCCCCGGTGTCTGCCGGCCCTCGAAGACGACCCCGAGGGACCGCTCTACCTGGAAGCGGATAGCGCGGAGCTCTTCGAAGCGATCTCTTTAAGCATCTACAAGGGAGACGTCATCGTCAGGCACGGCACCATGGAACTCCGGGGTGATCAGGTCATGGTGCACCATGATCCGGAGCGCAAACCCGAGTTCATCGTCATAATCGGCACCCCCGCAACCTACCTGCAACGCGGGCAGGGAGAGGAGAAAGACACCAAGGCATCGGCCCTGCACATGGAGTATGACCGGGTCAGGGACGAAATTACCCTCATCGACCAAGCCGTCGTATTCCAGGGTGAAAATACCTTCCGCAACGACCTTATCGTCTATGATCGCGCCCAGGCCAGGATCAAAGCGGGAGCCATTACCAGGGGGAGAGAGCGGGTGAAGATTCGTATCTCCCCGTCGCGTCGATGACCACCCTTCGAGCAACCCATCTGGTCAAGAGCTACCGTCGTCGTACGGTCCTGAAAGGCGTCAGCATCGGCGTCGACGCGGGCGAAGTCGTCGGCCTGCTCGGACCCAACGGCGCGGGTAAGACCACCTGCTTTTACATGATCGTCGGACTGATTCACGCCGACGAGGGAAGCATCTACCTCCAGGAACGCAATATCACCCTGCTCCCGATGCACGCCCGTGCCCGGCAGGGCCTGAGCTATCTTGCCCAGGAGCCCTCGGTCTTCCGCAAGCTCACCGCCAGGGACAACCTGATGGCGATCCTCCAAACGCGCCGGGATCTCGATCGGCAGGCGCGGGAGAACCGTGGGCTGGAGCTGCTCGAAGAGCTGGGTATCGCCCATGTGAGCGAATCGCCGGCGCTCAGTCTCTCGGGCGGTGAACGCCGGCGCCTGGAGATCGCGCGCGCGCTGGCGATGGATCCGAAGGTCATGCTGCTCGACGAGCCCTTCGCCGGTGTCGATCCCATCGCCGTGCGGGACATCAAAAGCATCGTCGCCCATCTGCGGGACCGCAACATCGGCGTCCTGATCACCGATCACAATGTCCGCGAGACCCTCGATATCTGTGACCGGGCCTATATCATCAATGACGGCAGGGTCATCGCCGAAGGCGGGCCGCGGGAGCTGCTGGATAACGCGGAAGCACGTTCGGTCTATCTGGGCGAGCATTTCACCCTTTGAACGGACCGCACCCGCAACACCTGCGGTCCCCCAAGAAGCGCAGACTGCGTTATCTGACGTTGCTTGAAAAGGCGTCGTGTTGGGTTACGCCCCTCACCGAGCGCCATCGATCGCTTGTTCGATGGCGCTCGGTGAGGGGCTAACCCAACCTACGCGAACTGTTAGCCAAGACGAGAGATCATCATGGTTGTTAATTTTGAAGACCTTGTAGATGCATTTTATTGCTGTTCGCTAGTAAAAACTATGGACTTTTAGTCCAAGAGCTTTAGTATTTTAGTTATGAGACCAAAGAAGCACGCAGCACATGCCGTTTACGACCTGAAGGTTCATCTGGTATGGATCACGAAGTATCGCT
>Ga0209454_1005059_pt1 | contig 10023 bp, 8 predicted proteins | sample WorMetHERISLAND1_2_FD_187400 | JGI IMG/M metagenome (GOLD analysis project Ga0209454, IMG submission 187400) | Marine gutless worms symbiont microbial communities from Max Planck institute for Marine Microbiology, Germany - Olavius geniculatus... | ecosystem: Host-associated > Annelida >... | reverse complement strand
CCCACCTTGCCCCCACCTCCCCCTATGGGCAGCCTGTAAGGGTTGAGTTGCCAAGTAACGGAGTGGAGCAGCCCGCAGGGTGGAAACTTTTCCAGTAGAGCTGTCAAAGCGTTAATTTTTAAACACATTAATGCACTGTGTTACTTTTTTAATGCATTAATTAACGTTAATTTGACAGCGCTATTTTCTAGTAACACTAACTGATAAATCGAACAATTTTTGTAGTCTATGTGACACTGTATTTACCAGAGCACTAGCAACTGGTGTATTATTGATCATCATGTAGTTCACTCACCCCCAGTGTCAGTGTCCTGAAAGTTTGGGTCAAGTCCTTTGCTGGTCAACTTTGTCACTTTGTGCACATCCGATCTGCGGATTGCTTCGATAAACTGTTTCTGTGCAGTCTGACAACATTTGACAAACACACAAAATAAAGACGAACTGACCGACTGAAAGACCGAATGACCAAACAGTACAATGTTTACGTTACTTAATACAGCCGAAACAAACTGCTATACTCAACTGGCTGGTAAAATGGTCATACTGTGACAATTCGCAAAATACTTAGATCCCTTTTGAAGACCACGGTCAAAAATACAATAACCTCTGATCATTAATGAGCATCACCCATGTATACAACTATACACGGTGTTTCATAAAAAGAACCCATTTTTGTTTTTTTTTCATAATTCACTCGAATGATGATCAATTTACACAAAATTTTTTTACCAGTTGTAGCTAATGAAATACTAATTCAAAATATTTCAACAAAAAATAAACCACAGGAATGCAAACGACGTCGTATCGTACGTGTTGATAATTGTTGAGGCAGCATAACAATTAAATAGTTTATAATTTCAGCCAATGTCTTTTTTTCTGTGCACTTCAACACGATGAATTGTTCTCCAATTGCTCATTCAATCAGATTCGGTGGTTTGCAGTTTGAAGCCACTTTTTCTACCCTTTGTCAACATTTCCATCACTTCAGAAACTTCGTACGTAAGCCTGTCTTACATTTAATGTATTCGAAATGAATCCTTGGTTAAAATTACTATTACCTAATTTTATAATAACTTTCTTTTGCTCCCTTGTCAATTCTTTGCCTGCCATATCCACCGCACTTTAATTGGTTCGTTTGTCAAAATTTTCGATTAAAATGACGTCACGAATGACGCAATATATTTTACATAGATAAAACTTCATGACCATAGATATAAATCAGCTAGAGATACGCTCAAGTTCAACATTTTACTTATTTTACTTGCAGTGCACTTCACAACTTTCTGGCATCGTCATCGCATTATGACACACTTTTTGCCACCCACTGTAGCTTCTACAAACATACAAGTTTAGGGATTCAAACTACAAATGTCCAGATAACTAACTGTCAGAGCCACGTGCTAAGGCAGATATTGAAACATATTGCAGACAGGAAACATACCCTGTTGTGCAGATGCTTGAGTCTGCGCGGATTGACCTGCGACTGTTTATACACACGCCGCTTGTACTTGAACTACACAGATGTACAACAACGGTTATTTCATCATGACCTACTTCCTACTCCCATCTCTCACCACACTGTCTGAAGTGTTATAACTGCCCACAGCCTCACTCCAGTCCAGCATTGTGAGGACTGAAACGTGTCCCATGTCTGTTTATCACACGCAACAGGCAGAACACCCCGTCGATCACAGTCTTCATAAAATAAGCACTGTTTGACATGGTCTGGAGTGTATAATACCTTATTATGCTCACATAATACACTTGAAAGTCCAGACCTTGATGAAACGTGTAATGAGCACACGCATCATCAACAATATGATATGACAAGAAATTTTATACACACTTAATTGGAGGTGATGATAGATCTCAAACCTCCACCCACGAACACAGTGCTGCCACCTGGCAGCCAAGACAATTGACCTGATAACTGTGTCAAATTGTAACCTGAAAAATTGTCCAAAGATCCTACTTCCAGATCTCTTCAGGAGCCCTGGAGCCAGAAGACAAAGACAAGACTCCTTACCACTGTTTGCAATCCGCACTGTATTAGAAATTTTACATTAGCAGTACAGGGTAAACACTTTTTTGGTATATGGCACTAAATAAATTTTTATATGCAGCATGGAATACATTAGACCTAGCCTAGTAATAAATCATAGGTCCAGCTGTCATGAAACGAGTATGTAATAACTCACAGCAAATAAAACTGCACCAAATACCTCCAGATATCCAATAGGCCCAGGTAGCGCATAGTCCGTCAGTAGACGTTCCTCGTCCATGAATTTACCAGCTCGACCATTGTCAGGTGGACAGAAAAGTCCATAGTTCAGACCATCCCGCAGGTCCTGCAGCCATACAAACAGTAAGTAAGTAAGCAAGTAAGTACGTGCATATTTAAAGTGCACAATGTCAGCCAGTGGCCGAATCTGAGACACTTGGCTGAGCCGCTAGGGGAAGCAGTAGGCCTGCTGGAAGCAGTGAGTTTTAAGGAGGTGACGGAAAGTGTCCGGTGAGGTAGAATTGCGGATGCTAGAGGGTAGTGAGTTCCAGACTGTGGGGCTGCAATGCTAAAACTGCGGGAGGCAAAGGTTGTGCGGACACGTGGAACCGACAGAAGACTGGTGTTGGCAGAACGCAGAGAGAGTGTGGAAGTGTGATAACTGAGCAGAGAACGTAGATAAGCAGGCTGAGAGGAGTCTGGAGTTGAGAATGTTGTACGTCAATGTGGCAAGTTTGAATTCAATACGTTGATCAATTGGGAGCCAATGCAGATCCTGGAGAATATCAGATGAGCGAGTACCACGAGGGAGAGCGTGACTGGCAGAAACTCTGGCAAGTGTATTTTAGACACGCTGAAGACGGTTGATATTTTTCTGAGTGGTGCCGAAAAGAAGAGAATTAGCGTAGTCTAAGCGAGAGCAGACCAGGGAAGAAACGACTGCTTTGGCCATATCATCAGTGATGGCCAAACAAATATGGCAGAGTGACCGGATGTGATAATAAGCAGATTTGCAGATGGAGCTAGTGTGTTTATCCAAAGAAAAGTGTCTAGAGTGACACCGAGAATCTTTATGTTGTCAGACAATAAAACTGAGCAGCCAGCAACATCAACAGAACGGACAGAAACAAAGGTTCTGGAACGCTGACGAGTACCAAGTAGCATCGCATCTGACTTAACAGGATTTAGTGCCATTCCGTTGAGGCAAAACCATGACTGTAAAGCTTGCAGACAGGTAATGAGGTTAGCAATATCAGATGATGGATCTGATGGATTTAACGCAATGAAGAGCTGAGTGTCATCAGCATACTGCTGATGACAAACCTGGAAAGAGCAAGTAATAGTTGTAATCGGTGAAGTATATGTCGCAAATAACAATGGCCCAAGGATGGAACCCTGGGTACACAACTCCAACCAGGTGTACCGATGGTACACCTGGTTGGAGTTGAGGAGTGATGGCCAATGCGCACTGACTGGGTTCTGTTTGACAGATAAGACTGGAGCCAAGAGAGTACAGAACCAGTGATGCCGAAACTGGTACGAAGACAGTTGATGAGGGTGACATGATCAATGGTGTCAAAAAAAGAAAAAAGCTGCACTAGGACTCCAAAGTGTCAGTTTACAGAGCTTACCAGGTACACCCTATCAACTGTTGGTAAATAATCGCAAAAAAATTGACAATGATTTAGAATACACAAAAACTTGGATCGCCAACAAGAAGATATTTATCCAGTGCTGGGATCTCTTCAATTCGCTTTCCTGCAGTTACAGGGCTAAGTGACCTTTGTCAAGAATTATTTCAATGATAAGACTTTTAATGTGCAAGACCATGTTTCATGACATTGTGCCAAACTGCTTTAGGGTGTTCATGTTCCATAATTGTTTTACTGCTCCACATTTTGTTGTGTGGTACTCATAATGACTTCTACAGGGTGGGCCAAAAAATGACCCAACTTGTTTTTGTAAGAGTTTTGTCAAATCTCTGCCAAATTTGATAATTTTTCGCACACGAATAACCAAGACGATAAAATTATGTGAGACGTACTCATTGTCCACCTCACCTAATTTATGTCAATGCAATACCGTGTAAAACGCAGATGTTCCAAATTGTTGCATAATGCCTGTTGTTGTCACTGTAAAAGTTTTAACATCTTAACTAAACACACAATAAACTAAAATGTGATTTATTTAGCAGAATTATAAGTTTGTGTAACAACATGTTTCCAATTTTTTTTGAATTTATGCCCAAAATGTACACAATGGCTTAGACGTGATGCCACGGCTGATAGCGGCATTAACGATCAATATCACAGCACTCATTCATGAATAAGATGTGTTTTGAGCTCATAAGTCAGCCATTTTGTTGTCAGCTATTTTCAGCGTAAAATATTTAATACCACAAAATTAGTTAATCGCGTGTCACTCTCTGTCGAATTGATAATGTAAAGGTGAGCAATCTGATACTGATAATCACAGCATAATGTAACAACATGGAGCATCTGTATTTCACGTAGTAGTGCACTGACATAAATTAGATGAGGTGGACACTGAGTGTACCTCACATAATTGTGTCATCTTGGCTATCTGCGTGCCAAAAACTATCAAACTTGGGGAAGATTTGACCAAGTTCTGACAAAAACAAGTTGGGTCATTTTTTGGCCCACCCTGTATTTGTAGGCCATTGCTGTGAGCACATGCATCTGAGGCGTTCAATAAACCACTTATTCACTAACATTGCTGCAATGTCAAGAATGTATTTTTATCTGCAGTGGTCAGTGGAGTGTTACATGCTGCTGGGTGAGATAAGCTTAAGCTACTCAGTAGACTCAACCTTGAGTAGTTAGCTACCTGACAAGACATATACTAGATGACCTCGACTAGAAGTAGATGCAAACCTTAAGTGGCACACAATCACCATTAAAAGTTGTCTGTAGCGCCAATACTACAGTACTAAATGTTAATGATCAATACATCTGGTGAAAATAGGGTCATGTAATAAAACTTAATGATAAAAAAAACTAGGCATAAATAACAACAAATACAAATACAACCTAAAACACAACAATGCCACCACAAGCATCACATAAAATAAGAAGTTTTATTGATGGCTTTCTGGCGTTCCGATTTCTTCACAGCCGAGATGTGGCAGCACAATCAATAACAAAAATGAGATCAAAAAAACCTGTAAAAATCTGAGGCTATAAATTAACAACAAAAAGAAATTTAAATAGCATGACAGACCGTTAGGCAGGCAGAAGCACAGTGGCTGCTAACCTTGGCTAACGTTGAGAGAATCTGCTGTTTGGCCAGCCAGGCAGTATCGTGCTGATTGAACTGAAGACATTTCTACGTACACAGAATCACACACAACAACTGATACTACTATTAGTACCACTAAAACAAAACTGAAAAAAAAGCCACAGTCCACATATGTTTAGTCAAATTAGTCATCTGAATATGAGAGCTGCTGTTGCTGCAGCTATTACTACTGCTATTAATACTACTCTTTTTTTAGCCAACCACACTTGAGTAACAATCAAGCTTATGGTACGGTTGTCATCTGTCATCGTCTGTCCATCTATCTGTCGTTGTCTGTCACGAACGTATTGTGGCTAAATGGTACGAGATACAGCCTAGGTTGCTATTGATCACAAAAAGGAAGTTGCATAATGGCTTTCAAATGACATGTAAATCATTGGCCTTGGATGATCTTAAAGGGTTATAATGCACTATGGTATGCCAATCGTGCGGCATTGTGGCTAAACAATAAGTCGTAGGGGTCGACGATGGTACCATCGGAGAGGGCGCTGGAAACTTCCTATAAGCTGTCAATAGTAACCATGTCTCCATCTGCCGCGGTTTAGCTGCAATTTTCAGTGCAAAGTTTCAAGCTATAAGTCGCCAGAGACAAACGGTGAGAGACAGGGCCTAGGTCGTTACTGATCACTAATATTTAACAGCATATGCACTTTCAGATGAAATAAAAATCATTGACTTTGAATGACCTTCAAAATCACTGACAACCAGTATGGTTGGCTATCCTAGCGACAGCTGGGCTTATTGTACTACTGCTAGTAGTAGTAGTAGTAGTAGTAGTAGTAACAAAAGCTACGAAAAGCTACAAATGTAAAAACAGTGAATAAAAGCAATGCTGCGGATACTAGCACTTTGCAGGCAAAAATCTCTGTCGATTTCTTCAGTAAAATCGCCGATATTATGACTGTCAATGCTCTGAAATAAATATGTTCAAAGAGATGCAGCAATGCTACTGATATATGACCTGTATATTCAGGTCAGGTACGGCAATGCGGATGTAGAGCATGGAGTCGGCAGAGTTTGTTGATTCCACACCTGAATCTCCCTCGTGTTCACTCAATGATACTTCATCTATAGCATCATCCATCACCGACATACTGCTGCAATCAGCCAACCAGTTTTCTCACTGTCTCTGAAACACAACAGCCACGTTGGTAAATAAGTAAATTCACATAGCAACTGCGTGTTTAAGAATTAAGTACGCAGGTAAGTGAAACCAGCGCCATTAAGCAAAAAGTCAGCTTCATGCGGAACTAATGTTTGATCCCTCACGTCGTAATTTATTAAAAGATCTCACACAGATTTCCATGAGTATTCGGTTGTAACTGACATTTTATTGGTTATCAAATACTGGTATTCTGTATGGTAATCAGTATATTTTGTTCATTCAACATTTGGCACTTATGTACATCGTAATTTTCTTCCAATTTCAAAGTCACACTCCATCCACAAAAACGGACTAAAATATCAGTGATCCGGCCCAAACACATTTAGACACTGTGTTCTAGTTTAAGAATCACCAGTCATTTGCCAGCTCCCATTGTAAATTGTGGGGAGAAATGAAAATGAAAGAATGTCTAACATTGAAGGCCTTGTGACCTTGACTCTGACCTTGGACCGAGTCACACGGCACAATGTCGTGAGCACTCATTCACCTCTGCCCACGGACATGTACCAATTTTCACTCAAATCCGAAACAGATTTTTTTGTGGACGAACAATAAGACTGGCTTTATTAGGTCGTATTACTTCATGCGGCCTAGTTTACTTTCTGTCCCTAAGACCCCCGACAACTGGACAGACGGCCACATACACGTCGGTAGAAAATGCTGCCACAGGCATCTCAGCCTGTTATGTGAGGTCTCAACAGCATGCTCATAAACTGGGCAGGAAATGCCTAGCAGCACTGGCTACTGACCTAAGCAGGTTAACAGGTGAGCTAAGTAAGCACTGGACATACAAGTCACGTGTGGTGGTAAAGGGGCGTCCATCCCCCTCAGCGCCAGGAAGCAACCTTTCCCCTATTTGGACGCCCTTCTCTTCTGCCGTTTCCCTTTCCTTCTCTTTCCCCTTCCCCCGAATCAAGCTAGAGGGTCTCAGGAGCGCTGAATGCTACCCCAGCAGAATTTGGAACTCTGCCGCAAATGCATATTTTTCTGCGCATTTTGGGCTCAAAGCGCACGACAAGGCAACATTTTTTGTCATTTTTACAATATTCATATTCGCATATAAATAATAATAGTTCTAATATCATTTGCAACGGCGCGCCTAAAAATGTTTACAATTCGTGACCGGAACCCCCCCCCCGAATTTGCAGTTTTTTACTTCCCCCAAAGAAGCATCCTGCCTCCACCTGTCAATGGAGTGGACGCCTCTGTCGTGGTCAGTCAATCTACCACTGGACCACACAGCGACTGACCACTGACCGCTGATGCAGGCCAGCAATAAACCAAAACTGTTATTACAAGCTCCAGCCAGTCTGCCAACCGCTCTACATACTACATCATTCTGCGGGGTGGTGCAAAAACGCAGATCCTAAACCAGACTTAACGCGCAGCACCGGCATTTTTTCACAACTTTCCGCTGCAGCAGTGCATCACACGGTCACAGAGCAAACGAAAGTGGAGTCTGTGCTAGCTCAGCGTCATTTAAGTATGATACCACCGCACTGTCATAAGCTCGTACTGCGTACTCGCTTATCCACTCCACTGCCCCTCTCCAGCAGTGCGGTACCTGGTACAAACAAGGTTCATAGCAAACTCAAAAGACAAAATTCAAAAACTTTCAAAGACCTAAAATTGCAGTTTTCAAGTACCAAAAGTATCGATAAAAAGACGTATCATACCCGCGCAACATCAAAATTTAGAGTGAAATATATACTTTGGTGTACTGTCGTCATAATTACTGCACTAATGATAAAAGAAAATTATTGACATCTTTATTGACATTTTGTTAAGTAAGCAAGTAAACTATAACCAAGTAGTGGTGAAATGGTAAATTTTACAAGAATGCTTTCTTCAAAATTCTAATATGCAAAAATTTCAAAATATAGAAAATTCAAATTCAAAAACTTTTCAAGGACTTTCAAGGACCTACTCTGTTTTCAAGAACTTTCAAGGGCATAGAATTTTTTTCAAAATTCAAGGACTTTCAAGGACTTCTCAAAAACCCCATAAACCCTGTGCAAACAACTGGAAAGTTTCGGAGACGATCAGCCTCAATCACTGCAGTGAAACGTGGTCACGTTTAACACTGTGTTCAAGCGTTACAACGTGACCACCCTTCACTGCAATGATTGAGGCTAATCGTTTCGGAATCGGGGAAACTGTCCGATTGCCCCATCAATGTGAAGGGTCTATGTTTCACTATTCACGCGCCACCCTACAGAGTCAGCCCTGCCTGCGGAACTCACACATCCGTGTCTAAACACATACTTTGCTCTGCACCAACGCCTCTAACTAACCAAACATCTTATAGCCGTCTCGGCCGTAACAGTTATAGCCCACAGCGTATGTATGACACACAATGTGCATTGCCAGTTTGGCTGCACTTCAAAGCGACAGCTTATAGCCTAATTGTAACATACATCGTTGGTCAAAATATAGACCACCAAGTTACTTTATTCTGAGCCGGGTGACCGTTCCTAGATAGTTCCTTCAACGGCCTCTTCAAGACGTCTTCGTGTTCACGCAATCCACTAGGGCTGTGCGGAGTATACCCGCGGGTTACCCGCACCTGTACCCACCACGAGTACGGTCGGATACGAGTAACGTGCTACGAGTCGGTAGCTGAAATTGCCGCATCCACACAGCCACCTAGGTTAACTCAGCCTGGCCATCCCTCCGTGAGTAGACGTAAAGACTAAAGAGTAGCCTACTGGCGACTGGCGAGCTGCCGCCGTGGTTACGGCCACCGCTAGAGTTAGGAAAGAAACGGCGAATTCTGCGGTAACAATGTTGGGCCTATTAGCGGTCGGCAACGAACGGATATCGTCTGGAAGCAGGCAACGCAGTTACCAGCTGCTGATCGCATTACCGGTAATCGCAAAGACCACCGGGCTGTCCAATCATCACAGCTAAGAAGCTTGGGACGGTGGCGTAGCGCATAGCGGTAACGCGCTGTGTCCGATCAACAAAGTTAACCTACGCCGGGCCGAGTAAGTACTTGGGTGGGTGTCTGCCTGAAGGCAGGTAAACCATCTCGGTATGTAACCAGCCGTCTAGGTCAACTCAACCTTCCATCCGTCCGGGATAGGTAAATCGAGTACAGGCCTGGCCTGACCGCAGAGGGATGAAAGGTTGAGTTGACCTAGACGGCTGGTTACATGCCGAGATGGTTTACCTGTCTCCAGGCAGACACCCATCCAGGTACTTAGGGTTAAGGCGGGGCGCGGCGCGTTCACCCGTGTCGATTGGCAGGTAACACTGTGTGATCCCATACGACAGGTGTCGCTCCGTAGCTCTGGAATGGCTTCCATTAAGAGCTATAACCTGTAACCTTTAAGAAGCTACTGATGTATAAGCCGAAATGCTACGGTAGTTCAAAGACGCCCGAATAGTAAACATCACATTCGGTCACTGTACTGTACAGGTCGACTGTACTGGGCCACGGGCAGCAGCAGCAGCAGCAACTAGTGTCATAACCGCCATCATCATGACAGCAAGCATATCAGTGATTGTGATGGTGGTATGTAGGGCGGGTGGTGGG
>Ga0209454_1005057_pt1 | contig 10025 bp, 10 predicted proteins | sample WorMetHERISLAND1_2_FD_187400 | JGI IMG/M metagenome (GOLD analysis project Ga0209454, IMG submission 187400) | Marine gutless worms symbiont microbial communities from Max Planck institute for Marine Microbiology, Germany - Olavius geniculatus... | ecosystem: Host-associated > Annelida >... | reverse complement strand
TTTTAGTTGTCTTTACTTCATTCATTTTTCGAATTTTGTCAGTTTTACATTTAAGACTATTTCTATTCTCAGTATCTCTCATTTCATTTTTCTTTTAAACGTTTCAGTTCTTTTTAGTTTATGTGCTAGATTAAACTGACAGTGTGTTTGTCAGTTTTTGAATGCAAATTTTCCATTGTATTGTATTGTATTGTATTTCGCGTCTTTTATCGGTGGTGTCTGAGCAGTGGTGCCAAGGAGCGGGCAATTGCTTCTTCCTGTAATTTTTTTTAGCCGGTCGGTAACTTTTGTTCTATACGTATGAAATTTGGGGCTAGAAATTCTCCATTAAAGAAAAATTGTGGACAAAATTGAAATTTTGAGCATTCATAAAAATAGATCGGAAATTTATAGCTGTCTGTCGGAAAATTGCAATTTTCTGCTTTCTTGCTTTCTTAACCCACGACGCAGTCGTCTTTCGTTCTTGCTTTCGTTTTTATTCCACGGCGGCCGCACTCAAAATATCAAGATGTAGATTTATAAGACAATCTGACAGATAATTCGTAACGGTAACTAAGCTGATGATGCTGAATGCTGACGTGTAGATAATCTTTAGTGACGAATGTATCGAGGCGGAGGGTCTGAGCTGGCATATGGCTCACTTCGTCTGCACGGACTGCGGCACTTCGCTGGGTGGACTGCGCTATGTCGTGCGTAGCAGGGAGGACGATGACAGACGAGCTGAAACGACAGCTCCCGCCGCCTGCAGCGACGTCTACTGCTGCGACTGCTACGAGCGCTGCCATGCCGACCAGTGTGTCACATGCCTCAGACCCATACGTGTCGACGAGGGTCACATGGCATTCGACGGTCTGCACTGGCACGCTTCTGACGCCTGCTTTGCATGTCAACACTGCCACAGGTCCGACCGACATCTTCTTGTGGTGTACTACCAGTCTGTTCCCAGCCACCCAGTTCAATTCATTGTGACCTTCTTTCCGTGGAAGGTTAAATGAGTACTAGGGAAAGCTCGGAAGTAAGCGGGCACACAGCGCGATGCACTATTGACGTATCCCCAGTACCAAAGTGAAAAGTAGTGTCTGCTGAGTGCAAAAAAAGAGATCAGCGCCATCTTATGAGTCATTAGCTCTAGAGAGACTTTACTGTTACCATGGTGGACAATTTTATTGTCAGTAAATGGGGATTTATGACATAGACAACTGTCAACTGAACATGACTCTTGTAGCTTACTCCGTGTTGAAGAAGGTGAAGGTGAAGGTTGTCAATTTGTATAGCCCATCATCGCGAGCATACGCACGCCTCTAATGCGCCTTCGTCACTAACCAGAGCCGCCTGCCGCACGGCCACCGTGTGCATATGTGAATGAGTTACTACTCATTTTACCGTTCCAAAATTATAAAATTCAAGTTTGTACTGATTAGTCTATGGGGACTATAGTCCCATTGGAAGTAGAATATATTAAACATATGTGGCGGATCATATTTTAACTTTTTTTCTGTGAAACACGGATAGTGTGACCTTTCCAAAACTTTTGATGATGTACATGACAATGACATGATGCAATCGCAGATCACTGATCGGTTGCACGTTCGTGCCAAGTAACGGCGCCATTTACTGCGCCCAGTGCGCCGACCACGTGACCGATAACGTTATCGGAGGGGGCGTGATCAGCGTGTCGGCGTCAAGTGACAGCCTGGCAGGAGCGTCACGTGACAACAACGTCATCAGCCGTCAGGCGGCTATCAACACGACTAGCCACGCTCACGCTGCAGCTGCGGCGTGTTTCCGCCATCACTCGCCAGACGGTAGCGGCAGCAACTTGGCCGCCGACTGCTCGCAAGATAGCGCCGAGTCATCGCGGCGGCGGAGTCACGTGACGGTGAGCGGCGGAGCCAGGGTAGGTAATGGGCGTGGCTTGGTGTCACGTGGGTCAACAAGTCGATACTTGGAGAAGGACGACAACGATGACGAGGACTCTGACCAGTCAGAGGTCTACCCCCGGCTCAAACCACGACCACGTCATCCGTCCCACGGTTCTACCGCTGGTCCTTCTACCAGTTCCAGACGTCGGAGGCCGCTACCGACACTCTCGCCGGGACGACTCGAACCAATGCCAAGGCCGGCGAACCATCAGCGTCGACGGGTAAAGCCAGGGCGGGCCAAGACACGGGGCCGAGTACTGACCACGGTGGCACGGAGCGTGGAGGGTTACGCGTCAGACACGCCAGCACCACACGGGGACCTCAACGCGCTGCGCTGTAGCGGCTACTCCTCCGACAGCATCGACCCCACTACTTCCGCCATCTCACCACACAGTCGCGGACACCGACCACGTGACGTCGTCTCCACCGCCGCACAGACCACCTCAAATGACGTCATAAACCAAGATGGCGTCGGGACCGGAAGTGGTCGGGGGCAGTTGATGAGCGAGGCTGTAGAGCGGTACTTGCGAGCGGCAGCGGCGTGGGACGAGCGTCACGGATGTAGCACGTGTTCGAGCAGTTCGAGCGACTCGTCGTCCGACTTCGACTACTACCTCGACCGTCCTCTGTCGTCTGCATCCGGTCTAGGCTGGTCCTCGACGGCGGCCATCGCGTCGCCACGAAAGTGCTCGTCCGGCTTCAAGCAATGCGTCGTCTCGTGAAACGTCTTCCAGTCCCTGCTACTGCTGCTGGTTGGACGGGAAAATTCATGTGCTTCCGGCTGCCATCTGTCCCCGAAAAACCTTTGTGTCTAAAATTTTTATTTAAATCCTCAGAATTATTGGTGCAGTTTTGTTTGCTTTCAGGGTTTCACTGAAACAAAACTGGTCGCATCTGTTATGCTGCAGTAATTTTACGTCACTTCTCACGTTACAATTCAGCGTGTCACATTGAGCTCTTCTGTAACATTACACGTTACGTCGTGAAAGAACAATTTAGAAAATAAAACAAAGTATTCCCCGTCGCTACTTTCTCGCCAGATTACAACCCAAAGCACGGGATGTTTTGGTTTTATGATGAGAGATGAAGTGGTACGTCTGCGTTTCAAGCTGTCTTTACTCCTTAGTGTTGTGATGCCGTTATTGCTGAAGACCATACTCCACTTGGTTCGCTTTGTTGCATTTACAGCAAATTTGCAGCAAGATGCATGCTGCAAATCTAAAAAGATCGCAAAAAACCATGCCGAGATGTTGTAGACTACGGCTTATTGTACAGCTTGTTGTTCCACAAGTCCACAACAAATCTAAGTAGTAGAGTTTGGGTTTGATAGAGGCGGAAGCTATTGAAACGTCATTCTCGAACAGAAGCTAATCCAGCAGTGTTTGAATTGCCGGGAGGCTGGGGGTTAAACCCCCCCCCCCAAACTGCTTTCTCAACCCCCTAACACATTGTCAAATTATGCACTGGGGAGTCAGCTATATACTACATACATACAAATTACATCACAATTTTGATTGGGCTCTGACCGTCGAAAAATTCAACTTTCCCAGCTAATTTTTCACAATTCAAACACTGTAATCCAGAATGTAGATTTCTGCTCATCGGTCGAAGCGAGGGAATGGATGAAGTCCAGTTTTGCTGAAACTAGTCTATGACCAGGATCTTAGACCAAAGTTCAGAAATTCTAAGGCATGTATGTCGGTCTTTTAGACTGGGGAATCTTGACGTCACCCAATGTGTTGTTATCTGAGTGTGTATTGCATGAAAAACATGCAGGCAGGTTGTCACGATGTTCTTATTGTGTGTGTGTGTGTGTGTGTGCGCGCGCGCTTAGGTGTTCTTCTCTGTGTGCTTGTCAAATCTTATAAATAAGTAGGTAAGTAAAATGATTTATAAAGCGCCAAAGTCTCAGAAAGAATCAGGGCGCATGTTCTACTGATTATCATACTCATTAGGTCACTGGACGACATTTCATGACATAAAATGTAAGAAACATGTCATTTGTTAACACTTTTTCTACAGCTGCTATTAATGCTGGGATAAGCCTGGCACGTATATTGTTTACTTTTGTTGCTGCAAACTTTCATTGGTATTTTTTTGGTTGAACAAAAATGATTTTAATGAAGATGATGATCATCGGATAACAAAATAGCCACTGACAGTAAGGTTAAATGGGAGGTGCTGATAGTTTAGAATGGCATCAGTATGTGTGCTTGTGTCATGTGTAAGTTTAAGCGTTATTAAAGTTAATAGACATTTTTCGCAAACACGTGACGAGTATTATTTCATATTATATTATTTTTGCGTGAGCTGGTTAATTTGAATAATTTTTGATCACCGACAGTGTGTGATGGTTTCGAAGCTCTACTGATTCATTCACGTTATCACTAATTTGCCTTCGATACTTACATTGTTCATATCGTTGAGTTGTATTGTTGCTTTAAAACGTTATTGTTATCGTTGTTGGTTTGTTGCATTCGTGCGTTGTAAAGCACTTGTGTGTTGTTGTGCGAGCTATGCATGCGTCTTTATCGGCATTTATTGCTGGCGCGTAATAAAAGTCAGTATTGTAATCTCACTGTTGACTTCTTAGTTATGAATACTCAACTTGGAGTTTATGTAGAGAGCAAACGTAACTTTAGCACTTTACTTCGTACACATATTATAAATAATCGTCATTTCAAACATAAGTAATTTACATAGGCCTACAGCCTCAAACGCAGACAGAAAAATAGATAAAGCAAATAATGTAGATAAAACATGACACAAGTACAAACATTATAGGCCTATTTTCGCTGCATTTTGATTTTGCGATTTTAGAGTGTAAAAATTCTGTATTTTAGCGGGTAAAGTTCAACGTGACTGTTGCCACTGAGTATCATTAGCATTAATTGCTGCAGTCCTGTCGAGGCGTGATGCTGAATGCGAATACAGTGTACGTATATTCTGTAGGCTTATCGAGTATGTGGGCCACACGCAGTGCAATAGCTCACATGAATGCAGCGTCAATGCTCGTCAGACGAGTGCGTTGCAACAAATCGAAAATATAAGCCCATATTGTCAGCTTGATAATCAGCTTACTCATCAAACTAATGCTGGCAGCACCGAATATGAATGATTTGTTGAGTTCATCAGTACGACGGTTGTCTGTCTGGAAACGCGTACATCTAACTACGTCGGCAAAATTTTAGCGACAGACAAGCCTTAATTTCTCACGTCAGGCACATTTAATTTTTGAGACAACATTTGACGCTGTGCTGTATTTAGTAAAATCGTTGCAAGTTGTTCAGTACGAACGCATGAAACAAGATGCGGTGGGTTGTGTAAATTATGTGTGGTTCAACTTTCTCGGCGTATGTGTATGCCATGTGTATCTAACAAAAAATATGATAAAAATAAAAATATCACGTTATTTGAAAACAGTGCGTCAATAACAATAACAAAAACATTGGTCAGAAGATGCAGGATAAGGTAGATAGGCCTACATCTATACTGCGGTACCAACATGATGCATTCAATCATTTATTCAATGGGAGTTCGTGAATAAAAACACTGCATTTACACTGCACAGTTGCAAAATAATGAACACACAGATTAGTAGAAAACACGCTTAAACGCTTAAACAGAGGTAACTGAAAATAAAAGTACGCTACATGAGATAGGCATGAACAATTGCGTTGTTGCAAGATAATAATCGCAATCATCGTCAATGCCAAATGTCACCTGCTTACAGCCAGTAGGCAGTTACGATCCCAGTCGATGACAGACGGACGTTGTTGGTAATTACTACAATTAAGCATGATCTGGTTTTCGTAATGAGCGCAGTTCAATAGGCCTGACGCGCAGCGTCATAACCGTACTATTCAAATTGTATCCGTTAACAACACTGTTGCCAGCAGAATCGTGGGTTAACAAGATTGGGGACATGGAGTTGCAATTTTCCGAGAGTGGAAATATAGATGCTAAAAATTTCAATTTTGCTTTTAAATGTCTTTAAAATGGGGTATTTTTAGCCGCAAAATTGTTCTGCTTTGGACAAAAGAAACAAACTTTTCTGACAGGTAACATTTGTTGGAGGGGTCGTTTCCCCTGTTTCTCCGTGCCGCGACGCCACTATGCTACTGAGCCTATCTATGTATCCTGGCAGAGCAGAGCCATCTCGATATCAGTGAATGGTTTTTATGGTGTAGTCGGCAATCGACGGTAACTGATCTAACAAGTTCTACGTGTAAGTACAATTTTGCTAAACGTTTGTTTGCCTATTTGTGAACAGGTTTCTACTTGCTCAGTAACATCATGCTCGACTAAAGCGTAATGTAATATTTTACAAATACCATTGCTATCATTGAGTCATTGTTATATACTGTGGACAAATTTAACGAATACTTCAGTATTTATTTTATGATGTGTAATAGATATCCTAGGCAAATTCTGCGAAATGCTAATTTCCAAGTTAGCCGCAGAGATTTTCTCCCCGTAAATGCCTGTTTTCAAAGTTGATATATCGTGATTCGTGACCACCTGTTACTTCTAACTGCAACACATTTGCACTATTTCTGAAACGGTGCAAGATACTGTTAAGTTGAAAAGGCAACTATATGTGCTTTCGATTGGTACCAAAATTATGAAAAATGACCATCATTATAATTATCGTAAGTGGCCACTGGCCAGCACTTGTAAATTTTTTTTCTGACGGGTAGCGTGCTTTTTTAAAATTAACTTTGTGTATGCGTTGACCGTTTTGTTGACTGGCATGATATGGCAAATAGATTTCGCTTTCTTTATAGGAAATGATAGTTTAATTACAAAATTTATGCTAGTAAAATCTGTTTCTGGTCCACTCCAATAAAATACGAGATAACGAAAATTTGGGCAAACGTACGTAAGCATAAAATGCATAGGCCTATATTTTGTTTCGTAACTTAGTTTTTGGGAATTCCGAACTGCAGCTAACTGCAAGCGTTTAGTAAAATGCGTCATTTTTCGTATTCGCAACGGCAACGCAGTGTCTTATTCTGTTTATGGTAGTATTATAGCTACAAAGATATAGAGTAAAACATGGACAGTAAAGCCGGTTATCCTGGACTTCCACCTTCCGGCGCCAACGAAGCTCTACCTCCGTACGCTCCCGCCGCTACCGCGCCTCCGTACGGACAACCTTACGGAGGACAACCGCCGGTGGCTGGGTATTCTGCGCAGCCCGGATACGTGGCTCCACAGTACCCCATGTCAGGAGGACCTCCCCAGCAACCACAAGTGGTGATGGTCGGGCCAGGTCCACAGCCACAGCAGACCAATATACAGCTTGCCCAGTCGTTCGTTGCACACATCGTCTTCGCTTGCGTCGTCTTCTGGTGCTGCAACTGGCTCTTTGGACTCATCGCTTTCATCCTGGCCAGTCAGTATAATTCATTACATAAGTCAGTATATAAGCCAGTCACTTCTGCTGATTGCAGTTTTTTGGTAATGTTTGGGAAAAGTAAACGTTTTAATAAGAAGCGTTTAACTGCTGTTGTTGTTGTACACTAAACTGTACAAGTTTAGTATTAAATATTGCCCGACGGTATGAAATAACCCATATTTTTGCGTGCCTAGGCGTAAATACGAGCGTAATTGGCAGTTATCGAGTGGTCACAGGCGACCAATTTTCAATGCCTTTAGTTGCCTTGTCTTCCAAACTTTTAAAAATCAGGCCAAAATTGTTGTGAAAACTGTACACAAGAAGAAATTTGATTTAATGCTCATGACACGCGCGACAACAACGTTAGGCCGTCGTGAATAATTTTGTCGTAAGCTTTTACGACAACTTTGGTTTAAATTTTTAAAAGTTCGGCAAACAAGGCAACTAACGGCATAGAAAATTGATCGCCTTTGACCACTCCACTGTAATTATTGACACCTCCGCACGCAAGAACCGTAGCGAATAGCCGCATGAAACTTATTATATCGCCGAAAACTACAGTCTCTGGCAAACATTTCGTTGATAACAGCATGGGAGCATCTTTTTTGATTGGCATTCATACAGTCTGCCTCAAGTGTTTTACTAATGTCTGAAATTTTTTCTAAAATAAAGGTGTAAACAGCATCACATAGCAATGTAGGCCATTAGCAAAACACCGTGCATACATGTATAGGCAGTTGCTCTCCAAACCCAAAAATTGAAAAATTAAGTTTTAAACTTGATGCAGAGGTTTGTGTGCTTGCGTGGTCGTATCACAGCGATGTAAATAGAAAAAAAATTACTAGATTGGGATTCACATTTCAGATCAGCTTACACTGTGTTCGCTTTGTTGGTGACTCAGCGAACGTAGCACAAAATTTGATGACAATTTTATGACTTCATTAACAGATGAAACGAATTAGGCTGCTTCGTATGCGGCGCCATTGTGCGTGGCACTCGTGTGTAACGGTGGCAAGCAGTTCCGCTACGTCAGACCCAGCAAGTGCCAGAAACTTCGGAAAAGCATCAATCGGAGTGTCAGTCGCAGGCATAATAGTCACCATCATCATCGTCATCATCGTTGTCATTGTCGCAGTCACCAGTTGCCCGTACTGCTACAACGGGCGACGCTACCATCACCGCGACTACGTTGGTCCTTACGACATCTGTATAGGAAAGATCGTTGGCAACTACTGCTACTACTGATCTACGTGCATCAGCACGAGACCAGTTGCCGCAGCAACTGCAGCAGTGCTACCTGCTCTGCTTTGCGGACTTATTTATCCGTTAACTACAGAGTAGTCTAAGATATAATTATCACGATATTCAAGACATGTTCGGTAAGCTCCACAAACGTCAATCTAGAGACAATGCCCTCTTTTTACCTGCATTTAATCTGCACGTTTTACCAGCTTCAAGAACCCAAAGACTTTGTCGGTTATTACAACTTGCAAACCCTTTATGCACACCTGTAATGTACAACAATACTCATCTCTGGAAATATGTGCATTATTATAAAAAACAAAAAAGAATACTTTTTATTTAGGTATATAGTTGCTACTTTTAGTGACATAAATATACCGCGCATGAGTGTGCGAATATCGGTTTATTTACTATTCAGTTACGGTTTTGGATTGAAATTTAAGCAAATTTATTAATTACAGATTTCAAAACTTACATCGTTTTTGTTGCGATATTATGACAAAACTTTCGACATGCTTACTATGAGAAACTTGGTTAATCTTAATACTTGCAATAATCGAAATAAAACAATTTAGCCTACTAAAGATACACATTATTCAAGTGAAACAAACACCACGTCGTGTTCAGTTTACGTTTAGTTAAGATGTATTTGCGCAAATCTTACCTTATTGTATCCATTCCAAGGGCTTTGACAGACAGAGAATAAGAAAAGGAGACATTTTCACTCACCAGTCGGCGAATGCCATCTATTAATTTGTCTAACAGGTCTTCTAGTGGTCAGCAACTTAACGATGCGTTCACAGTGATAGACATGATGATACATAAAGTGTATACTGATGTAGCCTAACTGTGAAAAGGAGGCCGTACAGCCTGAAATAACTCGCCGTGAAATACATTGATATTTCTGGGCATAATTACAGTCAAGACTGATGTGCGATGTTTGAAGAAAAGTATAGTTGGAGTAAGACGATGAATAGGCTCTCATCTCTCACCCGTAATCGCCTACCGCGGACGTTGTTTGGAGGCTGCTTGTTAGAAAAGCAGCCTATTAATTAGAGTGTAGAAGAATGAAAAGTGTAGAGTGCAGAAGTGCCCGAAAACGTCTTTTATCCAATCACTGCATCGCTCCATTAACATTATAATTATATATAAAAAAAACTGCAATCAATTCATTTAATGTTGTATAAGCGCTGATGTAAAACGGCAGAAATTAAAAAGTATAAGCACAAACTAATATATTAGCTTAGACATTTAATCTGTTCTCAGTAGCCAGATATAAAATGTCTAAGCTAATGCATAATGTTCGTGCTTATACTTTTTGATTGTTGCCGTTTTACATCAGCGCTTATGCAACATTAAATAAATTGCTTGCAGTTTTCTTATATATATAATATTTGCGGTTTTATTGAAGTTTGAAAAGTCACTGAACAGTTACTTTGTACACAACGACAGAAACAAAA
>Ga0209454_1005056_pt1 | contig 10025 bp, 8 predicted proteins | sample WorMetHERISLAND1_2_FD_187400 | JGI IMG/M metagenome (GOLD analysis project Ga0209454, IMG submission 187400) | Marine gutless worms symbiont microbial communities from Max Planck institute for Marine Microbiology, Germany - Olavius geniculatus... | ecosystem: Host-associated > Annelida >... | reverse complement strand
GAGTTGATGGTTAAATTGCTAGGTTGATTCGAGTGATTGTATTTGCTCTGTATTGTCCTGATTCATCAGAACTGAAAACAAAACACACTTTTTCACATTTACAATGTTTATTGTTTATTTCTTATTACTTTTTTATACTTGTGCAATTCTTTCAATTTTAGTTCTATTTGTTGAAGGAGCATGAAACAATCAAAAACTGGCATTTGGGGATAATGTGAATATTACAGTGGAACTAAGAATTTTACAAAATCACAATTGCAGCATCTTGGAGAGTCTGTTTCAAGTTGGTGTCGGTGTCATTCATACACTGCTTATCGGTGATTGTATCTTATTTATGTCCCACGTTATCCAGTATGTATTTTATGTTGTCAGTAGGATTTTTTATGCTGTAGCAGAGAAGTATCAAATATCATATTTTTAGTGATTTCTAATCATAGCAACCCATATGTATAATCTTACATTCCCGGTAACGTTTTAGTAGTGATTGTACTTTGTGTGAATCTGCTGATGTCACTATGGTGAATGGTGAATAGTTCATAGGATGTTTATTTGTTAATTCTAGTGTTGAATGCATGATGGGCTGTGGTTCATTCAGTTGTATGACGTTTGAAATAATACCAGGCTCATAGCCATTGTGGGTTCAATGGGTTCTACTTTTTTGCCACCTCTCCCTCCCCCCTTCCCCAACAGCATTGCACAAAAGTCACCAAAATCATTGCCACCAGACGTAATTTCAAGCTTGCAATGCATAACAAGAAGCCACTCATGAGAGTGCATATCTCCGCTAAGTGAAGTGATTTAAACATTACTACTACTTCTATTACTACTACGCCTACAACTACACCCTACAACAAGGAAAGGGGAGGGAGAAGGAAGAGCCACTTCGCAGCAGGGGCAAGGGAAGGAAAAGTAATAGCCGGCGTTGCTGCTTGTGCAATGATGTCACTCACAGACGAACAGAACGACCAATCTCTTAATCTCCTCTAATGTTCACTATGTTCACCTTGGCAGAGATAAAAATGCGTTTGCTGCCAGGCTATGCCCTGCATTTGCCAAGAGCTTACATCACTCCCAGACCCTGTATTGATGAAAAGCTGCTTTGCATCCCAGAGCAGCCCAGGGATAGAGTTGAGATAAGAATATAGTAAAATTGCTCGTCTGCTAAAGTCGTTTTGTTTTCTTTTCTGCTTTTTAATGACACGTGATAATAGCTTACTAATGTGTGAAACTTGCATACATTTTGAACTACATTAGAATTCTCATTGGCATTAACTTTGTTTGACAGCAGTCTTGCTTTGTGCTGATTTTTTGAGATCAGTATCACAGCTTGCTTGTGCAAGTTGCAGATTGTTGTTGATCTATGATGCACCATAATGTCCATCTTGCAGCATTAATTTTGTTGAATGTTTATGTATATCATTTTGTTATCAGTAACACTTAGTGTCCCTTTATCCCTAAAGTACTTTATTTTAATGTCCTGGTGATCTTAACTTGCAAGCTATGCAGCCTAAAAGTAGCAATATGACAGATGTTTTGCTAAGCATCGTTTTTCATGTGTCAACTTGTCTACTCATGAACAAATTATAAAAACTTATACAGTTCAGTCCATCGCAAAGATACCATTTTACATTTTTTAAAATTTTGTCTTTTGATTTTGTCTTTGCTGCAAGGGAACTGTGTCGGTCAGACTAAGTCACTTCAGTGCAGTGCTGAGGTTTTGTTGAATTTTTTTTACTATTTGCACTTATTTTGCTGCTTTATTTTGCTGGATGCAGAGCTTGTATTAAATGCTGTGTAACAATTTCAGTAGATGAGGCCCGATAATTTGGTTATCTCAGACGACACCATGCAGCTTTCTTCTCACAGCATGCACATGGACCCAGTAGAATCTGGCCACTTTATTAGTTGCTTTTAGTGTACAGTGGTCTTAATCGTACCATCTCGCTTGATAAGCCTGGTCAACTTAAGCAAGGCATCCCCATTCAGTCCAGGCAAACTGAAATCACCCCAACTTGCCAAGCACATGCCACAGTGCTGCCCCATCCAACTTACGAGGTTGAACAATAAGTAATGAGAATCAATGTATTAGACTTGAATATTTTTTACAATCTATACATCAGTAAAAAGTGCATTTTTACGAGACACGTGGGTTTGCTGTGGATGTGTTGTCATTGTAATTTATGACGTCACAGTGAATTAAACAGAAACGATTTGGAGTGTTCACGCGAACAGCGTAGAATTAGGCTCGTTGTTGCACAATAATTCTCCAGCCTGCAGTCAAATTTAGCAATGTGCTGTTCTGAATCATCTGATTTTCGGAAAGCGCTAACAAATGCGTTTATGAATTTCTTGTTCGCAACTATGAATATAGGATACCTTAGATCTGTTCTGGCCATACCTACAGTGCTTGAGCTAATAATGATGTCACGTCAAAATTTAACATTACCAGTAAAATTTTATTGAAAGGTTAACAGTTTATGACATCTGTTGTGTTGATGAAAGGATTAGCAACATTCCTGATTTGTTACACAAAGGCCCTCAATGTGCGGGGGCCCGAGAGCGAGCCCTACGCACTCTGTTATAAATCCAGTACTGCAGTTCAGACTCCAAGTCTGTGATTGCCCAACAAACTGTTGGCAACTCTAGCTTCATACAATAAGATCACTATGCACACAGTAACTATCGTCAATTTTTGTCCACTCTGCATGATTCGGTGTTGTTTGCGCTGACGCTGTGAATCTTTTTCTATTTAACGCTCTATGACATCATAAATTACATGTACAATGACCACATCTGCAACAAATTCATATGTGTTGATGGAAAATGTTCTTTTTACTGATATATAAATAGTGAAAAAAATTTAAGTGTAATACATTGATTCTCATTACTTTTTGATAACCCTCGTATGTGACATTCTCAATAGCAGAATGTTTTTGATTCAATAACAAAATGTTTTCAGCATCAGTAGCAGGTGCAGATCACTGGTTGTAATAAATACACTGCCATTTTGTCTTACCTGTTGCAGAAATTCATCTAAATGTTTATTTCCTTTTTAATAACAGATTAATCCGTGCATGATTAATAATGGGTTGAGTTATTGTGAATGTGTTACACGTGTTAATTTGAAAATGTTCATATTATTGTTAGTCAGATTATTTTTCGTCTTTAAATGGCCAATTTCGATACGTTTGTCTGCTTTGCTTATTCACAGTGACAGATACCATTCTGTATGCATTTTGTCTGATCTGTCACATGGCCACGACTGAGTGTTAGGTCCATAATTTACCATTGGCTTTGGAACTGTTATGCCGCTATGTGAAATATTCCGGTTAGTTTGGTATTATAAATTATTTGTCACTCATGTGTCATGTGTAATAGTTTTTTAATCTGTTTATTGCCGATTGAGTTAAGCAGTGCTTTTTCAAATTTTCAGCTACTATGAGTACTTTAACTTCACATTTTTCTACTCTCTGTAGTTGGTTCTTTATATCATGTGTTTTCGTACACATATATTCAACTGTTATGTGCAATAGTTGCATGTTAGTTTTCAGTTGTAATTTGTGCCTTATAGCCATGACGGTTTGTATGCAGTATTTAGATATTGTTGTTGTGCTCCTATGCGTTATTTCCGTCTGTCTCATTTATCCGTTACTGTATTGCTAAGCACAGTAGGATGGAGGTGGTATTGAATATCATTGTTTGTTGCTAGGGAAAGAACAGCGTTTTGATGTTAGAAGCATGCAAAATGAACATGTGGTGTATTGGATAAAATGAAAATGGACGTTGCCATGTTCAAACACTGTAGACTGTGAGTCATAGAATAAGCAAGTTCAAATGTTTTTTGATTGATTTACAATATTCTGTATTAGCACAGCAGCACTCTTGAAAATTGATAACACCGTGAAGTTGTGGCTATATATCCCGCCACTCTTTAAACACTACATTTTATATTTTGCCTTTTAAAATATTACTTAGCAAAATTTACAATGGCAGGTCATAAATGTACCGTAAAAGTGCTAATACAAGCCGAGTCTCATATAATAGCCGGGTCTCTAATACAAGCCGGGGGTCTGAGACTGATGTTTTAATAAAAGCCGGGATTCAAATAAAAGCCGGGTCCCTAATATAAGCTGGATCATTGTTGTAAGTGTACTGGCAGTTGTAGTAGTAGTAGTGATTAATTGTATGTGCACTAGTCTTAGACACTCGCTCTAAACTGTATTGTAATAATAGTATTGTGCACGCTAACCATAGAAAAAGTGTATTACTCTGTTATGCCAGGTTGGTTTAATAGAAGCCGGGTCTCCAATACAAGCGGGGGTTTGTCAAATGTTCTAATAGAAGCTGGGGGCTTCTTTTAGCAGTTTTACAGTACCCACAGAAGAGAAAATGCTTATGGTTGCTAACCTGTGCTAAGAGCTAAGTTTTGCTGTCTAGCCTGTCTTGTATGCGTTATTTTCCACAGCAGTTGCGCTTGAAAGAGTCCTGAAAATGTGATTAAGGCAACCCATTACACAATATTTGCTCAATAGTTATTGGTTTATCAATAGATTTTTCACATGAGCCACGTTAATTAATTTATCATTGTATGCACACGTTGAGCTAAGAAGCAAGGTGTCAGAGCAACACGTTTTCTTCGAACAATATTGACGTTTAGCTGCAGAAAGTTTCACTCCGTCACAGTCCTATCGAAACGACGTTTTTTTGTCAATGGCATAACAGCTGATGCCATGTGGTGTCTGGCAATTTCTGTTTGTCAAAGGGTCGCTTAGCCATATTATTACACTAATACATTACATGCAAGTTGCGCATATTTACATTCATTTTGCAGCGGTGAAAGGCATGAAAGCTAAAAAAAATCCATTCAGTTGTTTCTGCCAAAGTTACTTACTTCTTTTTGGAGACAGTAATGATGTCGTTTCTTGTTACTTATTTACTAAAGTTGTTTATTGAAAATGCGAAATGATGTTGGTCGATCGTAAAGTTATTTTGATTGATTAGCGGTTAATGATTGTCGATATTTACGAACGTTGACTGTAGTAATGTCGTCTGTTCATATTCCTCGCGTGCTTACTGGACGTAACAGGGCTGCCGTTGATACTGAGAGAGAAAACTTCGAAAAAGCACAGGTGTGATTCTCACTATAGAAAGTGGGCGTGTACGGCCAGCACTGAATGTGAATGGTGAATTATTTTGATCGTGCCAGCTTCTGTTTAAGTTCTCACAGTGTAGATTAAGTATTTCGGCTTGTGGCTACGAAACCATTGTTTTTTTAATTTTAATTTTTAAATTTTGTGTTGTATAAATCCGAGCATGCCACACGTTTGAATGTGCGTGACGGAAATGTGTCGTGACTAGCCGTTAGTGGGAGGGAAGGTGTACTTTGCGGAATGCGGAATTTCGAAAAGGTGTATTTTGCGGAATTTCACCTGCGGAACGATCCGCAAATTACACCTAAGAGTTTTTCCGCATTGGTGCATTCCGCATTCTGCAAAATTCAAATAAAATCAAATAATCAACTTCGCGTAGGCTGAGGCTTTCATTTAAGTCTCAAATCGACATCGACACATCACAAACGACGCGGTCACACAGTTGGCAAAGTAATCATGCAATGACGTCTTCAACTTAACTCTTGAAACGCCTTGAAGTCCCGTTAACTCACGAGCGTAAGCCGACACATCACACACGAATGCAAGGTCAACTCAGGTATAGTTTAAGCCCAATTTACAAACGATTCTTGACGTGGCCTACCGTGTTGTTTCATTTGATCTGCCATGAAGGCACGATCACAGATGGGTTCCCGGTTCATGCAGCATCTTGTGGCTTGGCATCAGCGCCTGTTTAACATCGAGCTGGCGACGATGAACACCTCTACTTTTGCAAGCTTTGATTACATTAGGCCTAATTTGTGTACAGCATCGTCGTCATTTTTCCTACGTCGTATAAAAGTTTCAGGAAGATAGCAACAATCAGTTAGTTTTTCAGCCATTTGTGTGATGTTTTGATTGGCTAAAATTAACAAATCGATTAAAACGCCTGATTAAAATCCTAAATGCGAAATCAAGGTAACGTAGGTCTACCAAAACAATGATATAAATTAGCCTAATATCTTCTCCTGCAAGGCACTACGAGGCTTGTGGGCATGGTGGTTGAGCACTCTGTAGAATTGTACACCTATTCAAGTGACATAATTCAACAACAAGAGCATTTTCCGCAGTTTTGATTCGGCAAAATACAGCATTGTTGTCGTCATTTTTGAGTGGGAGATGAGCACTCCGCCTACGCCCCAGCTGGGGCATGGCTCCCTTTACCTTTTTTAAAATATACCTTATTCCACAAATAATTTCTGCATTCCGCAAAGTACACCTTCCCTTAGTGGGAGGATCTTGGAGGGCATATGCGACATAACAATGATCTGTTCTCTACTCCTATGCTGAATGTGTGTCCAATATCACACACAATATTTCCGAAAGGTATTGTAACTCTGTTAGGATGTGTGATGCTGGGCAGGGGGTTAAAGGTAGTGGTGCAACGTCACACACGTCACATCTGTGGGAAAGCACAATGGACAGCCAATTCACTTTGGCAACTTGCCATATGTGGCAAGATGAGTAGGCCTAGAAACAGTTTGGAACACTATGCTTAGTTTTAATAGTTTCACACAATTTTTTGTATCAGGTCACCAGTAGACAACTTTGATAACAAATATAATTTTTACATAGCATAATTTATATACCGGTACACTGAAACTTATCTCTGCAGGCTACACTAGGCCTACAGGCTGCCTGGGGGAGGGGTGAAGATGTTTGTGATGTCATATTTGATGGGGGCTCTAGAGCAAAGTGACAAAATGTGATGAAGGGGAGATTAATTTTTTTCTTAAAATCGCATGACATCATTTATGGATGACTCCTCATCTCAACATTTCAAACAAAAACAACATTTTAACCTGTTCATTGAATGTGATCACAGCTGTTGGTTCATCAACAGATGCTGTTAGTATACATCTGTTAATGTCAAAGGAAATGACTGTAGTTAATGATGTGACACTAATTAAAATGACCACCATCTTGCCTCATCATCTGCTCAGTTGGCCATTGGCCAGTGCTAGCTTTCTACCTAATGTTGATAACTTTTGGTACGAATATTCCTGACACAACTTGCCATCGAACAACCATGCAATTTTGAGCATCAGTAAACTTATTTTTCAGAAATTTTTAGCTGACTGTTGGAAAATTGCTACTTCCTGCTCTGTCTGCTTTTTTAATCTACGATGCCACTTGAGTCCTGGACTTCTTTTTTCTGTGTGTTCCACTTCAACATAGTGAGCAAGCAGATCAAGTGTAAGTTTATATAATACATGTACTCAAACAAATTCTAATGCATTTATTCTAGATGGCCGTAAAAACTACACTGAAGAACAGTGTGCTGTTTTTAAGTGAAGTTTTAAAAGGCAGATATGTAATTGATGGTGGAATACTACCACTCTTTATATTCATTTCAGCATAGGTTAGGATTGTGTGATTTAGCAGTGAAAATAAAGGTTCTGTGTGCTGTGTGTGACCATTTAATAATCGGATCTGTGGAGGTATTTTTATTTAACGTGAAAACTAAAGCTGTGTGATCAGTTGTCTGATATTTAGCATTAATACTAATAATTAATAGCTGTGAGAACTGGCTTGGCTGATAGAAGTGGTTTTTGTGCAATTGGTCAGCTATAGAATTGATCACATTTGCAACTTTTATTTACTTTTTAACTTATGAGTTACTGAAAGAAGTGTAGCATATGATAATATTTTTGATGGAACCAGAATATTTATGGTCATATGCTGTAGCACTGAATACAGAAAATAGCCGAAAACTATCCGAAACTTTGATTGTTCTTGGTTAGGGTAAGGGTTTTCGGTATTTAGTGCCATCTCTCATATGGATATGTGGGCTAACACTGAAGGAAACCAGAGATCTGAGGTAAACATGTTGCTTATTCCTATAATTTTGTAGTCTGTTGATAAGAAAGGTATAGTTAGTATTTGTATTGAATAAATAGTTAAGGTAAGTGATCAATGTATTTTGTTTTGCATTGCTGTCCAATCAGTGTGTTGTGTGTGTCATCTGTTTAGTCCATACAGTGCTGTTGGTGCTATATTATTTACAGTATGTTACAGCATCTAGTGGCAACTGTGAGTTCAGTGTGTGGCATTAACGTTATGTTTGCAGACAGCAAGTATACAGAAAGCAGTAAATTCTCAGGAGTGTGCTACTAAAGAAAAACATGCAAGAGGTATCCTTTGCAGTGTGCTAGCAAGAGGTTTTCTCTAAGCATGTTTAGACAGAACATTATACGTATTGTTCTTGTCACAGAACTTGTAATTAACATGTATTGCATTCTGATTTAAAGGTCTTGGTCATGTGCCAGAATGACAGTGTGATTATGAATTTTTGATAAGTTCTCACCATTTCAGCAATTTAAAACTTAACTAAATTTGCTACTACTGCATAGATATAATGCAACAAGTACCATAGGTTACTCAGGGCGATGTAGCCTGGTAGGCCCATTTATAACACATTCTGCCTGGCTACAAAGTTTGTGCTGTGGAGAATTAGTGTACGAGGGGCGTTCAGTAAGTTCCAGGACTGTTCTTCTCAGTAAGCACACAGTGACAGCTGAAAACCAAAACTATTATGAAGTTGTACTGCCACTATTGTACATCACTTACAATTTATCATTTATGGCGTCACGTTGTGACGTCATCATTATTAAGATATAAATGATGGGCGATGATGTTTGTTTAGAAAATTAGATTAGACAATAACCATAAAATTTTCTAGTCGCAGAAGGTGTAAAAAGTGCTGAAATTTATTGTAGATTATTTGTAGTCATTAGCAGTGACACTTTATTACAATTGAAAGTATTTGAATAGTTTGCCCGGTTTTGCAGCCATCATTACCAAAAAAGGTAGTCAGTTAGTGATGATGTCAGTGTTGAAGCACTGCTTATGGCAAAAACGGTCAGCTGCAGACAAAGCATTTTTTGGTTTACTTAAAGAGTTGTTCTTGCAGACTTTTTTGCTTAAAAGGCATACTGTGAATGAACAATATTACCAGGCATTATTGTCTGATTGATTACTACCAGCAATTGACCAGGTTTGCTGCAGATAGGTGTCATTCTTTAAAATGGCAGTGCCCCACAATGAAATTGGCCCATTAGACAGTTAAGAAAATTGAAAAGATGTGCTGGAAACTGCTACAGCATTTGCCATACAGTCCAGATTTAGCCCCAAGTAATTTTCATTTGTTTGGACCACGGAGCGAATCACTTGGAGACATTAAGTTGAAAAATGATGAAGATGTTCTACAGCATTTTGTCCGGAAATTGCTACAGGGCCAAAAAAACTTAATGTTGCGGGTTCCAGCCGACTTGTAGAACAATGGGAACATCGCAGTGAACTGCAGGGAAAATTTGTTAAAAAGTAACATAACTGTCAGAAATTGAGGATGTAGTCCTGAACCTTATTGAATACCCCTGGTAAATATACTTTAGGACGCTGGGGCTCATTTACTGGCTGGCCTGATGCATTCACATGTACCGCTGCTGCTGCTGCTGCTGCAGTGCCTAGCAGCATTGGCCTAGTAGCATTGGCTGCTTGTGTTAGTTATCTTCCCCTTTTGATTGAAGGATACCAGTTCAATGCTGTTTCCTGGAATACTGTAGTGGCTCAGTATTAATGCATACCATATGTTATCAGCAGCTGGAGCTTAGAGGCGAGCGATTTTCCACTGTTGTTTCTTGATGAAATTCTGGATTTTTGATGCATCTTTCGTGTTGCAGGATGCACCCATGTGAATAGGTAGATATAATTTATTGTGCACTGCTGCAACTTGGTCTGCAGGACTGTTAACGTGTTGTGTATCAATTTTGTGATCGTACATTCCAGTTAGCTGAAATTTTTAAATTGTGAATTATGAATTGTAACATACAGGGCCTGTCTGTTGGATTCTCTGTGCCCACCATTGATTTTGCCAAA
>Ga0209454_1005051_pt1 | contig 10027 bp, 8 predicted proteins | sample WorMetHERISLAND1_2_FD_187400 | JGI IMG/M metagenome (GOLD analysis project Ga0209454, IMG submission 187400) | Marine gutless worms symbiont microbial communities from Max Planck institute for Marine Microbiology, Germany - Olavius geniculatus... | ecosystem: Host-associated > Annelida >... | reverse complement strand
GTTTAATTTCAAATTGTACAGCAGCAATGATCCTTTCATCTTTCTCTGTTATTTTAACTAAATAATAGACATTGTCAGTCACGAGTCTATTCGATTCACTATAAATGGTCCATCGTCACCCTGCATTTATCTTCCACCGTTATGGAGATATAGCACCTCAAAGATAATGGGATTACGCCTTTGACCTTTTGTGGTCACATGACGTCATCGGTCACGTGACCATTCGATTCCCGTGGGTCGAGTTGCTATGGGTGGTCCATAGTGAACATGCGTCTATCTTGCACCATTATGGAGATATGGTGCCTCAAATATTGGACGCACAGACCTGGACACAGAAAAAGACAGAAGAATGGAAAGAGAAAGAGGACGGGGAGGGAAAGGGAAGGGAAAAGGAAAGTGGAAAAGAAAAAGGAAGGGAAAGAGGAAGGAGAAAAGCAATGGAAGATAAAGGGAAGGGGAAGGGCATTGGAAAGGGGAAGGGGAAAAGGAAGGGAAAGGGGAAGGAGAAAAGGAATGGAAAGGGAAGGGAAATGGAAAGGGGGAGGAAAAGGGGAAGGGATAGGGGAAAGAAAAGAGGAAGAAGAAAGGGTAAGGGGAAAGAAAAAAGAGGAAAGGGGAAGGAAAATGGAGAAAGGGAGAAGGGAAGCGAAAGGGAAGGTGGAAGGAAAATAGCTTAAGAAATGTAGGACCTACGGATGCACAGACGCAAAGATGATTTTATACTCTGTCCAATGCTATGCGTTGCATTGCTGATTCTAAAGACACTCATTTCATTTCACTCATTTTTAGACCAGTCCACAAAAATAGACTTTCCGGAATATGCACGGGCAAGGTTCCCTTTCCGGAATATGCACGGGCAAGGTTCCCTTTCTGTTCCTGTTGCTCAGCCAAGGGCATTGAAACACTGAAGGCTGATTATTGATGAATTTCAGAATTATTGTTTATTATTATTATTATGTGCGATTTTTGTTGCCAATAATGAAAACAAAATTTGCCAGTGATGGAAAATAAGAAATCTGTTAAAGACTTGATTGGCAAATAACGAGACTTGAAACCAAAACTAAGAAATTAGTTATATAACTAAAGGTAAATTATAAATTAAACTTCATTTAAAGTGTATTACATTACTGACTCAAAGGTCCACAGTTCGATTCCATCCTGGTGCACTGCCAGGTAACAACCTTGTTTATACACATGTGCCTCTGTTAACCAAGCAGTGTAATTCGGTACCGGCCTAAGTGCCGGGAAGGTAAATGGTAGTATATGGGAGAGGTCTGGCCTACCACCCATGTAACTGAGTTGTGTCTGCACTCACTGCTGGCTTAGGGCCGGGAGATGGAGATGAGCACCACCTCTACGGACTACAGAGTGGTGAAAGAGCTCTGTGAACCACCGGACTACCTTTACCATTTTATTTTTACATTACTGACTGGTGTCGTTGCAGGATCGTAACATAAAGCGGGTGAAATGTGCCGACATTCGCGTCATAGACTTTGGTTCGGCTACGTATGAGGATGAACATCACAGTCACATTGTGTCTACACGGCATTACCGGGCACCGGAAGTTGTACTTGGTAACATACATGCTGCATTGCTGTCTGAAAGTAATTACATGTGCTAGCAACGGTATGCTGAATTGTGTCAGGTATTTTTATAGTGGTTACTGGTAGGCGTGTGCATTTTCAGAATATGACTTCGGTTTGGTTTTCTGTTTGGTTTTGAAAAAAACTTTAGTTTTTGATTTGGTTTTCGGTTTATTCAAAAACCGCGGTTTTCGGTTTGGTTTTTGGTTTTTACCATCTGATTTTTAGTGTGTAGTATTCTGTGTTACTTTATTATTACTGTTGTTCACGGTAGCCATCTTGTACTCTGCGTATGACGTCATAAATTATGCAGGCTACTTTGTGTGCTGGCTGATGTTATTGTTTAACTGATCGTCAGTTGAAGTATTTTGAAAATGAGCCTAAAGAAAGCTACTTTGACTGACATAAAAAATATAGAAACTATCAAAAAAACCAGTGGCCTGTTTAGATTCTTAAAAAAACGTACCACGGAACGTTTTCGGTTTTAAAAATTTCAACGTCGGTCTTTAAAAACCAAAATTTTCAACAGATTCCGCACACAACTAGTTATTGGTTGGTGAAAGTTTGGGAAACCGAGCAAGATTTGGGATACTGTTGGGAGTTTTGTCAAAGAAAATTGTTTATTGTCCAGTACATAGTTGAGGCAGTCATTGTCATCGTTAGTTGCCGGTTCGGGCGTTGGCAATTCTGTTGCGCCATGTGTCTATTGAAGCAGTTGCTAGGATAATTGTATTCTCACTTGCTGTAGGATCGATCCACTTCAAGCTAGTGAGATAACTTGTGCTCAGTCTACCTGGCCTTTTCTTGCCTGAACTTGCTGCTGATGACTAGCTTTTCTAGTTCAGACTTCCTCATGACGTGCCCCCAAATCTCTGCTTGTTCCTTCCCAATTGTCTTTAACAGATGCCTCTCGGCACTGGCTTGATTGAGAACATCGCTGTTGGTCTCATGATCTGTCCAAGGTATGCGCAGCATCCATCATAGGAACCACATTTCGGCTGCTTCCAAACTTATTACTAGTTAATTATAGCATAGCAGTACCATAATATTTTACACTGTGTATTTTTGATGCTTCGTGTTGCATTGTTTCTTGCTTTACCTGCATCTGCTGTATTTAGCCGTGTATATGTTTGCTGAACTATTTTTATACATTGTCTTGTTACAGAGCTAGGCTGGTCATATCCATGTGACGTGTGGAGTATCGGCTGTATCATATTTGAGCTGTATACAGGACACACAATGTTTCAGGTCGACTATCACATGCCACTCGCTGACTTTGCTTTCTCTCTTGCATTCTCTGTCTGTGTCATTCTGTGTTGGCAGTTAGATGTAAAAGGTTTCAGTAAATAACGCGGTAAAATTTCAAATTAAAATTTCAAACGGTTGATGAGAAAACAGCAAAAAAATTTAGGGCTTGACTTTTTTTGCCGCACCCTGTAGGCTGGAGAAATGACGTGCAACAGCTAGCTTAATTTTACGCTGTTTGCACTAGCACTCCAAATCGTTCCTGTTTAACGCTCTATGGCATCATACATTATAATGACGTCACATGCGTTTTAACCTCATGCGTGTTCTGAAGAAACATATGTTTTATTGGTGTATCAATTTTAAAAAGTTTTTTAGTCTAACATATCAACTTGCAAAACTTTAAACGCCCCTCGTATAGGCTAGATGTGTTGGCCTACTGCCATTATTTGATCATTCAATTGTGAACGCACTGTAGAGTCCTTCCTTGTTCGTTAATTTCTCCTTTAATGGCCCAAACCGTGCATTTTTTTACAATGGATCTTTGACTTGATGTATCTACTTTCTTTTCATCATTTCAGTAATTCTGTCGATCCCTTAGTTATTTCATAAACAGCAGTTTTCAAACGCTTTCTATCCCAGTTTTTGATAACTGTTGCTACAAATTTGCTGCTATAGCGCCAGAGCCTGTGGCACTGGGCCTACAGCTTGCAGCGAGTGTAGCCGGCGAACAGACAGAAATCATATTGACTGACCCGAGACCTAGCTGCAAGAAAAATAGGCGAGTCTAGTCTAAAAACAGACATCGCAATGAAGCAAAAGGAAATAAGCTGAAACGAAAGCTTTGAGTTTATTTTTGTTCATTTCTGTTGTTTTGTATGTGACTTTAGAAAACACAACTTAACCAAACGTTTAGCATTGATGCATCTGGGATGCTCTGGGGTCATTTTTGAGCAATTTTTGTGGCAGATGGAGTGCATCGGTATCAAAGTAGCATTTAGTCAGAGTGTATTACAGCTTATATTTTTTTTGACTTTTACCACTATTTTATTGGACATGGTGATTAAGCTTATGATGGCTGTCTGCATTGTTATTGTCTTATGCTGCTAGACTCATGACAACTTGGAGCACCTGGCAATCATGGAACGAGTCCTGGGACCAATTCCTGCATCCATGATTCGTGAAACCAAGTATGTAATGTTTCTGCTGATATTTTTCATTGCCATCATTCATTGTAGCATGTTTGATTTCTGTGTACATCTGCTAGTGATAATATTGCTGTGTTAATAGTAGGACTTCTCGCCTGAAGAAAAACCTGCTGCTCTAATCTTCAAATGTTTTCCCTCATGGCTTACTCTGAAGAAATGGGGGTGGCTAAATGAAAGCTCGAGGTTGTAGATGTTGCATTAGTTGCTAGATGTATAGTAGTTAGTACACCGTGTCTTTAAAAAACTGTCAGAATTGTTTTTGGCATAACTTTGTCAAATTTCCACCAAATTTTGATAATTTTTGGCACAAAGATGGCCAAGACGATATTACTATGTATGGTGCACTCATTTACCACCTCACCTGATTTATGTCAATGCACTACCATGTGAAACACAGATGCTCCAAATTGTTACATTATGTGACGATTATTTGTATCAGATGGCTCATCTTTGCATCATCAATTCGACAGAGGTGTGACGTGGTTTAATAATTTTGAGGTATTAAATATTTTATGCTGAAAACAGCAGACAACAAAATAGCTGGCTGACGAGCTTAAAACACATCTAATCGATGAGTGAATGCATTTGATCAGTCGATCGTTGATTCTGCTATCAGCCATTGGCATTGCATCTAAGCCATTGCATCTTTGTATGCGGAGTACACTTTGGCATAAATTCTAATTTTCAAGCGAGTTATTATACAAACTTATAATTCTGTTAAATAATTTACATTTTTGTGTATTTCGTGCCTAATTAACTCGTTACAGCATTTACTTGAGACAGCAACTCAGCATTATGCAACAATTTGGAGCATTTATGTTTCACATGGTAGTGCACTGACATAAATTAGGTGAGGTGGAAAATGAGTGCACCTTACATAATTTCGACGTCTTAGCCATCAACATGCCAAAGGTTATTAAAGTTAGTAAAAATTTGACAAAGTTATGACAAAAACAATTTTGACTGTTTTTTTCTGAGATGTGGTGTAGTATCAGCAACATTAGTGATGCCAGTAGTGATGCATTAGAATGCATATTTGTAAAGTGCTGCATTGCTTTATGTTTTGCAGTTAGTGTTATTGTGTCATTAAGTCTTAAAGTAGATAAGCTTTTGTTGTTTTGCACTTCTGAATTTGAAGTTACGACTCTATGACAGTATAGAAATTGGACCGTTATTCTTATTATTATTAATATTACTATTCACTGTCTGTGAGACAGAGACAATGGACTTTACTGCGAAAAAATCTGGCCATTCTGACTGGTGTGTAGTGAGAAATTCATAGATGCTGAATTGCTGACAAAATGGTTTCCCAGTTTACTATTATTTTTTTGACCTTTGGTTGTAGTTCTTGAGGGAGTTTAAAAATTAGAAACGATGTATATGGATGGAGTGTGATCCTCAACACAGCTGTTAAACCACTGCACCATGTTGTCAGCCTCTGGCTTACCCACAATTATCCTGCTTATTGTTCTGTAGGTCAGCCAAAGTTTTCCAGGTAATGCTGTGCTTTCCATGTGGAGTGTAATCAGTTTAGTACACACATTTTTTGTTTTTGTCACTGATGACAGGAAGAGTCGATATTTCATTGGCGATCGGTTGAACTGGGACGAACATAGCCACGACGGTCGAGCTGTAAGACAACAGTGCAAACCACTTGAAGTATGTAGTAACAAATCTGCCATCATTTGTCAGTCCCCTAAAGTCCCTTTTTTAAACACTTGGTCCCTAGTTCTCAAAAAGTGGTCCCTATCTCTGTGTAATTGGCTATTTTTCAACTTATCCTGACTAAATGTCGTGTTTATATTCAAACAAAAATGTGCTAGGGCTTCTTGTGATCTACTTGCATACTTACTACTAATACAAAAACGTTTTGATAAATGCAAGGCTACGTTGTTGGAGCACTTTGCTAACAAGCCGAAGACCGATTGGCATTTTAGTACGGTCTGGACGATGGACACATTTCAACAGTGTTCAGCACAACTGTGTCGATAATATTACAGTGAACAGTTTAGAATTTAGAACTGAACTATTACATGCCTAGTATATTCACATTCTTGATGTCTAATATGGTCATGTACAGAAGCAATAATGACAATAAGGTGGATGGTCGTGACATTTGGTTTCGTATTAGGCCTAATTTAGGTCTTTTTGGTCACTTTGACAAGTTCTGAGGTCCCTCAATTTCCTAATTTTTGTTATTATATTAGTGTCAGCCCCTCTGGGTAACAGTTTGAACATGCCATCCATTTCCCGTATAAATATCGGGTGTCAAAGGATCTATAAGAAACTGGCATGAATAGATGACTAAGTTTGAACATCTTAGCAAATCTGCTCAACAAAACTGTGCATTTCTTGGCAATTAGAACCAGTAGCTGTTAATCGAAATTAACAACGAGTCGTTAATTTGTGTAATGTTAACTGTAAAAAGTTTTAATTATTACTGGAGTTATCGGCAATTATTTTTGCTCACACACTAACTTGATTTGACCATGTCCCACTGTGCTGATATGATTGCAGGGAGCAAATGCTCCAAGAAAAATAGGGGGAAGTTTTTTGGGGAAAATTGATATTTGTGGCATATTGCACTTCAGCTTGTAAGATGCTTTTCTCATGACTTACAATATCTTGCAAGCAGAAGTGTTGTGAGACACTTAGAATGCACCAAATTCGTTTTTGCTGGGGCTGTTTTGGATCCGACTGGAAGAGCTCACGACACTCCCCCAGGCCCTTAGTTGGCTGGGGAGAGGAATACCACCTCCTTATTTCCCTCCCCCTATGGTGCGCCTCGTTCTTGGCACCTCGCCTTGAGTTGTGGGAAACTTGCTCCAAGGATTTAGGGGGACAGATGCCCCTGTGTGACTGCTGTGCTGTGTCTGTAGCGTTATGTCAGGTCGGAGTCTGACGAGCGACACACTCTACTGTTTGACCTGATTCGGAAGCTGCTCCACTACAAGCCGACGCATCGACTGACACTCTCTGAAGCACTGAGGCATCCGTTCTTTCAGTGACCAACTGACTTGCTTGTACATTTGCCTTCTGGATGCTGATGAAATGAGATAGTACTTACTGTTTCAGTGCTGCACTGTGTGACTCGGCTTACTACTGCTGTATTGTGAATACTGGAAATCTAGGGAATGTAGTTGACCATTTTGTATCGTGCAACATAAGGCAGTATATACGTCGATGTGATGAATCATTTGCACGAGTTCCCTTCCTTAGGTTTATAGGCCATGTCGGCCCACAATCGCCAAAGCTAGGTATTAACAAGTCACTGATGTTTCTTTTGCATTGTGTGACATTAATACTGCCCATTCAACTGAATGGGAGAAGTCGTCTCCAGGATGGCCCTAGTTGACTGCAATGTTAAAGGGGCATAAAGTGCAAGGCCAAGTCCGAAATTTTTAGCCTCATGGCTAGCAACACAAATAAATGTTATTTCATTTTTCTGGAGTTATTTCAGTCACATCAGATTGGGTCTCCAACCGGGAATCTTTTTCATCCAAATACCCTTACTTTGTTAGCCTGTTTGATTGTTACTTGTGTTCACTATTGGTGAATCTTGGCTATGTCCCAGATATTTTTCATGAAGTTAAATGATGATTAGTATAGGTACTGTGTGATGATGGCTGGTTAATATTTTAGCAATAATAACTAAGTAAGATTTATTCTAATCATTGAGTTGTAACATTAACAATTAGTGACATCAATTTACTCTTCAATTTCATTCTCACTAGATTTCGGAAAGTCCAAAGCTCACTACTGACAGATTGAAATCACCACCAGAAACTGATCAGTTGTTCGCCACCTTTAGAAAAAAGTTAAGAGTTTAATGAAAATCTCTTCATATGTTTTTGAATGGTAATGCAGTTAAATGTTATCGATGGGCAGACAGAGGTGAAACAATTTCCTTCCTTCAAAGGGATAATGATTGGCCGAGTTTCTGCAGAACTGTTAGAGTTAATATTATCATCATGGTTCAAGTTGTATTGTCATTTGCTGCATATTTGTTTATGCTCTGCTATTAAAATTGTGACTGTACTTGCACAATTTCTGAGAATACTCACATCTTGTACACTACTAATTGTCTATTGAATTCTCAGTAAGTTTTTGCACATTAATGTCAAAATTTGTGTGAGGGCCTCACTTTTTTCGGACAAAGCTTATCGTGTTTAAATCTGGCCCTGGTTTCAGCCAAACAGGAATGGGCAAATGGTGCCCGTAATTTCTGAGGAATCAGCAGAGTTGTTTTTATTACAGTCGACTTGATAGCCACAAAGAATAAACATGCTGTACCCATGTGGCAAGTACAAGTATGCATATAAAATCGATTAATATCTTCGTTTCCCATGGCCCATAGCAAGAACGACAGAATTAACCTACTTTTATTTGCACGTAGCACAATAGCACATATCTGAACAAGCCACCAGCAGGTTTATGAAGAAAAATAACACCAAACTATGATAATTATAATCTGCATTTTTTACAATTTTAGGTTTAGGTCGTTTTTTGTGCTTTGCGATTCATAAAGATTAAACTTTTTGTAAAGGTTAAAAACTTTTTGTTTCGGTATTATGTGTGTGTGCAATTGCCTGCAAAGGCCGTCCCCGAAACGACCTATACTGTGTCGGGTGGGAGTGGGACATTAAACCCTACTCGCTTACTCATCTCCTCTTCCAAATATAGTGCAGATCCTTTCGGAAATATTGCACTGCTAGGTTTTTGCAACTTGATCATTTTCACAGTGTCTGACAGCATAGTTTTATGTAGTCTCATTTAGCTGTGCTACTTTAAAACACTTAATGCTGCATAAAGTCCTGGTCACGATTTCAACAATAAATAACATTCTAATTCAGTCTTTGCCTTGACAAAAAGTCAACGTTTGGATAACTATTATCAACCACAACATCAAAATTATATACAGGCAAACAGAAGTAGTAGTAGACTGAAAGCAGCATATCTGTGACTGGAAAAATAACTCAGAAAGTTAACAGTACACCTCTGACACTGTAACTATTGTCCTAGCAACCTGAGCACCTCAGTGTGACCTTGCTGTTCTGCAACCATCAGTGGAGTGAAACCATCCTCAGTAGAAAGAGCAGGGTCAGCTTTTTGACTGAGAAGAAATTCCACAATGTCGACATGGTTCTCTTGAGCCGCCATGTACAGCGGCGTAAACCCATTCTTTGACTGTACGTTAACCGTGGCACCATGCTTAACCAGTAGTGCAACCAAATCCCGATGTCCTGCCAGTGCTGCAATATGCAGAGCTGTGTTGCCGTTATTTGTTACAGCATCGACACTAACGTTGCGATGTAACAGCTCGCTGACAATCTCCGTGTAACCTTTCCTCGCTGCCAGATGAATAGCACCGAGTCTATTAGCATTGGTGCTAGAGGCCGCAACAGTGCCGGACTGTAGCAATTCCAACATTTTGTCCAGATTGCCAGTATGAGCTGCATTCAAGTAACTGGCAACTCTTGAACTCGAACTGTTTGTACCTCCCATTCTGTGCGTTATGACAGGAGGCTGGCAATGGCCACTGGCTAGCAGATATATGGTCAGCAGATTATATTACGGACGCAAATCACGATTGCAATTCGAGCTTAACAGTTTAAACATGATCACGCATATCCACAGCCGACTGTCTATGATGGAAAAAAATGTAATTGCTACATAAAGGCAACAATTATAATATAATATTACATACACACACTGTGTTGCCAATCAAACTTTTCTGACAACAGCCAAACTTTACTGAATGAGCCCAAAAATAACATCCTAGAAAAAAAAGAAGATTAAGCGTTAAAACTTAAAGACTGAAGACCACGGCTTTCGGTGGGTAAAGACTAAAATAAAAAAGCAGATGAATTCATTATATTAAAATTTGCTGGTTGTCGGTTGGGTTTTTGCCAAATGCCTGCGTTCCGAAATTTAACACTTTTTTTGATTTTCGGACGCTGAGAACCAGCCAAGAATTAGTCAGTGTTGTTT
>Ga0209454_1005050_pt1 | contig 10029 bp, 8 predicted proteins | sample WorMetHERISLAND1_2_FD_187400 | JGI IMG/M metagenome (GOLD analysis project Ga0209454, IMG submission 187400) | Marine gutless worms symbiont microbial communities from Max Planck institute for Marine Microbiology, Germany - Olavius geniculatus... | ecosystem: Host-associated > Annelida >... | reverse complement strand
CCGTCGCTGCCGAATCGTCACGCCAAGTTCCGCGATGTCGTCGAGATTGTCGAGTTCGCCGAGAAGGACCAGGTCAAGACCGGAGTGCACTTCGCACACGAGGAACAGCTTCATGATGATGATGATTATGACGATGATGACGCGTTCGTCGTGGGCACGGTGGAACTCGACGATGATGATGATAATGATGAGTTGGTGCATAGCATCAACACGCCGTCGGAGTGTTCCAGCACCACCAGTGACGACCAGGTATCGTTGTTGCGCGGTATTCAGCATGGATGACCACTTTGCTGGATAATTTAGAAATGCCCGGAAATTTGACAGCTGTCTGAATAACATTGTGTCACGCGTGCTTGTGCAGATCCGGTTAGCTTTTATTTATGCGGCGCGTTGCGGGTCTTGTCTGTCTGTCCGTCCAAAACAGGAATAACCGATGTGGCCGTTTTTAGTTCAAAAGGCGCACTAATTGAAACTTTGCAGCTCTCTGTTAGAAGATTGCAACTTCTCACCCCCCCTATTTTTAACGCACGACGAATAGAGCAAGCGGTGTGGCGACATGTTTGCTTGGTGTGGTTGGTCCAGGTGTTGTTCTTCGCGGAGGACGAGGATGACGCTGAGAAGTCGTCGACGACGAGGTCCATCGAGTCGACGTCAACCAACGGCACGACGACCCCCGACACACCGCAGCCTGTGGACAGTCCGCGTCGCTCACCGCGGCCCACTGACCACCACCACCAGGGGGCGTCCATCGCTGACGCGTCCAAGGAGAGCGTGCTTAAGAACATCTTTACGTCGCTGTCAGAGGCCGGCGCTGCGGCGGGCAACGACGAGACACGTCAACCACAACATCACCAGCCGGCGCCGACAGCGGCAGCGAGGACCGTGAAGCACGTGCGACTGATGGACATGGTAGAACACATCGAGCGACACGACGACGACGACGACTACAGCTGATGAGCATCTATAGTTCAATTCTTCCTTCCTCCTCAGAGACGATCTTCATTCTAGTGATGTAGTCCGGTCCGGCGGCGTCGATCTCTGTCCAATGTACGGCCTGAGTGAGTGAGTAAAGCGCAACCCCCACTAAGGATTCATAGTCGGTTCTCTGCGGTACAGATCATTTTGAAGTCGTGTCACCTCAGGCATAAACGATAAAAAAGGAAAACGGCAAAAGTCCAACGAACTAACGCAAAAAACCAAACTGCAGTTATACTCTAGCTATACATAAAAAGAGACGAGGTGTACGGTGTGAGGAGGGGGCCTGCAAACCATTTTCTTGCATTTTTGGCCGTAGAAACGACTTTTTTGACGCTAAAAGGCGACATCTCAGCTGCCAGTAATTTCAAGTCACCATTTTTCACTTTGAGGATGACAAGTCGTTAGTGTCTTTCACCAAAATTTTGAGGGAACATGACCTGTGTACCACCCTAATGGATTGACGCCGATGGTCGTGTCCGCTCTATTTAGTACTCATTGGGCACTTCAAGCCCACCTCCATTGAATTCACCCAGACAGACTGTCTTACTTTATACCTAGCATGTGCTAGTGAAGTAACTCTGTTAGACATTAGACACCGTTTTTCTGTTGATATTCCGTTTACAGAACATTTAGTATAGGGGCCTACTCTTGTGTTAACACTGGTTCAGTGACAATTCAGCGCCTAATCTAAACACGCAGTCAGTTAGTTCTATAGTGCAGTCCATGTGTCACATTTATAGCAACGTAACTAGACTACGCATAGTCAAGCTACTGTGCACAACAATGCATACAGCTTTAGTTCATTTTTTCTTCTGCACTTTTTCTCGAGTCTAAAAAGTATTTTGTGATGACTGCCGTGTACACTGGATTGAACAGTTGTTACTTGTTAGCCTTAGTCAGTATAGACACTTTGATCTCCCTGCAAATGATTATACTTGTATTATTTAACTGCTTTATAGTATACACATTAACTAGTTAATTTACTAGTTTATTATACTGATTAACTTATTACTGTAGTTAGATATGATCTTATTCTGTTACTTACTTGTTTGTGTTATTATTGGTGCCGGTGTGTTGGATCTCTAGTATTATATTGTTTTTGTTTGTAACTGGCAGATAATTGCAATGTTGGCTGGTTAGTGTTTAAAAGGTGCATAATTTGGTTTCATTTGACGCTCATTAATGTCAGGCTTATTAACTGCATTAACTAACTATTACAATAAAAGCCCTGCTAACGCAAACGGGAACGCGCAACAGCGGTGCATGCTTGAAAGCCTAGTGAAACAAAGTCTAAGTCAGTCGCCGTAGGGCGCCAGACGACAGCGGCGAATTATCTATAGTGTTTTGCTCGTACTCACCAGAGGTCGTGACCTGTGTCGCTCAGCCAACGCCGTATCCGCTGGAAATCGCAAATTTAGCTTACCCCCTTTCATTTAGCGCCCTCGTTTGGGGCGACCCCTTTCGAATTTAGGGAAAAGCTTTACGGTTTCTGAAACTAGAGTCTTCCAGACAGCCGACGGTAAAGATTTGGTGATCCTAACTTGCACCGTTTTTGACTGATCCACCCGTGTGACGGACGGACGTACATACAGACAGAATTGCGATGGCTAAGACACGCTACAGCAGTAGCTGCTGTTGCGCGTAAAAACTGACTAACAAAGGGCTTTCAAACTTTCTTAATTTGGCGGCATTAGCCTAAGCATAATTTTTGCGCTGGTGGATTCTGACTTCCACCCTCCCCACTTAATGTACTCCCATTTCCTTCCATTTTCCTTTTTCCATTTCCTCTCCCTCTTAAGCTCCAGCAACGGAAACCTCAAGCCCCCCCCCGGGGGGAGATCTCACGGAGCCCAGGAAGAATAAGGAAACAGTCATGGCCCTCGTTGTGACACTTGACTATAGAAATAATATTACTTACTTACTTACTTACTCTTAATCTCAATTGTTGTGTACCAGCAAGGAGAAGTGGACCGTGAAATCTCATTATACGGTACTAGGCCTATTGTATTTTGACAGTAACTATGATATACGTCTGTCTGCACTTGTTGGCGGATCCCTTCGTGGTCGGCTTTTCGTGGACATAAGGGGCCACTGGTGATGAAGACAATGCAGTTTGTATGAATGATGCTTGGTTGTACATATCTGATTTAGTGATTTAGTTCATTTGTGTTGTTGTTGTTGTTGTTACCTCCGCCAAGTGGGCTGTAGGCCTATAGTTCCAATCCAGCTTATTCTCTCAACAGTGTTACTTGATAATACTATGGATGGATTTGCGTGAAATTACTGGAATGCCTTTGGAACATCAAACAGTCGATGAGGTTTTTGGGTGATCTGCATGCTGCACTGAAAATTGTAGTCCTGTATGGCTGGGAAATAGAAACATAAGCTTACAGTATGTATTACGGACCACCCTGGTATCTCCCTGCAGGAAGCGCTACGTTTATGCTTCCAATGCTTTGATGATAGCAGATCAGCACTGCGTGGAATAAAATATTTTCTCGTAAGTCGTCGAAAATGGACCGCCCCACAGACTTTGAAGTATTCCTACCTTCTTAATAAATCGTATCCAAACTATGTAAGCTGGATTGCAGTTTTATTTAGCCTCGGCGGAGGTTTGATTGAGACTGACTCTCTTTTTAGTGTTTGTTCAATTACTGTAGCATATAGCGGTGTTGAGTTTGCCTATTTTCGAAGTCGTTGTTATCTGTTCCTTTCCCTTATCCAGTGATCTTGTGCGTACATGTATATCATGATTATAATTCTAACTCAGCGGCATGCATACTGAGCTTCCATTCATACGCTGCTCCGTCTCTTGATGTCCTTACATGTATTTACCACGATCAGGACCGGATTAACGCATAGGCCAACGAGGCCATGGCCTAGGGCTTCGTGCTTTTAGGGGCCCTGCGCTAAGCTGCAATAAATGCTGTCACTGTCAGTTGATTTTCAGAAAAGTAATCAAAATTGTTACCACCAGATGTCATATGTTTGAATGCACCAAATTCGATTTTTTGTTCGGGCTCCGCCCTAGATTTCCTTGGAGAAGCTTACAGCGCTCCCCCAGATCCTTTAACTGGAATATAAACCATTTTTTAAAATTTTGGCCATTTGATGAATGCTTGAATAATAAATGTTTTTTTAAAATTTGTACTGTACATGTGTGTGATAAGGGGCCCCCAAAATATTTGAGCCTATGGCCCCTAAAAGCCTTAATATCCGGCCCTGACCATGATTTGTTTCCGCTCGTTTTGGGGTCTATGCAGGTTCGTATTTGGGGGGAGTTCACAGGTCCGCCCTTCCACTGGCTTTGCGTAACACTGCCCAGTAATTGCCAAAATACCCCATATTTTTACGTTCACTGGACAGCACGAGAAGCTCGAATTTCCTTCGATTGTTCCAGTTTTTATATCAGCCGAGTTTAAAAACATTGTCTCGGAAGATCTCATGCTCCTAATTAAATGGGATGGAATAACAGTCATACCCTTACAGTCTCCTTGGGTTCTGGTTTGCGCCCCCATTTTTTTCGATGTGCTTGCCAGAAACGACCGGACGTAGGTTCGAAGCTGTCTGGCGAATACCTTGTTTTTGACGTTAATATCGTATGTAGGCTATATTTGTTAACCCAGAGTTTTTCCTGTGATGCTATTCCTCGTTCCTGTTTCATTAACGCCGTCATCAGCTGCTGGTTGGATCTCAAGAAGTTGTCAATATTGCTAGCATCTGTTGGTTATTTGTGTCGTATATGGTCGTCTTGCTTTTAACGACATTAAACAACTGATTCAATTGTCATAAATGATAAAGAATAATTTTTATAGTACAGTACTTGATTTACCTATTAGGCTGCGTGACTGTAATTTACGTACAGTAGAGTCAACTGGATGAAAAAAAAGAGTAGCTTACAAGATAATGCCGGCAGCTACTGAATTAGCTGAAAAATTATTTGCTATGGGCCTAAGTACATCATAAAGCTTACGATGGTGTTTGCAAGCATACAAGATGCAACTTTGTCAGTAATGTTTCTGCACCGGTAATATTTGTCTAAATTATTTTGTATTTGTTATTGTCTGCCAACGTGATGCAAAGGTTGCGGCTTAGGTGTACCGTGTACCGTACTTCTGTGTGACATTTTGCATATCTAAGTAATATGTTTATCTCTGAAACTGAATTGTTATGACTGGTGGCGCAGTTACAGTTGTTTACGTTTCATATTTTCAGCTCTAAATAATAACGAGGTTTGGTCGAAAAATGCTGTAAACTTATAGTGTTATATGTTGCAGATTGTTAACAATTAATTAGTTAACTTATTTGTTTAAATTTATTTGCTTAATTCATGTTGAGTCTAACGCGCATTACAGTTTGTTTTTGCGATGGTACTATGCCTATTTCTGTGATGATTGAACTTAATTGCTTGTAATTTAACAGTTGCAAAGTTGGCTTGAAATCAAGTGAATAAAAGCAATTGCTACACTGGTGCAAGTTTTCTTGAAAACTTTTGACGTTCGTGGCGCACATGACGTAGAACGATAATGTTCGTGGCTGCAGTGCTGTACACAAAGGCGGACTCGGGTTCTATCCCAACTTCAAGCCCCGATGAGGATTCTTTCTTAACAAATTAAATAGTCCGATGCCGTACTGAGACCACATTAGGCCTATGTCCGTTACAGTTTCCCCTTTTTAATCCAGCTGACACTACGCCTACGGTTAGCCAAGGCTGCGGATTAACCACTCACGTGATGCCATTATGAAGTAGGAAAACAAACTACACGAACACGAATAGAATCAACTAGTTGAAAACCGTGTAAAATAGAATACTGTACACTAAGGTAATTGTTTAAAAGCGTCAGAAATATTAAAGTTTACGCCAGACGTTGGCAGACTGTTCCAGACACATAACACGTTGGCAGAAGAACCGACGGCGAAACTGCTACACGAAGTTGCTGATATTCAACTAGGGGAAAACCTCTCATGGCCCTCGGTGCTAACACTTCGCAAATTTTTTTCTTGCTGAAACATCAAAATTTATGTGTCAGTTTACAAAAGGGCTTCAGTTTCTTCAGTCTTATATACGAATTTTCCTGTGCCTCCCAATAATGAGGCTGTATACTCGTACCCTGTTCATGCCCGACTACCATACACATTTGAGTGCCTTTTAAAGTAAAAAGAACATTTATATTTTTTGGTATAAAGCAGACCTATTCGTCGTAACGCCAGACAGTTTGACGTGCATCCGACTTATATCTTTACACTGATCATTTCCAACAGGAAGTTGTGGGGCTGATGTCAAATTATGGACGACAGACACAGAACCTACGATAACGGTCGGACGTTGTTTCGCAGCTGATAAAGTGTGGATACGCTCTGAAGCAACGGTCGCCGTCCATCGCGTCCATGCCGGGCAGAACTCCGTCGGCATAGTTGAGTACCGTGCTGCAGCGCCGACATCCGGTGACGTGACCGATGACGTCACAACTCTCATTGAGCAGCCACAAGCCGGGGAAATCGCACTTGCGGTCGGTGTCGGCGCATGCGTGGTGGCACGACTGGTTGTGGGCGGCTACGACGATGCTGAGGTCGGCGCGGGTCAGTCGGTGGACCAGGCCGGCTGAGCGCCTGTGGACTGGTGAGGGGTGCCGCTCGTCGAGGGTGATGTTCTTTGTGTCAGGAGGAGGGAGAAACGCGCGTCTCGACCTGCGACGGTCTGAGTAGAAGTGCGACGTTCTGCAGACTATGAGAACTTGAGCCGCGTAGTACCTCAACAACAACAGCGTACATGTACAATGGCTGATATTTCAAGCCAACTCAAGTTATAGTACTTAATTAAGCGCGTAAGATTACCCAATGCACACCCTCACATACGTACCAGCACGCATAAATAGAACAAACGTCCTCCCTCCCCCAAAATGCATTAAGCTGCTACAACCTTACTTTACTGTATAATAATTCTGCGTATATCACACGGTCCAGTTATGATTAAGGTATAACGTTATACGATTACTTCGCGGTCCGGCGGGGAAGTACACGTCGTTTGCTTAAAGGTGATATCTCATGCAGCCAAAGTGTAACTAGACTGGTGAGCAATGAAAATTGACTGAGCGTGTAAATATTGCGCAGAAAATTTTAAAGCAACTTCTCTGAAATGCAAACTTCGCAGGCGCAGTACCTGAAGAACAAGGAACCGCAATAAGAGCCGCGTACAACTCCACCGTTGCCCAGACCCCAGAGGTTCCTGTCGGCCAGAATACGATGAAGATCGTGATCATCCTTGCAGCCGAAGTAGACGACTGTTTCGTTGACGCCGCCGAAGAAAAGCGCATCAGTGAGATATCGAATGTACGGGCGACGACGAATCGTGTCCGTGATCATCTGGTCGTAGGCAGCCTGCTTCAGCTGGTCCAGGTCATACTCGACGAGAATGTCAGCGTTGAGCAGCTGAGACTCGAACGGATGCTCAGGTCTAGAGTTCGAGGTGGTCATTCGTCGCAGATGGAGCGCTCGACCCACCTCCGGAACGACTGAGACCAGACCGCGACGTCGCACCAATTTTTGCACCTGCAGCTCCATAGTTTCATTCATGCCATTGAGTTAAGTATGATTACCTCCGCCAAGGAGGTTATGTTTTTGCCAGACTTTGTTTGCTTGTTTGTCTGTTTGTCTGTGTGTCAGCAAGAAAACTCAAAAAGTTCTGGAAGGATCTTTCTGAAATTTTGAGGATATGTCGGGAATGGCAAAAACTACCAGTGATTCAATTTTGGGGATGATCCGGAAGGAATCCTGGATTCTGGATCACTTTGAAATTTTCGTTACCATGCTTTCAATGGGGCATAAGGCAAACCGCTGCAAGACCGAAGATGGTGCTGCCACTTAGCGAACAACATTGCCTTGGCGGAGGTGTGCGGGCTCTGACTGCTTTCTAGTTATCATTGATTTATACGTTAACGCTACACGTTTACGATGTGACGTCTGTGGGTGCGTATTTGGTATTTAACGATTTGCAGCGCTGATAAATTTCGATAATTTTCTACATTCTGTACTTCTGGAATGCGCCTGCAGGGCCACTGGCCAGTAGGCCTATAAGAGACATTCTGAAAGGCAATTTTCGGCTTTTGTTTTTCTTCCACGTTCGTTAATTTTACTGATTATTCTATGATGTCTAAAATATAGCAGGACATGTTTCACGTCTCACGCGTGCATGTGATAAGTATAATACGCGTAATGTACGAACGTACGATTAAGAAATACCATACGTAGGTTTATCGTATGTATGAGTCGAGCTTCTGGACCTGTTCGTCCCAGTTCTGCAGGCCGGCGCGGAGAGTGCGTCGAAGGTGGTCGACGTAGCGACGTCGCGTCAGCAGGAAGCCCAGCCCGGCGAAGTGACTGACGCGTCGGAATCGTCGAGGGTCCGCGGCGTAGAGCGGGTAACTGTTGTCGGCGAACAGCGACCCGGTGAACACCGTCTGATCTCGCCGCATCAGTCTTTCCACCGCTTCCAGATAAAAGAGGGCGTCCGGCGCGAGAACCAGGTCGTCTTCCAGGATGACGCACGACTCGTACGGCCTGTGTAGCGGCGGGTAGGACTGCAGAAACAGATTGTCCAGCATGCGCCGGTAGTTGACCGACACGTACAGCCAGCGATGTCGCTGGAACTCGACGCCGGACAGTAGGATCGTTCCGTCGCCGCCAGCGTGCTTCTGCAGTCGTTCGATCAGCCGCCTCCCGTCCAGCGTCCCTGACGACTGGTTCGACGTCGTATCGGGAGTGCTGAAAAATTGGTTAGAAAAGACTTAGGGCTAAGTTTTGTGTTTGAAAATCTGACAGACCTGAAAAGTTCAAATTATACGTTTTTGGTTTGTTGTGCAATTTGTAATAGCCTACGAATCGTATTTTATTCCACCTTTTGATCATGTTTTTTTTAGTTTTGGCGTTATCGTACGTCGTTCACGCAACAAAAACTATGTGACAAAGAGAATGGTGTATATGATATTTGTTGGGTCGCACGTTTAATTTAGTGCCTATAGTCTTTTTGTACACTAAAATTAAAAAAAAACTCCTTTTAAAAATTCTCGAAAAGTCAAAAACTAAAGACACATAAAATCTCAAATCTTTTGCCTCCAAAACCTAGGTTTTTTCCAGCCCTCCGTGGTCTCGTAAGTCGTCAATTGGTGGAAAGCGACGCGCTGGAACATCGTCTGCAGTGTGCCGCCGCAGTCTCCATCGCAGTAAACGTGGATGTCGTATTGACTCACACCACTCAGACCGCCGCCGCGCTGGTGCCGCCGATCTACCTGGTCCAGTAACCTCACCACGTAGCGTAGGCGGTCAGCTCGCGGGTATCCGGTCAAAATACTGAGACATCTTCGATCGCTTCTTTGCGCATTATGATGCTTCATGACTGAACGTTTTGAACTGCAAAGCAAAGTTCAGAAAATTACACGAAAATCGAAATAGAACATTTTTAGTCAAAAAGGCAAAGTGAAAACGGCACGAAGGCATTATACGGAACAAAGCATATTAGGCCCTGTAAATTTCTTTTAAAAAGTATAAAGCAGTTAGCACCTTCGCCAAAACTAAACAGTTTGCTTTTCTCAAAATGATGATGTCTAAAATAGCCGGACGCCGTATTGAAATAACCTACCGGTACTTGGTACTTGAGAAAAAAACAACAATCTGAACTGGCCACGGCTATTGTTTATCCAAAAATTCAACTACAACAATGTTAATAATATTCGGTTTTCTGTGTACGTAGTAGAAAAGATTATCAAATAAACTGGTTTTAACTTAGCAGAATAAAAACGTAATTTACTAATACTCCGGTAGTGGTTGGGGTGGTCGTATGTCCGCACGCTGCACCGCGGACTCAACTGTTGAAAGCGTTTACAATGGATGACGGCATAACGCGCTGAGGTATCGTTAGCTCACACCAATCAGCTGTGTTCAGTACAATGCTGTACGGTTGTGAAACATGGACAGTTACAAAACGCTGCGAAAGCCGAATCCTGTCCTTTGAGAGAAAATGCTACCGGAAGATTCTAAGGATATGATGGACACAAA
>Ga0209454_1005047_pt1 | contig 10030 bp, 7 predicted proteins | sample WorMetHERISLAND1_2_FD_187400 | JGI IMG/M metagenome (GOLD analysis project Ga0209454, IMG submission 187400) | Marine gutless worms symbiont microbial communities from Max Planck institute for Marine Microbiology, Germany - Olavius geniculatus... | ecosystem: Host-associated > Annelida >... | reverse complement strand
CCTTTATAATTTATATAATATTCTATGAAAACACTGATGTAACCTTGAAATAATCGTTCTGTGTTGAGGATAAGAAGTGGCTGCCAGTCAAATTTTTAAGACAACAAATACAGTACAGAACAAAGAAATTGTAAAAATGTTTCCAAATAAGACGTGGACTGTAAACTAATAAAAAAAGTTTTACCAGAAAAAATAACTGAAGTAACTGAAACACGTTGCTGTTTAAACAACTGCCCCCTGCCTGACAACACAGAGTGATTAATGAATTACTTCGTTGTCGAAGGAGATGAGAGCAGCCTTGCGCATGGGGTGATCCTTGGACAGTTGTTCCAGCTGATGATCGACAGCAGCCTGCAGCGCCTGAAGGCGAGTGATATAGGTCACATTACGACTCTGTCCTGGCAACCACTGGTTCTCACCGGTCGTGTTCAGCGAGCGATAGCGCTCAGCATGACTGCCCCGCAGCTTCATCTTACCATCCACCTACTCCACAATGCATCACTAATGATCAATAAAAAAAATAAAGGTAAAGGTAACCCATACGCAATACGAGCATAGGGGCCGGAGCTAATCTTGGTCTCTAGGCAGTCAGCCCACAGGTAACATACTCATAAACCCAATGGCAGGCTGCCATTACTTTCCACTAGGCCAGCAATTACCTTCCCAGACAGAAAGCATCACACTGCCCTTTGACCAGTATCGGTAACTGCACTAAATAAGGAATGTAGAATACATCATGTTACAGCTCTGTCCCAGCAGAGACTGACTGTCTATGATCCAGTGGGATTATATGCTCTCCAAAAATCTAGGAGTGCTGTCTTCCACCATAAACCTGTTTGTACAGGATGGCCTTTACTTATACAGTCAACAATAAAACTTCCCATCAGCCAGTGTGTTATGCATACTGAAGTGGGGGGTCCTCAGCCTAAATCTAAGGGTGCTGAAGAATCCCTGGCAGCTACTTGCTAAATCTGCCACTGCTCAAATCATGTTCCGCAAGCAAAAGTGATCAGCATGACTACTGCACAGCTTCATCATACCATTGAACTGCACAACGTTCACGAACGACGATTACTTGAGTCACTAATAACTTTAGACGACTTAGCTCTGTACAAGACCTGTACTGATTTACAAACGTTGCACACCAGTGAAGTTCAATATTACATGATGCAAAAACTAAGGCAAATAACAGAAATCTGGCCCAAACAAATTCAGATATTGTTCCCTCGTTTGAGCAGTTTAAGAATCACTAGTCATTTGCCAGCTCAAAGAATACAGAATAAGAATACAGAAGGTCTTCGGAAGGTTTCCTGTCGCATGGTGTAACACTGTGCAACACTGAATAAAATTCACTGACCTCTAACAGCACATGATACCCAATTTCATTCCAATCAAACAAACCACAAAAGTTGACGGCTTTTATTAGACTGACTCAGTCAAAAAATCAACATTAAAACCACAGCACAATCGCAAAAGTGTAATAAATGTACCTGTTCGCTGACACACATGCTGCCAGAGATATCGACGCAGAACACCACCAGTGACTCATCGACGCCACCGCAGCTTGTGGCAGTCGTTGACGCAGCCGGCTTCAACATGTATGTAACGTCAGCCAGCTGTGGTATCTCTTCCGGTAAGATGTCCACGACGTTTTGCTCGTCGCAGAACTCGCAGTGCCAAATCTGTGCACATTGCACCCCCATGCTAGCCAGCTGATAGAATATGGTCACACTTTCACTGCACCCAGCCATCTAGTTTCGCTGGCAACCTGGCCAGTCTGTGAGTAATGAACTGACCAATCACTCAGTCATACCACACAGCCCACAGTTCCTCAACGTATTCATGCCACTGAAATTTGGTGAAGATCGGTTCAGGGGTTTTGGGTTAGCGGCAGAGACGTTGCAAGTACTGAAGCCACAAGCACAAGTACAAGAAGTACCTGACGTTCAAGTACAAGTACAAGTACAAGTACTTGAAACTAACTGTCAAGCACAACTCAAGTTTTTACCACAATAGCTAAAACAAAAAGTTCAAGCTAAAGCACGAAACTTGAGGTTGCAATCTATTAGTTTAGCAATTATCCCTAACTTTAACCCAGGTCCTAAGTGTTGTTAACAAGGACCTGATTTTCAAGGCCAAGGACTTGACCTCAACGACACATTCAATGAATGCTTTAAAAATGTTTTCATTACTTGATCTCTGCCTTGCAAAATGGAGTTTAAACTTTAACTGCAGTTTTTACTTAAAATCGTTATTTAATTAAAATGTGTCTCCCTTAAATTACTTTGTTAGTTTTTGTGCTTCCTTGCACCAAATTTAGTGACACCACTGTAGCTGTAAAGTTTTGCCAGTGTTACTGTGCATAGTAAGCCTACTAACTAGAGAACTGCACAGAGACAACTTCTGGCCCCATCCTTAATCGTCACCATGTCTATTGCCCTCTTTATCACCCTATCCCCACAGCTTTTAAAATATTATCCCCATCCACACCCCATACGTCCTGCTGCCATATACAACTGCTTCTATTTTCCACCCCTGTCACAAGTCAAGTGCAATGCAAACTTTTTGTCACAATCACAAATGTTTGTTGTGCATTAATTTAACCTACATGTAAAAAGACACACATGTGCACGCACAGTAACCTTGAAAACTGAGAAATAAACACATTGGCTTGTTCAGCAATGCAGATATTAGAGTAGGCCTACAGGTCACAAAAGAAGACCAGCCCATCAACAGAATGAGTGATTTATGACTGTACAAAAGTAGACTATAAGTCTGACAAACTGAGGCCTTGCAAGACCAAGAAATTGTAGGCCAAATCAATGTCTTACCCTCAAGGCCAACGACAAGAACACTGGGTCCTAACCTTAAGTCTTAACTCCTGTCATACCATGGAAATGCAAAAATGCAAGAAAACACTTCATTTTGACTTTGACTTGTAAACAAAAAACTAGCGACATTTATAAACATATATTTCAGTTTTAATGTTCATTAGTTTTTTTCAACAAAGTTTTATTATATAAGCCTAGCTCAGGCTAGGTGTGGTTAACTAAACGTTTTGTTTTTTGGTTTATTTTTTTACAATCACTTTACTTTTTGCATATACTTTTAGTTTATTAGATCACTAATATCAACTTTAAATACAGCCGAGTTGCATACACACCATTTTAAGTGAGTCAATTTAAATGGAAGTAATGCAAATCAACATCCAGTGATTAATACATCATAACTAACTTAGGCCGAACCGTAGCTGTGGAGAGATTGTCATCAGTCAGTTTTCATGTCATTCGTTTTTTTATATTTTACTTTTATACAACTTTGACTCTTTAAACCAGTTAACAAGTCAATCAACACAGTAAGTGATATTGTATAAGTGTGAAGCCGTCTGCATTTTTGGAATAAATTTATTGGCTTAGGCTTAAACTGCATTTCAGTTATTACAAAGCCAGATGAGCTAAAAGTCAGTCAAAGTGAAATTGGCTAAAATAAATTTGACTTTGACATTTTTAGATAAAAATCATTTGACTTCAGCTTTGGCTTTGACATCTGTAAATTATCTGAAATAGGGCGCATTGCACCAACGTCGTTCATGATCTCGGTTCAGCTGAACCTAGATCAAAAGTTAGACCAAGTTCACGCTGAATTACGTTGCACCAAATTGAACTTGGATCACCTGATCCCGTTCAGTTGATCGGCTGTGGTTATACCGTGAACGACGCTGATTGGTCAACCACGCTCAGCCTATGGGACAACTACAATGACGTCACAGTCACACGAAACAGTCCAGTACAGATTGGCTGTAATTTGTTAGAATTTTAGGTTTCCCTAAAGTTACTACACGATTTTCGCATCAACAGTTGCATTGATAAAGGTCCGAAGATACACATTTTGTGTTCCAATAGATATTCGTTAATTATTCTACGTCCGTTGTCAAGATAATATGTTTACTGCAAGTACAGCATAGCAACGGTGCATCGGCCTTTTATTTATCCATTAATTAATTTATCCAGCAAAAGACCACAGAAAACAGATATAGCATAAATGTAACATATCTGGATCACAAGTATAATCGAATTCAACGACTTATAAATCGATACAATGAGTTTTTGTTGCTGTGGTTAGGGTTCAATTGTATGTTTACGGTAGCAGCAAGACAACGCCATCGAAAAATGCAATTTATTCATCTATTTGTTAATTTATTGAACACAAATAAAACATAAAGCAAATATAGTAGAAATCTATCATATCCAGATCATCAGTATAATTGCATTAAAAGTCTTATAATTCGATACGAGGAAGTTTTCTGGACAGGATAAGATTCGAATCAGGCAATTTTTTTGCAGCAATAGTATCACAGAAAATATTTATTGCCTAGTGTGCGTAACCGTGAGTTGAACCGAGATCAAAATTTGATCAGTGGTCAGATGGCAGTTCAGAATTGAACGGAGATCAACGCTTGAACCGTTTTGGTGCAATGCAATTTACGGCTGAACTAGGTTCAAACTCAGATTTGACCCAGGTTCAAAGTTGAACAACGTTGGTGCAACACTCCCTTAAGCTTTGACTCGGACTTTGAGACAAATAATAATTTGATTGGACTTGACTTTTGACTTTGACTTAAGTCAAATATCACTGTACAGCTAGAATATTGGAAAATAAAAATAAAGTACTTGCCACATGTCAACAAGTACTTGACCCTCAAGTACAAGGACAAGTACTTTAAAATGTACTCGAGCACTCCCTTTCCCGTGGACTTTGATGGTTGTCCTTATCACACTGCACACAGTATTGTGAGTGTTGTAAGATTTGACTTTCGTCCATTAGCACTCTATAAATATTTTGATTCTACAACATCGAGCAAGGAAACGGATTGAGCCTATACCCCAGCAGTGCACAGGCCACAGTTGATCAGACTCACTTGCTCATCGCCATGCTGTTTGACACTGCTGATATGTGACATCATAGCGTGGCATTTCTCACAGCTCACAGGGTCGCCTGTGTGCATGTTGCTGGGCTTCTTCAGCTGGTCAAACTTGATCGCCATCACGTTTGTGTCCGCTCGACGCCATTTCTTGCCCAACTGAGGCGAAGAATGATCACCCGCTTCTGACCGCAAAGCTTCTGATTGCGGCGGTTCAGCTGCAGTGTCTGATGTAGCGTCTGGGCACAACAGATCAGCAACAACTAAGCTACACACTGCAAAACCTCCACCCAACAAACTAGAAGTGTAAGAGCACATATCTCCGTCAAGTGACTTTTTACAAAATAGAAATCTGAAGGCATTTTTGGGAATTTGTTCATTAAAAAAGCTAAGTAAACTTCTGTCTTCAATAGCTTATCAGTATAGCTATAATTACTGCCTGTGTTGCTGCTGATGACGTCACAATGCACAATGCACAATCTGCTGGTGACGTAATAATATCATTGTTATTATGACATGACGCCACTGCTCACAGACAAACAAAAAAAATGACAAAAATCAGATGAATACTCCTCCATTCAGTACGTTAAGTTGGTAAATTGGTAGAGATAATAAAAACTATAAAACGGGTGAATGCATGAAACCAACTACAACAAACAGCTCAGAGAAATAACAAGAATATGCATAATAAAAAGACGGCATAAATTTACTCGATGAACTGCCCTAATGTCATCTGTGATGGTCCAGGATAATCTGGAAATCAACAGTGGTTTATTACACACAACAATGCATTTATTAAACAAAATAAACAGAACATAATGACTCTTGGTAAAAATAAAAACAACTGAGTAATCGCCATGACTAGTAAACAAAAGTTCATAAGATGCTGAAACTCTTAGTTGACAAAGTGACGATCGTTTTCTCTCAGCTGCCGAAGCAAAACTGACATGTCTGGCATGATGATACAGGGCACTGACTACTCATAAGTCAAAAGGCTAAATTACCTCTTAAGCCTGTGTTTTTCAGCATCCATTTGTGAACTTTCCCAGGTGATCTGGGTGGCATCGGTGCCGACTTGGCTGAAGCTAAAACAGTCACAAAGTTACACATCAATGCCAAAAATCTGTGTCCAGCCTCAGACACAAATCACAATTACGACCATGACAACGTTCTCCATCATGTCTCCTATGATACAGAAAACAGTATGGTAAAATGGTGTAGTGGATGGCAGTGTTTAACTGGGTCCATAGCTAGGAGGTTGGAATGAATGCATTCCATCAAACCATCCTGCACAGTCAGCTGGAGCCAGACAACATTGCACAAAATAACCAGACATCACCACCTGATGCATTTTTTGTGCTCAAAATGCACTAAAATACATCTGTAGTAGGGAATTTGTTGTGACCACACTCGGGAAGATTACAGTGCTCTCCTTAGCTGAATTAATGAAAAGCCACTTTGTGACCTAGGCGGGAGTCAAACCCTCCTTTAGCAGAAGTCTGGCTATAGGCCTATTAGCAGTAAAAAAACTCAAATAATATGGTTCAAACCACCTGTGGCAAAAACCTGCTAATCCTAGAAATGAATATAAACATGCAAACATGGTTGCCAAAATACCATGACCCATATTTGTGGTGCTTAATGGTATTAATGTTGTGAGAGCTACAACGACTTGGTGTCAGTCTTGTCTCAAACCTAAAACGTTTTGTCTTGATCGTGTCTCGGTCTCGGAGCCATCTCTCCCCAGTCTCAGCTCTTGTGCACATCAATGCTCTTGCATCGCAGTGCTTGATGTGAGCAAAAGGCAGGTCATATCAGACTTCAAACCTACTGTTACAATCAGTACCAGTCTATCCCAGATCACCTGGGGTGTGTTCAAGGTATTAACCTAAAGTGATAGTGCATTGTAATAACAATGCAGACATGGTAAATCACGAAGCAGCTTGTGTTACACACCACGATGTTGCGGTGGAGGCAACGAGTAATTTCTTCCTTCAGTCTGAGAAGGACGAGCAACTGATGCTGCCAAAAAACTGTTAGCCGAAGTTCTACCCCCCATGCTGCAAACCACACACCATATAACAACCTGTTCACATGCCCAACATGATAAATGTAAGTACACAACATTATGTCTACCAGTTCCTAGAATCCGGTAGCCTTAAACTAATCTATTTACAAAAAAATGTTTCCGTAGATCATATTTACATAACTGGGGCACCAATTTGTAACTATGACCCCTGGTATCATATCGCTTTTCTAACATAGATTTATACTGCAACTGTAACACAAAATCTGTATCATACTTGTTCTTTACACATTTATATAACTGAATCATATCCCTTCTTAACTGCCTATAGCATAAAGTTGGCAACTGCAAAACACATAATCTTTCTTCATAAGAATGACTAGATAGACCCCTAATTAGTTTTGTTGCTCTCATTTGGACTTTTTCAATTTTTTCTATATCGCACATCCTTCTAGGAGCCCAAACAGTATTAGCATATTCCAAATATGGTCTTACCAAACTTTTATACAAAACAACAAAGCATTCCCAAGATAATTCTCAGAACTTTCTTTGTATAAGTCCCAACATTGAATATGCTTTACTGACTATATTACCAATATGTTGATCAAACAAGACTCCAAGATCTCTTACATGACTCGACCTGTTCTAATAGAACACCATCTATTTTGTATGTGAAACTATTGTTCGTAGTATCATACTAACGTTGATGGAATGACATCGATTTACATTTCTTTGTACTAAGTTTAACTAACCATCTGTGAGCCCAGTTTGTAAATTTATCATTTTTGCACTGTAGTATTTCTGCATCAACTATACACTTAATATGATTATATAGCCTTCCATCATCTGCAAAAAGATAAATTTTGGCATCTTCCCCGCATGACTCGATTAAGTCATTGATGTAAATAATGAACAAAACAGGCAGCTAAGCATTTACAGCTGAAAAGCTACCTTGCTCATCATTCTCATGTACAGATAACCCTGTTGTCATCAAGAACCAAAGGGTACATAATTATACAGACTTGCGGAATGATCAGTTATACCTAAATAACCCAGTGTTGGCAGTAGCCCTGACTTCCATTCCACTTTCAAATTCGTCCTCTGACACACTCTCTTCTTCCGAGTCCGTGTAACTGTAGACGTATTTTGAACCGAATTCCATCTTGAAACAGCAGCGTCAATAACAGTTTTTTTCTGTGATTAACAATATACTGCAATCATTCAACAATCACAAACGCAACGATACTTGTCAGCTGCGGGTCTGGGAATTTAACATAGCTAAAAATAGATTATGGAACACCGAAAGTTAAGAAAACCGTGGGCGTGAGTGTGGCCTGGACGGTTTGAGTGTGACCACTGTGGTGTGACTGTCACTGATTCACCTGATTCACCATTGTCACCAATGGTCATCTCATACGACAGATTCTGATGCTGATAGCATGAGTAGGCACAAGCTAGCGCCATATACGGTATTCGGTAATGCTTACTACCGGTATTTCCGCTGAATACGGTACCACAGTAGTGATAGTACTTTGACTACAGCGCAGTGCAGTTTCTCTCCCTTTCCACCACAGCTAGCGTTTTCTTTGCAAAAAAATGATAAGCAATAATTTTATTATCACAGCACAAAAAAAGCTTTTCTCCGGGCACTTCGGTTCATTTTGTGTTTGACAGTTCGATTTGCTTACTTACTCAACATCTAATAAAGTTACTTATTTATTTATCTGACGCCACTGTAGACTCGCGATCAACAAACTCTTGACATCGGCGGCGTCATGTCAGTATTTTAAAACTATTGCAAAGTAATAAATCACTGAAAGTCCTGGGGCAGATATGGTGGACTGTCCTGAAGTTCAGCCGGACGGCTGTCCGCATCTAATCTCGTTCCTGGCAGAGCGCGGAACAGAACCGCTCAAAGTGATATATCGCCACTTCGTTGCCTGCAACTCGCCGGCCTCTAGGAAGCGAAAGGTTAAATATGTCAAATATGTTTAATAATTTGGTCTGAAAAACTGGCAGGTTATTTGCCAGCTTAGAACCATGGCCAAACCACAAATTGGCACCGGATTTGACCCATCCTGTTTTTATCAGCACTTGCACGTTTTGTCTGTTTTGTTATTCAAGTACAACTGTTGTTTCCGTCACTTCATTCACATCTGCCATGTACGACATTACTCGCAAGAGGATCTGTACATTATAGAAACAAGAAGATGAAACTTACTCGTGTGCCATGTATGATAGCCTATTTTTCTAGTATGAGAAACTTGGACCAAGTGGGACTGATATGTAGCAGCACTAGCAGTGTTAGTAGTTGTTGTGTTTTTGTTGTATGGCTGCTGTAGGCAAAGACTGCCATCTGTCACACATGTCGTCAGTATCGGCCACGGCTGCACTCGTGTCTCTTCTGTGTATACTTTGGCTGCTATGGAGCTTGTCACATCCAGGACCATGCAATTAACCAGAAACACAACATTGGTAAGACTTTATCTGATTCTACAAATATTGAACATTATGCTTGTATTCTACCCACTCGCAGAGAAGTCTACCATGGATAGATTTGCACAAAATTTGACACAGACTGTTCGGGTCATTTTGTGTACTTAGATGATCATTTCAGCATAATAACTACATTAACATTTTTTGTTAATCAGTTAAGAGGTCATAGAAAGTAGTTTAGTTAGAATTTCAACAGTGAAAAAAAATAGCTGAGCTTGAATTGCTATCAGAAATGTAGTCCTTGTGCATTGAACCACTGAGTCATTGCTTCCTGTTATGTGTTTTAAACTAGTTAAGTTTACATACCAAATGCATTTTGATGCAAACACTTATCCACGACAGGAGTAAGCACTTTGCCTATGTGTAGAAATCTTGAGTTTGTTGTTGTAAATGAACTCAAGAGAAAAATCCAGGACTAAGACATGTAGGCGATTGGTTTGTACTGTTTACGCAGCACAGATGTGCGGAATGTGGACAGACTGGCTATTTTACACTGTGTCTCAATAAAAAGCATGTGACTACATTTTTTGCAATAACTTGAACAATGAATGTCCGATTATAATAATTTTTGGCACACTTATTAATGA
>Ga0209454_1005045_pt1 | contig 10033 bp, 5 predicted proteins | sample WorMetHERISLAND1_2_FD_187400 | JGI IMG/M metagenome (GOLD analysis project Ga0209454, IMG submission 187400) | Marine gutless worms symbiont microbial communities from Max Planck institute for Marine Microbiology, Germany - Olavius geniculatus... | ecosystem: Host-associated > Annelida >... | reverse complement strand
GATTTGTGCTGTTTTATATCTACAACCACGATGTCACCTTTACACTGTATATAAACTGAACAGTTTTTTTTAGATAAATCGGCTTATAAATAACATGAAAATCATTGACCTTGAATGACCTTGAAGAGTCATAACGCACTATGGTACAGGGGCGTCTATCCCCCCTTGGACACACACGCAAGCCTCCTCCCACATCGCCTCCAATGTTAACCCCCTCCCTCAACGTCGACTTATTTGAACCCCTCCCACCTCAAGCTTATTCAAGTGCTGCATTGCCCCTAATGGGATTTTGGGGAGAAACAGGTAAAAAGCGAATGACGTTTCCGCACAAATTTGAATTTCACACACACCCCTGGTAAGTCGACTTGTCAGTACTTGTAGCTTTATGATATTAAAATGTAAATTGCAGGAGGCGACCATCTGCCACTAATACTTGGCCTCGCACTTGGCCTTGGAGGCGCACTGATAATATTGATCATTGTACTCGTCTGTTGCTGTTTTGCTTGTTGTCCATGGTACCACAAGTGCTGCCAGAAATGTGAGTTTTCAAGTTCTTTAATAACTAGGCCTACTGTAGGCTAATGCGATAATGAAACAATAGGCCTAAAATAACCGCAGGTCCTGGCTACGTAGTAACAGCTGGTGCAGCAGATTCATGCTGTCGATTGTAATTCATGTGCGGCGCTAGGAATTTGAAGCTAGGGGCAAATGGGGGAAGCAAGGGCCAGGGCACAGGGGGCAATAATTTTTTTCTTTGTGTTGGACAAATGTGGACATTATTCAGTTGTTGTGTGCATCAAAAAGATGTAGCGGCATCTAGGGGCAGAGCCTCTAGTCAGGGGGTCAAAAAGCCTAACACTTTTAGCTTTTAAAGGTTTAATGAAAACTACAAATTGCCTGTTTTTAATATTTGAAAACACAAAACAATCACAAATATTTTTGTTGCTTTGCAAAATGACGTGCAGTAAGTCACATTTTGGCATGCGTAATTGTGATTGTGTATGGTTACCAGAGAGTATCATCATCATAATTTCTCCTGGGGGTCAGCCGGGGGGTGGCAAGGGCAAAGGCAAGGGCACGTGGGGCAGCTGCCCCCCCTTTCTGGCGCCGCCCATTTTGTAATTTTGACGTTATTTTGACCGTCCTATGATTCAGAAGTCAGAATTTAGTTTTTCTAGATATAGACCAGAACTAAAACTTTAAAAATAGGCTCCCACCTAAATTGAAGCGTACAAATTTTTATTGCATACAGTTTTCTTCAACCATGCAATGTGCATGGTGTCCTTCAATGTAGCCTACGCTGTCCATTTCAGTTGGTTCTGCAGCCAAATTGCTTGACTCAAATCTGCAGAAAGCTAATCTAACGTGCTAGGCACACTGGCACAGTAGAGAGCTAAGTGAAAACATAATGAAATCAAATGCATTCGGAGAGTGCCAACCTCCGCCCGTCGATATGTGGCCACATTACGTGCTTTGCCCGTCTACTTTTCTCTGTCTGTCTGTCCAGTACGGACTACTAACTAACTCGACAATAAAACCGAAGTTGGTGCGATCATTACTATTTCAAAAGGTTCGTGTTGTGTTAAGGGTGGCACAATGCTGTGCGGATGACCGCTTGTTATGTCGGCACTGGGCCTTTATCTCGGCGTGCTTGTTGTATGTTTATCAGCGCCAGACAACAATCCGCCGCCACCGACTTACGCACAGCTGCAGGATGCGAACAGACAAGGATCTGATTATGAGCAAATACACCTAGGCCTACCGACAACGACGACAACAACTAGGCCTACAACAACTACTAGGACACCGGCGGCTGAACGGGAGCACGACTACTACAGTGTTAGTAGTAGCTTATCACCTGCAGTCGTCTAGTCCGCAGACAGTCCTTACGAAGCACTGAACGCTGATACATTGCAAACGCGTGCACCGGTCTACGATCAGCTAGAAAAACCTACCTAGAACTAGTGGCGTAAGCAGCCGTAAGGGTGCACCGGGTGCAGGTGTACATCTCCTCGCTCAAGATGAATGTCTAGCAGTAACTAGCCTACGTATGCAGTTGTGCGTGCGAAAACTAAAACATTCTTCAGACCCCATACGTGTTTTCTGAACTCTGCGCCAATGCTTCGTCTTGAACCCCGGTGGAGGAGCTTACAGCGCTCCCCTAAACCACCCATCTTGTTGGCTCGTTGCCCCTTCCCCAAGAACTCGTTTCCCGTACTCGTCCTTTAGCCTTGAAGTTCGGTTTTTCAGGCCTTATGACTGCGCTCTTTCCAAGACAAATTCCTGGCTGATGCTGCTGCCTTTAACCGCAACGACAGTACGTGTCGCCTTTATTCGATTGGGCCTAAAAAGGCTAAAAACATCTCTACTTCTGGTTGTCGTACGTTTCTGAAAATAATAGCGTCCCTAAAATTTTTATTGAACATTTAAAATATTTTTAGGCTACTGTTATGAATTTGTTTTTAAATTTTACTGGAAAAGGCTGTTTGCATCTAGTGTGTTATGCTGCACTATCTTTGGGCCATATTTTAGTTCACATGAGTTATAGTAATTAGTGTGTCAACTTGTTTTAATGAGTCGCTGTGTAGTATTTATTACATGTAGTTACATAACATGTGATGATATAAAAATATGAATTAAAACAAACGCCCCATGCTTAGTTTTTCACTACCTACAACAAGATGCACAAGAATTTTTTTGACCTTGTCAATGTCGTAGGTTACACCGTCGGTTATATTTTAATGCCAATTTTTTATTGTCCTATTTTTGTACACATTTCCGTACGTTTTACAGAACACAAGCACTGAGACAGCTGAATTACGTTATTTCCACATCCATGCAGTAATTGATGTTAAGTTGTTAACATGACATGAAACGGTTTTTAGCGTGCTGATTACTGTAGAGAACTGTCTCATTTGATTTTCAGCATTGTTGATAAGTTTACTAACACAGTTAATAGCTATACCGTATAACCACAGCACCCACCCCTTACTGAATACACCGTACCTTACGGTTCTGCGGTTTGTGCTGTTAACTGCAGGCCTAGCCTACTTGGCAAAAAAAATTTCGTCACACTTTGTTTGTGTTTTTAAATATCTCTCTGTGTTTGTTTTTGTGTTGACCAATGCTTAACTTGACTGACTTAATGACAACTTATACGGTCTGTTTGCCTAGAGTAGACTACTACATTTCTGCCCACTAGCTATGGTTTCAAAAATAGAACAAGAAATTTGAGCAAAGCTCACGAGACGCGCGAAAGCCTATAGCATTTCCAGTTCAGTAGCTATAGTTTCGAAAATCGCATATCACTTGGACTCGGCCCATCGGGACCATAATACACATCGGCCATAGGCGCCTGTGGCGTTGGCGACGGTGGCGCCTCCTTGTGAATGATATAGACTTGCGCAGCCCGATATCGCGAAAAAAATCTGTAAAACCCCTTATTTTGACGCTCAAGGTCATTGAATTCTGCGCCAATCAACAGCCAGTATACGATTTGCTATTAGTGATTAATAGTAACCTAGGCCTTATCTCACACCGTTACTGAGATACAGCAAGTTATATGCCAAAAATCACAAATTTTGACCACCCCCCTCTCATTTAGCGCCCTCGTTCGGAGTGACCCCCTTCGAATTTATGAAAAAGCTTTACGGTAACTGAAACTTTTGCTAGGCAGCCGATGGTGTAGATTTGGAGATCCTAGCTTGGACCGTTTTTTTTGCCTGATCCACCCGTGTGACAGACAGACGGACAGAATTGCGACAGCTAAGACGCGCTGAAAGCATGGCTGCTTTCGCACGTAATAAAAATAATAACAATTGAATTGTTTTGTGACAGCCAGACACCAGTTTACAGTGCCAGACCATGGATATGGAGCTAGTGTATCACACGCAGCTCCTGTTCACATCAATCCCAACTTTGCAACTTTTGCTAGTACTCATTATGCTTACCCACAGAGGGATGGCCAGGCTGAGTTGACTTGGGCATGTGACACAGTCCAAATAAAAAGACTGCAAGGTCACACTGCAATAATTACATAAGTAAGCAAGTAAGATTATTTAGAAGGCGCAATTTAACAATAGCGACAGTGCACCGCGCTCTCAACGCCTGAACATAAATATCCTCAACTGCCGCCTAAACTGTTCAAAGTCAATGTCAGTTTGTCTCAGATGAGCTGGCAGACTGTTCCACAGCCTCAGACCTGCAGCAGCAAAGCATCTGTCTCCATAGCTGCTGCAGGTCCTTCTGACGACACATGTCCTTGAGTTGGCAGAGCGACTGTAGCAGTACCAGTCAGGTGGAATGCCTAGGGCCGAACGAGCAAGAAATAACTTATTAAAGTTTGGAGCATGGAAGATTCTGAGAAATGGAATCCAGTCCTAAGAAATGACAAATGATTATATAAAAATGCACAGCTTTATTGTTACCACTACACAGATGTACAAGACATATGCACCACCCAGTACATAAATATCATAGCGTGCATGAATGTAACGTAATTCATGTTCATAGCCTATACAGTTGACGTAATGTATCATTCTCACGGATTAAGCATACACCATAGCTCATGTGCATGCAAACAATCAAATCAACAGATACTTTAATGCTGTATAATACACAGGTGCAATGTCACTCATTCAATAGTGCAGAATACGCACTTGAACACTTGTAGCGGTAGCCATGTATCTTACAGCTTTACTGACTTGTGAACAATTTCACAAACTTCTAACAACACAGACTGCAGCCACGTCCGCTCTGTATGATCAATCGCATTTTCATCTAATTCATCACAGCACTAATATACATCATAAAAACATGCAATCGCCGCACCCAATCACGTTAAATTTATACCTAAATCATAATAAATAATAATTATAAGTACTCAGACAGCAAAAACCTCCACTGACATATCGTTTTCACTACACTGGTGCCATCTAGTGAATAATAATAATTCTGCAATGCTATCAAGTGAAGATGCATTACAGATTTCAACCCATAAAGAAATGAACATACTTCAAAATCCACCCACAGCGTTTACAGTAATATGTCACCGAAGCAAATGAATGGACACATAAAAAACAACCTCCTTATTCAGTAGAGGATATAATAATGACAGTAGTAATAGCTTTTGTTTAAAAAAATAACACAGTCATTTGCGACTTCACTGCGTAATGACAAGACACAGAATAACTGAAGTCAGATCTACATCATGAGGTTAGGGGTCGACACAACTAGCAAGGCAGGCATGGGTGGCAGTACAGCAATAGCCACAACGGCTATGGCCCGACCACACCAGTTTCAGTGACGCTGTGACCAACGTGGCTTTTGACTTGTGGTAACACATCTTTGCTAAGACCATACAATTACCTCAATAGTTCAGAATCCATGTTTTACATAAAAATTTCGGATTACTCCGGCAGCAAACAAGGAAACTGCTTTACTTCAGGACCCTGCAATCTGACAGTGTCATTGAAATTTACCCTCGACCAACAGTTGCTACCAGGGCAACCGCCTATTATTTTTTTTGTGTTTGCAAAGTGAGAAAAATGCTTCATCTACTGGGGATGAAATGTCCCGACCTACTGGGCATTTGATTCTAGGCTGCATTCCTTTCCTTTTGATGCCACAGCACTTTAAACCTTTCCACCATCCCTGAAGGCATATTAACTCACACACAGACCAACAGACGAGACGAGCAGAAAGACAAAGACAAAGGGTGACGAGATGTTGTTACACGTATCGCTGCATAACATTATGACAGATACAAACAGACATAGATAGCTAGACAGACAGAGCTATCTAACACAGATCAGAATGTCTGTCGTAGTGTAAAACATTAACAACGTCACTTAACAGTCAACCAGTCAGCCATAACATAACAAAATCACTATCAGATAACTTCTCTCTCACATGCACATATATCACACGGACTTCTGTATCCACATACACACATAAATGTTGTACATAGTGTAACATTGTAATATTCACTTCGGACATGCCAAGGCTCTCACGCATCTTCTACAAGTCTCGCACATAATAAGCTAACTCGTACTTTTCCACCCATGAAAATATTCTCACACATTCTAGCTAAAATTCATTTTTTCATAACTACAATCGAAAACTGATTTTTAGCAATTTCTGAGCATAAAATACATAAAAATGCAGTGACGGTTGGGGCTGAATGCTGAACACTGTTGGCAGAACTTCGCTAGACCAGGCAGCAAGGCTTTGTGGATGGGAAGGGAAAAAGAGAAACTACAAAAGGTGAGGAAATTTTTTTAACAGCCAATGCTTTCGCAATTGCTGCAAATAATATAAAAGAAGTATGCAAGAGTGAGTAGCCTGTTAATGGCACATCAAACACTTTGTGACAAAAAAGGAGTACAGAGAAATAAAACACTTCATCAATCATAAAAAAATTACACATAAACCTATTCTTCTGTCCTAACTTTGGCATGTCAGCATATAAATACTCATCCAGTAACAGGCATAAGACATCAGTCAGCGAGTCTGCTGTAGGCAGACACCGACATGCTGGTGTAATGTTGAGCTAGAAGACGTAGTCCTGGTCGGCCATGTCGATTGCCCAGGCAAACTTGTCACGCTGCGTCTTGTTGTAGACCTTTTCTACTGGCACGGACCACTTCTTACACCTACACGCAGTGGAGAAATGAATGAATGACTTGAGTAGCTTCTTAATTTATGTGGCTCGGTTGTGTAACGATTTGGACGTTGGGCACACAACCAGAGGTTGCGGGTTTGACGCTTGGTAAAATGATTATCACGGACGGGTGGCTGTCTGCGGACAGGCAAATCATCACCAAGGTCAACTCAGCCTTTCATCCTTCCAGGATAAGTAAATCAAGTACTGGCCTGCTTGGCTGAGGTTAAAGTGGGGCACATTTACCACTTTATCTGTGTTAGGCGGCTGTGTGATCTCACACGGCAGGTGATGCTCCGTAACTATTAGGAGCCATGGACAACCTGTTAATCATTAACGGCACACCACCACACAAGAGACCATTTCACACCACAACAATGTTAATAGTAACTGATTACACCAACAAAACCAGTGTGTAAAATCAACACTATTTTACTGCAGCAACAGATAAAGAAATCATATATGCAAATCACTAGTTTCTGTCTCTCCGTCTCCTATCTGTGGTTGTCGCCAAGGTTGAAATTTTATTCTCAACTTTAATTAAATTCTGCATCACTGCCGAATGCCAAAAACTAAGAACGGCATACAGATATGTATTTTTTCCAATGGTGCACAAAGTAGAATTTTTGTCTTACATGCACCCGATTTGTCACGACTCAAGGCACTGCCTGAACGTGTTTTGACAGACACAAAAACATACACACAAATGACAGACAGACATAAAGACATTTATATGAAATGGCAGTAGTACACACCAAGCTACAGTGATCCTTGGGTCGAGGTAGTTCAGTTTGGATGTGCCAAGAGCAATCTCCTTGTTTTCATCCTATCAACAGCAATACACTGGACACTGACTGGCTAGCTGGATTGTTATCATTCTAACTTTAACCAGTTAACCACCGTCATCATCACTAGCAGCAATTCTTACACATAATAAATTTTGTTATCACCATCAGCTATAACAGACGACGATGTTTATGGCGCTGTTAGCACTGCAAGAGTCCATCCAATTCATCCGATAAACACAGCACAGCGCCAGGTGGCTGCCAACCTTTGAATCAAGGTGGACGACTCGAGTGCGTCTATGTTCACTACTGCCAGCTAATACTAAGTACTCGGCCTGGAAGCTGACACCGACTTTGTCATTCCACCAAGGGTAGAACGCTGAGTCAACTTGGGTGGCTGCTTACGAACAACGATGGTTTACCCACCAGCAGAATGAGTGTGTAGAGTTTAACGTCCCACCCGACACAGTATAGGTCATTTCAGGACGGCCTTTCTAGGCAAAATGCACATACATACACATAACAATGCCTGCAGACAGTCACCCATCCACATACTAACCGAGCTCGGTGTTACAGAGTAAATAATGCACTGAGGACTAACGTGTTAACCACCACATCATCAATATAAAATAAAACTACATAATGCTCCAGAAACAAATGCCCAGCTTTCAGCAGCTTCACTCTGCAAATGTGTACTGTATAAGTACTTACACTGAAACTGTGTGTTCTGAGAAACAAATGATGACAATGACAATGCCTATTATTATATGAAAGCAGACTAAACAGTGTGCTAAAAAAAGTAAAAAAATCAGGTCAGGTCAACATTTATCAAAATAAGTGCCACACAGAGACTTCGCATATGCTTCATACGCTGTCTACATCCTTTACATGTAAGTCTCACAGTTTGTTGAAGAAGATTTACCGCTAACCATAACAACATTGTGAGAAATTAAAACTATCGACAGACCTTGTCGGTTTGTTGCAAAAGAAGTTTATCAAGCTGTTCGGTGACTCTTTCGACGGCCTTCTGTTTTTTCGCCATCACACTGAACAGTCACACACAGATACACAGAGAATATTATAGATACAAGGAGAAAGAGATAGACAAACAGAGATATATACATACAAAAACAGAAACAGCCAGGCAGTGCGGAAAACTGGCTTATTTACTGCGTGAAGTAGCCTTGCACTAAATCGCCTATGATGCCCTATAACTGACATTTTTGTATTACATTCAGAGCTGGCAATGATTAAAAATTAGGAATTAATTTTGATTAAAAGTAAACTGCAATCACTGTCCAGAAAAGCGTACATTTTCACCGTAAATCGTTACCAGTTACTCAGCTAACAGGTATCACAAATGCAACAAGATACTATTAGTAAGTGCTATTCATCCAGTCTTCTAGACACACTGGGAAATTTACTATAAGTTCTCAAGAAACAAGGTTATCAATTTTTGTCGATAATGTATCATCTAGCTTAGCTAGAGTCGTTCACACAGATCAGAAGATCCAGAGACATATACATCAGAATGCTTTCTTAGTGATTCAACTTTCACAAACCATATTGAATTTTAAAATATCTACAGATCAATCATTAATTTTCACAGCTCTGAATAAATAAATCTTGCATTGAGACAAGTTGTTTCTACACTGTGTTTCAAAAAAACATCCCCGACATTTTCGATTGTCACTTGAAAACCAGTTATCAGATTTTGATAATTTTTGGTACTAATATTCCGGACAACTTGCCATCAAATGACCATTCACTTCCCCACCTCACCCACTGTCCGCTTCTGCACTACCTATGGAAAGCAGATGAAGCAAAATATACCTTGAAATACACAGAAAACCTGAAAAAACATCTCTGACTTAATCGTCTGTAACTCGAAGAAAGACTGGCAGATTTTAATAATTTTTGTCAAAAATACTTCTAATACAACTGGCTATTAAATCATTGTTTAAGTTCCCACCACACTAATGTCTGCTTCTGCACTACCTGGGGAAAGCAGACCAAGCATAATATGTGTTGAAATAAATGAAAAAAAACGTCAATAAATTTTATCTATCCAAATCTGTCGGCCCGGACAGCCGGTCTATTACAAAATTTGGCTGTCATGCAGCAGTGTCTCTACAAGATAACGTTCAGGAATGTTTATGAACTCAAGAAGCGACTGGTCTAATGCAGAACATTGTCGATACTGCTGTCAATGAATACAGAAAGCATCTCCATGCATATGTTGGCACAATGGGCTGGCATTTCAAGCAATTTTACTGTAGTCAGTTGAAAAATAAACAACTGGATAAAATGTCAGCTAAAAAAATCAGAAATGTGAATAAAATGTGTTTTTATGTGTTATGACGATTAAGTAATCACACCGCATTGGATAAAAAAAGTAATATTTTGTTGGTTTTGTTTTCTCTAGGTAGTGCAGAAACAGATATTAAGTGAGGTGGGAAAATGAATGGTCATTTGATGGCCAGTTGTCTCAGAAATATTCGTGCCAAAGATTATTAAAATCTGCTGATCGTTATTAAATTTATGTAGGAAAATGTTAGGGATGTTTTTTTAAGACACAGTGTAATAA
>Ga0209454_1005044_pt1 | contig 10033 bp, 2 predicted proteins | sample WorMetHERISLAND1_2_FD_187400 | JGI IMG/M metagenome (GOLD analysis project Ga0209454, IMG submission 187400) | Marine gutless worms symbiont microbial communities from Max Planck institute for Marine Microbiology, Germany - Olavius geniculatus... | ecosystem: Host-associated > Annelida >... | reverse complement strand
CGATGGATGTGACTGAATAAGCGATAGTTTTAAGTAATAAATTTAAACTTTAAGCCTAAACCCAAAAGCAAACCAAAACCAAAACCAGACGTTCAGTCTCAGAGACATGTGTCTTGGGTTTCATCTCGGGATGTTCGGAATTTTGTCTGAGACAAGACGGAGACGAGATGCTGAGATGTTAGCCGAGACGTTAGAGCTCCTGAAACTTTTGAGAGTCCGGGAGCTTCGGTGTCTTGCTGAGACATTGTCCAAGATATATGATGAAATTCACTAAAAATGACAAAATTTTATATGTATCAAAGGCACTGTGGACAAGTATATCTAAGCCACAAGCTACAGACTAAAGCATAATGTCATGCTGGTTAGTATTGGTCTAACTGCAGCTATGCACGGCACGCACCTGCACAAAACGTCTCGACGAGATGCAACATTGGTACAAGACTCGAGGCAAGATCTACTGAGCTAAGACCGAGACGTATTGCTTGACTTGAGACGTATTGAGACTTGACTTTACTTAAGATGCATAGATCCGAGACTGAAACGAGACTTAGGCTTTTGAGGATTTTGTTTCAGATGAGACATCAGCATGTCTCGAGATCAAAATGTCGATCTAGTCCACATCTCTGCCCCAGGTTGATTCTCACGCTCACAGCCGTTTCTGCACCTAGTTTGATATGCTGGCATTGACGATGACTTAAACAACATCTTTAACTAAAAACAGAGATCTGCTGTTTTTTTGTTAGGGGCCTAAGCTTTAAATCGGCTTATCTTTATTTTTTTGCCATATATTACGATGAATAAAGTTATAAATGAATTGACTGTACATTACCATGTCCATTGTGCCTGTAGTGCTACTGCATGGTTTTTCATTATTGTGTGACTGACATTAGTACATGTTCAACAATACCAAACATTCCTAACATGTAACGTTGGTTTGTTATCTGCCACATATTTTGTTTTGTTTCAGTATATTCCCAGACATTTCATCGTCAGATGAAGACTCCTGTCATTCGTACCAGAAAGGTTCAGCCTGTTATGGATATATATTGCTATGAACCGGTGGAAATATCAGTTAGCTTACGGCATCTGTGGACAACAGTTTGTGTAAGTGTGCCATTTAATGTACAGTAACCATTGTGTCTTGTAATTAAATATTATCAGAAGCTGTATGATGCACAACTTTTTAATAGTACTAACTGGAAATCAATCTTGAAGTACTGAACTAGAAAGAAATAGGTAACAATTTATTAAGAAGCACAGTTTCACTGAAAACACAAACTACAGAAGTTGCTTAGTTTTGCAACTACTGACTTAAGATTGGCCTGTAACCTGTGTACCATAAATACTCTGGCATATGAGGGGGGAGCAAATTGTGGCTTATCTTGGCTTGAGAATATGTGGCCCAATTCTGTAGATAATTGGGATGTGATGAAGCGGAAAAATATTCACATTTATCGAATGCAAATATTAACTTTACTATTTGTCGAATAATGAATGCAAATGCAAATACTTATTCAGTCTCTCGAAAACTTCTCTATATTAGTATGTGAATAAAGCAAAACATGTTCATTGTTCAGTCAGTAAAAATCAGTATTCTATCTTAGTCAAAGTTCAATCAATCAAGTTCAGTTAAGAAAATGAAACATCCAGACTACAGTGTTCTCTTCAGTCAGTATTCCCCGTCAAAAAATGCTTTCAACTATTTGTCAAATATTGAATAGCTTATAAGTGGTCAGTATTGGCATGTCGTTGAATGTGAGTACCGTACGAAGTTCGTCACATCCTAGTGGATAACTTATTTTGAGTACAACATGTTGCTGATAGCTGTTGTGATTTATTAGACATTGATTGCATTAAAACTCAACTAACTGTATGACGGAGGAACACTTTTTGCTGCTGACTGTAAGAAAGGCTTCGTAATGTAAAACTGCAGAAGTAGGCTGCAGCCAGTTCGGTGCCTCTACTATGAAGATGCTGTTGTTTAAACACTGATGAAAGTTGTGTCCTGTGTGCAGTTTTCATTCAGTCTGAGTCCCACTGCCAGTACTAGTGGATACAAGTTCTATCATGGATCAAGTGAACCTGAAGTGTTTGCCCAGCGAGGGCAGGCCAGCACTAGTTGGGCTGATATTCTCTCTTCTAGCAGAACATCAACTGATATTTGCCTTAGTCCCGTCCATCGCTCATGTGTGTCTGTTGACACTATGGAATGGTACAAAACACAGATGAACATCGTTCGTGAGTACTATTCAATTATTGAGTCTGTTTGTTCTCCATTCAAGTAGCATTGGAGCTCATCCCATTTTTGTGCTTTTTTTGAGTCAATAAGGGTAAAACCCAATTTCAGCTTAGCTAGTCTTGTGTGCAGTTTTCATTTAGCCTGTGAGTCCCACTGCCAGTACTTGTGGATACAAGTTCTATCATGGATCAAGTGAGCCTGTTGTGTTTGCCCAACGAGGGCAGGCCAGTTCAGTGCATCTACCGTGTAAGAAAGGCTTTGTAATAGATTAGTGGATGTGGAATAACTTAGCTGATTCAACCAACTGTGTTACCTCTAGTTGGCTTTGTCAGTATCCCAGGTTTGCAGTTCTGCATGATGGTGATGAAGTTCATTGTAAAGAACTAGAAATATGTTTTGTGGAACGAGGTATCTGTCTCGTTGCCACGCTATATAGCCTAGCAGCTGCGTTTCAGCGTGTGATGCTCTTGTGAGTCGGCAGCCAATTTTGTCTTTGAATAAAAACGGTTGGTTGCCATGACAACACGGGTCTTCAGGGGAGAGATTTAAATGACACCATCGGATAGCGCAGGCTCGAAAGTAAGGAGGTAGGTGCAAACAGGGAGCAATTATCTTTTATGGGGGCCAAGTTGTAGTAAATTTTGTCCCAAAATTTGTTGCCATGTCAACAGGAGTCGGCAGGGGAGAAATTTAAATGACACCATCGGATAGCCCGGGCCAGAAACTAGGTGGTAGGTGCAAACAGCACGCAATTATATTTTACGGGGACCAAGTTATATCGCTTTGAAATCTCCATTGGCTGTAATGCAAAATTTTGCAACTTTTGAATGGTTGCTATGGCAACAGGGGTTGATATGGGATAAATTTAAATAACACCATTAGATTGCCTGACCTCGAAAATATGGATGGGAGTAGATAAACACAGCATGCAATTATCTTTTACGGGGACCGAGTTATACCGCTTTGAAGTCTCCATAGGCTGTAATGCAAATTTTTAAAAAATTGGGTAAAATAGGGGAAGGAGTTATCAGTTTTTTTTATCCCAAACAAACTCGATTTTACTTTTCGGGCCCTTTATCACTGTGCAAAAGTTCATCAAAATTGAATTAAAATTGCGGCCTTAGGCCTTAGACTGACAGTTTGACAGAAGTGATTTTATAATCTGTCCCTTGCTATGCTATAGCAATGGGACAGATAGTAATTATAAAGATCTGTTTTTTAAATGCTGGTGATTGTATTAATCACATTCGTACATGTGTAATAGTTTGCTTTTGTTGACAAGGTGCCTGGTAGAAGTGTGGCGCCAAATTGGTCCATAAGCAATGTAGCACTGTGTGGCAGTGTAGTTGAGTAAAGGGGCAGTATAAGGCAAGCCCATCATTGTGCGCATAAGCTGCACTGCTGTAACTGTTGATAATGATAAATGAATGCTAATAGCAGCCCTGTAAACTTGCCAGAACAGGTACTCAGTCACTGATAAGAATTTTTATCTGGGAGATATATTAGATGCATATGTGCAACATCTTTGATGTGACAGTGTCGCATCTTTTCTTTATTAATTGCATGCAGACATTTTGCTTGCACAGGTTTGGAACCGAGTGAAAATCAGGTGGGTGGGGGCAACTAGTTAACCCGTGTTCAGAGCTATAAAATGACCATAAAAACAACGCAAATATATGCAGGCTTGCGTGATTGCTGGTCCCCCTTTGTTATTCAGTATGTTACTTACTGTATTGGTTTGACAATATTGGTTGGCTGACAGTATGGTTAAACTTCTTGTATGCAAATTTTAGTGCCAATAAGACACATCATCAACATGAACAAATCGGCCATCTAGTGGAAGCTACAAATTTTGTCTATGTTGCAACATTATTTTTTGTTTTTCATAATTTTCATTTAATTTCTCTTTTATGTGCACATGTTGCAGATTTGGATAAACATCTGCTGTACTGTTTCATAGCAGGAGTGTTGATATTTTTCCTTGCTGCAGCTATCAGTCGGTAATCTTACTATATTTTCCATTAGTGCATTTGAACATCTGGTACCATTTTTTACTATTTGAAGTAATTTAATATGGTATAAAATTCTTGCCATGTCAGTATATTATTTCTGAGGTTTGTCAGTATGACTTAACAGCAAAGGCCACAGTGTCTGGCTGTTTACGGGAATAAACCAATATTGAATCCTTGGTCCAGTTGTATTACTGTTGTCATGATTATCTGTATGCTAGCTTTTGCATTAATCTGTGAGATAAGCAAAATTGTTTGACTTGTTATGGTGGGTAGATTTTATTGAATATGTCACTTTTCAGTGGGACTGTCTCTACAAGAATAGCATTGTATGGTCATGATATGACTGGTTTTGTGGTTTAAGCTGGACTGGACAGATCAAGAGTAAGCTAGGATGGAATACCTGTATGCTCATTTATGTTGGGCACAGTCTGAGCTATTGATTGTTGAGTATCTATTTAACCTGGGTCATTGTCTAGAGAAGAAATGTTATAGAGCATCTTGTGATAGCATCTAAGTTTCTAAGATAGGAGGGATGAACAGAGTACAGGCTCAATAAAGTTATTGCTGCCACTCACTACTTTTATACGAGTAGTATTAATAATAGGGGAAATGCAGTCTTCTTCCACAACATTTTTACCATTGAGTAAATGCCACTGTTGTCTACTTGCTTAATATTTTACCATGGTTCCTATGGTGAGGGAAAGTCAAAGTACCAGAGGCCAAATTTTCAAAACTTTTTAGGAAGATCTTTGGAAGACTTCTTTTCCAAAGAAAGTATGTGGCATTTTGAAACTTCTGTGGAAAATGTCTTTGGAAGAATTTGAGATGATCTTCCAAAGAAGATTTTGAGAAAGGGTGCACAATTTTCGAAACCTGGAAACTTCTTAGGAAGAATTTAGGCAAATATGTAGGAAAGCACTAACCTTGTCCTTCACGGAGAAAGCTGTGTAATAAACTGAAATTTGCAAAAAAAGTATGCCATGTTGACACTTAGCTTAGACGTCGTATGTGACATCATAGGTTGTTTGCGTAACGCTGCGGAAAAATCAACAATGAGTAAGTAAAGGAAATTGACATTTGGTCAACTTAAAAAATGAAGCAGTGTGTAAAGGGCGTTTCCCATGGACGTGCTAAGATAAGAAGTTTTCCTAAGAACTTTTGATTATGTCACATGGTCGGTATAAGCGCATCTGATTGGTTGAACTAGTTTAGGAAGATAAGAAAAGAAGTTCTTTAGAAATGCAAAGAAAGCCATCAAAAAATCGGAAAAGAAAACTTATTTGGAATTTTTTAATCATCTGACAGGAAGATCTTTGGAAAATATCTTGGAAAAGTTTTGAAAATTGGCCCCAGGGTGCTAAAGTTAACAAAGATGCAAAAAAACTTGTGAACTGTTCAAGTGTTGTACGTTGTTATATCTCCACTTTTACATTTGTTCCACTGCCCTTGTTTCTAGTGTGATTGCAAGCAATTGAAAACCAATATTGGTATTTCACATGAACAAATTATTGTAGTAAGTAAGTAAGTAAATGATTTATAAAGCGCCAAAGTCTCAGAAAGAATCAGGGCGCATAATTAGTCTGGTACAACGATTCATTTTGTCCTGAAAAGTCAGGGAAAATGAATTCTGCACTTTGCAGAGTAGTAGGAACCATGTTTTACTCTTGTGAATTGAGTACTGAGGGTTTGAAAATAAATAATAATAATAATAATTTAATAAAATGGACAAATTCTAGGGAACATTACCTTAAGTTGCTTTTAATAGCATTTTTACAGCAGACTTTTCAGCCTATGACAAAAGTGCATTGGGCTAAAACTAACAGCACTGGCAATCCTAAGTCTGGCTATGCTGCCCTTGTTTAAATTTTAGAAAAAAAATGGTGTACCTGTTGTTTGTTAATGGCAGTACAGTTGTGAATGTATCGTTCTTTCTATTTCTGTGTTGCAGAAGTGTTGTGCTGTACTATTTGACGGGCATTAGTGTTGGTGTCCTGTCATCCATACTTATTGTCTGCTATTTGTTGGCCCGTTTGTTTCCAAAGGTAAGAAGATGTGAACATATGTAAAGATTTTTATACAGTGTTTCTGCATTATGATGTAACTTTTCATTTGGTACATTTTTTATATTTAGCTGTTAGATATGTTGACTATTTAATCAGTTCGTGGGTGAAGTATATACCAAGTGTTGGAAGTAATCGCTGGCATTTTGTGTGCAACCTGCAGTTCCTAGCCACATTATACTTGCTCAGTGTTCATACATGTACGTAACTTGGATGCATGTATTAGTCTTTAATTTTCATTAAAGACTGACAACCTTCAGAAATATCTCACCACATTGGTAACTATCAAATGCATTAACAGCATTGTCATATATTTTATTTGCCCCAATTACAGAAGCACAGCAAATAGAGCACTGTCAGGTGTGTTCAGCATGCTGCTGCCACACAACAAAAGTTATACTGATACTTCTTTAATGTACTAAAAATTAAATTTTGATTCAACAGCAGTCAGATTTCAGTTTATGATTTTACTTTGTTCACTACTTGCTAGAACTACATTATCAATATGTCATCTTTTATTTGTTTTAGAATGACCTGTTTGCTTTTGTTTTTGTTGCCATATAGAAGAAAAGTATCTTGGCAGTATCTCTGGCCGCAGGCAGTTCAGTTACGCTGTGGGTTCTACGGTCCTTGTGGTACAACCTGTTTTCACTTGTGACTTCCTACCGGAATTTGTTTATTGCATACATTGGTGTATCTGGTGTCGTCAGCTTCGCAGTCTGCTACTACCGTGGACCTATAACTGAGCCACGTCTCCTCGATCTTATTAAGTGGGCTCTGCAGGCTGTTGGTCTGCTGCTCATCTATGCTGGTTGTCAGGTGCGTTTAGCATACTGCTGCCAGGTACTTGGTGAACATCTGAGTGCCGGAATTAACGTAGGAGCATTGTGCATTTTTACAAATGTAATTTATGATCAACAGTTTTTTTACAGTTTCTACTGATAGTTGACACTAGAAAGGCAGTGGGTTTTGAACTGGTTATAAAAATCGGTTAACTTCCACTAGAATGTTGGTAAGAGTTATGGGAAACTGACCAGGAGCTGATGCTGAACCAGCTAAGGAGAGGAAGATGGAACTGTCTCAGATGCACAGCAGGAAGAATTGATGAAGCACTGCTACAGAAGCACTGCAGTTGACATGCATTACCATAGAGGAAGAGGAAGACCAATGAACGTTTGGAAAACAGATTTGGTCAAAGAAATGTGGACAGCAGGTTTCAAGTAAACCTGGGGAAAATGGATTGGAGGCGGGAGCACAAGACAGAGTCGGATGGACAGTTCACTGTCTGTAGAATGTTTGACGATGCATAAGTGAAAAAGTCAGTGAAAGTTAAATACTCAAAAGCAGCAGTGCGTGTATTTGAACGGAAGTTATTTGTTGAAATGTAATTTAAAATGGAGGGTTGGGTCGAAAAGTGGCAAAAATGTTTTAAGATGATTGTGCTACATGAGGTACTGGGAGCTGCAAAGTACGAGGGTCATTCCAAAAGTTTCCGGCCTCGACATATTAGACTATAATATATTTCACAGTCGATACGTCAGTGAAACGTGCATCCTTTATGAATTCTAACGAGTCGGTTGTGGATACCACGTCATTGTAATTCATGACTGCATAGAGCTCTAAACCGAAACGATTTGGAGCGCTAGCGCAAACAGCTTAGAATCAGGCTCACTGTTGCATGACAATTTTCCAGTCTGTAGCTAGGTTTACCAAAGTTGAGCCTCATGGCATCTGATTTGTGAAAGCCGCAACAGATACGTTTGTGAATTTCTTATTTGCACATGTGAATATACAACAACCTATATTTGCATTAGTCGCAAATAAGAGCATTCGAGTCAATCACGACTTCATGCAAATACGAGGGCGTTCAAAAAGTTCTGAGCTTCAATATTTCTGGACAAAAACTTTTTGTTATCTATATATATCAGTAAAAGGTACCTTCCTTGCGTATTCGTGTGAGCAGATTGTGGAAGTAAAGCATTAAGCTGAAACGATTTGGTGTGCTAACGCAAGCAGCGTTTGAATCAGTCTGGTTGTTACGTGAAACTTTTTCAGTCTGTAGCTTGATTTACCAAAGTAGGGCTCCGTAGCATCTAATTTTACGAAAGTCCTGACAAATACGTTTATGATTTTTTTTATTTGTGTCTGTGAAAATACTATAGTCTAATTTGTGGTGGCCACAAATAAGGGCATTTTAGCAAAAATATGATGAAATGCAAATATTTGACAATATCAAAAAGATTTGATTTAAAACTTAACTGTTAATAAAAGGAAAATCAGAATTTGTGAGTAGTTACATGGGCCCCTGATGGATAGAGGGACTGGGAGCAAACTCTACGCACACTCCCTTAATTTCAGGATTGCGGTCCAGTCTAAAGTCTACAGTTGCCCAGCTGGCTGTTCACAACTATGACTTTGTATGCTAAGACCACTCTACACTGAGCAATGACCTGACCTCCAGTGACTATTATCTGTTTTAAAATTTGAAATCTGGTGTTGATGGTATCTGTTATCCACGATGATGAATAACTTAAACCTCGTTTGTCGACGCTGAAAATCGTTTCTATTTAATTCTCTGTATCATCATAAATTACAAGGACGTCATATCCGCAGCAGACTCATGTGAGTCAGTAAAGAATGCACGTTTCACTGACGTATAGATTGTGGAAAATATCATTGGCCAATATGTTGAGGCCGTAAACTTTTGGGATGACCCTCGTATGCCCAATCCTTTCCTCGCAGGATGGCTTAACAGGCACCTAAACTGTGCTCGAATTTTGTATGTTAGTTATTTGCATGCATGCGTGAATATTTTGTTTGTTAGTTTAATAATTGTTATGTGTCGGTGTGTGGCTACGAGTGGTTTATTGTGGTTATTTAGATATTGTGTTAGTTTGACTTATTGCTGTTGATATTTGGATTGTCAGTATATAAGTGACCTATAATGTGTCGAGTAAGCTGTAATCAATGACTGTTCTGTAATGTTGTAGATTCCTGCGTTTTCAGCAACCGTCATCGTGCTGTTGCTGGCTGCACAGTATTTCTTCTAGCTTCACCATGTGTACTCTAGTTTGAACACTGATTAAATACTCCTGCAATTGTTGTTTTTGCAGCCACTGAGTTTGTTTTCCACCGGTTTTCTGTTCCGCATTATATTGAATTATTGATTGTTGAGTCCACCCTCAGTATTATGTTTTTTGTCTTACTATGCCTGTCTTGTTGCTGAAAATTGTAGATTACTGGTAATTGATTAATAAAATTCGGATGGCATTTCGAAGGAATCAGTTATATCTGGGAATGATCTTGGATCTTTGTTCAGATACTTTGTACTATGTACTAGCCTAGTAGGTGAAGGCCAGTTGTCGTGTCATGTGACAGTCTAGTCACCCATGTGCTATGTATTGAGCATCAGACTAATGTGATGTATTGTTTAACTGTTTAACTGTGTGGTTGGTTGGCCTTCTATAGGTTTCCAGTGTCTGTGTGCTTTCTAGTTCTCTTTTGTAATTGGTGCTATATCTACGTCAAGTCCACATTTTTTATGCAACCCTCCCATTTGGCTGCAATACATCCGTCTGTACTATAGGGCCTTCTTTTGTCTCAAAACACAAGGTGCAGAAAAACTGGAATCAGTGTGGGTGTTCCTCAAGGACGGCTAACTAGTGTGGAAATTTTCAGTTTGAAAGGTCGTGGTCGGGGGTTGCGCAGATGTAGACATAATG
>Ga0209454_1005035_pt1 | contig 10042 bp, 5 predicted proteins | sample WorMetHERISLAND1_2_FD_187400 | JGI IMG/M metagenome (GOLD analysis project Ga0209454, IMG submission 187400) | Marine gutless worms symbiont microbial communities from Max Planck institute for Marine Microbiology, Germany - Olavius geniculatus... | ecosystem: Host-associated > Annelida >... | reverse complement strand
AAAAAACATCAGGGGTAAAACTTAAGTCCGCTCCGCAAGCTATCGCTTTCGGGCGGACTAAAAAGGTTTTTCTCAAAGGGGCCGCTCGAGAATGTTTCCCGGGCCTCGCTGTGACTATTGACGTCCCTGCCTATATGCACGCTTTTTTTATTAAAAATGCAATAAATAGTGTGCAGATGTTTACGTTTTTTGCATAATCACATCTGAAGCATGTGACCAGATCTGTCTGGACAAATACATGCAAAAATATTTTGTGCACAGTAATTATTGATTTTTGTACATTTTCTTTTCGTTTTTCACGCGACTACGATCTTGCTCGCCTGCTTACTCACGGTTTCCCATAGCCGTCCGTCTAGTAACACAATCAGTAACGTCGTAAGCTCGTTCGTTGCCATCTGTACTGCCGGATCAGATGAGCAAGTCACATCCCGGTGAGACCACCGGCGACGTTTAGCTTAGAGACTCTCATCAACTGCTCGCCGCTCAAACGATGTTATAATGACCAGCGAGGAAGACGTGCTCTGTATGCTGTTGATTGACAGCTATAGGCACATATGAAATATGGTCGTCATTCACCGAACTGCGGTTCATTCACAACTGATTCGGTCGACACAGAATGATTCCAGTTGCATTTGCAGCCATCGTTCGTATACCAGCGTCATAGTTGCTGAGAGTTGGGGGTTTAACCCACGCAGTCTCATAGCCAACACCTAAAATTATTACGTGCATATGATGATGATGATAAAGCTAGTCTGTAGTTTGTACCACGACTTGGTTTGACGCATGCAACGCGGAACCGCGGGGGAAAGAGGGCAATTGCCCCCTCACTTTTTCGAGTGAGGGCAAGCTCCATTTCAGCTTCAAACCTGTGCAGACTGTGCCACATCTCATGATCGTTTCGGCGCCGAAATATTTGCACAGTTTTGCCAACTGAAGTCTAAATCGTCAAAATTTGTGTATTAATTCACAAACAAAAAGTCTAGCGTCGCTAGGGAAGACGCGCTGCAGCCTATAGGCTACAGTTGCTGATGCAGTACTGACCTTCAAAGTCATCCAACATCGATGATTTTCATTTTATCTGAAAGGGCTTATGCGATTTTCGATTAGTGATTAATATCAACCTTAGCCCTATCTCGCATTGTTCAGCCACAATACAACCGTGACCCACAAATGAACGGACGGACAACAGATGCATCGTGCATGCCAGAGACTACAACATAGCTGTAGCGCGTCAAAAAAAAGAGTTTGCTTCTGGGGGACAAAGTTTCATTCCACAGACCGTATATGGCTAGATGGTGTATAAAAGTAGGAGGGCTACATTGGCGAGACAACACAAATGTCTGATTTTCTGTGTTTGTAGATTTCAGAAAAGTAGGCAAATCTGCCGCTCTTATTGAACGTCCAAAAGCTAAAAGTGTTTCAGCCACATACGAGCTATAATATATAATTACTTTTTAATATTATAATTGCTTCTGACATAAACTCGTAAACCCCGCTAGAGTTCAGGGGGCAAGCCCCCAGACCCTCGTTATAGGCTCGCGCTCCGCGCTCGTTATGGTTTGTCCCCACTTTTAAATACCTTCCGCGGTCTCTGGTTTGAGGGTTGAACGATGTTTTAGAGTCTGATTCTGCTGAAGGATGCGGAGTCGTACGTCACACTCGATGTTGTGTTGAATGAAACGACAACGCCTCAACATTCCGGACATCGTCTTAGCTTGAACGTCGTTGACGCTTCGGTTATTCGCATCCAACTGGTTAGCTGCTAGTCAATTTATTTGCATTTCGAGAATGTACTGCAAATGTTTATTCGCTGTAGGCTATTTTACGGATCAATGATGCAGCCACAACCCACCTGTTATTTTTAAACCGTGCGCTACATGCTGGATGCACGTAGAATAAAATCCAAAACATTTCCAAGATTTTTTGACTGCTTACATGTAACCACGGCCTTATAGTAACCATTGCTAGCGACGTCATTTGTAAAGGTTTGTAAAGATTTCTTGTGGACTGCAGTGGTTGTAGGCCTAGAACAAACGATACAACATGTTGTACAACACCTCTACCAAAAAATCAAGGTAATTGAAGTTTTGCCTTAAGCTACGATGACAGTGTCAGACTGCGAAGTACAAAAACTAAAATTAAACGAAAATATAGTGAAACTGAAATGCTTCATTTTGTTAGCATTGCTGCATTGATGTTTTCACCGAACACAATTTATATATTCTGTAAGAAGTTCAGATGATCAGTGCTAAATAATTGCCAGGTATCAGCCGAGGATGAGTCGCGGTTCACAGTAAGCTTGATCGTCATCGGGTTCGTCGTCTGCGTCGTTCTTCTGACGCTCGTGGTCTCAGTTTTCGCCATGACGGCGGCGCTAAATGTAGGTCACGGTGATCTAAATCCAGACAGGTGTCCGACGTGTGATCAGCAGGATATAGGTCAACCGACACGCGACACTGGAGCAGTGCTTCCAGACACCGCACCACAGTGCACGATTGAACCAGGTGGCACACTCTTTACCTACTTTCAAACGTCATCTAAAACATTTTTACTTCTCGTTTTACTAGAACATCGAGCGCGTTCGAGGTTGTTGCAGTTAACGCGCTATATAAATTATTTACTTAGGCGTACTTATTTACTTACTTAATGCACGCTTAACTAGCCTACATTTCAGTTTCCACCGCTCGCATCATGGCCTACACTGTACGCACTACGCACACAGGGAAAGCTTATCGACAATAATCAAAAACGTGTCAACATGACCGCCTTTATGGCAATAATCGAAGCTAACTGTTATAAATTGTTTGCAAAACCATGATAAAGCAAATAGCTACGCCTATGTTGAGCAAGTATGCTATGTTCCACTTTTGTGCTGTACCCTGTGGAAACGTCGTCAATAGGGAACCTATCAGCCACCTTGGACTTGTCTGGTTGTCTCTGTGTTAGCCACATACGAGCTGTAATATATAATTAATTTTTAATATATAATTGCTTCTGACAAAAACTGGTAAACTGTTGTCACCCCATTGAAATAGCATAAAATACGATAAAAAATTAAAATTAAGGCAGAATTAAGGGAAAAGTTAACGGAACGCTACCAAAAACTGCTTATCTTGAGATCACTTATAACTATAAACATTGCACGCGCTTCTGTGATTTGGTGAAAATATTACGTAGTTTTTCGAGATATTTTGTTCACAAGAAATAGCTATGAAGAGACAGACGCACACATGCCTTGTCGGAGACGCCGGCTAATAGAATATGCAATGACGCTTTATTCTCAGCGTCACCGCGGCCTTTGCCAGTCAGATGAATCGGTAATCGGTAAGTCAGCGATTCATTGAACGATAATATTATACTCCACGAACTGCGTGATACTGCATTTACGCTAAATGTTTTACGGCCGACTTTGTGCTCAAATATGATAGCACACACACATCCTTTAGGTATGTCATCAAAAAACAATCAGTTATACTTAATAGTGGCTTTCACTAGTATGCATTGTGTCGTCATTTGAAGTAATATGTTTCTTTTTTAGGCTTGTTAAGAAATGCTGACTACTCTTATCTTTCAACACTTTTTGATCACATTAAGGGTAAATTTAATTGAATTAGGCGTAGAAGCAAAAAACAGCGCAGTCGTAATAAAATTGCACTAGAAGAACTGAACTCGTAATATAATAGCTATATAGTAGTAGTATACCAGACCAGTGTTACATGTAGGACCTACCGAAAATAGTAAGCAAAGTACTGTAGCAGCTTGTGCCTCACACGCTTCGCTTCAGCAGCAGTTGTTACAGACATAACGTAGACTGTAGAGTGTTGAACAAATGGGAAATTTGCAGTGAAAATTTTGTCGGCTCGCTGGTCTCGGCTGCAACATTTCGGCTTCGGCTCAAATAAAATCCTAAAATCCGGCTCTGCTGCGCCCAAATATTTTCGCGGGTTTTGCTCAGGCTCTCGGGTATTAACTTATCCAAGTCTTATCTGCTGTAATTGCACAAAAATGGCAAGTCATACAATCTGTGCTGCGCAAGCTGCCGTAAAATTCTGTTTCAAATTATCTCTACTCATTTTAAAGATCGAAATCCTAAAGACAACAGTCGGGTAGCGATTGCTGACTACATGGCAACGGCATTGTACCTGCGTGATTGACAGCCTTAAGTTTTGTGTGTTTGTTTCTGTGTAATCTAATTCTGCATTTGATCAGTAGGTCTAGAAATAATGACGTTATGTGTGGTTGTTCGTATATATGAGGTCTAACTCCCATCGTTGCAAGGTGCACGCGGGAATACGGCACACACGGTGCTCATTAACGACGTCCTACGGGACGCAAATAACAAACGCTTTTCATCGCAGTTTTGCTTTTGTTTCGTTTTTTTTGCTCAAAAAGTAGAAATAAAAAATACTTTCAGATTGAAATAAAAAAATACGTCGACCCAGCGCCGACACTATATGCGGCTGTCCGCCTTGCTTGACTATTACCCTGATCTTTGACCGTTCAAACCAGGCCCGTCAAGAAGGGGAGGGAGCAGGGGAGTAAGTTACCATAAGCCCCGCGACGTTTGGAAATGCTCGGTCGACGCTTAAAAGATAAAGTACAGTAGAACACCACAATGCGCTGTTTAAAAGAATTCAAAAATTACTCCCCAAATGGGCCCAACGAGAATGTTTCCCCGGGCCCCGCTGTGGCTCTCGACGTCCCTGGTTGAAGCTGAATTGGCGAATCGGTTACTCTTTTTTGGGGGAACGTTTACAACAATTATAGTTTTTTGAAGTTTTTTTTGTTTTTGAGTTAGGAAGCCGTTCGGGACAGTCGTAAGAACAGACGGACGGAAGGGCAGTACCGGTAATGAATCGTCAAATAATGTTTGATGCGTCTGTGTTGAGGTGTTGTGCCAGAGAACACGGATCAGCCTACTGCTGCTGCTGCTGATGATGATGATGATGTTGATGACGGTATTCACGCTGCTGGTGGTGACGGTGGCACTCAACTCTCTAATTATACGTCCAGCAGCGCTTTGTCGGTACATGAACCCGCTCTTCACATTTATCTGGACAAATTTTTGGACTTCTCCAACAATTAAAATCTTTAAAAAGATAGCATCAATCTGACACGAAATGAATGTTTACGTGATCGTCTAGGCTGGACGAGCTAGTTCGTACAGTCTGCCAAACGAGCTAGCTTGACAAGTTAGTTTAGTCATATAAGCGAACTATAAGTTAGAGTAGATGCATTTTAACAACGTTGACGAATTGTAGTCTAACACTAGCGGTTGCAGCGAATCGCTTTCATGCCTTTTGAAGCCCGAACTTTGCTTACTTGTTACAGCGATTTTTGTAAGTTTGTTGTAAAACGTGTTACCAACAAGCAGTACACGACAATTTTGCTATAAGTAGTAAGTAAGTAGCGACAGCTTACAGTAAATTCACAACAAGTTGTAGAACAAGTACAGTAGAAATCGATAACCTAATATAGAAATCCACAACAGCTTGTTGTACGACTTACTATTAGACAAATTTAAAACAAAATCGAAGTAATGGAGTTTGGAAACAAAGCCATAAACAGCAACGTAATAAAGTCTGTACCAATAATAATAATCATTACATTATAGCAAAACATTTCATGTACTGTGCGTCGTCAGCCTACGCGTCACGTGTCGTGGTCGTTACTGCTGTTGTCGCTGGTACTGACGTCAAGCGTCATGACCTTGACCTGCGTCAAGGACACTCGCGAGTTACGTAGCACACTGGTCGTCAGTTTGCCGTCATCATTACTACCAGGTGCGCTGTTTTTTTTGGTTTCTATGTATAGCAACATGTTTTGACTATTTTGCGCTTACTTCTGCATACGTTGTACAACTGACAATCGTGGTGATAGTTTAAACTTTGGTTCATCCCGCATTCAAGTGGACACATTGGGCCACACTCCGACACCATCTGTGTCTGTCAATAACTGCCACCTTTGCTTCTTCCCAGGTGAACCCCATTTTTTGTAAGTCTTCGTTGACTGTGCTCCTCCAGTTCGCTCTTGGTCGACCTGCCAGTACAATGGTTGCTATGGTATGCGCTGGTGGTCCATACGGATAATATGTCCACGCCAGCGAAGTCGTCTTTTTCTCAGTATGTTGACCATAGTCTGTTGTTCAGTTTTGGTTCTGACTTCTACATTTGTTATCCTGTCTATCCACGAGATGCCCAGTATGTTTGCTGCATCATCTGTGATGAAATTATAAACAAACTTAAATTCGCGTATATTACACGGTCTCAGCTTATTTTTATCAAAGCATTTGATTGATTGATTAAAGCTACGTATTTTTACAGCGTTCGTTGTATGGTAGGCCTTACTCGTACATACCACCGAGCACCCATGAAAGACTTTTTGCAGCCTTTTCTGTCCTACCTTTGTGTTCAACGAACTATCATGACACTTGTTAAAGGGAACGATAGTCATTTTATTCCTTTCGGATCAACTTGCGATCAGTCTAAAATCTAGGATTTTAACCACTTCTCTTACCGCTCCTGTTGCTGTTACTTCTACCTTTGTTGTTGTTGTTAATGATGACGATGATGTATGCTTCGTAAACGTATACTTCACAAATTTCGCCGCAGATGTCGTCAGGATATTTGTCAAGAAGCGACAAAGGGTCCAAGTCGATTACGGTCGATATAGCTTCGGAAACTCGACAAAAATTCTAATGTACGGTAAGTGGCAAAGTTTATTGACTACCAATTGACAGTGACATGGTTAGTCAGCATTATATTTTGCATTTTGCACTTGCAACAAATATGATTACGACTATTTTTATTTGATTACGGCATTAAATTACAATTATTATTTTATTTATTTTTAAGCTATAATTATATTATACATTTTATTTCGATAGACGGCAAAATCACTTTTTTAAAATTTATAGTATATTCTTGAGGTATGTTTTACTTTATCTGAATAGCATGCTATAAGTATGTAAATAAATGCGCAAAGTTCTGTACACAAATATTGTTTGATTCTGATGCTATAATATTATTATAAACGTTGTAATTGTTTGATTAGACCATGACAGTCGTTCGTGTAATGATGCCACGGCAAAAGCATGCAGCCCGATTGCAACGTGTCGCAGAAACAACAACATCGTGCAATTGTGCACTGATAGTTGTCCACCAAATCACTTCTATGACGGCAGCGAATGCAGGGGTACGTTTTCATTGCCATGTGTAGTAAGTTAGTTCGCAAGTAAGTAGCTAAGTATGTCGGCTAAGTAATTTATCTAGTACGTTAACAGTTAATAAAAATTTTGTTGCTGATAGCCGTTAGCTGTTACTTACTATCAGTAAACATCTGTCATTTGTGATTGCAAGTAGGCTTAAACAACTCGCACAATGGTGGCATTGGTCTGTCAGAATGTGAATTAGGTACCATCACCAAAAATAGTGCTGGCTAACTCTTACAGTTGTGTGCAAACAGCGTCTGACTATGATCTGTGTACATGTCTGAAGTCTGTAGGCGATGTACAGAGGGCGAATTTTCGTTGGTTCGATGCAGCAGAACCCGAGATACCGTTTGTCTTCGTACGTTATTATCATCATACATCATACGTATGCTATACTGTAATAATCTTACATTAGTCTTTACTGTAATTTGCCACTAAAAGAATGCTTGTTTCGTTCGATATTTTTGATGAACTTATGACAAAATTTTTTAATGTTACCGTGTCTGTACATGTTTAGGTTCTTGTTGCCGTCTACCATTTGAAATATCTTTCCTTTGAACATTTGCAACATTCGCTTAGATATTGCGCGCTTTATAAATGTAATTGCTTGCTTACTTACTTGTTAACTTTTTCATTCTCTCTTGTGTTTCATATCAGTCGGTTGCGTCATAGATCTCGTCTCAGTCCTCATCCTCTGATACAAGTCCTGCTGTCAACCTGTTCTACGGTGTCTTCCATTCTCGGCCTGAAAACTCATCTTTTCCCTAAGTTTTTTTCCTTCTGAGTTTCACGCCATTTCTGTCTCACGGATGAAGCTCGCCAATCACCGACCGTCTTCGAAGTCTTCGGCGATGTTAACTCTGGTAAAATGCGGCAGATTGAGACAACTCGGTTTGCTTTTAGGCGCACTATAAATGTTTATTTGCTTAGTGACTTGTTACTCTTTCTGCATCAGTCATGTGTGAAAAACGCATTAATGCTGCGTGGTTACAGATGCTGGTTATCCGTTGACGTACAAGCACTCGGAAAGGAACAGTCAGCGAATAGTAGCCGGTCAGTTATAACTTGAATATTCGAGTGGAAAAATGTGACGCCCCCTACCGAATTATTATGCGGAAGTCCACCTAAACCTGCTCAACACCAGCGCTAAATTCATATCTTTAGAGCTTAACATCGGCATCGAGTTACTCCTGACCTGGGAAACGTTTACAACATTACTGGTTTATTTTATTTTCAAGTTAGGAGCCCGCACGGAGGGACACTAGACAGACATGATAGGCCTACAGTTAGTTGGCTCGCATGACCCTTATAGTCAGACACGCTGTCTGTCTGTGGCTGTGTCTGTCTGCAGCACGGCTGAGCCAGTAAGCTCTTTACGCTGCAGAGCTTGCAACATCGCGAGCTATGTCGCCTACCGGCTTTTAAAAATCAACTTTATTCGTCGAAAAAAAATTTCGATAGCGTTAAAACAGAAACACAAAAAAACACAAGCTTATCGTAATTTTGACCGGTTCACTATAAGTCATTCACAAATGCTTCAACTTGTCAATAAAATTAGAGATTTATCATGTTTTCTGTTTTGTGTCTAGGTCTAATAGGGCGTTTTCCGCCGACAACCTGGCGTAAAAGTAAGCTATTATCATTACACTGTCATTGATATCATGGGCTGAGATTGTTGCAGTCGTTGTTAGATTGTTTGTTTTGTTGCTGAGAAAGAAGGAAAGATAAAGTAAATTTGAAAACCGTTTTAAGTTTTATGACTTACTACTTTATAGTGACATATCTTGCGTGAATGACGTACTAACAGCTAATGTAAATTGTGTAAAATCATCGACGACTGCTAAACAACACGATGATGTAAAGTTCTTCTCGAGCCACAAGGCGGCACTGATCTTCGTTTCTTTTCGTTTTCAGCCGGACACCAGTTCACACTACCAGACTACAGATTCGTGCATCGCGCGGTGTGCCTGTTTTCGCCGCAGCTTTTCTCCGGTATTCATTGCGTTTACCCGAGGAGGGATGACCAAGCTGAGTTCACCTGAATAGCGACATAACGTACGCGAAGCTCTTCTCAAAGTCGAAAAGTAAATAGCAAGTATCCGAGCGTATGCAATCAAAGGTCTCGATAGAAAGTCAGCGTGTATTCAAAAACACGCAGTCTACGTGAATTGTGTAACGTAACGTATCTCAACCACGCCGTTAGCGAACTGTGTTTAGTTTGAATATTTAAGTTAGTAAGTTCATTTATAAAGAGCAAAATGGCGGCGAGGGGCCCGTTGTACACATAGGTCTGCTATAATTTTATACGTGATGAATAATACTGCTTTCATATCAGATGATGCTGTATATACAAGTTTTTTCGTGTCCTCGTGTGTTTTCGCCGCTATCAAGGACCACGAGTCGATCTGTCGACAAACATACTGGCCGAAAACCTGCATACGGAGCGTCACCTCGAGACCACCTACTACGTAACTGACGTGAAGCAGATGACGGACTTCGCGTGGTATCGCGGCTCCGGCATTTATACCACTGCAGACAGTGGTATCGCAGCTCCGGGGTAAGAGTCAACATCGCTGCACGTGACATCAACCTGGTGCCTACTTATTACGACGTCGTCCAAACCGGAAATGATAACGCGTTCGTGTTGACCAATCCAGACGCGTCGTTTGCTGACGTCACACGATTTAGTGACGTCATACGTCGATACTGTAGGTCGGTTATCATAATTATGTGTGTTACACAGTATTAAATGTGAGCTTACGTTAAACTACAGTATGCAGATGAGCAAATGCAGTGGCGTAGCCAAGGGGGTCCAGGGGGCCCAGCCCCCCC
>Ga0209454_1005034_pt1 | contig 10042 bp, 7 predicted proteins | sample WorMetHERISLAND1_2_FD_187400 | JGI IMG/M metagenome (GOLD analysis project Ga0209454, IMG submission 187400) | Marine gutless worms symbiont microbial communities from Max Planck institute for Marine Microbiology, Germany - Olavius geniculatus... | ecosystem: Host-associated > Annelida >... | reverse complement strand
TTGACGTCAAACCCTGGCCAAAACATGCCAGCGACTTAGCCTTCTGTCAAATTGGCTCTTATCATCAATTAGACTCATGTCCGAAAGCACTAAGAATCTGGGGAGTGGCAGCTGATCGGCGTGAGCTAATGATACCGCAGCGCACTATGCGGCCATCCGTTGCCCGCACCAGCAAACAGTTGGTTCCACGGTGCAGTCAGCAGACATACCACATTACATCAATAACGACATTCGCCTACCTGGCGGCGGCAATCTGGTCCTGCACTTCAATGGTGCCGAAGCGTCTGTAAATCTTGTGTAGAAAGTCTATTCCTCGCCCGCCCGAGCCACGGCCGTCCACCTACGACACGGCAAGATATTTATTACAGAATAGCAATGAATGAATGAAATGTTACACAACAACCAGTCACTGGTAGTCAGTGAAGCACTAATAAACCGACAAAAGTATACACAAAATTGCATGTTAAAACATTCTGAAATCTAGCGTTATTCTTGCTATCGAAAGAATAAAACTTAGTTACTAACTGAGCCACTTCAACAGCAAGTAGCTTCATCAAATGAAAGAAAATATGGCATATGTAGGCCGTAAATAATCGCCGAAAGGCCCAGGTTAAAGAAAGCTTTTTAGGTGTTAGGTTTTAGGTAGTTGGGTTTTTAAAGTTTCAGCGTAAAACCAAACTGCATTAATCTTATTAGTTAAACCAAAAAAGCACAAGTGCATGTGAAATGCATTAAACTACACAACAGATAAAAAAACCTTCAAACACCTACAATTCCAACCTTCCAATTATGTTAATACAAATCTTAAAACGAAGCTCTTTATAAACTAACGTTCCAGCCCTGCCACAAACCACAGTCTGTCTGTTCACCTGTGCGTAGATGACATTCTCCGAGCTGGTAAGGTAAGTGAACCAATCGATCTTAAACTCATCTGTCACCAACTGATTGTCAGGTCCACCGTACCTGATAGCACCACCGAGCAATTGATCAACATTTAACAGAAAACGGAAATCACCATATCAAAAAAAAACAACTAAACAACTCAGCAGTCAACATAGTTACTTAGTTATCATATCATTTTACGCGCGAAAGCAGCTACTGCTTTCAGCGCGTCTTAGCCGTCGCAATTCTGTCCGTCTGTCACACAGGTAGATCGATCAAAAACGGTGCAAGCTAGGATCACCAAATCTTCGCCGTTGGCTGCCTGGAAGACGCTAGTTTCAGGAACCGTAAAGCTTTTCCATAAATTCGAAGGGGTCACCTCAAACGAGAGCGCTAAATGAGAGGGGGATGGGCAAAATTTGCGATTTTTAGCCAATAAGTCGCTGTATCTTAATAATGGTGCGAGATAAGGCCGCCCTATAGGTTACTATTAATCACTAATAGGAAGTCGTACACTGGCTCTCGATTGCCACCGAATTCAATAACCTTGGATTTTTTGGCGATTTCGGGCTGCTAGATTATTTTACCGTTGTCGGCCAGTCTTTCGTGAAAACGACTGCAGATAGGCATGGGCATATCACAAACAAGCACTAGTGACGAGCTTTTCAGTCATATCAACGTCGATGACTTTGAAAGACCCTGAACTTCCGAAATAAGGGGTTTTTATTGTTTTTTGCGATCTTCGGCTGCAGCGCACACTCTAAGAATGAACTGCGACGAAATGGCTGGAGATAGACTGACAGTTTGCGAACAGGAACTGCCATAGGCTTTCGCGTGTCTCGTGAGCATTAACTCAAATTTCTTGTATATACTGGATAGGGCATAAAACGTGGAACATACCTGCTTTTCTTCATTCATTCAATCACGTTACTTGTGTTGGAAACGACTAACCTCAAGTGCTGCAGTAAAGTGCAGTCATATTTAATAGTTTTTTTTCGCTTAGTTGCTTATTGTCGATATTCAGAAAAAAATTAAAATAAATTGTTTCACTTTGTTTTGCTCCATCTTGCAGTATTAGTCCACGTTTCAATCTATAAGTTTATTTTTTAAAAAAACTATGGTGCGTTTTAGAAAAAAAAACATTTTCTATTAGCCAAACAGAAAGTATAATGCACAACAGACTGACTAGAAGCAACAGATGGCAACAGTACTGTGTTTAATATAAACTCCACTATGCATATTATCAGAGCAAAAAACTTTAACAGTTTACAAAGCTATGTAGGTTAAGAGCGATATGAGTCAAAACTCGAAAACAGCAAAAATGGTATTGGGCCGATATTATCGCATGTTGAATTCCAGACTGGCCTTTACAAGACTAGCCATTATAAATACTTGCTCTAATTTTTGCTGTTTTTTAGTCGAATTTTGTCCAAATTTTTGGTATTTGATTTTATGACAATAAATTTATTCACTGTTTTCAGAATACCTCCGAACGGGTAAAGGAAGTTGGTGCAAAAATTATGTGTGATGTAACAATGTTTGTTGCAGCCAATCTTGTCTTTGAGTAAAAACGGTTATTTGCCATGACAACAGGGGTCGTCATGGGACAAATTTAAATGACACCATCGGATAGCCAGGGCTCAAAAATAGGAGGGTAGGCGCAAACAGCGCGCAATCATCCCTTACGCTTTGAACTCTCCATTGGCCGTAATGCAAAATTTTGCAACTTTTGAATGGTTGTTATGGCAACAGGGGTCGTTAGAGGGTACATTTAAATGACACCGTTAAATTGTCCAACCCCGAAAATAGGGGGTAGGTGCACGGGGACCGAGTTATGCCGCTTTGAAGTCCCTATAGGCCGTAATGCAAATTTTCAAAAATTGAGTCATAAAAAGGGGTAAATTTTAAAAATTTTAATCGAAAACATATAAGGAATGCGTCCGGCGTTAGGACGCTTCGTTTGAGCCATTACCGGCGCTGGTCGATCCAACGGGCTGGTCTGTAGCCGGGCGCAAGGAAAAAAATAGACGCCTAATGGCGAATTTCGCGCTTGCGCAGCCACGCCCCTTTTGAACCGATTGTAACCAAGTTTTGCATGTGGGGTAGGGTGGACGATGTCATCACTGATGTCAAGTGTTATGGAAATCGGTTAAAGGGTTTTGGAGTTACAGGACCCCCCAAACGCCCTTTCCTGTACTTAGCGTTTATCGCCCTTACAACAGTGTCAGCACTACCGTGCTGCACTATGATGGTTTCATTGGACACATTCAGTTACCTAGCCTAAAGTACAGCTATAGTTACCGTCAACGTGATACAGAATACTCTGACAGACAAAACTAGAATGAGACAATAATGACGATGATAGACGAGACAATAAACTAACGTGTGAATGAGTAGTGGATAGAGCGTGATATGTTCCTTGTTCAATATCGGTGGCAGATAAATCTGACCCCACAACTCTGCACATGCACATTGCACATCAAATTAATCAGTCAAAAACTCAATCTATAAATTTATAGAGCACTTTTTAAACAAAGTTCTCAGAGGCAACTGTCAATAGCAGACACAATCAAAATAACATTTCTTAAGACGCTATTTAATTCACTGCCTACTAATGTCGCTGTCACTATCAATACCACTGAGAAGTTTAAGTAAGTAAGTAATAATTATACATGAACAAGTAACAACTGTCAGTTATTGTTTACACTAAGAAAACGTACATTTTGTCATTCGTTGATTCCCAATATCTTTCAAATTTGCTTACGTTTATCCATTTGCATACTTCATTATCAAGAGTTATGAGTGAAAAAAATGAAAAATAAGGGGAAAAAAGTGGGGGAGATGAAGGTCAATATCAGTGTCACTGTACTATTAATACCACTCACTCAATAAAAGCTTAAATAAGTAAGTAGTAATTACAGGTAAACAAGTAACAAATGTCAGATATTGTTTAACATTAAGTTAATTTACTTACGTCTTTCCATCTACGTACTTTGTTAAATCAGCGAGCAGGAAAGAGACCGGGAATGACAAAAAAAAATGAAAAAAAGCGAAAAAGGGGAAAAAAGAAAGCGTAGGGCGTCAAACCCTCAAGCAGAATTCTGGGTACGCTGTTGATTAAAAATGAGTAAATACAGACCGTCGCCGTCGTCGGTCGGCACCGTGAAATATTCTTTCGTTGGCATCGCTTTCTTGGCGAGTATTTGCGACAAGTCTCGATTGTCTTCGAACACCAAGTCTGTCTCAAAAATCGCACGAAAACGGCAGACAGTGTGACACGGTCTTTAATCTCTTCACGACAACAACAAACACTTTGTAATCACTGTCTAATCATGCAATCGACTATAGTTAAAATAATCTTCTGATATTTATTAACTATAAATGAAAAGTCATAACTTTTCATCCCTGAGTCAAAGCACAGCGAAAGACAACAATATCTACTTAGCAGTTAGTGAAGCCACGGCAGAGAGGCAGGCGGCAACCCCCAAATTTTAGAATGTCACAAAAATTCTCCTCTCAGAACATTTTCTTTCAACGATACAACAAATTGGGATCAAAAGTCCCTGTATACGGGGAAATCAAGGGCAACCAGCCATTCAGGTCAACTCGGCTTTGTCATCCCTGTGGTTAGACGCAAAGAGCACCAGCGAACGTAAACTAGTTCCGCACCCGACTCTCAGAGTGTAACTATAGTGCCTGATTGAGTACAAAGAAAACGGAGATCAGCGCCGCTCTATGAGCCTTTATGTCTTGGCTCTGGAAAGATTTTACGTCCAGAATAAATTCGTAATAGATGAATTACCTGGCGAGTCTTGTGGCCGTGTATGTCGAAGCGTGTAAAGTGGAATGCCCGGTCCAAGACATTCCTCGACGTAATACAGGCCAGAAGAGCTGAACTTGGCTTGCATGTACTGGCATTGGTCGCCCAAGTGACACGACATACAGTGTGGCACGGAAATGTCGTGCCGCTCGTGCGAACGACGACTTCGCACGTTTATACTCAGATGTACTCTACACATGCAGTTGAAGTAGTTGTAGGCCTAGTAGTAGTAGTAGTAATAGTAGTAGTAGATTCAGTGAGTTTCTCGCTGACATTGTGCGCTTAATAAATTAAATTAAATTAAATTAAGTAAAAATGGTGTATAGCTCTTATAAGGAAACCCATCACAGAGCTATAGAGCGTCATCTGCCGTATGCGATCGCACAGTGTTAGCTGCCACCCGACACAGGTGAACGCAACACGCCTTAACCCAGCCAGACATGCTGGTACTTGATTTACCTACCCCGGAGGAATGAAAGGCTGAGTTGACCTTAATGCTAGTTACATACTTGTATGGTTTATCTGTTCACCAACAGTCACCCATCGAATTAGTAACCATCTGGTAACCTAGTAACCTAGTAACATTCCTCGACGTAATACAGGCCAGGAGAGCTGAACTTGGCTTGCATGTACTGGCATTGGTCGCCCAAGTGGCACGACATACAGTGTGGTAGTGTGACCGGAAGTCGAGCCCAGGACCTTGCGATCGTAAGTCCTACACTTTACCGTTACCCCAGCAAGTCACCAATAGGTAAGTAGTGGTAAGTGTTGTTGTAGTAGTAGTAGTAGTAGTAGTAGTAGTAGTAGTAGTAGTAGTAGTTGTAGTAGTAGTAGTAGTAGTAGTACATAATAGCAGTAGACGTTTATACTAAGGCGAACTCTAACACACCAACAGGCAGACAGTCACAGACTTAAAAAACAATTAAAAATAAATATGAACACAGTGCCGACATAATATGCGGCCGTCCGTCTAGCCATATCCCTGACCTTTGACCTTTGACCCGTTGAACTGAAAACCGTTACATTTGTTAGCCCACTCTTGGTTTCACACCAGTTTTGGTTTTCTATGCTTTTTGCCTTCGAGATAGTATGAGACATACAGACAGACAGACAGACAGATAGACAGAGAGACGGACGGATGGACGGGCAAAATCCGTACATGGCTTAGTGGGGCGACTGAAATCGCGAGACCTGACAATGTGGCACTAAATAGCGGTGTCGGACATCGCGAGACAACGTAAAGTAAAGCTAAATGACGCTTAAAATTAACTTTAATTCCACGTAACTCGTAGTCAGTTAAACTTTGAATGAACTTTGACACGCGTTTGGTTAGGAAAATATTATAAAAAAAAATAGCATAATGCAGCAGTATTATATGAAAAAATTCCACCAACTTTGACACGCGTTTAGTTATGTCACTAATGTTGGCAGTTTTCATTTGGTGCCATCAGTTGATGACAAGATACTAACTGACAAGTGCATGCCATGTGACTTAGCGGCCGCCTGGCCACGCTTCATTGGTCGGACTGAGACTACTGTCTACGCTTGTTGATGAAGGGACCCTTTTTGCTCAACTTCTGATCTGGTGCCGCGTTGTCAGGTCTCGCGATTTCAGCGCCCCCCGGCCTATTGGACTATTGGACAACCGCATAATAAATACCAAATTGAATAAAATGAGTCAAAATCAGTTAAGATTTCTGGACAGACTGTTAGACCTTTTATCGTTTGACACATACTCTGAAGTCATCGATTTTGCTAGACGATCATTCTGCCACAGCCTGCCTGCACAGATTTTACGTATGGCAATGACTAAATCAAGGTAAGGTAAAGTCTATAATATAGAGAAAACTCACTTACCTGAACAAGTGTTTTTTTCTTGGATCACCGCCAGTTCCCAGGTAATATCTGCACATGCGCATTGCAACAAAATGAATGACAGCTTTTCACACTGCATTGCGTCACGTGACAGACGTTCAAAACCTAACACACTTCAAAAATTTAATAGATGTTAAGATTTTTGTTTTATTTTGTACTGAAGTTTAATTAATAACTTAATAAAACTGTGCTGTATTTTGCAGCAAATAGTTACTGCATCATGTTATAATTTATGAGAAAATGATGTGAAAGGAAGAGTGGTCAATATGATGTTCTTTCTGGGCCGTAATTTGGTCTCCGATCATCTTTGTAGACTACATTAAAACACATATGAAAAACCCAAAAATCTAGAAATAAAAAAAAACTAGTCTTCCAACTTTGCTGTAACTACTACTACTACTACTTCTTCTACTACTACTACTATTACTACTACTACACTACTACAAGCGGTGTTTACACAGTGACGTCGTCTCTCTGAGTATTTTCGTTGTGTTCTTCGTGAACTCCGACAATTTCCAACACATCCCATGCTCCGCGAGTGACCGCCACCACGTCCGTCTTCATCGGCGTCGAACCCATCTAGACACACCCACATTACAGGTCGCATTAAATGCCCTGCTTGTCCATCTCTCAGTCTGTCTGTCCGTCTATCTGTCTTGCATGGGCTTCTAATTCGAATACTAATAGCGCAGAAAAATCAAAGATAAGGTAAACGTTCCCCCCCCCCAAAAAAAAGACAATTGGTGTGACAATTTTCTGTTAAAAAGGTCAGAGTTAGAGTTGTAAAGCTGTTGGACGGCTGCAGAATATGTGGACATTGGGCCAACATAATGTTTCCAGCTAACCAAAGCAGAACAAGCTACAGAGAAAAAACTAAATAACGAAAAGTAGGAGAGCCTAGACGTAAAAGACAGTGTCTGTATAAACAGAATTCATGAAAATGATTGCACGTACACAAAAATGCTTTTTCTAACAATTTTCGACAATACACAGAATAATATCCTGCAAGTTGCAACTTTTAATAAATTTCATTTTAAGTCGCATCTGCTGATCATGAAAGGTCGAGAAAAATGATCCAAGATCAACAAGAGAATAAGCCAATCGCCAGAAAAATCTTTCTTCCTTTTGTTGACAGCCTTATCTCTGCAATGAATTTTAACTAAACGTTTTGAGTTATCTTCCACCCAAAAGCAGAAACCCAAAATCATCTCTTACACAGAACAAATTTCAGGCCTACTTAAACTGTTACGAAGACAACAGCAGCTTATAACTGTGTCATTTAACACCAAGCGTGCAGAAAAAGCCGAAATGAGAAAAATGTTAACTGACCACTGAAGGAACGAGTGCTATGTGCTTCCAATATCCTTCTCCAGTGACGGGTTGAGGTATTATCGTGAGATAATGATGTCCTCGACCGATAAACGTAACGTCGTTCTGCACACCACAGAAGCATCAGCAGCAGCATTATCCAAGGCCTAAAAAATACTGTGCCCGGATGTGGTCGACTGACCGGAAGTTATACGTCACTGACAGCAGTAGCCAATCACAGCACGTAGAAGTCGACCCACGTGACCCTGGAGGTTAAGGCCACCTGACTGTAACAAATGTGCCACGCTCCCACGCGCGGTCTGACGCTAAAGACAATACTTTTTATGTAGGCATATACACCATGCCTCAGAAAAAAACAGTCAAAATTGTTTTTATCATAACTTTGTCAAATTTTCACTAAATTTGATCTTTTTTGGCAGGCCAAGGCGATGAAATTATGCAAGGTGCACTCACTTTTCACCTTTCTTAATTTTTGTCAACGCACTACCGTGTGAAACATAGATGTTCCCAATTGTTGCATAAGGACCTAACGCTGAGTTATTTTCGAAGAAAACGCTGTAACGACTTAATTAAGCACAAAATAATACTCAATGTAAATTATTTAACAGAATTATAAGTTTGTATAACAACCTGCTTGCAAATCATTAGAATTTCTGTCCAAAGTGGGCCCCGCATACAAAGACAATGGTTTAGATGCAACGCCATTGACTGATAGCGGAATCATTGACTGACTGATCAAACGGCATTCACTCATTGATTAGACGTTTTTAAGCTTATCAGTCAGCTATTTTGTTGTCTGCTATTTTCACCATAAAATATTGAATACCACAAAATTATTAAATTGCGTAGCATTTTCTGTCGAATTGATGATAGAAAGGTCAACAATCTGATACAAATAATCACCATGTAATGTAACAATTTGAAGCATCTGTGTTTCACACGGTAGTGCGTTGACGTAAATTAGGCGAGGTGGAAAAAGAGTACACCTTACATAATTCTATGCTCTTGGCTATGTCCGTGCCAAAAATTATCAAAGTTCGTTAAAATTTGACAAAGTAATGATGGAAACAATTTTGACTGTTTTTTTGAGACACGGTGTACATCTGTTAAAATAATATTTGAGTTTAAGCCAAGCCATACTGTCGCTATAGGCTACTTCAGCTGATGTCCGGACATAACCCCAACATAATCCCTTATGACAAACCCCGTTCTCTGCCGCCGAGGTTAAATTATATAGAGTGCTACGTAAAATAGAAGTGTTAGCCAAAGGTTAAAAATGTAAAAGGGGTGCTCCACCAGATGTGCATTTTGCAAGAAAAACTGTTTACTGCGTCCCACGTACCACGCCAAATTTTGACAAATTTTAGACTAACTTTCCTAACACTGGACGCAAAGAGAAGGGAGTGGACAGGCGCAAGGGGACTGAATATAACTTATCGTTATTATAAAAGCTCAGTGGCTACTTTTCCGGACCACCTTGAACTTTCAGTGTCCAATGGTGCAATAATTGCATTAGTAATAACTGTAGCAAACGCTTACCACTGCAACCCAGCCGCTTCGCACGTGTAACGGTTCCTCTATATTCTACACACAGACAGACAGAAAAGCAAAAGTACTGACGTATTGGAATAACCTGCAAATAAAACTAGCAAGTCGTACTAACATTAAACAGTGTAACAAATCAGTCAATTTACAGAGTTCTCAAAGGCGCCTGCTACGAACAAGCTCCCATCCAATGCATACGCGTTCTCTTGGGAAAAATTGTGAAAGCTTTCTGAGTACAAAAATGTGTCAGTTGGGTGGTCAAGAGCTTTGCTTCACCAAAGCAGTTACAAAGAGCAATTTTACGTCAAAAATATACCGGCGTTTGCTGTAACGAAACTGTACGAAAAAGCAAAGATGCGAAATTGTACAGTGTGAATTGATTAAGATTGTTTCTATGAGCAATTGAGCACATCCAACTGGCAACGTTTTGTTCGCAGAACACTTGCACACATTTTTCCATGTGGAAACCTCTCAAATTGGCGAACCGATATACGGTTTTATGCACCTCACTGCATTGCAGAGCCTTAATCCTAACCTTGACATTTGACCTTAACAAGAATATTATTAGATTGTGACCAATCTAATGTACTC
>Ga0209454_1005033_pt1 | contig 10043 bp, 6 predicted proteins | sample WorMetHERISLAND1_2_FD_187400 | JGI IMG/M metagenome (GOLD analysis project Ga0209454, IMG submission 187400) | Marine gutless worms symbiont microbial communities from Max Planck institute for Marine Microbiology, Germany - Olavius geniculatus... | ecosystem: Host-associated > Annelida >... | reverse complement strand
GGTCTTGACAGTTAATGAGAAAGAATGACTCCGTGGTCGGAGATTGTAAGTTGTCACCACCAGTTGCTGTACCATCAGTGTTAAATTCGTAAAAGTAACGCCTAAAATGCCCCGCTACGGCTGCTGGTTGGACGTAACTCTGATTGCGTCACAATGCTGCAGCGACGGCGACGTACCGGCCAGCGGCTAGGAGCTTTCAGCAGACTATTTGTTTGTGTTTGTGCTTAATCTCACATTTGTTCAAAAATTCCCACAAAATTTCCACAGAACCCATGGGAATTCAGCACAGTTCCCATACCCATCCCATACCCATACCCATGGGAATTCCCATGAGAATTCCCATACCCACGGCAGCCCTGAAATATAGCCAGAATTGCTGCTCAGTTAGGGGTAAAAGCATAAGCCTAATACCATGAAAACGAATAACGAAAGAAAAAAAAGTTGCATCACTAATGTTCTAGTACAGCGCATTAGCCTACAGTTACTTAGTAAAGTTTATCGAAATCTATCGCAGTAGGCCTACAAATGAACGCTTGTACGGGTTGAAATGCAACTGTCTACGGCAATGAGACTGTATGTTTGCTACCTGATGGATGCTGGGAAGGCAGTCGATGACGCCTAGCATTATGACAGCATTGCCGTGCGGGTCGTCGGCGATCTGAACGCTCATGGCGTCAAGCAGCATTTGATAGAGACCATTCGTGAACAGAGGCTCGGGCAACTGGCGGAAGAAATCCTTCAGTACGCCTGCACACACGCCGACCGCAGTCCGTCGTCACACATCCGGGACAGTTTGAGGTTACAGCTAGGGCCTTATAAGTGCTACGGCGCCGTGGGTTAAAAAAGTACGAGGGCAGAGAATTGCGATTCTCCAACAGACAGCTGAAAATTTCCGATAGATGGTTGCTCAAAATTTCAACTTTGCCGCTAACTTCTCCCAAATCTCGGGATTCCTAGCCCAATTTTATACTTTTGGAAGCAAATTGCCGACAAACTTCAGTGGTTGGTTATACAAATTTTATACTGAGAAGTTTATCTGCCCAAATATGTCCATCCAGGTACTAAACCAGAATCAGTGTAGAACAACTACGTTGACCAATCAGACAGCTGTAGTAATTAAGCGTAAAGGCGCAAACAGAGCGACGAAACTGAATTGAACTGACCAATGGGCAAGCAGAGCGAGTCCACTGATCATTGGCTGACGCGCACGTGAGCGTATAGTATAGCATATAAGCCTACGTATCCCAAGGACGCCGTTAAATGGTGTCTACTGCAATGCATTACTGCTTGTCCATTGATTAGTTCGTCAAAAACTAAACCATGTCAGTTCAGTTCAGTTGAGTTACGTCGTTCTGTTCATGCGTTTAGATGCGGATTGTTCAGAACGTAGATTTTTAAAAAAATGTCCGCTAGGTTAAAAATTAAAAGAAAGAAGAGGTAATGTTCCTTGCCGCTGACGCCGTTGATTACTACAGTACATAGAAGCATCACTTACAGGAGACGACGTTGACATCGGGAACCCTGTCCGCAGACAGCACGGCGCCCTCAGCGTCCGTTTCCATGTCCGCCTTGAGCAACCGTTTGCGCCGCGACGAGCAACACAGTCGGTAGATGCCGACACAGTCGAGGCCGCGCCTTTCCACCTCCTCCGCACAACGCCTCACTATTAGCGGCACGTTACCCGGAGACCTCTCTCTCAGCACCAGGCTCTCCAGCGCCACACCGAACCTGTCCCGGCAGCAGCACCAATAAACGATCGACGAATGAATTTATTCTGTCAACACTCGCAGACAATTTAAGTTACAGCACAAACAAAGGCGATGCTGACTGCTGACAAGACATAAAGGAAGACATGTAAGACCTAAGTCTGTCGGACGGTTTAAGTAAGGTGCACGAATGTGACAAACAACAGAAAAAACGGACCACGCTGCAGAGAAATGTGCATGAATCGCTCTTGCAGAACGAACGATTCCGCCTTAAAAAGCATTGCTTTGTGTAGGTTTATAATTGATCGTATCCACTTATAGGGTGTTTTCACGATCGAGCAAACATCGAGCAGCTAGCTCGACGTTCTATGGTAATTAGCATGCTAACTAGGAGGGCGGGCGGGTTGTAATTGGAAGATCTATATAACACGTGATCAGCTGTGGGCTAAGAGCCTAAGCCTAGGCCTACATATGAGCCAAAGGGCGGGGTTCCAATAGGCCTGCTTGAGCCAGCTCGATGTTTGCTCGAGATTTGCTCGATCGTGTAAACACCCTATTAGCAAATGAGCAACAACAGCGCGCGCACCTGCCAGTAGGGCGCGCAGCCGGCGTACGTCCATACACGTGCGATACGTCGAGGTACTCGAGCGCAACGTACAACACACCGGTCGGGTCGAGCCGCAGCGCCAGCTGCTGGTGAGGTCCTCCGCGCTGAATGAACTCGCTCAGATGCACGCTGCCGCTGAAGAACAGTTTCTGTTTGCTTGCTGACGACGCGCCGGACGACGCCCAGCTGTAGATGCCGAACGAGACTGTCTCAGCGTCTAGTAGGTCGACGTCGAACTGCTCGTCCCAGTCGAAGTTGATGGCTCCCGTCTGTACGGCCGTGCGCGCCCGGTTCAGTCCGTCCACGCCGACGACGCAGTACAGGTCACGGAGCGAGGTCGGGTTGGCGCGCAGTCCGTGCCCGCAGTAGACGTGTACGGACAGCATGCCGTCCAGTCCAGCTGGTCGTTCCACGGCGGCAGAAACATCCGTGCGACGACGTCGACTGCGTTGCTGCTGCAGCTGCTGCTGCTGCAGCAACGTCTGCGCACTGGTCCTGTACGGCCGGAAATCCTCGGTCCGGATCTTGAGCGGTTTCTTCGTCAACGTCGTGGTGGAACCACCGTCTCGGCCCCCGCGCCCCGCGGCAATCTCGGAGGAGGCGGGGACTACGGGCCGCCTGGCGGCTGGGCGGGCGGCAGGTGCCCGCGGGCCGGCTACAGGCTGCAGGCCGCGCGGCTCGGCGTCGGCCAGTTGCCTTGAAGACGGAGTTAGACGACGACGCTCTGCGGCTGCAGCTGGACCGACAGACCGGCGGCGTGACGGTGCAGACGGCGAGCGCTGATGTCGTTGACTGACCCAGGACTTGTACTCCTCGGCCGTGTACGACTCGGGCGCTGACGGAGCGCGACGTCGCGTCGCGGCTGATGACTCATCTGCGATCTCGTGCCTCAAGTCTCTCGTCGCGGCGGCGTCAACCACATCACCCCGACTGACTCGCCCTGACACTCCTGGCTTTGCTAGCACACATACACAGCCGCCTGATCAAAGGTTAAAGGTTAAAGGTCAGGTAAGACTTACAGCTCTTCACGAAAAACCCATCACAGAGATACAGTGCGTCATCTGCCATATGAGACCACACAATGTTACCTGCCATCCGACACAGGTAAACCCCCGGCCTTAACCCCAGCCAGACAGGCCGGTACTCGATTTACCTACCCCGGATGGATGGAAGGCTGAGTTGACGTTGGAACTGACTAAGTCACCCACATCAACTTTGATAACTGCGTTACCTCATCGATTTTGGTTTGTTTGGTTATGTATTCCGCAGATCTTCCAAACTGGCGCATCGTACTGACTGGTCGTAATGTGTGAACAACTTGCCTGATACTGGAATGGCCGAGAATCGAACCCGCGACCTCGTGTCATTGAATCCGACACCCTACCCGCCACACACAATTACTGGCCCATGATGTTTTTTTTTCAGCAGCAATAATTAAGCAACAACGTAATCACTTTTAGGCTTGTCTCACCATAAACCGATAAGGTAACAGAAATATTACCCCCACGTTGGGAAATAAAAGGTGCTCTTTCTTAGAAGTAAAATCGAACGAAAATAGTTAAAATCTCACGGATCAGAACAAAACAGAAAAAGACGCAGAAAATATTGCCTAAAAAGTGAACAGAAAATAGGCCTGTAGAATAAGAAAAAAGTTTCAATGTGTAAAACATCCGTTCGGCACGTAACAACGCGTGTACAAGACCACAGCGAATATCTGCACAGAGTGACCCGTGACCAGTGGCGTATTTAGGATTTGGCAAAGGGGAGCCTACAGCGGAAGTCTGGGGGCGGAGAGCCCAGCAGGGTCCAGGGGCAGAGCCCCTGGTCAGGAGTCAGGGGGGCGAAGCTCCCCTGAAGCTGAAACACTTTTTGCTTTTGAACGTTCAATGAAAGCCGCAAATTCGCCCATTTTTTCTGAAATTTGGAAACGCAGAAAATCACAGATATTTGTGTTGTTTTAGCAAAAAATAGAGTTTAGCAAGCTGCAAAACGTCACGGATTAATGTGAGTTATAAAAAAAACCAATAAACTTCACAGTAGGCACAGTGGGCCTACAGTAGGCCTACAATAATAAATGGGCCGTGTCAAACCCGGTCTGTCGTCGTCAGAATGCTTGATCCGTTGATCATCGCCGATGTCGTCGCTCGCAAGCGGTGCGCCGTGTCTTTGGCGTTTGACATCGTAAAACGTATGCAGACTGACACTTTGCCATTGTCGTCTCCACTCTCTAATGACTAAGCTGAGCTCATAGTTACGTTTTGTTTATCCCTTCTTTGACCTCTAGCTGTTCCGTGTGCGAGTGGCGGGCTGGCAGCAAATGCTGTATATACATGTAAGACAGCGGCGGGCGAGCGTGTCTAAACTGTCTATATCTCCAGTGAAATAAGGCACTTCGTCGCTTAATGACACTGTGATATCATGACAATGGCATACGGAGCTTGGTTGTTAGGATTCTGGTTCTGATAACGTCGTACATAGCATCTATGATCTCTGGCACGCTGCGATGCCGCTGCAGCTTGTGTTATCTGAGAATAAGGCGTGTCACAGTCGCCAGGGCAAAGGAACGCATCTTAAGAGCGCTGTGATAGTCGCGTTACATGCAATAATAGGCATATCTCATTTTGATGGACTTATATGTTGTAGGCTATGCAAGTTGTGGGCGAGTTAATCTTGGGTTGAACTCTGATGTGACATTTTAAAATATTACTTAACCACCGCCCATGGTGTGCGCCAGCCAGCCGCCGACTGCCTTGCTGTCGGTTTCATATATAGTGCCGTGTCACTCACCCATGGACACTAAACCCGTCCGCCGCGAAATATTATAGGTCTATGCGGCTTGCACCTGGTTTTCAAAAGCGTTCGGCGACGCCGGCGTCATATCATATGCAATCTCACATGGCAATTTTAATCGCATATTGTATTAGTATGAAAAAAGACCACCAAACATTGTTGAATTTTGCAATTATTGCTGGAAAACGGCAAAAACGCACCTTTTCATATAAACTCGCCTGTAAGAAATTTTCATCGTCAGGTCAAAGGGGGGGCGTAGCACCGTGCCCCCCTTTAAATACGCCACTGTCCGTGACTGTAATACCGGACGTTGGAGGTCTGTTGTTGAATTCCTGCAGTTCGCTGGACAGTTTATCCAACTTGCGCAGCCAATGCCTCAGTTCATCGCCGGCGCCGCCGGTCACACCGTTATCAATGTCCGGTAACGAGTTGCAGCGGTCGCCGGGACGCACCAGCTCGCTGGCCGTCAGCGTGTCGTCTCCGAACAGCTTGTCGAAGCCGTTCAGCTCCGAGTCAGAGTTGAATCGCTTGCCGGGGTGCAGGTCGGCGGCTATCTCAACGGCGTGGTGGTCGACACGGGGCGGTGCTGCGCCGGCGGGGGCACGGCGTCGCTTGGCGTTGATCGTCGGCGGCCACTCCGGCTCGAACAGCGGCTGCACCTCACGACTTACGACCTCGATCGGCGGTCTGTGTGATGGCGGCGGCCGGCGCCACTGCACCGGCAGCTGGTCGTCGACGAACTGAGCGTCAGTGTCCGACGAGTAGTCCAGATGATGGTAGGCGCGTGCAGGTCGTCGAGCGCCAGCCGAGACCATCTCACCGGCGGCGGGAGCCGGAGCACGCCGGTCCCAGCTGCGTGAGACGACCGGCGGCTCAGTCACCCTGGACGACGGCGGCAGTGCTACTGGCCCGAGCCCGACAGAGTACAGTGACCGCTGCTGTGAGTCGGCGAGTGGAGCCTGGTGGTCGAAGTAGCCTGGCGCCGGCGGCCAGGGCTCTGTTCTCACACCGGTCGACCTCGCGGTCTGCTGTCGCGCCGCTGACGCTGGCTCAGCGACACGCGATGAGTCGCCTGCTTGACGGCGAAGAGTTGATCGGGCGACTTGGTCGTAGTCGGCGTCGGCGTAGTTGTCGGCGAGGTCGACTACGGACGCGGTGCTCCAGTGACGCTGATGTTCACGCGGCCGCGCTGTCGTCACCGTCGTACCCTCCCGCAGTGCCGTACCCTCCCGTACCGCTTCGTCAGCGCGCTGCGGCACGACGGGCTGCAGGGGTAGCAGCGGAGGCTGAAGCGCGGAGGTCGATGTCGGAGTCAGCAGGGCAGGACAGGACAGGTTCTTGCTGCAGCAGCTTTTGCGAGTACGCACGGTGAGCACGAGTCGACGAGGAATCGACATGAGAATGACGACGTCGTCGAGACTCATGCGCGTGATGTCGACCGAGTCGACCGCGACGATCTCCTCTCCGACGCGCAACAGACCATTCCGCTCGACCATGCTTCCGGGCGCAATGCGGGAGATAAAGACGCCGTTGGTGCGGTCGACGCCGTTGCCCTCGCGTATGTAGAAGCCGAGCGACTGTCCGGGTCGTTTAATCACCTCGACCGTCTCGATGATCGTGTAGTCGGCGTACGTCTCGATCGACCGGATGCCCATCGTAGGACCACCGTTCCCACCGCTGCCCGTCCACGGGCCACGCCGAGGCCACGCTTCGGGCACCTGCTGTTCAACCGGCGGCGGGCTGTAGACCGAGGACGGACCGCCGGCCACCGTGGCGCCGACACGCTGACGGTAGTAACCTGCAGTTGGACCGCGGCCTGGCCCTGGACGTGTGGACGTTCCCTGGTCGACACTCTCCTGCACATCACACACATACATAACCACCATATACTCGCCATATTCGCGCAAGTTGACGTGCATGTGGTGCAAGAGGGTGGTTTCCATCGTACACAATGTAGGCAACGAACGCAAGAATGTAGGCCTACGCAGCAAACGTCACGGATGCAGTTGACGCAAGCGACGCATTAACGAACAAAACGCAAGCATGGCAACGGTGTCTATTCTTGCGTTACGTTTGTTGCGTTCGTTGCGTTTCGTATGTTGCGTTGCTGACGTTTCGGCAACCGATGTTGCCTTCTTTGGAACGATTTCGATTCGCCGCCCGCGAGATGTCGCTGTGACGGACAATTTGTCATAAGAGGCTCATTTACGGCGTCTTTACGCGTCACGCAGGACCCATCGAAGATAAGTAATTAAATAGTTTATTGAACACGACGTCTCATATTTAAACGCACGTCGTGCTTAGCCTATGCAAGGGAACATCGGTCTATACTAGTAGGTTGTCTAAAGTTGCGCTTCTCCAACCACATCAAGTCAGTTCTACAGAAGTGTGAAATCCCTGAAGCAGATCTCGAGTAGCTTACAGCTGACAGGGATTCATGGAGGTCAACATTTGCTACAGGTCTGGAGAGCTTCGCAGCAGCCTCCGATCAAGCGGCAAGTGATCGTAGTGCTCGCAGACATGCCGCTGCCCAGGCAGTTCGAGTCGGACCTGCTTGTCCTCACCACGTGCTTGTCCTCAACGTGGTAGAGTCTGCGCTTCAGATTTCGGTCTCCGCAGTCATCTACGCCTCCACCAAAGACCGCAGTGACAATTCCACTACAGTGCACGTCATCGTCGACATCGACGGACTACCACAAGCAAGCATCGGTAAAAGGTACCATACCCCAACTGGGGCGTAGGCGGGGTGCTCATCTCCCTTCCTTAGGCCTTTCCTAGTAAGCATCAGCCTACTACGAAAAAGCCAAAAAAGTATGCAAGATGCCATAAGGCGGGCAAACGGGTACGTGGGGAACGTCGTGGTCAGGCATATAGATATAGCCAATAGGCGACGCGTTGCTTTGAGCACGGGATGTCACACACAACTCACAGTGGGAACGCACGTTCGTCGGTCTGCAATATAATCCAACCTGTCAACGTTCTGACATTCGAAACGCAACGTTTCGAGCTCTGAAACAGTAGGCCTATTAAATATCGATTCTGTTGAGCTGTGGGCCCCTCAATTTAACTAACAAATAGGCTATGTTCGTCGGAAATGGCACACAATGGAAACGCGGTTCCACACAGCAAAGTTTTAGGCTATTCTACAGTCACATCTGTGATGACGATGAGTGATAACAACGACCGAGCCTCAGGAGTCACTTACACGCTTTCATTTCAATATATGTAAAATCGCAGCACACCCGTCATTGACTAACTATTCAGTACATAGAAATACTTATCGTTCCTTTGTTATTTTGGAAGTACAAAGACAGAAAACAAGGGGAAAAAGTAGTACTCGTATGTAAAATTGTCAAGTGACGACTACATGAAACGATACTGCAGGCGTCGCGCGGTTTCGCTGCGACGGCTGAGCTTCTTGTGGGTCGTTGTAAGCTGCGTTCGTTTGCCAGAGGAAAGCAAGCGCTACTGTCCAGCGTTCAGTGCATGACGACGACATGGAAAATGCTTTGAGAGCTAGTGCGAGGATTTTATTGATTCAGACGATGATGGTGCATCATCCCATCCAGGGCCGACGTCATATCTGCCTGTCACTGTGCGTCGATGACGTACGCGTATATCTTTCCTGCAGACGGTGTCGCATTAAAATGTCTCCCACATGAAATATCCGCCCGGGGAGAGATAATGACGAAATTGATATGTCTCTCCCTTATTAAAATATCGCCGGTCCCATAGAAAGTCTCCCTATTATAGGATCGCTCCACAGAAGTCTCCCACGGCCGAAAATTTACCCGCAAAAATCCGCCCCGCCCGGGCAGCCGCCGGACGGTGCGGATTTTTGCCGGTAAATTGTTGGCCGGGGGAGACTTTTCTGGGGACGATTCTATAATGGGGCACCAGCACCACTGCCACTGCCGTCGCTGCTACGGCTGCTGCATTATATGGCGTAATATCATGATCATCGTACGCATGAATATTGCCGTGCAGATTAACAGACCTACAGCCCAACATCAATAAGCGATCTTCATGAGTATCCCTCAGCAGCGAAACGTCACTCTACGGACAGTTCGTATTATGCCCACCAGAGCTGCCCAAAGAAAGCTCCTAAAACTGTCAACTAACGTGGGTTTACTTTCTATTTTATGCGCTGTCACGCAAAAGTTCTTTGTCTATATAGGCCCTATACAACAGTTCACCGGCGCAATAGACTTTGAAACTGTCAACATTTGAGTGCACTTAAACTTGTATGAATTGAACTAAAACTGACGTATAAAATACTATTTCGAGATAAATTTATCGCAATACAATAAGCCGTTACTCTCAGCAAGCCATATCAAGCAATACCCGGCGACAAACAGTAACCACTTTACGTCTCTTGTGTCTTATGCTGGACTCTGTCACGATAACGAAAGTCGTTTGGGACACATTCGACTGTGTTCAAGTTACTAAAAGTTTTCATCATGCATTCAGGGGACGAACGCAGACGTTTAGGGCCTTTGAGGCTTATGATGTGCAGGACTAAGCTTATGGTCGATGACTGTTCGTCATGGGAACAGTTTTATCTGCTCTATCCGTGAAAGAACAATAACGCATATTAAGTAAGTAAGTAAGTAGTCTGCATTTGTAACGCGCCATATGTCAAAACAGAAGTTCGAATTGTAGGCGTAGATGGTAACAGTTAGTCGATGGCGGTGTTGCCGGAGAAAAGATGAGTCTTGAGGTGTCGTCGAAAAGTGTTGGTAGTGGATGCTGTTCGAATGGTAATTGGTAAACTGTTGCAAATACGAAGTGCAGTTGAGCTGAACGCACGGCCGACGAACACTGTGTTGTCTGTTGGCTGGGACAGCAGTTGGTGGTCGGATGTCGATTATTGGGCGGATTTAGACATTATTCGGCATATTCGGCCGAACAGGGGTCTCACAAGCCAGAGAATAATGGAC
>Ga0209454_1005031_pt1 | contig 10044 bp, 10 predicted proteins | sample WorMetHERISLAND1_2_FD_187400 | JGI IMG/M metagenome (GOLD analysis project Ga0209454, IMG submission 187400) | Marine gutless worms symbiont microbial communities from Max Planck institute for Marine Microbiology, Germany - Olavius geniculatus... | ecosystem: Host-associated > Annelida >... | reverse complement strand
GACAAGAAGCGTTTGATATTAGATTTGGAGATGATATTGAACCCGGATCCGAAATACACACGAGTTTTCAGCTTGTTAAACATTCAGAAATAAATATGTCTAATATGTACTTAAGTTGTACGCCGCAACGTATAAAAATCGATATACTTTATCGCTATAATTTGGTGTGAATGAAAACAAAGTGAGTGAAGACAAAGCATAGGTCCTCAGTGACACAAAGCAGTTTCGTGTTTGTTGCACAGTCAGTTTATCGTGTAGGGTTTTCCCGCATTTTTCTACATCTTTCTATAATTTGTTTGAGACATTCGTTCATGTAACTACATGTAGCTGTGTGCAAATGATTATTGTACTTATGTATATAAAACACTACATCTGTTGTTGTGCAATGGTCGTATTAGCGAAAAAGTGGTAAATAACCATTCTGATGTGTTTTAAGGTTTTATTTGTCTTGACGTTCGCACCACAAACAGCTGTGGCCGAAAACGTTGTACACAGAACACCAGCCACAGAAGACTGCCTGCAGTAAGCCGCTGACGACGAATAAACCATCGCAGAAAGCTCCGTTTATAGCATCACAGTCGTAAACTAAAAGAAATCACATGCCGATTAGGCCTGGATATCAACTTCAAAAACGCAGCATCTCAGTGTACCTGGAAGTGCAAAAATAGGCTAGATAGTGAGGCGACGCGTAAAAATTGTTCATAATAAACGTCGCACTCGTTACAAAAAAATATGAAACGACTAACGAACATTGAAAGCATGAAGCGTTGGTGCAAGCAAGTTACTAACAGGTTAAACGCAGGAAGGCAAAAAAGGCTAGAAATGACTTAAAATTCAACGCATACACCTGAAATGATAAACAGAAAATTAACAATACGTTAAACATCACAAACGTCTAGTGCATCGCGTCAACTGGCTACAACAAACACTGTGGTCCACATTATGATTATACAAACGACTGTTGCACAAATATGACAAATATTACAAATATTGCAAGACCTGACAACGTAAACAGCGAACAGTTTAGTTACAGTCGTGCTTGCATTAAGCCATAGTTACATCATCACTTCATGCTGCATGCCCACCTACACAGAATTCACACTTCGGCGACATAGTTGCGAGTAGTTAGGCCAGGTCATACGGAATAAACACACATAGTGTTTCCAAAAATGTTTTTGCAAGTCTTACAACTGTTTCGGGTTTTAGTTTGAGTGAAAGCTAAGCCGCGTCAAAAGCATTTGCGAAAATGTTTTAACGTGTGAATCATTTTCGCAAATTTGTAGATGGTTACACGTAAGATGTAAAAACAAACACGGTTTTGTTAATCTAGGTTTTTGCTCATACGATGAGTTTTAGCAGTTTTATATGCTTAATTGTGTAATTAACTCGCACGTGCCTCTGGGCCTACACACTTTGTCGCGAACTATATTCAGGAGATTAACACGACGTCGCATAATGGCACATGAACCTACTAAAGTTTCCGAACGTTGGCGATAGACTATCACTCGCTACTGCAGTTCGTTGCCGGTATAGTGTATAATAACGACTCCCCCTAAAATAACTCCCCAAGTCATTATTATATGTATAGTTTACACTCTCCTAGTATAATACTAACTTTTGGTGTGACTAATAAAAGGTTTTTCTTTAATAATCGTTGTTGCTGCTTATTCAGTATATGTTCTCGCTTATTCTGTATACTGTTCATAGCTGAATAGGTATAAATAATGACTGGGGGGATGTAAATTATACATATGATAACGACTGAGGATTCAATATTAATGGGAATCATTATTATACATTACACCGGTTTATTGGATGCTGGTCAGCATAATACAACTAACAGCTAGTCGCTCGTGGATAGCAACTGGGTCACCGAAACTGACAAAATGAAAGACGTAAGAAACGAACATTTTTTTCCGAAAAATAGCTTGGCAAAACTTGACAGGGATGATGTTGGACTAAGACCGAAGATTCAGTGTTAAATTCTTAATATCGGTCTTGATCACGAATTTATTGTCTGTCGCTGGTCTTTTACCCGTGGTATGTTAAATCAACATTTTAACTAAAATGTGAGAAATTATTTATGTTTTTCTTGCTTTTCTGAAAACTATACTGCATTACTTTTTATTGTTAATTTGCTGTTATTTTTGCAATTAACGGTTGTCGGTCTCAGTCTCAGCTCTAGATTAAAGACAATTTAAATAATTCTTTTATTATGCACATAACTGAAACCTAGTGCTTGTTATAAGATAAATGCTTCAAATCAGCCAAATGTCGTAAAGAGTAGCGGTAAAGTAACAGCAGATTGAGAAAACTTGTTTTCTCCAATTTCTTTCAATCCAATTTCAGCAACTAGCATATCCGCACACAGGCGCAATTGCTGACTTGGGTAACGAAAAAAGATTGCCACAAAACAGAGCGACAAAAACCACTGAATAAGTAGGTTAATTTTTGCGCTGATGTTACTCCCTGCACGACGTTAGGCCTACTTAACCCTGAGGATATGTGCATTGGAAACGACAGGCTACGGTACGATAACTGTAACACAACGCAGATTGTGTTACCCTTTGTCGTCCAAATTTCTGCTTTTAAATTCACAGTGCCTGGTCTCTACGATTCTAGGCAGCTTTTTGTCAGCTCGGCAGATCTCCGAGACAAAACGCAACCAGACGTGACATGAAACGACCATGTGCGACTACGACCAGCGAAAAATACACCTAATACGCCTATAGTGTCTACCGACGCACTGTCGTCTCGTAGGCTTTGAGCTGTCGCTGAAATCCGTCGTTTGGGCGCACGTCAGGTCGCAGGATTCGTACATACTCCAGAGCGTCGGCGTAGCGCATTCGCTCCGAGAACATCAGATACCTGTTGCACACACACACACGTACCGTTTAAAATAGTGTTATCTCCACTCCGCCATGGACGGCGAAGGTTACATGATTATGATACTTGGCGTTGATCTATCTATTGGTTGGTTTACTTAACTAGCAGATTACACAAAAAGTTACAGACGAATATGGACACAACTTTCGGAAAATTTTACATTTAACCCAACTCCGAAATGATTAGATTTTGGTAGTGATCGGATTCAGAATAACATTAAAGGATTCTTTACAGTTGCGAGATAGGGCCCAGTGGTAAAAATATAACATGTCGTTGCATCTACCATTAGAAAAATAAAGTGAATAAAGATTTTCAGAGCATGACAAAAATGGCGTAACATTGCCGGAGATGTGCTTTCTTAAGAGCCCTTTTAGTTTATAATGGTACGATTCTTACATATCTTAACATTTACTGTAATATACAATTTCTTTCTTGCTAATGTGTCTTGAAAATACGTTTTCTTGTGCATCCGTGTTGTAAACACAGTGAGTAGTGAATTTTAAAAACTACACGCCAAACTCTCGGTCATCTTCGTCAGACATCGGCCGACTGTCAAAATTATTTTGCAGATAGACTCGGTAGAACATTTAAAAAATCCAACCGTGCGTTAAAGGTGTCGATGCACTACCGTGTAACTTACAGTATTATTTTTTTAAGCTGTGTCCACCGAGGTACAATATGCCTAACGTCAAACCAAGAGCGCACGAAGTGAAAAATGTGACTGCGATCGTGTACGCTGTTTACCCGATAATGACGGTGGCGGATCGAGAGTTTCCGTAGTAGCAGTGAACAAGCACGACGCCGCCGGGGCTGGATCGACCTTCGTCGATGAAGCGAAACGCCTCGTCGAAGTGCTCGACTATCGGCGCAGACGGCATGTCGCTGATAGCAATGCGTTTGTAGACGTACTGTCCGGGGAACATGTCCGATACCTCGGCCGTCACGTTCAGTATGTGCGTCACTCCGTGGTGTCGTAACGTTCGCACGTCGTGCGCCATCTCTTGACAACCTGCCGCCGCATCAGCCCACATGAACACTGCACAAGATGGGCATGCGGGTTTACTAGCTTGTCAGCTATCAACTTGCTCTCCTTTGCAGTGTTTAATTTCGTCACGATGCTTGAATCAACTAACATAATCTGTGTGCTGAGTTCTAAAAAAATTATGAACGTGTTTTCAAATAAACGAACACTTGTAAACTGTAAATAATTAATAGCAAATGTTGAAATTGTTTGAACAGTATAAATCTCCTGTAATGCATGTTGATGTGGTAGTTGAAAAGAGCGTCACTTTTTTGCTTACCACGTGTACATACAGATATTTTATGCGGTCGTCCTAATAAGCAGCTTTTCGGATTTTGCTCTTTCGTCAGTACGTCTGTCCGACTGCCAGTTTGCTTGTCTAATACGTGCTTCTAACTCGAAAAAGCACAAGAAACTATAATGATTGCTAATTGCTTCAATTAAACGCCGACTTAAGTGCCAAATTAGGTGCCCCAAAATGCTGTCATGTGATGATGACGACGAAAACATAACAATGATAATGACTATAATGATAATGATAAACGTCACTTGTTTCAACCATATGTCGGCTTTCAAGAACAAGAAAAGAAAATTAGTTTTGCCAAAAATTAATCAGTAACAAGATTATTAATTACGATGAAACGACAGGTTTAAGTTAAAAAACAAAAGTGCGTGGAAAAAAACTCAAATTTGTGTAAACGTTCACCCACGCAAAAGTAGCCGATTTGCCAATTTCAGTTTAGATTTGCAGGTCAAAGTAAAGAACACTGGACTAAAAAATTTCGTACGGCTTGTGAGGTGGCCTAATTTACTGTCAACGCCTAAGTCGCTCGGTAACGGGACGGACGACCGCCTATCATGTCGGTATTTGGCGCCGACATCTTTTATCGTAATTATCTACGTACGAGTGAATTAAGTAGCAAGAAAAAGCCGACGTTATCGACGTACCAAGAAGCAAGTTGGGAAGGACCTGAGCGAAACGTTTATGCGATGACATCTTTATCGCCTTGAAGATGACATTGGCGTGCGGCGAACTGGACAGCGCGTCGGAGGACTTGGGCGGGAGCGCGCCGTCCACGCTTGACGCCGTGGAGCGCGCCTTGCGCCGGGAAGACCGAGTCGACGGGCTGGTTTCACCGTCCAACAGCGTCTCAACGCCGCCAGGGGTCGGCGAGCTACAGCCGCTGGCCTGCGAGTCAACAGATGCAGGTGCCCCGTCGTCCAGCGATGAGCCACGCTGCTGCTGCTTCTTGAAGAGCACTCTCGCAAGGTTCATGGCGACCGCTGACTGAGTGTGGTGGTCGGTCAGGACGACTGCAGCGACCGTGACGTCACCATACTGCACTCACACGAACAAACAATTTTTGATAACACGCGCGCAGGGTTTAAAATATTCCAGCGTGTTTTGTTTCCTTTGCATCACACTGCGCTACTTTCACTGCGACATTTAAATTACTCTTCCGAAAGCAAATTGTCCTTTGTCAGTCAACGTTTGATTAAAAGCCAATACGCCTTGCCTACAGGACAATATGGACATATAATAGCCGATATATACAAGATTTACCCGAAGTAATAGAGTTACTCCACGTTCACTTTTCTGTGCATATTTTGTCCACGTTTGCTACGTTGATTTGTGTAATAATAATGATAATGGCAATGGCGATAACGAGTTTACATGTATAGCAAGCGTATCAAATTCAACGTTAATAGTTTTTCCTGTCATACATGCGACGCTAGCCGCGCAAAATTCATCAAAAATTTATTGTATCAACATTATTCACAACAAAGGTCGTCAGCTTCCACTGTGTTGATGCTAATATCGCTAATACGCAGCAAACAGTGACGCATCAAAAAAATTTGATACGAGTAACCTATCGACATACACTCATTATAGCTGATCAGAATATCATTTGCACCTATCTAATTAAAAACTGGTTCTTCGCAGCTTTATTCCAATTCTCAGCACACTTAACGTGTTTCCACTAATTACCTGGGCAACGTATCCCGATAATCAAGTAACTGAATTTGATTGTTATTGTAGCAAGAAAATGCAGTGTGTTCTGTGCAACGGTTGCAACTGAAAAAAAGCTTTCATACTCAAAGTGCATAATGACAGTCTTTTGTATTACGTTGCGTCGTCATCACTGGTAGATCGCTTAATTTGTAATACTCTGGCAACCACGCGTTCGCCTGGCTTTTCTGGACTATTCTATGCATAGAGGATCATTCTTTTCTCCGCTGGGGGAGAGCTCCCTCCTCCCAAGAACTCCAGACCCGGACTTTCAGCCTATCGGGCCTATAAATTGACACATGGGATCCGTGTGTCAATTTTTTTCAGAAAAAAATTTAACTTTTCTCTGAAAATAAATATGATCGACGCCGCTGCTTAGAGTGACAGAATCGCCCGACGACAGTGCTAACTCGTGGTTTGGATGTTAGCTTTTCGCTGCTTCCGCAACTGTTCGCGCCCACTGACGTAACGTCCCATCGCCGTTTTTCACAGCGACAGCGAATCGAGTTTGCCTCGAAGTTGTCACCGACGCGGCGATATCTAGCTACGATCTCCGGTTCGCGTGAAGAATTGCTAAACACGCTTTGGACTGCGTAAAGCGGCGGTGTCTGTAACCCGGCGGCGGAAAGCGGAAAGGCGATGTGAACGCTCACGCCTTTTACCAGTGATCGATGGCTCGGCCACGTTACAATGACCAGCCTCCGCGACAAAAAAACTCAGTCGTATATAACTTCGTGCGTCGTGAGACTAAATGTCACGACAAACTCATTTAATTCTTCTCTGCTCAACGTCGAGTTACGATGAACCGTTTTAACGTGACTGGCGGTCATTTTAGTAGTCTAAAAAGTAAAAATTACGACAACAGAACTTTAGAAAATCGAGCGATAAAAACTTCCACAAACATCGATATTTAAAAAAAAATGCTTGTCGCTACAGCAAGTTCTTTATGTTACCGTTTACACAACTTTCGCATACATGATCAAACACTTCTGGATTTAAATGTCATCGCCTACGAATTAAAAGAAACTTAAAAAATAAGTTAGATGAACAGAATAGTTGGACTTTTTTTCAACGTGAGAGATTTAAGAATGACGCGACGGCAGCTAAAGCAAGACACGCTATTGTCATGGAAAATGGACGAGAAGAAAATGCGACGAGTTGAAACAGGAAACTAGAGCAAAGAAAGACAACCAAAGACGTGGCTAAAAATATCAAAAAAGTTCTGACGGCACAATAAAAACATCTAACGCGCAGAACCAGCAAAGGTGTCAGGACCAGCACACAGAAATGGCTTGCTGTCAGCAAGAAGCAGATCAAAGAAGAGAAAGAATGAATTAGACTAGAGATGATGTTTTATGAATGATGTTTAAGCAATCGCTATTTCCGTACAGCATTTCCTTGTCAGAATTACAGCCGCTGTTTATCACGCTATGCAACCTACGTATAGTGCAAAACAGTGCGTAAAGCGTTGCGTTGCCACCACAAGTTGCCTACCCGTCCGTCTGTGTAATGTGAGTTGGGTTACTTACTTTGATCCCCATCATTGGTTGATAAACTTTCGATCGCCTTAAGGCGCACTTTATACTGCACAAAATGTTCATCTTTTGGAGCCCACCGCTAAAAAATTTGAAACGAGATCAGGGACTCACGCAATCAGCAACAGAGATGTATTCCGTTGATGCGTCTACGCATGTTCTGGCTTTCGTATCAAAATAACTGCTGCATCGTGCAGTTTCCTTGCGACAACAGAGTTGTTTTGTAAATTTATAAACACAGCACTTAACGTTATGTGAACTTGAAGTCCGTTAGAGCAAAGTTTGTTGGTTTGCAAGACGCTTTAGTATTTAAAGTTACTACGCTATGCACATCCATGTACGTCGTCGAGACTAGCGGATATCAAATCGTAACTTACGGCGTTTACGACGCCGGCGTCAATAACTCAAGCTATTCGACCGAACGTATAACGACCCGCCGTACGAACATAAAGCGAAACAAACTGCCTTCCGGTCCAGCGTACGAGAACGAAAACGAGAACGATATTCATTAACGTGGTCGTCGGCTGGATCATAGCGGACAACCTATCAACGCCATAGAAGACCATCTTTCGACGTTTCACTGTAACACTGTTGAGAAACGATGACGACTCATCGAATTCGCCGGCGATTGTTTGTATTTTATTCAACAATCGCACTGCTAGACGAGGTAACTGCATCTGAGACACTGTCAGCTGGGTTATTCTTGCACGGCTTTTCTTCGTTTCGCAGATTGCAGCTTCGCAAACTGCAGATGCTAACTTAACGTCGCTTGTGGGTAGGCCTAATGCTCAGAGACGAAAGTTGTCCAATGCCAGCGAAAGCAGGAGTCATCGATGTTAAATATGCGACCCGTGTATGTGGGGGTTAGTTGGGTGCTGGTGTTTTAGAATTCGCAATTCGGTATAAATAATAGTCACCGCATGAGCTCTACGATGTGGCACTGCACCGCTGTGACAGGTAGAATTGAGGTCGAGATGACATAACGTTATATTCAGCATAGCGGATACTGATGTCAGTAAGGCCCTAGAGGTCACACAGTTTTTCGCATCTTTTGTATTCGCACAACACTGGATCATTCGCTGACCAATTGCGAGGCGTTTCAATATCAGAAATTTACTGCACTGCACGGCTGCCTAATATCAAGTCGTAACTTTCCGCGTTTACGAACTTATTTCAGCTCTGTGACAAGGTAGCCGTGGTCGTCGCCGACCTGTTATCGTAAAAGAATTTTTATGGAAAAAGCTGTTTAAAATTATGCGGAGCTGTCATAATGTGTGCGACCGTTGAAGATACAATAGAGGTAGTTATCGTTTTTGCAACGTCTTGCGCTCAAATGTATTCAGCGTATAGTTCTTGCGTGTTCGTTGCGTACTTATTTGCGTACTTTTCTTGTGCCGTCTGAGTCACTTGCGTCAAAGCGTACGCAAGCACATTGCGTTACTTCCGTTGCGTGGGATAGAAGCTCGGCTTTAAGCGTAATCAGTGTCGTTCTGTCGTACCCGTATGTTGTGAAAAACGTCCAGTTCTGTGTACAAGACGTAAGCTTACTTGATAGCTACTAGAGCCCTGTGACTGGTAGACCATGCAGACGTTAACTGAGACACGCCAGCTTAACTGAACGTGTGTGCTTCTCCGACTCGTGGCGCAGAAATCGAATGGCTGATTTCTCCCCAGTTCGTAGTTAAACAGTGGCCGATGCAAATTCTACTCTTAACTAAAGCAGTATAATTGGAGCTGGTGCCACCGGCCGGGGTTGCTTGCCGGCGAGTCGGATCGATACAGTCTAAGCGCCGGTCGGCGCCAGTCTGCATGGCGGTGCCATTGCGTTGCACGGCACGTCGACGACATATTGTTCACACATTTGACAAAGCTGACAGGACGTCACCCGCCCGACCTCTCACCGTGACAATGAGACTGACCGGGATGGGTCGACATTGAAGTCGGGACTACATGCGGCCGACAACTGCAGTCATCATGTAGCGAGTCCCACGGAAGCGTAGCTGTTTCCGCGACTTGGCGCAACAGAAAACAATCCTAAGCACCGTGCGGATATTAAACATAAGATGGCAACAGAGAATCAAGAACAAAGAGATCATGAAAAGAATGGTCATAAACATCCATATCGTGCAGAGAATGATGAAAAAGAAACTGAACTTCTTCGGTTACATATGCCAGATGCCAGATAACAGGCTGATTAAACAGGTTGTTTTCGGCATAATGGATGACAAGAAAAAAGAGGAAGACCGAAAGAAAATGGATATACGACTTAGTGAACTGGTGCAACAAGGATATCGGTACCCTCTACAGATTGGCGATGGACAGAACGAAATGGACACATTTCGTGAAAAATGTCATGAACACCAACGGGCACTGAGCCCACGAAGAAAGAGAGAGAGGGAGAGAGCCGGACAGACCACACGCAATTTTATGGACTTGTGGTTTTCAGGTCGAGCTCGTTGGTATCCATGTTGATCGACCGCGACATCTCCAATCCTTCGGCGGGTCGCTCACGCTTGCTGTAAAAGCTGCACGTGACCAGTCCTCAACTGGATGGTCCGAGTAGATAGGCCAAATGTGGCCAAATAGTAACA
>Ga0209454_1005022_pt1 | contig 10050 bp, 5 predicted proteins | sample WorMetHERISLAND1_2_FD_187400 | JGI IMG/M metagenome (GOLD analysis project Ga0209454, IMG submission 187400) | Marine gutless worms symbiont microbial communities from Max Planck institute for Marine Microbiology, Germany - Olavius geniculatus... | ecosystem: Host-associated > Annelida >... | reverse complement strand
CACAGTAACGAATTACGACAAACTGGCAACGACAAGGTTAACAGCCACAGCATGTACTTACAGTAGAACGTCTGGAAGCAGTCGGAAATGAGTTTGTAATTCTGTGTGACTTTGTTGATGAGAACAGCAAGGCACTGCATGCACTTCTCGACCAACTGCATCGACACAATTCAACACTTCATCACAGCTTATATCGACAGATTTACACACATACACCAATGCATGGTTTTTGTTCAGTCAGCCCACATTTTCGTGCTGACTGCTAAGGTGTAAGCTTAAAGGATGACCCATTGTCGTGGTGGCTGTCGTCTGTCCATCTGTCTGTCACGAATGTACTGTGGCTAAACGGTGCAAGATAAGGCCTAGGTTGCTATTGATCACTAACAGGAAGTCGCATACTGGCTTTCAAATGACATATGAATCACTGACCTTGGATGACTGTGAAGGGTCATAACACAGTATGGAATGAAATGTTTCAAGCTATAAATGGCCATATCTCGGAAATGGTGAGATACAGCCAAGGATACTATTAATCATTAATAGAAAGTGGCATATGCCCTGTCAGATAAAATGGGAATCATTGATCTCGGATGACCTTGAAAACTGTTATGCACTACTGCGGCTAAACGATGCAAGATGAGGCTTAGATTACTATTAATCACTAATAAGAAGTGGATAAGAAGTGGCATATGCCTTCTCAGATGAAATGAAAATCATTGACCTTAGTGAGTTTCAAGGTCATGACAGAAAGTATGGTAGGCTCCACCGTAGTGACAGCTGGGCTTGCATGGAACGAATCCGTGCCCCCTCCCAAGAAATTTTTCAGATTTTTGTAGAAAAAATGAAGTGTTTTGGTGCACTTTGGCACAAAATATGGGACTTATAGAACATTTATTCAAAATATAGGATAATACAAGACTCTTTTCAAAAATATACGATTCATAGGATTTATAGGATGGGTGCGATGAATGTGTACTTTTGCACATCAAGATGCACAGCCATTGTGTCAAAGCACTCCGAACATACCAACTACAGTTTAAGAGACTCCTATAATAATGCTTTAGAAGATGGCCCACAATGAAAACCGTAAAACTATATATATCAGCACTAAAACAAAAAAAGCACTAAAAAGGCTTTCTAGTATCACAAACAGCAGGAAAAACAACAAAACGGTTTGAGAACCACAGTATCAAAAAATATAGAAATACCACCACTGTAAAACTGCAATGTTTTGCTTATGTTACTAAGATGAGCTGCTTGGAAAACGATATGTAACATTTTGCATTCTATAAGCTGATCTTTTTCTATTCTGTAACTTTGTAATGCAACCCTCCGTAAGTTATGAGTCGGAAATCTAGTAAACTGAAACGAATAAAATGAATATAAATTGCAGAACGGCACTCACCGAAGAAGCACCGCTCAGCAGAAGTTGGACCACATGACTCTCAACTTGTGTAAGAAACGTATCACTCGGGTGACTGATGTGGGCAACGGTGTGCTCCATGATGGAAACAACATTGTCCAACACCAGCCGCTCATCAGCACTCTAAAACACGCGTACAGAGCGACGTAACTGAACTGAACTGACACGGTTTACTTTTTGACGAACTGACTAATGGGCGTAGTCACACAGGCCACTAACGCTGTTAGGTGGTGCCTACTGTAATGCGTTACTGCTTGCTCATTGGTCAGTTTGTCAAAAACTAAAACATGTCAGTTCGGTTCAGTTATGTCGTTCTGTACGTGCATTAAGACATGCATACAACATCACACATATCCAGACCACATGACACTGTACCTACTAGCTAGTGCACAGAAAACATCCACTTTTTTCCACTGACTGTCACAAACTATATAGTAAAACAGCAGTGAGATGCTTGCAAGTAAAGACACAGGACCCATCAGACAAACCACTGCCTAGTTAGATGGTTGCGGCTTTCATCTATCAACTTTCCTCAGAGCCACACACCTCAAACTAAGGCTTCATATTCAACTGAGACAACAGGACAACAGTTGACAGGATGCAACGATTAGCAGTAATAAAATCAATTAGAATGAAATAAACTTTGAAACAATGGTATAATTGTCACACATGAAGTAACATTAATAATAGGAGATGAAAAACAAGTATATACAATGTGTCCGGTAAAAAACTAATCCCCTAGATGTCGTGCAATAAAAATGTCAAATCTGAATGAATCGGAATAATGTTTAACACACTTAATCCCCAATAAATTCCTGAAGCGCTGCCAAATTTCATTGAAAAATATTGTTTCTCACGAAAGTTAATGTTGAATATCGATAACAATATATCTCCATTACCAATATGGCGTTATGCAAGTAAACCCCTCTGTTACTTTACATTTGCATAACTCCAACAAACAACAGCTGATTCTAACAAAGTTTTAACACCAACAATGCACCATTTATTGGCAGTTTCAGGTCTTCGTGGATAACGTTAGACACAAAGACTTGAAACTGAAGTGTTTTAGGGTGCCCTCACAAAAGCTGCTGTAGCTATTGTTTGCTTAGATAGATTTTACTAAAATTTGGCACTTTGATTGTCAACAGATGACGCATTGTCAACAGAGAATTTTGTTAGAATCAATTGCTGTTTGTTGGAGTTATGCAAATGTACAGTAACAGAGAGGTTGACTTGTGTAATGCCATAGTGGTAACAGAGATATTTTGTTACCGATATTTAATAATTAATAACTCCACTAAGAAATAATATTCTTCAATGAAATTTGGCAGTCACTTCAGGAATTTATTGGGGATTAAGTGTACAAAAGTTTATTCAGATTCATTCAGATTTAACATTTTTATTGCACGATGTCTAGGAGATTAGTTTTTTTACCAGACACAGTGTAGATTAATAGCTGTCTTCAAACAAAACTCTATCAATAAGTTTGTTATTGAGGTGTGAGTAGTGGCAACATCTAAACAGAGATCACCTCACTAGGGCCACACTCTACTGGTTGTCAGGCAGGTTTATGAAGAACTTGCCTAGAAGGCTGACAGTTGCTATTAGACCTTTAACTTGGTCCAAAACAAAGCTTTCATCATCTACTTACTCCAAAGCAAACAGCCAAGATCGTCTTATGATAATTACGATCTTTTTGGCACTCCCACATTCAGGGCATTGTCAAAATCTTTGTTGTGATTCAAACAATAACCCTGACTGAAAATTCCAGTTACATATGCTAGACCTGATTGCCATAACTATTCGCTTACAGCTACTCCTAAATAACGATCTTTTACATCCGCTCATTTCTCAGTACTTTTGGCAGCCACTGAATTACCCGGTAAAATAACCGACAGCATCTGATCAAACACTAGTTGCGATATACCGTACTGATGACAAACAGTGAACTGGCATACCGTAGTCCATTTAGTGGATAGGAAGGATTCAATCAGCGAGCAGTGGGGCACCAAGTACTGTGGCCGAGCCTTGGAGAAATAGTAAAGTGCCGAGGTACAGTTAGCTAGCGATGGTACAGATCTTGCTACAACGTTCAAAGTTAAACACCACATACATACAACTATGATAAACTGTTACCAGTTGTTGTACACAACACAGCACAACACCACTGTTATATCAAGCCACAAATAATGGCAAGCGGATTCCATTTCATCAGCTGACTGCAAGATTCCCGTAACTGACACAATAATCTGACTTATATAGTGCCAGTATGTCAAAAAGACTTAAGAGGCGAAAACTAAAAACCTGAATAATGACAATAAACTACCTATACATGTGCACATACATAATAGTAACAAGATTAGAGCCGGTTTCTGGATCTTAACTGGCCAGTCAAGTTAGTGTTAACTGACAGATATGCATAACTTGCGTTTCCCGTTGCACTAACCAACGGTCAAAATGGCCAAAAATTTAACTGGCCAAAACCGGCCAGTTAGCTAACCATCAATTGTAGTTAGGCCCCTATCATATTTAACGCAAATTTTTACTACAAAATCCACTCATGAATGGACAAAATGGCCATCTGCAATCGGTTGGCTGGCTCGAGGGCTAGCTGACATGTGCTTGTGCTCATTAATATTCATGACACCCGCCTGCGCTAAACAGAAGTGATAAGTGTCGTGTGCATCGTTGCTAAGCAACTATAGTTTACCACTCAGTTATCTGACAGCCAGTCAAAGTTTTGTTCAGAGACGTGCACAAACTTAACTAGCAAGTTACAATTAACAGACAGTTTACTAACTGATCAGTTAACTAAAAGATCCAGAAACCGGCCCTTAAACGTTCACACTCACAATTTAACTAACAACATGAAACCAAAAAACCGGGCTTAGCCGCCTTTTATGCTATCTGGCCAGAAGACGGATTGGGCCAATTTTGCAGCCCCCGGTAACCACAATCTCACATAAAGCAGAAATACTACCGAACTGACTGACTTCCACATCACTACAAGCTTCAAGGTGCAACAGAGACCGACCATTGGCCGCAGTGAGGGCAGTCTGGACCAGACGATCAACAATCTGCTTGCAAGCCGTCTCAACATGTGACAATGCCTCGTGCTCCTCCTCTTCAACTTTCAACAGCTATGCAGTCACAAACAATGTTGACCGATAACACCAACCATCAACTTGCACTCGATCCTATCACGAACTACAAATACCGGTACTACATTTCTTCTTGGCAAATTTTCCAGAGTTACTCAAAACTATGCCACATCTCCTGACCGTTGAAGTCAAGCTTTTTAACAAGAAGCCCAGCTGTCGCTGAGGACAACCAACTGTACGCGGGTGTTGAAAGGCCAGCAAATGATTTTCGTGTCATGTGAAAGAGCTTCCTATTAGTGATCAACAGCAACCTATTTACTATTTATTCACTATTTATTCACTGTTTAGCCATAATACATCTGTTATGAACAGACAGACAAACAGACGACAGCCCATGCCATAGGGCAGACTGTTGAACTTAGCTAACTCTACAGACACTAACTTAGCTACCTCTGCAGACACTTTCCGTCGCCTCTTTAAAACTCACTGCTTCCAGCAGGCCTACTGCTCCCCCTAGCGGCTCAGCCAAGTGCCTCAGATTTGGCCACTGGCTGACACTGTGCACTTTAAACATGCACATACTTACTTACTTACTTACTTACTAACGATCAGCCCAAAAACCAGATGCCCAGGCTTCTATACCTACATACGATGTTTCAAGTAAAGAGCTGACAAATGTTCAAAGTTCCTGAGAACAATACAGTGCATATAGAAGAAATCATGAAACAATGTAGCACAACTATATGTAAATAGCTAACAGCAATAATGATGATGACAGCATGAATAATGGTTATAATAACAACAATAATAATACTAATGCCAATGTTGATGGTGCTGTCGTCATGGCACTGTCATTGCGAGAGTTCACTCGGTTCATTTGACTGAATGTAGCACGAGCGCCAGGTGACTGCCGACCTTTGGACCAAGCCGATCAGCTTGAGCCAATAGATACGCCGATAGGCAGCTAGAGTAACTACATTCATCATTGCCATTTATTATTACTCAGCTAGACAGCTTTTACCATCCCACGAAGGGCAGAAGGCTGAGTCGACCTAGCTGGCTGGCTCTGTACCGAGATGGTTTACCTGCCCCTAGGCAGTCAACCCATCCAAGTACTGTTATGCATCACTCACTACAGCACCAAATGAAACTACGTCCAAAAAACACAAGCAGCAAATAAATGCAGCATTAACATGAGACGACTGTAATTATTCAGTGTCAATGTTGACTGACGTGCTCTAGCAGTCGTTCAAATGACAGGTAGCCAGAGGTTGTGCGGCACTGTGCCATGAGGTTGATAACGAGCGATGTGCGCCGTGCAATAACAGCTTCAACATCTTGATGTGTCACGTTCACAGCAGCAAACAGCAACTCTTCAAACGTCTCCACAATCAACTTCTGCTCACAGTCACACAGCTATTACAGTTACATTCATACAAAGCCAGGCAGAAACAACATCATTAATTCATAACAGTGGCATCATGCCAAAAAAAGCAATTGTCCACACTAAATTTTTCGCTGTCAGAAAAATGACGGAAAATCTTATCTGAAAATTTTCGTCCAAAAATGCAAAATTTGGGCCTAGAAAAGCTCATTTTGAAGCAAAATTGGAATTTTGAGCATCCACAATTTCATCTTCTGTTGAAAATTTGCAATTTGCTGTCCGAATTCTGTCAAAAAATATTTTTAAAATTGCAACTTTCCACTCTGCCAACTTTTTTTAACCCACAATGCCGCTGATCCATAACACGTTGCATTCGAAGCACATACAATGTCAGCTATGTAACTACTAGCAAGTCAGAGATATAAAGTATAGAAATGGTTAGTAATTTTTTGCAGGATTTTCTTAGTTGAGCATAAAATATTCGTAAATTATTCTTACAAATTATTTGTAGATCACAATTGTTCTTACAATTTCTGTAAGTGAGATTTTTTCTAACTTCTCAGTAAGACAGAGTTACGAGCTCCTGCACATTAGACCCCAGGCCATGAGTTAGTTAGACGAGCCAACTAGTGGTGAACTATCAAACTCACAGGCAAAAGGCCACATGTGGGTAAAATGGATGTTAAACAAATTGGACATAAACTGCAACAATTTTGAATGCCACTGCCAGGGATTTCAACAGATTGCAGCACATGTACACAGTAACATTTGTTTTTACTTAGATTTCTGCAGAAATTCAAATAACTTTACTTACTTACTTACTGCACGCAACTCTTTCAAATTTCTAAACTGGTTAGTGCATTCAAATCAACTCAGCCTTCTACCCTTGACCAGAGAAATACGTACTAGCTAATCCAAACTAAACATTTTAGGCTGTTTACCAGAAACCAGAAGTTCAAGCAGACCACATTCACCTTTATAGACTCCTCATCATCAATACGAGCAATCATTTTGATGCACATCTCGGGGACCTTCTCAAAATCTGGCTGCGACGTGCAGATGTCACGGAAGATCTTGATGACACGCTTGCGAACACTCATCCCCATGTCCTACATACAGCGAAAAAGTAATTACCATTCAACATAAAAGAAAATTCACTAAGCACAAAAGCTTAACACATTATTAGCTAATGTGAGACATTCGTCAGTTGTATCTGATCCGTGTAGTATACCCCCATTTTAAGTTTTCTCTTCAAATATGAACAAATGCTTTTGTGAAAAATTCAAACAAAAATTTGCATAAATAAAAATCACATTAAAAGCAGGAACTAGTCTGAAATTAATCCCAAGTGGTGACAAAACATAATAATAAAAAAAAACATTCAGATTAATTAAAATCAAAGACAAGACAACACGCATAGCTGCAACGATGAAGCAAATCTGAATGTAAAAACAGTCACCAAACAAAACTGTGAGTGACTTACGAGGATTCTCTCAGCCAACATGGGGTAATACTGAGCGGTGAGATCAGGCTGGATAAGAAGAAACCTGCCGACTAGATCGATGGACGCCTCACGCACTGAAATGGCGGAGTCGTGGAAACGACCATGCACCGCGCCCTCCACGTCAGGCTACAGACACAACAAGCCGCTTGTCTCGTTTAACCAGTGTTGCAAAAAACGGAACAGCATTGTTGTTAAAAAACCTGGCCTGGCGGGTTTGAAGGTTTTGAGTTTTTTAAGGTTTTTATAAAAAGCCCGAATGGATGGGTTTTGGAATTTCTATGGGTTTTCAGTTGGTTGATTCATATGAGCTTCTGTTTGCTCTCCACAGCTAAAATATACCACTAAATGTCTGAAACAAAGTTAGCCAGAATAAAATAATTCATTATCAGTGAAACAAGAAACTAAAACTGAATTAAGCTTGGAGTGAGCTTTTTGGATGGTTTTTAGCAGGTTTTTAAGATGGGTTTACGCAAAAAACTGAATGGGTGGGGTGTAGACATGTGCAGTTGGTGACAGCAACAATGCTGACGACGACAACAACTACTGCTAATGAAAGTCTGGACATGCAGTACACAGCAGTCAACTAACAAATGCTCACAAACTAACAGCCAATGGTATTGGCTGACCATCTATGTGACACTAACACAGCAATTAACAAAAACAAAAATTATCTGGTCTAACATGAGATCTGCCACCTGGCCACAAACCCTGAAAACTACATCAACTACATGCCCACACTGAAATACATAATATGTTCTGCCAAGAAGTCATACTCTGTAAAAAGAGTTATAACTCTTCAACAGTGATTAACGATAATAATCTGTCTGTCACCTTTTGTAACCATCTTAAATGGACACAAAAGAAAACAGATATAACATTGTGCTAACTGTTAGACCACATTACTCCAGTGCTGCGTCAACTACATTGGCTTCCAGTCCGCCAGCGAATCACCTTCAGGCTAGCGATGATCACCTTCAAGTGCCTTCATGGTGTGGCGCCGTCATACTTGGCAGATGTGTGCACTCCGGTCTCGTCTGTCATCAGCAGGTGGCAGCTGCAGTCAGCAAACAGCAGAGCACTCGTTGTGCCGCGCACAAGGACCACAATTGGTCGGAGGGACTTTGCCGTGGCTGGCCCGGCCACTTGAAACAGCCTCCCCATCGACCTGCGGACTTCATCACTGTCCAGAGATACATTTGCGAAAAAACTCAAAACTCATTTATTTGGCTGCGAGCACTCTTGAGGTCTTCCCTAGTTGGGCGCTATACAAATTGACATATTCATTCAACTGACCCATGCAAGTACAGTCGGATCAACTTCTATCACTGACGCCAAACACTTGAGTGCCTTTGTTCGTATGGCGATCGTTACCTCGCTCAGCATCTCCAGTATCTGCAACAACCACATTCCTGGTCAGGTTACTATTAAGTGGTTGCTATCTGGCACCAAAGTCAACTCAGCCTTCCATCCCTCCGTAATAGGTAAATCGAGTACCGACCTGTCTGGCTACGGTTAAGGCAGAGTGTGTTCACCTGCATCAGGCGGCAGCTAACACTGTGTGATCCCATATGGCAGGTGACGCTCCGTAACTCTGAAATGGGTCTCCTATTAAAAGCTATGTACACCACCTTTACCTTTACCTTTACTTTCATATCACAGACTAGTATAATGAGTCACTGGCAGCTTCAGCAGTCAGTACAGCAGTCTGTGCAAAGTTACCGAGAAAATAGCGGCTGAAGTATATGCAAGCATTTTCTGCCGCAAACCACTTCTGAACTGGTTATAAATGATGTTAAAATACTAGACATGACACACTACTATGCTAATACTATGCTTCAAAAAAACAACAAACAAACAAAAAGATGTACGATAATACACTTCAAGCTGGTGCAGACCACCTGGTTGATGATGATGATGATGAAGAAGGACGAATAAACTTTAGCGTGGCGTTAAGTCCTAAGACTACAAGGACACGTAACAATAAGCTTAAACAGTGAAGTCACGTAATCGTAGACAGCGCAATGAGACGTTCTTAGTCATGTCTGTAAGACGAGGCAAAAAGTTCGGTTTTCAGTCTGCTGCGGAAAACTTGCAACGACGGCAATGACCGGACTGACTCCGGCAAACTGTTCCAGACCGATGCAGCAGTCACTGGAAAGGTGCGGTGGAGCGACCAGCGCTGACGTAGTCGAAGAGCGCAGTCGTTGATGTGCGATGAGGTGTGACACGCGCTGAAGATCTGAGGCCAGGTAGCCAGGTGCAGAGCCGTGGAGGCAGCGATACACCAGCACCGCCAGCCAGAATGAAACGCATTCTGGCATCTGAAGCCAGTGTAATCTGCGCAGTAACGGCTGAATGTGGTCCTGACAACAAGCTTTGAAGATCAGCCATGCAGCGACGTTCTGCACAGACTGAAGCCTGTCCAATCCATGAGTTGCTTCGGAAGGCCGGCAAGAGTTGTGAAGCCGTAGTCAAGCCTGGAAAACACCAGCGCCATGATGAGTGACTGCATCACGTCGTTTGACACCGATCGACGTATGCTTCGTAGTTGTCGAAGGGCAGCAAAACACTTCGAACATGTCTGACTGACTTGGGTACGCATCGTCAGGTCAGCGTCAATGAAAATACCGAGATCGTG